>JACCDQ010293934.1_pt1 | contig 15814 bp, 19 predicted proteins | sample 7446031 | NCBI WGS metagenome assembly JACCDQ01 (sample SAMN15323442, study PRJNA562643) | freshwater metagenome | isolation source: river surface water | place: USA:Blue River Watershed | collected 2017-08-17
GGCTTTTGCATGTTTATCTTTAATACGAATACGCAGTGTTCGTATAGATAAATCAGATGTTTTGGAAGAATTATTTTTCATCAAAATATAATATAAAAATTATCAATTTATGTCAACATCAAACCTTAACTGCGGTTACGGTTTGGCGTGCTTATATCACCGACCTGAAGGACGGTGCCTTACGCACGATAAGGGTAAAAGCCCCAACATTTGTCCATATTTATTATGCATGATATGTCTATATTTAACTATATATTTTGAATGCCTAATTATATTACATACGTGAATTTAAACAAGTGAAAAATTCAACTACGGGGAAGAAAAAAATTAAAAGTAGTGTGTTATTTTGCGCTATACTATTCACTAGTTAGAAAATAAAAACAATCACAGTAAATATTAAAAACAAATCTTTCTTAGGAGTATGAAATGATTAAGTTTTTCAAGAGTCTAGTGCGAAAATTTAAAGTTCGTAAGTATGAATATACACATTGGGATATTCATGCACTTGCTCGCTTAATGGACCCAAAGGCATGGGCGGAATTTGATGCTCTCCCAGATGTTGATAAGACAACTGGAGAGAAAAAGTATTATGGTGCTTTTGATCCAATAAAACCATCTTTCAACATGGCGGTAAATTTATTGAAAAATGGTGTGTATCCATGTAAGGAAAATCTTTTCTCTCATGATGATATTTTGAAATTTTTAAAAGAACGAAAAACTAATTCAATTTAATCAAGGAGAATAAAATGATTCTTTTTATTTTAAATATAATTTGTGTAATTATTTCTTGGCGTGTTGCTAGCAAGTTCAAAACATGGAGTTTGTTGTGGTCGTTAAACATGTTTGCTAGTGCTTTGAATGGGGCAATTATCTTTGATCGTCTCGTTTAAAAAGACTTAGTTAATTTTTTCGTGGTATAATTGCAAAATATTAAACAAGGGGAAGAAAAATGCGCCAATTCACAATCACTTTGACGGTAACAAACTGTGGAAATTGTCCTTTTGCAGATACTGATGGGCGAGAAAATCAAATATGTACTGAAAGTGAAGGGGATTGGATAGAGGGGCGAAATCTTCGTCGGCAAAATGCTGAACAAATAACAGATTCTTGCCCATACTTTAACGAAACTACTGAAGCATAAAAATGACAACACTTCATCAAAAAATTGACCATTGTATAAATAATATCACTTCAGATATGCAAGAAGGTTTTCAATCTTGCCAAGTGGAAATGGATATGTCCTATGATGATGATGAAGACTATCATCATTTTGTCTTTTTAACTCAAGAAAATTCTTCACATAAAAGAGAGTTGCAAGATTTTCTGCACGATACTTTTTATGATATGGATGAGTTTGAGCGAAAAGAACTCTATGTTTCAAACAAGTTTCCTATGATGTTTGAAATGACGCCAAATGGGTTGGAAGTTCTTAAGAATAATCTCAAGAAAAAACAATAAATCATTATTGACATAATTTGAAGTTCTCTTTATTGTCCTAGCTGAAATAAAATTAGAGAACTTTAAAATGGAAAATACAACAAAGAAAAAAACAGCAATTATTATGGCGGGTGGTACTGGGGGACATATTTTTCCTGGTTTGGCAGTCGCTGAAAAATTAAGAAGTAATGGTTGGGAGGTTGCTTGGATGGGTGCTCCCAACAGTATGGAAGAAAAACTGGTTGTTCCTAAAGGCATACCCTTTAAAAAAGTTGAGTTTAGTGGTGTTCGTGGCAAAGGTTTAAAAACAATTATCGGATTGCCTTTACGGATTTTAAAGTCACTTAATCAAAGCAAGCAAATTATCAATGAAGTAAATCCCGATGTGGTCATTGGCTTTGGCGGCTATATTAGTTTTCCAGGTGGTCTAATGGCAAAAGCATCAGGTAAGCAGTTAGTTCTTCATGAACAAAATTCTATTGCCGGTATGGCAAATAAACTTTTGTCAAAAATAGCTAACAAGATTTTTTCTGCTTATCCTAATGCCTTACCTGATGCAGAATGGATAGGTAATCCACTACGAGAAGAATTTTTAAAGGAAGATGTTCCTAATCAGAGATTTGCCGATAGACAAGGAAATCTAAAGTTATTAGTAATTGGTGGAAGTTTAGGGGCAAAATCATTGAATGATATCGTGCCTAAAGCATTAGCCATGATTGATAAGAACAAGAGACCCATCGTTATTCATCAAAGTGGTGAAAAGCAAATTGAAGAGTTGAAGAAAAATTATGCTGAAGCGAATGTAGAAGCAGAACTGACTCCATTCGTTAACAATACCGCCAAAGCATTTGCCGAAGCCGATATTATCATTGCTCGTGCTGGGGCAAGTACCGTCACAGAAATTGCAGCAATTGGTGCAGCAACTATCTTTGTGCCATTTCCTCATGCCGTAGATGACCATCAAACATTTAATGCTAAATTTTTGTCAGAAAACGAAGGCGGTATTTTAATTCAACAAAAAGATTTGACTGCTGAAAAATTAGCAGAAATTATTCAAAGTCTTGATAGGGAAAAGTTGTTGGGATTAGCCAATAAAGCCTATGAAAAAAGAAAAGCCGAAGCAGTCAATATAATGGTGGAGTATTGTGAAAAAATTTAAGATGGGGATGTACAACAATCTTAAAATTGGTATAATTAACCCATCAACAAACGAAACCTAAGAGAGAAGAGAAATGCAAATTTCAAATCAAGAGTTTTTTGAAATCGTTAATCTTGAAACTCAAGAGAAAGCCAAGTTTGAAACAGCTAGGGATGCCTCATTTTTCTTGATTGGGGTACAAGCTACTTTCTTCAAAATCTTCAAGAATGGTAAAGAAGTTTGTGTGAATGGTGTGGGTCTTAAAAATATGAAAAATTTTTTGCGATCTGCTTAAAAAAGTTAGCCAATTAATTTAAATTTGGAGGTAGTCATGAAAGTTTTTGTCGTCACTTCTAAAATTTTTGGAACAGTCGTAGGAGCATATACAGATGCAGAAATTGCAAGAAGGCTGTCTGTTACTCAAAATGGGGTAATTGAAGAAGTTGAAATTGATTTTGTTCACCCAGGTCATCAACAACTACTTGATGTTATTTATAAAGATTAAAATTAGTGCTGTACAAGATAATAAAACAGTAGTATAATAAACACATCGCAAACAAATAAATAGGTGAAATAAATGCAAGTTATTGAGTGCTTTTCGATTTGTGTTTGGGATGGTGGAGACCGCCATAACCACAAGTTCTACGTCAAGTCAGAAGCTGAGGCAAAGAAGTGGAAAGAAAAGAATAAGTATGATGAATACTACAAGGTGACTTTGTGTGTCTTTGATACTTTGGAAGAAGCCGCTGAAAATGATACCAAGAAGTTGCGTGAAAAGGCTCTTGCAAAGCTCACTGTAATGGAAAGAAAAGCTTTGGGTTTTGATTAAAAAAGAGCATAGAATGAACCCGGAATGGACACTGACAATGGTAATCAGTCTAACGGTTTGTGCTATACTTGCTGTAATTTTTTAAGGTAATCAAAATGACACGAGAAATTGGTTTTATGGAGGGCTATCGTATGATGCGTTCCATTGGTGCAGATTGGCTAAGTTCAGTGTTCATGGCTTTTATTTGGGTGCTGCGAGGCGACAAGATTCCCGTTGACGAATAATCTCAACAAAAGTAAAGTAATCGCATAAACAAAAGCCCGGATGGTGAAATAGGTAGACACAAGAGACTTAAAATCTCTCGCCTTAATCGGCATGCCGGTTCGATTCCGGCTCCGGGCACCAAGTATTATTTTCTCTTAGTTGAAAATGTCAGAAATCCGAACCATAATGACAACAAGAGACCAAAAATAACTCCTATCGTTGTAATTGGTAGTTGAATAGAAACTAATCCAGAATATATTCCCAACATGGTTAATATGAAAATGTTTTCCATGAAGTTTTGGATGGCAATTACGGTACCTGCTCCAAAACTATGATGTCCTTCTTCTTGAAGCAAGGCATTAAGAGGAACGATAAAGAACCCCCCTAAAACTCCAATAATGAGCAAGGCTGCAACGGCTAAGTAAATATTATTCATAAATACTAAAACGGGAATCATTAGTCCCAATAAAATACCAGCAGGCAACACTCTTTTAGATTGTTCAATCTTGATAAATTTGCCAGCTAAAAAAGCTCCCAATACTATACCAATAGCAACTGCTCCATTTAAGTTGGCGGGTGTTTTTAAATCAGTAATATGTAAAGCATAAGGCACCCAAGCAATCAATAGAAATCTTAATGTAGCACCAATGCCCCAAAACATGCTGGTTCCTAAAAGAGAAACTCTAATGTTTTCATTTTTAAAAGATTGACCTAATAATTTAAAGAAATTCTTAAACAATAAAGCATTTTCTTTTAAGAGATTTGGGATAAAGTTACCGCCTTTTTTAATTTCTTCTAGTCTTGATTTAGCTGGTGCAAGATTGGGCATTAAGAAACTTAAGAGTGTGGCTAAACCATATAAACTTAATACGACTAAAAGACCAATCTGAATATTATAGTCTGCTAAATATCCACCACTTATTACCCCGACTAAAATTGCGACAATAGTAGTTGCTTCTAAATAACCATTTGCTTTCACTAAAGCATTGTGTTCTACAATCTCGGTTAATATGCCATATTTAGCAGGAGAATAAATCGTGGCACCAATACCAATGATTGCATAAGATATAAATGGATTGGCTCCAGAAAATAAACTCAAAGCACCAATTAACTTTAATATATTTCCATAAATTAATATTCTATTTTTTGGAATGTTATCTGCATAAAATCCAATAATTGCCGCTAGAACGATATAAGGAATTACAAAAGATTGTTGCAGTAAAGAGTTAGCTTGTTCAGAATAATTTAAATTCTTTAATATAGCCAATGCTATGAACAAAATGGCATTATCAGCTAAAGCAGATAAAAATTGACTGCTTAACAATAAACGTAAAGGGGATAAAAACTTCATATAAATCCTTAAATCATAGTTTTTAATGTGACATAATCTGTCTTGCCTGTTCCCAATAATGGGATCTTGTCAAGAACCTTAATCACTCTTGGAATTGCCAATTCACTATGACCCAATTCTTTACACTTTGCGACTAACATATCACGAGACATTTCCTTGTCTGTAGTGAATAAAATAATCGCTTCACCTTTTTTCTCATCTGGAATATTGATTGCTGCTGATTCAAATTTGGGCGAACTTGCTTTCGCAATAGCTTCTGTTGTTTCCAATGAAACCATTTCCCCTGCAACTTTGGCAAAGCGTTTCATTCTGCCTTTTATAAATATAAATCCATCGGCATCAATCTCAACAATGTCTCCAGTTTTGAACCAAGTGCAATTTTTCAAATCTCCAAAATAATTTGTTTTATAACATTCTTCAGTTGGTGTATCGTTGACTGAAGATAGTCCATCCGCATTTAATAAATAGCCTTTCATGATATTGGGGCAATTAACATATAAAGCACCACCATCATCAATGCCAGGAACTTTTTCTAAATAGTAATTAATGCCTGGTAAAAGTTGTCCTACTGAACCTTTTCTGTATGCCATAGGGGTGTTAACAGATAGCACTGGGGCAGTTTCCGTTAATCCATACCCTTCTAGAATTCTAATGCCAAATTTATCTATATAGGTTTCTCTGGTTTGTGAAGATAATTTTTCAGCCCCAGCAATAATATAACGATATCTGAAGAAGTCATAATTATGGGCTTGTTTAGCATAATTGGCTAAGAAGGTGTTAGTGCTAAACATAATCGTGCAGTTTCTGTCGTATCCTAACTCGGGGATAGTCTTATAATCTAAGGGGTTATGGTATAACATCATTGGAATACCACTAACTAATGGGAAGATGTTTCCAGCATTCATTCCAAAACTATGGAACAATGGTAATGACATTAAGATTTTATCTTTTGGGGAACTATCAATAATGCTTCTGATTTGCCACACATTAGCCATAATGGATTTATTGGTATGAACTACACCTTTTGGTTTACCTTCACTTCCACTTGTATAAAGAATAACTGCTTCTTCATCTTCGTGTTGTTTTTCGTAAGGATTAGCAACCATGTAATAAGCAATTTTGAGCTTATCGGCTGATGTAATCAATGATTTCAAATCTTCAACATAAATGACTTTAAATTCTTTACCTTCATCTTTTAAAGTTTGTTGAATTTGTTCAATAATTGGAGTGAGTTTTTTCATCTCCAAAAATGCTCTACTAGTGATAATTGTAGAAATATGAGATATTCTAATGGTATGTAAAATACTGTCTAAGCCAGATGTGTAATTTAACATGCAAGGCACTTTTCTTTCAGCATTAAGTGCATAAATGCTCGCAATCGTAACCATCAAGTTAGGTAAGAATATGCCTACTCTTTTTTCATTTTGGGAAATAATTTTTTGAGTAATAACTCTCAAGCCTTGAATGGCTTTAAATATTTCTTGATAGGTATAAGGGTCATTCAGTCTTTTTATGTCTTCAATAATAGGGGTGTTTTTTCCATAAGTGTCTTTTCCATGAAGAAATGATTCAAACAAACTACTTGGTTTGTTGGTGTTAGATAATGCTAATTGAAGCTTCTTTCTCATTTCCTCACCTAAGAAGTTACGCTTAATCTTGGCACTGCCTTCAATAGGGACTTCTAATTTAAAAGTATTGTGAATTTTTAATGTGATGTCTGGAAAATATTTTGTAGGCAATACATTATTTAATCTACTCATCTTGGTAAAATTAGCCCCTGTGATTGAGATGGGGACAATCGTTGCATTTGCCTTAGCCGCAGCAAAAGCTGCACCTGGATAAACTTTCATTAAGCCGTTGGTATTAGTGATCCGTCCTTCTGGGAAAATCACAACGGGAGTTCCACTTTCTAATAGCTTGATAATGTGCTTGATGCTATAGGGGTTTTGGGTGTCAACCTCATAGGTGTTCGCAAACTTGAGGAGATATTTGAATAATGGATTATTTTTAACGGTAGAGTGAATTAAAAATGTAGGCTTAATAGGGAGAAATGTATTAAGCAGTATTCCATCTAAAAAAGAGGTGTGATTTGCAATGATGAGAGTTCTTTCATGAATAATGTTTTGTTTATCACCGTCAACAGTGACGTTATAAAAACCATTTAAAATTGGTTTTAGTAAAATGTTTAGCATATTTTTTATTTTCCTGTTTTGAATATAAGAGTATTTGTATTGTTTTTTTATTAAAAGTAAATAAACACCAAAAATTTTTGTGTTGAATATTATAATTCAAGAAATCATTCTTAAAAAATCTTTTGTCTTGATTGTGTTGTGTTTTACTTTATAATTTAAATATAAGTTAATCTAAGGGGTTGATGTGGAAAAAGAAAAAATTTTAGAGTTAGTTAAAAGCATTTTAAATGAACCTTACTCTGAAGAGTATTTAGACAAACTTGCAAAAAAAAATCCCAAGAAATTTTTAAATAATTTAGCCACTTTAGATGAAAGACAAATTAAATATATTTTAAGAGAACATCCTGAGTATGCTAATACAACTCATGATGGTTGGCATTCATTGCATTACGCTTGTATGCTTAATGACAAACACATTTTAGGCATGTTTTTTCAAAAAGCGATTGACCAGGGCTTATCCCACATACCTAAAACAGAAGCTTCTAAAAAAAATATTGGTGAAGGGGTTCCTTTACTTAATTTTTGTGTTGCCAATAACTGTGAAAAATCCTTTGGTAAAGTCTTAACTTTTTTAAGTAATCCAGAAGAACAAGATTTCAATTGGTTATTGAGATATGGGTTATCATATCATAGCCCCAAAGTGATTCCTATGATCCAAAAAATAATGGGTGAAGAAGAATCACAAAAAGAAATGCTTAAGTATTTTAGTTCTTCGTGGGTCAGTTCCAAAGGAGTGAAGCATTATAACTTCTATAACACCTTCGCTGAAACTTTTAAGTGTAAGATAGAAAGGTTTGAAGAGTATGGCATTGATTTTAATTACCGAACTCCAGAAGGAAAAAATTATTTTACTGCGGCATTGGATGCTATTGCAGAAAATGTATATGATTTTTGGGAATATGACGAAAAAGACGAACGTGAAGATAGGTTTAAGAAATTGTTGGATTTCTTTTTAGATAAAGGCTTTAGTTTTAATGGTGTAGATGGTGAAAATAATACCCCAAGAACTTATATCAACAAAATTGTTGAGGGAATTTATTCAACATATAAAAAAGAAAGAATAGAAGAGTATATTGCTCAATTAGAAGCAAAATCCTTAGATAACGAGTTGCCTAAAAATAGTATCGTTCAACCTAAAAGAATAAAACTTTAAATTTTAAAAGATTTTTTTGCTTTGTGTGCTATAATAAGAACACTTCAACACATAGTGAGAACAAAACATGGAATACTGTCTTTACAATGCAATCAAGACCCCCGATGGCACAGTGCTTTGGTGTAAGAGTGGTCACGACTTTCAACTTTATCAAGATAAGGTTTCTGGCGAAGAATATATGAATGACGGCGTTGGTTATAGTGTTCGTCGTTCCATTAATACCGTTCCATTTGAAGATTTGTCTGTTTGGAGTAATGACCCTCATGAAAAGGTGAGAACTGCCAAGTTCTGGGGGTCATATGGTAAGGATGGCAAAGGTGAGAAGCGGATGATGGCACTCCAGGAAATGGAAGATAGCCATATTCAAGCAATCCTTGATACCCAGAAGCAAATCCGTGGTGGTGTTCTTGAAACTCTGTTTCTGAATGAACTTGAATATCGGATTAAAAACTTCCAGGACAAGTTGGAAAATGAAGTGCCTAAGAAAAGAGGGCGTCCAAAGTCTCCAAAGGTATAAAGAAAAAGCACCGTAAGGTGCTTTTTTTATTGGGTTGGTGATATGAATTAAGGAACTAGCTTGAGACTAGGCTTTTTATTTTCGGGAGGTGTTGGATTATTCTCTTCTTGTTGAGAATTTAAAAATTTATTCAGTTCTTCCGCCAGCACTTCGGGGGTAATAACAGTATTAGTAGTTTGAAGTAGGCCAGCAAGCACTAAGAGGTCATTCCAACCTTGTTGCCGTCCTGCCATAAAAGCTTGTTGCCCAATCTTTTGAACTTGTGCATTGATTTGTTTTGCATAGTTTTGTTCAAAAACCACATCTTTAATCATAAAGAATTCCTCAAAGTTAAAAGAATATTATAAGCTAAAAATAGATAAAAAAATAGAGGTTATTTTAAAATTAATTGTAGAAGGTTTAATTAAGAAAACTTGTACTTTTAGGTTAAAAAATAGTACAATATCACTTTCAACTTTAGTTAGAGGGCTTGTCGTGAAGAAACCAATGGTCAACCTGAATGTTGAGCGTGAAAACGATATTCGTGCTATGCAAAACCCAGCCAATGTGCGAGAGGAGTTTAAATCACTTTCCCTAGAAGATTGCCAGGTTCATTGTGGGCAAGACAGGTTTCCTTTTGATGCTTGTTTCTTGAATATCACCAGTGACTTGAATGTATCTACGAGTATTCGCACCCTTCATCTCATGGGCTGTGATAATGTTTATATTCTTGGAAAGCGCAAGCTGGATCGTCGTGCTTTGGTTGGTGCAGAGTTTTATCAAAAAATTGAATACATGGGTGGTCTAAATATGGACACACTTGAGATTGAAGAGGAAGTCTTTTTGGATTTGCTATCTAAAAATAGTGACTACTATCCAATTTTTGTAGAAACTGGTGGTGAGCCACTACAAAGGGTGGATTGGAAATCTCGTCTTAAGAAAAATGTAAATGAAAATTATCGTCCTTTGCTTATTTTTGGTAATGAGCATCGTGGTATTGGTGAAAATATTTTTGCGTTGAGAAATCAAATGTCTCGCTCTATGGTGGTATCAATTCCAATGCAAGGGGTTTTGCGTAGCTTGAATGTTTCTTCTTCTGTTGCTATGCTAACTTGGGATATGACAAGTAAGTTGTATCAAGATTAATTAAGGGGTTAAAATGATAAAAAAATGATTAAAAACAAATATTTTAATTATGGATTGATAATTTTTAGCATACTCGTTTGCTTAGGTGGTGCAGTTAATTCTGGCTGGAGTGGTTTTTGGTTAGCTTCTCCATTTGCTTTAGTTTTGATTTTTTATTTTTTTAGACACAAAACTATACTAGGTTTTGTGATTGGTTTTATAGTCTTGTGCATAACTATTAATTTAACTCAAGATAAAAATCCATTAATTTATCCAAAATTAAATCAAGAAATTGCTCTAAAAGATACTTGTGGCTGGTTGGTTCATGATAGCAAAGAATATGATATTTATTTGTTTAATCATAATGAGTATTGTTCAGAAGATTCTGTGATTGGTGGGGTAACATATAAGGCATATAATATTACTGCGGGTAATTATAAAGTAATAGGTGTTTATCATTCATATGCAGATATGGGGGATAAAACTTATCATATTATTGATGCAAATGGTAAGAGAGCAGTCGTTTCATTTGGTGAACTTGCACAAGCACCTTGGGCTAACAAGCTTTCTCTATTTGTAATGTGGCCTGTTTTTCCAATATTAATATTTGGATTGGTTTAAATTGAGTGTTGATTGTTTCTTAGGGGTTCTTCTTTTTTAGAAGTCATTTTGTTGATTTTATGAATAGCAGAATTTTTGCTTTCTAAAACAAGAATAGAATTATTTAATTGTTCTGTAATAATTTCAATTTTGGGATGTTTAGAATAGGTTTTTAAAAACTCTTCTTTATTTTGAGAGTTAATTCCTAAATTTTTAATCAATTCTTCACAGTCTTTTTTGTCTAGTTCTGTTTTAGGATTAGGATATTGCAAGTCAATAAGTCTGCTTAAAAGCAAGTATTCTTTTGGGGGAGCAATAACTTGTAAATGACTATATTCAAGTTGTGTGTTAAATTGAAATGTTTCTTGTGTTTTTAAAAGAAATTTTAAAAAATCTCCCAAAGCTTCTTTTCTCATAATTGGATGTGAAATATCATTATAAGTGTTATCAAATTTAGGGGCTGAAGGGTAAACACCAATAGTTGGCAGACAATATTTTTTAATTTCTTCAAAGTTGGCAGAGGTTGATTGGTTTCCTTCTAAAAGAGTTACTGTGTCAAAATCACCTGTTTTATCTCTTAATCCGTGAAGACATAATGCACCACCACCAAATATATGAACAGTCGCTTTTTTATTTTGATTGGCAAAATAATCATTTAAAGACTTAAAGAAATCTTGCATAATTTTTTGATCCATCCATCTTTCTGAATGCATATTTTTACCTTAATTTTATTTTCGGTTGATTGTTTTCAAAAGCAAGAACTGCATCTTTACCAATAGATAAAAAGCTTACTTTTACTGATTTGTTGAAAGTTTTCTTTTTTTCTTGTCTAGTGTTATTTTCCCAATGTGTTTCAATGCCTTTCCATAAGCGTTGAGCTTGGTCTGAACACACAGTAGATTGTCTAAATTCGACTCCTTTTTCATTAAGGTGCTGTGCCATATGAAAATACATAATATAGCCTAATCCTTTATTCATAAATTCTGGTAGCAAACGAGAATAATCTACGGTAGCTTCATTCTTAAAAAGGTCTTTTTTATCCTTTGGAATTTCATGCATTTCCATAAGTTCTGGGGTAGTATATTTTGCTTTTAAATAACCTACTTTTTTATTTCCCTGAAAAAGAGTAAGTTCGTCCACAACAAGGTGTTCACCAATCGTCATATCTGCATTAGAAACAATCACTAATCTGTATGAGTTGTTTTCTCTATCATAAGTTATGGTATCTAGACCCACTTGATAAAAATCAGTTAATATCTCTTTGGCTTTTTGATAAGTCTCTGGTTTCAAGTGAGGGATAAGTGAATTTGGCTCTTGAAGGATATTCAATGAAATATTAGATATTCCATATTTTTGCTCAAAATCTTGAAAGATGAATTTAGAAATTCCTCTATGCCCTTTAGCTGTGATAAAAGAATTGAATTCACCATCTTCATCTTGATTGGCTAAGCAAAAAATTTGAATAGGCTCTCCATTTTTAATTCCATTAAATGAAGCTAATTTAATATTTGGGGATGTTTGTCCCATTTTTTCATACAAAATATGGGCAAATTCAGCCCCTGGGAAAATTAATTCTTCCATGAGTTCTTTTTGTTGCCATATATCTTTTTTTTCGTAGAAAAAATGCATGAGTTTTGATTTAATGATTGTTTGATTTAATTATACTAAAAAATTTTCAAGAAAAAAGAACCGTACTATTTTTCTATATTAGAACAGGTTTTAAATTTGACTAAATTTTAGATTGATATAGAATTTCAAAATGAAAAAAAAATTTTTAAAGATTAAAAGCTGTGCGGTTCATTCATTGGGAATGGTATTATATTCTTTTTTTTATGTGTTTTTTTTCCTATTGATGGGATTAGGGTTTGTTTTTCATTTTTTAATAGATAGTATGGATGACCATATAAAACAAGAGAACAGATAATTATGAAAAGAAATGCTGTAGTAGAAAGATCAACTACTGAAACAAAAGTGAAGGTTTCCATTAAATTAGATGGCAAAGGAAATTATGATATCAATACGGGAATTCCATTTCTTGATCATATGCTTTCACAATTAAGCCGTCATAGTCTAATTGATTTAGAAGTGAATTGTATCGGGGATTTAGAAATTGATGCACATCACAGTGTTGAAGATATTGGTATCACTTTAGGTCAAGCTTTCATTAAAGCAATCAAAGATAAGAGGGGAATCCACCGTTTTGGTTCTGCTTATGTGCCGTTAGATGAATCATTGTCAAGAACTGTAGTAGATATTTCTGGTCGTCCTATATTAATCTATAATGTTAATTTTGCCAAAGAAAAAGTAGGTGAATTTGAGTTAGAACTTATTCGTGAATTTTTCCAAGCATTTGTTAACCATGCGATGGTTACTTTGCATATAGATAATTTAAGAGGAGAAAACTCTCATCATCAGTGTGAGTCTATTTTTAAAAGTTTTGCAATTTCTTTAAGAGAAGCAATTAAATTGGACGAACAAAAAATAGAAATGGTTCCATCAACTAAAGGTGTTCTTTGATTTTTTGATTTAACCGTTCAAATTTAAAGTTAGGTTTGATTTGTTTTTTCTAACAAGCAATACATATATTTCTTCTCATCTAATGTAATTGGTTGATGTTTTTTAGTAGGTTCTTGTTTAAAATATTTCATTCTAAAGCTAATAAGTGCTTTATCTAAAACAGTAGGATTATAGCCAAGATCTTTCAGTGCGGTTTGCCAATTAAAACCTCTAGGCAACTGAGTTTCTTTATACTTATCATTACACCAAAATATAATGTCTTCTTTAGCTAATTCTTCCCAAGGAAAGTTAACATAAGGATCTATTTTTCTTCCTGGTGAAACATCCAGGTGTCCGACTACCATATTTTTTCTAATAGAGTATCTTTGTATAATGTCTTTAGAAAGAGTAATCAGAGATTGAATTTGTTTCTCCGTATATTCCGTTTTCATATCATTAGATAATTCTATGCCAATAGAAGCAGAGTTAACATCATGAAATCCATGCCAATAAGAAGCCCCTGCATGAAAAGCTCTGTTTTTTTCATCTACGAATTGAATAATTTCACCTGTTCTAGAAATTAAGTAGTGACTAGATACTCCTTGCTCTTTAAAAATCTTAATTGCGAAATCATCATCATTGCTGTCAGTGTGGTGGATAACTAACATATTGGGTTTTCTGCCATTAAAGTTTTTAGATTTTATATAGCGATTGGTATGTTCAGAAGAAATCCATTCCTTAATGTCTTTTTGTTCTGTTTTTGAAATTTCCTTTTCAAAATTCTTCAACTGTTCACTCCTTATGGGTTGGTTTTGTGTTGGTATTGATTGGCAACCAGCCAAAATAAATGCAAAAAAAATTAGTCCTATTTTGTTCATTGAATAAGACTAATTGTGATGTTGATTAAATCAAGATGGAAATTAAAAATATTTTAGATTTTTTTGTTGAAAATAAAAATAATATCGTTTGACAGGACGGGGAATAATTATTAAGTTCATTTGAATAATATTAAAAATGAATTTAAGATGAAGTTAAGAATTAAATTATTATTGATTTTTTCAGCATTGATTGTTGTTTGGGGAACCTTAAGTGCATATTTTTTGCACAAAAACATTCAAGAAGAGCAAATTGCATTAGAAAATAAAGAGTTAAGTGCTAAAATAGATGTTTTAGTAAATAATATTTTATCTAATTTAGAGGCTAAGCAAGAAGTCGTAAAAGCATATTCTTATTGGGATGCAATGTATGATTTTTCAAAAAATAAAAATCAGGATTTTATAGAAAAAGAATTATCAAAAGACACTTTTGAGACTGCTGGATTTACTTTTATGGTGATTAAAGATAAAGAAAAAAATATTATTTTTTCAGAAACTTTAAATAAAAGTGTCAATCTAGAGGTGATAAGCCAATTTAATCAAGATGGATGTTTTTTCTTTAAAAATGAAGAATTATATCTTTCTTGTTCTTTGGGAATTAGAAATTCAAAAGGATTAGTAGAAAGTGGAGAAGAAGGTCTTTTAACCGTTGGTTTTTTAGTAGATAATGAATTTTTCAAGAAAATAGAAAAATCTTCAGGGTTGGTCGTAAGTTTTGAAAATAACAGTTCATCTAAAAAAACAGGTAATCTTACTTTTAATAATCTAAATAAGTTAAATTTCAATCAAAATGTAAAAATTGAAAAAACAAATGATAATATATTTGCCTATGTTGAAATAAAAGACAAGGATAGTAACAGTTTAGGTATTATAAAATTAAATATAAATAGAGAAAACTTTAATCAATTACACAATGGATTAAATGTAATTGAAAATTCAACATTATTGTTTTTATTAGTGTTTATGGTGGTAGTTTTAGCTGTTATAGATTATTTTGTGGTTTCAGAAATAAAAGTTATAGATAATTTCTTTAAAGAAATACAAACAACAAAAAAATACAATAAGAGATTGCCTAAAATTTCCGATAAAACTCAAAATGAAGTGGAAAAATTAAAAATAAATATCAATGAAATGGTTGATGTAATTGAAGTTCAAGTGAATGAATTAAATAATCTTGCAGAAGTAGATTCTCTAACTGGGTTATATAATAGAAGATGTTTTGAAGCGAGACTAAAAACGATTATTCATCAAAACAAAAAAGAACCTAAGCAGTTAGCTTTGTGCATATTGGATATTGATTATTTTAAAAAATATAATGACTATTATGGACATTATGTTGGGGATGAGGCTCTTGTAAAAGTGTCTAATGTATTAAAAAACCATGTAAAACGAACAACAGATTATGTTGTGCGTTTAGGTGGTGAAGAATTTGCAATTATATTAGAAAATATTAATGAAGAAAATGCACAAAAGTTTTTTAATAAAATCATTAATGATTTTAATGAAATAAAAATACCCCATGAAAAAAGTGAAGTAGCGAACTATTTAACTGTAAGTATGGGCATGGCAATGTTAAAAGAAGATGATACATTTGAAAAAATATTCAAGAGAGCAGATTCTTCTTTGTATGCTGCTAAACACCAAGGTAGAAATAGGTTGGTATATTTAAAAGAAGAAAATAAACATTGACGTCCTCACCGCCCTAAAGGACAAAAAACAACCTCAAGTCTTCCGACTTAGGTAACGGTGATTCCTACTGCTAGACGTGCACGTCCGCACGCGAGAATGTTTTTCGCTGAGTTGATATCACGATGATGAACCGTATTGCAACTGGAGCATGTCCATTCTCTTATTCCAAGGTCTTTCAGTCCTCTCGGACCGCTTCGTGTATTGCACGAAGAACAGACTTGGGTTGAGA
>JACCDQ010997427.1_pt1 | contig 15814 bp, 13 predicted proteins | sample 7446031 | NCBI WGS metagenome assembly JACCDQ01 (sample SAMN15323442, study PRJNA562643) | freshwater metagenome | isolation source: river surface water | place: USA:Blue River Watershed | collected 2017-08-17
GAGAGCACAAGTAAGTAAGTCGGATTACCCAATAGATAGAGATGAGATAAACACCCGCCGAGGTTTGCGGGGTGTGCTCCTAACACTAGAAGTGTCGGCTAACCCGTCCTATCTTGGTGCGGTTCACTCCCTGTGAGACTCTTTCAATCACGAGAGGCTACACAGAAATGAAGTTCAAAATACTACTTGCTGTATCAATTGCAACAACCTTTTCAATTCCCACCTCAAACGCTGCCGACACTGGTTGGCGGTATTGGGGATATTTTCAAGCAGCACCCGGAGCAACTAAATGGACACCAGCCATGACGGGACCAACAGTAAATATTGCTGATGGTTCTGTTGAAGGGTGGGCATTTACATTTAGTAGCGATGCGATTCCCGATGCTAAAGCACCAAAGATTGCTCCATCTTTTTCGACCATCTGCGGAAAAACTAAAGCTGTAGCAGGAAAAAAGCGCGTAGCCGTAATGGTTGATTTCGGTTCAGCGGTGCTTCGACCTAAAGGCGAGTCAACTCCTCGACTAATTCAAAAGTGCGTAGTCGCTGATAAATCCGCACTGGGCATTGATGTTTTAGGAGCTGCTGTAAAAGTTCGCGCAGAAGGATCTGGATTCATCTGTGGAATTAATGGGTATCCAGCCAAGGAGTGCGGAGTTGAGATGAAGACTCCTAAGGATTATTTAAAGAAATAGCAATGAAGAAACTCTCACTGCACCCACTGACATGGTGGATATGGGCAATCGGCCTGGCCTTTGCGGTAGTCCGTTTTGATTCAACCATATTCACGATCTGTTGCGTGGGTGCAGTGTCAGTTGTTGTATATATCAATCGTGATGACGCACCTTGGGGAAATAGTTTCAACTGGACCTTGAAGCTGTCTGCCTGGATTCTTTTTATCAGAACATTAATAGGAATAGTCATTGGAGTTCCAGTTCCTGGACAACAGCTCTTCGTTTTGCCTGTACTCCCCCTGCCGACTTGGATGCCCGGTATTCGAATCGGCGGAGCGGTTACGTTAGAGCGATTAAGTTCTGCATTAACAGAAGGCTTAATGATTTGTTCAATCATTGTTATTTTCGGGGCTGCTGCATCGCTTACGAGTCCTCATAAATTGTTGCGAGTTCTACCAATTTATATTTATGAATTTGGAATTGCAGTTGTAATTGCCACATCAGTCCTGCCTCAACTAGTTACATCAGTTGCTCGCATTAGGCAGGCACAGCGTTTGCGAGGACAAACACTCAAGGGCTTTAAATCATGGAAACGAGTGGCAATTCCTTTACTTGAAGAGTCATTGGCTCGTTCACTTGATTTGGCAGCCGCGATGGATAGTCGTGGTTATGGAGTTAGTAGAAAAAGATCTACTTACCGTCCCATTAAATGGAGGATTTCCGATGCAATGGTTATCGGCTCAGCTTTTGTCGTATTGGGGCTGGCATGATTAAGTTTTCAAATGTCTCTCTGATCTATCCAAATTCAACCACCACTGTTCTTGAAAACCTGAACTTAGAGATTCAGGAAGGTGAATTGGTTTTAGTTATTGGATCTACGGGTTCTGGCAAATCCTCGTTACTGCGCTTAATTAATGGCTTAGTCCCACATCACACCGGAGGAATCCTTGCCGGAGATGTCAGCGTAAATGGCATTTCAACGCAAATGGTTAAGCCTGGAGGAATGGCTCATTTAATAGGAATTGTTGGTCAAAATCCCGCCAATACCTTTGTAGCCGACACGGTTGAAGATGAGTTGGCATTTGGGATGGAAACGCTCAATCTGCCAAACGATGTAATGCGAAAGAGAATTGAAGAAACCTTAGATCTGCTGAGCCTTACTGCATTACGCAACAGAACTATCGCAACGCTCAGCGGAGGTGAGCAACAAAGAGTTGCAATTGGTGCCGCCTTAGTGACCCATCCGAAGGTATTAGTTTTAGATGAACCTACTAGCGCACTTGATCCAATCGCCGCTGAAGAGGTGCTTTCGATTCTTCATCGCCTAGTGCACGATCTAAGCCTTACTGTTGTTATTGCAGAACATAAGCTAGAACGTGTAATTCAATTTGCAGATCGAATAGTTCAGATTAACGGCGATGGAGTCGCAAAAGTTGGAACTCCTGAACAGATCTTGCTGGAATCACCCATCGCACCTCCAATAGTCCATTTAGCCCGCGCGCTTGGATTGAAAGAAATCGGTGTTTCAGTTCGAGATATGCGTCGCATGACAACAGAGATTCGTGAAGGTGAATACGCGCATGAGCCAGCAAATATGGTTCAAACCGAAAATCCAATAATTTCCATCGAATCACTTTCCTTGAACTTTGCCGATAAACAAGTCTTAAAGCAGATCAGCGCCAATGTTTTTGCCCACGAAATTGTTGCGGTTATGGGACGCAATGGAGCGGGTAAGAGCTCATTACTCAAGTCATTAGCTGGAATTATGGATGGAGTAACGGGTGCCGTACTTGTTGACTCCCAAGATCCACAAAAATTGAAGGGCGCGGATCGCAGAGAAACAATTGGATTTATTCCACAAGAACCTAGCGATCTTCTTTATGGACAAAGCGTTGCAATTGAATGCGAACAAGCTGATTCCGACAATGATGTGCCGAAAGGAACAACCGTTTCAGTTTTGAATCAATTGGTTCCTGGAATCTCACTTCATGCGCATCCTCGCGACCTTTCTGAAGGACAACGTTTGGGTCTTGCGCTCAGCGTGGTGTTATCCGGAAATCCTAAAATTTTGATCCTGGATGAGCCAACGAGAGGTTTGGATTACCAAGCAAAGAATGAACTAACAAGAATTCTGATCAACTTTGCGCGAGCAACCGGTAAGTGTGTACTTCTAGCGACTCATGATGTTGAGCTAGTCGCTGAACTCGCAAGTCGAGTCATCTTTATAGCTGATGGTGAAATTGTTGCAGATGGAACGACCTTGGATGTGTTGCTTTCATCCCCTGCCTTTGCTCCTCAAGTTTCCAAGGTTATGTCGCCGCAGCCATGGTTAAAGATTTCAGATGTTATTTCTGCGTTAGAAAATCCATTATGAACACAACTCAAGACATAGTCAGATTTTCACTTAAGAATTCTGTGATTCTCGCACTGGCATCCGCATTGAGCATTGCAGGCTTTATCTGGCCATTTTTTTATTCAGGAGAAAACCTTCCTAAGACACAGCTGTTCTTCTGGCTTGCAGTTGTATGCGCTTTCCTTGTTGTGGTTTTTGAAGTTTCCAATTCTCGGATAGATGCAAAGTCGGTAGCACTTTTAGGTGTCTTAGCTGCTCTGATATCAGCACTGAGACCACTTGGTGCAGGTGCAGTAGGTATCGAACCAATGTGGTTCGTTTTAATTTTAAGTGCTCGAGTCTTTGGACCCTCATTCGGGTTTCTATTAGGAATAATTTCTATGTTCACATCGGCACTATTAACCGGTGGGATTGGCCCATGGCTTGGATATCAAATCTTTGCAGCGGCATGGATTGGCCTAATTGCGGGATTGCTTCCTAAAAATGTTCGCGGTAAAAAAGAGATAGTGATGCTGATTATTTACGGGGCGATTGCCGCTGAATTATTTGGCATATTAATGGACCTTCAGTTCTGGCCCTGGGCACTAGGTTCTAATACCCAACTTTCATTTATCGCAGGCGGGGCATTAAGTGACAATATTTCCAGATTCTTCACATTTCACTTCGCAACTTCGATGGCCTGGGATATCCCACGAGCGGTTTTTACAGTCGTACTAATTACCTTTACGGGAAAATCGGTTCTGTCGGCTCTACGTCGTACATATACGCGAGCAGCTTTTGTGACCCCTGTCGTTTTTAGCGAACGTGTGAAGTAACAAAAGGCAATTTCACAACTTCGCAAAGTGAGTCACGGCCACGCACATCGATAGTGAGTTGATCGCCAATAGAAACTCCCACATCTAGAAGAGCTAGCCCAATACCGTGTTTTAACGTGGGCGAGAAGGTTCCGCTCGTAACTTCCCCAACAATCGCACCAGCTGAATTTTTTACAGCCATTCCAGCGCGTGGAATTCCTCGATCTAACGATTTCAACGCCACGCTCTTTCGTGTAGCTCCCCCATTCTTTTGAGCAACAAGAATTTCTGCCCCAATGAATGAATCCTTTTTCCAGCCAACAGCCCAACCTGCACTTGCTTCGACCGGTGAAATTTCAAGGGAAAGTTCATGGCCGTGCAATGGATAACCCATTTCAGTCCGTAACGTATCTCGCGCACCTAAGCCGCACACCAAACCATCCAGAGGCTCAATCGCTGAAACCAAAGCATCCCAAACCGCAACAGCATCTTTAACTAGCGGGAGTAACTCATAACCAAGCTCGCCCGTGTATCCGGTGCGACACAAAATTACATTTGCTCCGGCAATGCTCACGTGGTCAAAAGCCATGTAATCAATATCGGTGCTAATGCCAAGTGTTTCTAAAACCTTTGGAGCAAGTGGACCCTGAACGGCAAGCACCGCATAATCCATATGGAGATTAGTAACCGTGATTTCTGCTGGTGCTTCCTTTTGCAAAACAGCCACAACATCAGATGTATTGGAGGCATTAGGAACTAAGAAGAAATCCTCTTCCGAATTTCGATAAGCAATCAGATCATCTACTACCCCACCGGTAGGAGTACAAAGAAGTGTGTACTGAGCGGAACCATTTTCAATCTTCGTTAAATCATTTGAAAGACAGCGGTTTAAGAATGCCAAAGCGCTTGGACCTTTTACCGAAGCTTTACCAAGGTGAGAGACATCAAAGATTCCCACACGCTCTCGGACCGCAGCGTGCTCGGCCAAGACACCGGCCCCTGGATACTCGATCGGCATCATCCAGCCACCGAAATCGGCCATCTTCGCGTTAAGGGCTAGATGTTTTTCATTAAGTGGCGAGATCTTCATTGTGTAAACCTACCAATATTTCTATTAGGCTTCGCGGCATGAGCACATTGAAGATTTCTGACGGCGTAGTTAAAGATGAGATTTTGGTTCTGGGATTAGCCTCAACCAACTCAAAGGGTGGAATTGCAATCGAGGCTGGCGATATGGCCCTTGATACAAAGACAATTCTTTCCCAGCTTGCAGATATGGGGGCAACGGGCAAAGCCGATGAAGTGGTGAAACTTCCAGGCTCACATGTTCGCTTGCTTGTATTTACCGGCTTGGGTAAAAAATCACCTTCCTATCCTCATGAGGTTCTTCGTCGTGCCGCTGGTAGTGCTTCACGCGCTTTGTCTGGAAATAGTGCAGCAACTTTCTCGCTTCCTGCAAAAAGCTTGGCAGAGGTTTCGGCCGTTGCTGAGGGTGCAGCACTTGGTGCCTATTCATTTACAGAGTTTCGTGGATCGACAAAGGATGATCACAAATCTCCTTTGAAGACGATCACGGTTCACTCAAAGCTTGCAACATCTGCAGATGCAAAGGCATCTGTTACTCGCGCGGCAATTGTTGCAAAGTACACATACCTAGTGCGAGATCTCATCAATACTCCTCCAAGTCACCTGACTCCAGATTCATTCACTAAGAAGTTATCTGCAGCGGTCAAAGCTGCAGGAGGAGCAAAAGCTGGTTTGAAGATTCAAATCTGGGATGAGAAGCAATTAAAAGCCCAGGGTTTTGGCGGAATCGTCGGAGTTGGACAAGGATCGGCTAATCCTCCACGTCTTCTTCATATTTCATACACACCTAAAGGTAAGGCTGCAAAGCGTTACGCCTTTGTTGGTAAAGGAATCACATTTGATACCGGTGGTTTAGCGCTTAAGCCTGCCGCAGGTATGGAGGCAATGAAATCGGATATGAGTGGAGCTGCTGCAGTAAGTGCTGCGGTCATTGCCATCGCTGAGTTGAAGTTGCCTGTTGCAATCGAATCATGGGCACCACTTGCTGAAAATATGCCAAGTGATTCTGCAACACGTCCAAGTGACATCATCACAATTTTTGGTGGAAAGACTGTTGAAGTTCTTAACCCTGATGCCGAAGGTCGTTTAGTTTTAGCGGATGGATTAATGAAGGCGCAAAGTTCAAAGAACAAGCTCGATGGAATCATCGATGTAGCAACTCTCACCGGCGCTCAAGTTGTAGCACTTGGTACTCGCACCAGCGCCGTGATGACAAACAATCAAGAGTTCAGCGATGCCTTCATGAAGGTAACGGCGATCTCAGGTGAGCAGTTCTGGCCAATGCCACTTCCCGAAGAGCTTCGAGCATCTCTAGATTCACCAGTTGCAGATCTAGCCAACATCGGAGATCGCATGGGCGGCATGCTCGTAGCCGGACTCTTCCTCAAAGATTTCGTAAATCCAGAACTTCCTTGGCTGCACCTTGATATTGCAGGCCCTGCCTACAACGAAGCAAAGCCTCATGGCTACACCCCAGTGGGTGGAACAGGGATAGCCCTCCGCTCACTTGTGACATTGGCCGAACAGGCTTAAATCAGCACATTTGCATTGGGAGGTTTGCCCCACTTTGAGGCAAGATAGGCACCTAGCCCGCGTGGGCATACGAAGGGAGCCGATCAGTGTCTCAATTTGATCTCGTCATTCTGGGTGGTGGCAGCGGGGGTTACGCTGCAGCGCTACGCGGTTCACAACTAGGTTTATCGGTTGCGTTGATCGAAGCAGACAAGGTTGGCGGCACCTGCCTACACCGCGGATGTATTCCGACTAAGGCTCTCCTACACGCTGCTGAAATCGCAGATGGCGCTCGTGAAGGTTCGCACTTCGGCGTTAAATCAACATTTGATGGCATCGATATGAACGGTGTGAATACATACAAAGATGGCGTGATCGCAAAGTTGTACAAGGGTCTTTCTGGATTAGTTAAGTCTCGCGGCGTTACATACATCGAAGGTTACGGAAAGTTAGTAGCCAAGGACACTGTTGAAGTTAACGGAGTTCGCTACACAGGTAAAAACGTAATTCTTGCGACTGGTTCATATGCAAAAACTTTGCCAGGCCTTGAAATCGATGGCGAAAAGATTATTACCTCTGATCACGGCACAAAGATGAATTACGTTCCAAAGAGCGTCATCGTTCTTGGTGGCGGAGTTATCGGTTGTGAGTTTGCATCAGTATGGAAGTCATTTGGTGCAGAGGTAACAATTATTGAAGGTCTACCTCACTTGATCGCTTTGGAAGATGAATCATCAAGCAAGCAGCTTGAGCGCGCTTTCCGTAAGCGTGGCATCAACTTTGAATTAGGTGTACGTTTTCAATCAGCTGTTAAGACGGCCGATGGCGTCACTGTCACTCTTGAAGATGGAAAAACTTTTACCGCTGAAGTACTTATGGTTTCAGTCGGCCGTGGTCCGGTTTCAGCAAATATCGGCTACGAAGAACAAGGGATCGCGATGGATCGTGGTTATGTTCTTGTCGATGATAAATGCCGTACAAATGTTCCAGGAATCTGGGCTGTTGGCGATTTGATTCCTACGTTGCAGCTTGCTCACGTTGGCTTTGCCGAAGGAATCTTGGTTGCTGAAGAGATTGCAGGTTTGAATCCTCGTCCAATTAATTACGACGGAATTCCTCGCGTTACTTACTCAGATCCTGAGGTTGCATCAGTTGGATTAACAACAGCTGAGGCAAAGAAGCGCGGACATGATGTTGTTGAACTGACATATGACCTTGCTGGAAACGGTAAAGCGCAGATTCTTAACACTGCAGGTTCCATCAAACTTGTCGCACAAAAGGATGGCCCAGTACTTGGTGTTCATATGGTTGGTGCACGCGTCGGTGAACTTCTGGCCGAAGCAGAATTAATTTATAACTGGGAGGCTCGCGCAAGTGATGTCGCTCCATTGATCCATGCACACCCAACACTGTCAGAGGCAATGGGCGAAGCTCATATGGCTCTTGCAGGCAAACCGCTTCACGCACACGGATAACCGAGGAGAGAACAGATGACATTTTCAGTAACGATGCCAGCACTTGGCGAAAGCGTTTCAGAAGGCACAGTCACTCGTTGGTTAAAAGCCGAAGGTGATCATGTCAATGTTGATGAACCGCTCCTAGAGGTTTCAACTGACAAGGTTGATACAGAGATTCCATCCCCTGTTGCAGGAACACTTCAAAAGATTGTTGTGCAGATTGATCAGACTGTTCCAGTTGGTGCAGAGCTAGCGATTATTGCTGATGGCGCTGCTGCTTCAACGCCAGCTCCGGCTGCTGCACCTGCGGCCCCTGCTCCAACACCAGTTGTTGAAACTCCTGCACCTGCACAAGTTGCTGCAGCACCAGTTACTCCTCCTCCGGCACCTGCTGCACCTGCTGCTGCAGGCACTGGAACTGTCATCACAATGCCAGCACTTGGTGAAAGTGTTTCCGAAGGAACTGTGACTCGTTGGTTGAAGAATGTTGGCGACACTATTGCTGTTGATGAAGCATTGCTCGAAGTTTCAACTGACAAGGTCGATACAGAGATTCCATCCCCTGTTGCAGGAACTCTTCTTGCAATTGATGTAGCGGTTGACACAACTGTCCCAGTTGGTGCACGTCTTGGCTTAATCGGAGCCGCTGGTGGAGCTGTTGCTGCACCGAGCGCACCAGTTGCAACTCCTGTTGTTGCTGCACCAGCACCTGCCGCACCTGCACCAGTAGTTGCAGCTCCTGTAACTCCTCCTCCAGCACCTGCCGCCCCTGCACCAGTTGCTGCTGCAGCACCTGTTTCACAACCCGCAGATGCATATGTAACTCCCCTAGTTCGCAAACTTGCCTCAGAACTTGGTGTCAATCTTGCACAGGTTAAGGGAACTGGAATCGGCGGAAGAATTCGTCGCGAAGATGTTGAAGCACTTTCTCGTCCTGCAGCCCCTGTTGCATCTGCTCCTGTGGCTTCTGCACCAAGTGCTGCCAAGCCTCCGGTTGTTGCGGTTTCACCACTTCGTGGAACTACCGTCACAATGTCTCGCCTGCGCAAAGTTATCGCAGCCCGCATGGTTGAGTCACTACAGGTAAGTGCGCAGTTAACAACTGTTGTTGAAGTCGATGTAACAAAGATTGCTCGTCTGCGCGATCGCGCAAAGGCAAGCTTTGAAGCTCGCGAAGGTGTAAAGCTTTCATTCCTTCCATTCTTTGCAGTTGCAGTTTGTGAAGCGCTTAAGCAACATCCAGTACTTAACTCATCTGTTGAAGGTGATCAAATTACTTATCACGGCGCAGAACATTTAGGCATTGCTGTAGATACAGAGCGAGGTTTGCTCGTTCCTGTAATCGCAAATGCCGGTGATCTCAATATGGGTGGAATCGCTCGCAAGATCTCAGATCTTGCAGCTCGTACACGCGACAACAAGGTAACTCCTGATGAACTAGGTGGCGGAACATTCACACTTACAAACACAGGAAGCCGTGGAGCATTATTTGATACACCAATCATTAATCAACCACAGGTTGCGATCCTTGGTCTTGGCGCAGTTGTAAAGCGTCCAATGGTTGTTCGTGGCGAAGATGGTGGCGAAACAATCGCAATTCGCTCAATGGTCTACCTAGGTCTTTCATATGATCACCGAGTTGTAGATGGCGCCGATGCTGCGCGTTTCCTAGTAACTCTCAAAGAGCGCCTCGAAGGTGGCGCATTTGAGTCTGATTTAGGTCTCTAAGCACCGCATGCCAGTTCCACAACGCATCGCAATTACGGGTGCATCTGGACTTATTGGTACGGCACTTGTCGGACACCTAAAGAGCGAAGGGCACACAGTTCAGCGCTTGGTTCGTCGCGCACCAATCTCAGCTGATGAGGTTCAGTGGGATCCACAGACTGGATTTGTTGATATTGAACCACTTCGTGGCGTTGATGCAATCATTCACCTTGCAGGCGTTGGGGTTGGCGACAAGCGCTGGAGTAAAAAATATAAAGCAGAGATTCTCAACTCTCGTCTTCTTGGAACCACCGCAATCGCACATGCCGTTGCAGAGCTAAAGCCACAAGTTTTCATTTCAGCATCTGCAATCGGTTGGTATGGCGAAAGCGGTAACCGTGCCGTTGTTGAAACAGATCGCGCGGGAGATGATTTTCTTGCTGCAGTGTGTCGTGAATGGGAAGGTGCAGCAGATCTTGCTGGCGAAACTCGCACTGTAAAGATTCGCACCGGTCTTGTTTTAGATCCAACTGGCGGCGCGCTTGGAAAAATGTTGCCACTGTTTCGTTTAGGTCTTGGCGGAAAAATGGGTAGCGGAAAACAATGGTGGTCGTGGATTACTTTGCATGATCAAATTCGTGCGATTGTTTTTGCTCTTGAAAACCCAATCTCAGGCCCAGTTAACTTAACTGCACCAAATCCAGTAACTAATCAAGAGTTCACTTCTGCGTTGGCTCGCGCTATGCGACGCCCAGCGTTGTTCCCGGTTCCAGGTATTGCGTTGAAAATGGCACTGGGCGGGTTCTCCTCTGAAATTTTGGGATCAAAAAAGGTAATTCCACATGCATTACAAGAGGCTGGATTTACTTGGGACTACCCGCACATTTCTGAAGCGCTAGGAAAATTAGTCGAGGATTAATTGAGCCGCTAGGCGACCTGAAAATAGTGCGCCTTGTTGTGATGGGACTGTCCTGTGATCACCTGCTACATAGTGATGTTCGGATATTTTCATACTCTGTGAAAGTGATCGACCCACAGTCTGTATTGGAAGAGCTGCCGGAATTTCATATTTAGCAATCAGTTGCCAATCGTGTGTGCTTGTTTGCCACACAGTCGCAAGATGTCTACGAACATCAGACTCAGTTGCGCTTAAATTTGTTGTGGTTGAAATCAGATTGTGACCTGCTGGTGCGTAGTCGTTAGAGATATCAGAGATAACCACGGTGTTAATAATTGGTCCACGATTACTTCCATCTACTACTAATCGACCAGTGCCAGAAGGATTCTCAGCGGTCGAGTGATACCAGGTAATACAACCAGTCATCCGAGGAACCTCATTTAACCCCAGCAACTGCGTCGCTGTAGTTGCATCTGTCGCAACCAGAATTTTCTTTGCCGCATAAATGCCATTGGATGCGTAAGCGGTAGTACCTTCGATTCGATCAACCTGTGTATTAAAGGAAATTGAATTGATGCGTGCTGTAAGTGCGGAAGATAGTTGACCAACACCTTTACGGGAAAGCCCCGGCTGACCTGTTACGAAACTCTTAATGATTGAATGTCCGTATAGGGCATCTACATTGTTCGGATCTGTGAGAAAAACTCCTTGCAAGAACGGACGTAGAACACGATCATATGTTGAACCAGTTGAACGCAACGCTTGACCAATGGATTGGCCAACTTTTGGCTTACTGGCGATAAAACGAAGTAGCGCTAACTTTTCAGGGATTGTTCCAGTTGCATGATCCAAAACTGTCAATGGTGCTTTTCTGGGATCTCCTATCGCATGACGCTTATTCCCTAAAGCAACTTCAATCACCCGAGGCGCAGAAATGAAATCAATCTCATCGATGACATCAAGCTCTTGTAGCGCTGGGTACTTGCTATTAATTAACTGAAAACCTCGGTCGCAAATAAAACCATCAATCACATCGCTGGCAACTCGTCCGCCTGCTCGATCTGATGCTTCAACAACACTTACATCTACACCTGCTGCTTGGAGCGTTATAGCTGCATTTAATCCAGCTAATCCAGCACCAATAATTAGAACTTCGGAAGAGTTAGACACGTGTGCCAACCTCGCGAGCTTGATCAATTAACTTTGCCACGAGCAATGCATCTTCATTGGTTACTGGCAAAGGTGACCCTGTCTTAATCGCAGTCTCAACTTCTTTGTAATAATGTGCGTAATTTCCAGGTACGGCTTCAATCTCTTCGATTTCATCCCCGCGATGGATAAACGCCTTTGAACTTGTTGAAACTGTCCAAGTGCCACCTTCGGGAAATCGTCCTGCTCGTAATAACGCTTCTTGCGGATCTAATTCATGGATTACCAGAGCACCCTTTGTTCCAAGAATACGAACGCGCGGACCAGGGGCACCAACTACTGCGCTTGCTGACAGATAAGAGATCGTTCCTGATTCGTGACGCAGCACTAAGACTGAATCATCGTCAGCGCCTCCGCGCAAGGATCGGACCGTTGCCGTTACAAGTTCAGCTTTTCCAAACCAATCGATAGCGGTTGAAATCAAGTGCGGTTGAAGATCCAACAACTGTCCTCCACCATCGCTAGCCGACATGTTTTCTCGCCACGAAGCTGCATTTAAATCTGGTCTAAACCGCTCGAAACGTGAATCGATTCGATGAATATCGCCAAGCGTTCCGCTTGCAAGAACTTTTTTAATCGTGAGCGCATCACTATCCCAGCGACGATTAAAGAAGGTTGAAACTGGAACACCCGCTTCTTTGCCCGCGTTGATAATCAACTCGGTCTCGGCAAAAGTTCTGCCCATCGGCTTATCTACCACAACTGGAATTCCGGCATTAATCGCAGCTAGTGCATGTTCGGCATGGACCAAATTCGCCGAAGCAACGACAACGAGATCCAATTCGTTGGCGACAAGCTGATCTATTGTTGGCACAACTTCTGTATTTGGAAAATCTTGTTGGGCATGGGTTGAACGATCAGAATTGCCTGTTTGAATAGCGACTACTTCAAAGCCGCACCCTTTAAGTAGTGGAGCGTGGAAGTATCGCCCAGCCAAACCGTAGCCAGCAATACCTACACGCAAACTCACTTTTACTTATCCTGCAACTTTGAAGGCCACCAGATCTTTGGTCCAATTTCATGAACCAAGGCAGGCACAAGAATTGATCGAACAATGATGGTGTCCAAGAGAACGCCGAATGCAACTGCGAATCCAAGCTCAGCCAGTGGCACTAGCGGCAACAAGCCAAGAACGGCAAAGGTTGCTGCCAGAACAATTCCAGCAGAGGTAATAACTGATCCAGTAACGGTTACACCCTTGATGACTCCGGCACGGGTGCCAATCTTTTGAGACTCTTCACGAACACGTGTCATCAAGAAAATGTTGTAATCGATACCTAACGCAACCAAGAAGATAAAGGCAAAGAGTGGGAAGGAGTTATCACCACCTGCAAAGCCAAATACATGGTTGAACACCAACGCGCAGACTCCCAAGGTGGCAAAGTAGGACAGAACTACTGTTCCCAGCAAAACAATCGCACTCAAAATACTTCGAAGCAGAACACCCAAAATCAAGGTGATCACAAACAAGATAATAGGAATGATTGTTCGATTATCACGATTATTCGCTGTGCGAACATCGTAATAAACCGCACTGGTTCCTCCGACTAGAGAAGTAGCATCTTTTGCGTGTGCAATTTCGCGGATCGCTGGAATGTCATTGCCAGCTTCAACACTATCTGGTGCTTTATTGAGCGTGACATTGAGGATCGCTTTTCCATTAACAATCTTCACTACAGAGGGATTCATTTGATCCATCATTGGAGCCACATTAGTTACTCCTGGCGCTGTTGAAAGAGCAAGTGCTACTTCATCTAACTTGCTTGCAGTGACAACAACTTGTGTTGGGTCTCCCTCGCCACCAGGAAAATGTGTTTCCAAAAGCTTCTGACCTACTACTGATTCAGGTTTACCTGTAAATGTGTCTACGGTACCGATTCCATCTGCCTTTAAGGTGGTGGATGCGAATGCAAAAATCAGAAGGACTGATCCTGAAATTACCCAAGCTTTACGAGGATTAGCTCCAATTGAATTACCGACTTTGGACCACAATCCAGACATCACATGGTCGTCGCCATCAAACAATGGACGACGTGGCCAAAATATCCAACGACCAAAGAGCAGTAGCAAAGCTGGAAGAAGGGTAAGAATTGTGATCATTGCACAAACAATTCCAATGGCACCGATAGGACCAAGTCCAGCTGTATTTGTTAGTTGGCTGAAAAGGAGAATTAAAAGAGAGATCGAAACTGTGGTACCGGATGCAAGAATCGGTTCCCAAACACCTTTATAAGCTGCCTTCATTGCGTCATAACGACTTTCGTGAAGATGCAACTCTTCGCGATAACGAGCAATCAGTAGAAGTGCATAATCTGTGGCAGCGCCAATCACCAAAACCGATAAAATTCCTTGAGACTGTCCATCGACATCGATGATGTCTCTTTTCGCTAGCAAATAAACTATTCCACCTGCTGTTGTCAGGGCAAACATTGCCGAAAGTAATGGAATGATCCAAAGAACTGGTGATCGATAAACGAAAATCAAGATTAGGGCTACAACACCTAAAGTTGTGAGAAGTAATGTTGAGTCCAACGATCCAAAAGCACCGAACAGGTCACCTAACAAACCACCAGGACCCGTTACATAGGTTTCGACACCAAGTTCGGCGGCTAATGGCTCTACATACTCTCGCAGCGCTTCAACAACTGCAGGAAGAACCGGTTCATCATTAGGCAAGAGTTCTGCAATTGAGTTTCCGTCTAGAGGAATATTTCCGAGGACTGCTTTACCATCTTGAGATGGGAAGGCTGTTATCTGGGAGCCGTCCATAATGTAATCAGAGATCTTTGCATCCGTGCCTGCGAGAGTTAGATCTCCAGCTGTGGATAGCTTCTGATTAATCGCAGCAAAAGTAGCTACATCGGCTTTTCCTTCAAAAAGAATTAAGGTCGGGAAATTAAAAGTTTCTCCTGCAGTAAATGCGCTGATCGCATCTTGAGCCTTAGTGGCTTCGGCACCTTTTGGCAGGAATGAAGAGTTGTTATTCTCTTGAACAGAGGTGAGCTTTCCAAATAGCGGTCCAAAAACTCCAGTGACCGCAAACCAGATAATCACCACTAATAGTGAGATTGCGAAGGGTTTACGGCTCTTGTTCATAGTCGAAGATGACACGGTTAAATGGCCTTTCATTGTGCTCAGATTCTCCCGATTGGTAAGGAGCCAAGCCTACCTTTAGGCTAGGCCTGTGCCAGTTCTTGAACGCCCATCAAACGCATCAATCGCGCTTTCACGTCATGGCCTTGTGGAGTATCAAAAGGCGTGGGATGTGCAACGCACCATCCACCAAGAAGTTGCCGAAGGAATCCGCCCCAATACCTTGCTTCTTTTAGAACACCCATCGGTCTACACAGCTGGTCGACGAACTGATGATTCAGAACGACCAACAGATGGAACCCCCGTCATCGATGTAGATCGCGGCGGAAGAATCACATGGCATGGTCCGGGACAGCTGGTTGGCTATCCAATCGTTAAATTGTTGAAGCCAACTGAATTAGTGGGCTTTGTTCGCGAAATTGAAGCAGCGTTGATCAATGTGTGTGCAGATCTTGGTATCACCGCCGTACGTGTAGATGGCCGATCAGGAGTTTGGATTCAAGATGACAAAGGTGATCGCAAAATAGCAGCTATCGGAATCCGAGTTGCTAAGGGTGTAACGATGCATGGTTTTGCATTGAACGTTAATCCAGATCTATCCGCCTTTAGAAGCATCGTTCCCTGCGGAATTGCTGATGCAGATGTTACTTCTCTGGAAATTGAATTAGGTCGCACAATTACCGTAGATGAGGTCGCACCGTTGGTGGAGCGTTACATCTTCGAATCTCTGAAAAAGGTGAGCGCATGACAATGGCACCAGAAGGCCGCAAGCTGCTTCGCATCGAGGCGCGAAACGCAGAAACTCCAATTGAGCGCAAGCCTGAATGGATTAAAACTCGCGCCAACATGGGTCCTGAGTACACGCGCCTTCGTACATTGGTAAAAACTGAGGGTCTGCACACGGTGTGCCAAGAAGCTGCTTGCCCTAACATCTTTGAGTGTTGGGAAGATAAGGAAGCTACATTTTTAATTGGTGGCGACCGTTGCACGCGCCGCTGCGATTTTTGCAATATTGATACAGGAAAGCCTCTACC
>JACCDQ010371035.1_pt1 | contig 15813 bp, 8 predicted proteins | sample 7446031 | NCBI WGS metagenome assembly JACCDQ01 (sample SAMN15323442, study PRJNA562643) | freshwater metagenome | isolation source: river surface water | place: USA:Blue River Watershed | collected 2017-08-17
ATTCTTTTTTGCTCTTACTTGCACGTGTTCTTGGGGCTTAAGGGTACGCGAAATTACGCCCTTTTTTGTACATTTAAGCAAAAATAGGGAATAAAGCCATGGCTGCTTGGGCAAATAAGACAAAGGAGGATCTCATTCAAGAAATACAGGAGCTTAAAAAGCAATTGGACGTACTTGAAATCAACGATGGAATCGCTTCGGAAGCAACATCCAAAGAAAACCTAATAAAAACCTTAGCTAGCCTTAAATTATTTGGCATCATCATGGCGCTCGATGGAACGATCGTTTTTGCCAATGCTTACACGCATCAATTATTGGATTACAAAGCGGGGGAATTAAACGGGAAGGACTTTTTTAGTACGCTATTACCTCAAGGGGAAACCGAAGATCGCCGTGCATCTTTCCAAAAAGCCATTGCCTCCGGCGGGCTATTTGAGGATCGGGAGCGTAATTACATCACCAAAAAAGGTTCTATGAAATGGGTGGAGGTTGCCTCTACCATCGTTCAAGAAGCAGATCAAGCAACTTATTTAAGCATCATTGGTGAAGATATTACCGAACGCAAAAAAGTTTCTGAGGCTTTAAGTCGGTCAAATGCGCAATTGCAGGACCTGATTAATAATACAACGGATTTAATTCAAATCACTGGTATTTCTGGCCGCTTTCTGTTTGTTAACAAGGCCTGGTTAGAAACGATGGGTTATTCGGAAGAAGAGGCCCGTGATCTGCGCATGCAAGATGTTCTCCATCCAGAATTTGCTCATATAACAGAAGCACAATTCGATTTATTGAGTAAAGGAGAAGAGTTACCCGAATTTACGGCTGTATTTAGAAGAAAAGATGGTCGCCGACTCTATGTAACGGGATCTGCAACCTGCCGCTTTGAACGGGGGACACCTACGGCCTATCGTTGTATTTTGCATAACTCAACCGCGAAAGTTCGCGCAGAACGGGCCAATAAATTATTCTCATCCATTGCCCAGGTTGCGATTAATTCGACCAATCTGGATGATTTGTATGTGAACATTCACAAGCAATTGGGTGAGGTAATTGATGTCAAGAATTTCTTCATCGCCCAGTATGATCCGGGTAAGAGTTACCTTTATTTTCCTTATTACATCGATGAATATTTTGACTCGCGCGTACATTTTACCAAACGTAAACTAGGGAATGGATTAACGGAATATGCCATCATGGCGAATAAGCCTTTGATTTTGCATGATGATGATATTCAACAATTAGCTAAAGAAAAGAAAATCTACCTCTATGGCGTTGTACCCAAAGTGATGCTATGTGTACCCCTGCGTATAGGTGATCGCGTTACAGGAATTATTGGAGTAAAATCGTATGAGCGTGTCAATAAATACGAGAATCGAGATCTAGAATTATTGGACTTTATCTCAAGCCAAGTTGCAGTTGCGATTGCTCGAAAGCAGGCAGAAGAGGCTTTGGCACATGAAACGGCTCGGTTGAATGCGATCTTTGAGGGAAGCTCACACTTGATGTGGTCGGTCAACAAACGACTGATGCTGACCAGTTTTAATCACGAATACGCAGAATTGCTTGAACAGCAATTGCAGATAAAGCCCCAGCTTAATTTCAGTACGGAAAGTATGGGATTTCAGCTAGTGGCCCCGAATGAAAGAAGACCCTTGGAAGACAAATATAAAATGGCATTCCGTGGGCAAAAGCAGCATTTTGAATTGGAACTTGCCACCAAACAGGGGGAACAAAAGTGGTTGGAAATTTACCTTAACCCAATTCTTTCGGGAGGAAATATTGCCGAAGTTTCCGGCATCGCACGTGATATTACGGATTTAAAGAAATACCAAACAGAATTAGTGGAAGCACGTGAGCAGGCAGAACATTCGCTGAAAGTGAAGGAGCAGTTTTTGGCAAATATGTCCCATGAGATACGAACGCCAATGAACGGGGTGATTGGAATGGTGGATTTATTGTGTGATTCCCCACTGAACGAAGAACAAAAAGATTATTTGCAAACCATCCGCAAGTCATCTGAAACACTTCTTCACATCCTGAATGATATCTTAGATTTAGCCAAAATTGAGGCAGGTAAAATGGTTTTACATCCGGCCGATTTAGTATTTGAAGATTTATTAGATCGTTTAATGGCCTTGTTTACGCCCATTGCACATCAAAAAGGGAATAAGGTAACCTATTCAATCGATCCCGATGTTCCGAAATTTGTTGTTGCCGACGAAACACGTTTGTTACAAATTCTGTCTAATTTAACTTCGAATGCACTGAAGTTTACGGAAAATGGATCTGTGACGATTTCAGTTTCCACAGCGAAAAAATCGGAAACGCATGTCGATTTGCTGGTTCGTGTAACGGATTCAGGAATTGGGATTAGCCCAGAAAATTTAAAGAAATTGTTCTCGGCATTCCAGCAATTAGACAATTCTACCTCCAAAAATTATGGTGGAACGGGCTTGGGATTAGCGATATCTAGAGAGTTCTGTAAGATGATGGAGGGTGAGATTGGAGTAGAATCTGAGGAAGGGAAAGGAAGTACCTTTTGGTTTACAGTCCACTTAGCCATCGGTGATGAGACAAAAGTGTCGGCTATTTTGAACGCAGATCGCTTCGATATTTCAGGAACGCTGAAATCCGTACATGCTCGGATATTATTAGTGGATGATAACGCGACGAACCGAAAAGTTGCTTCTCAAATATTATTGAAGGCGGGTTGTGTCGTCGAAACAGCCACAAGTGGCCAAGAGGCAATTGATCGCCTATCTGCGGATTCTGCTTTTGATTTGGTATTGATGGACATTCAGATGCCCGAAATGGATGGAATGGAAACGACGCGCCATCTGAAGAAATCGGTATTCGGATTACCGCCAATTGTTGCAATGACCGCTTATGCGATGAAGGAAGATCGGGAACGTTTTTTGGCTGTTGGCATGGATGATTACTTAGCCAAACCGATTCGTGCTCAACAACTCATTCAGATGGTTGGTAAATGGGTACACGATGGGCATGCGCCAGAAGGTATTGTTGAAGATCAATCAAATGACGTCATAGATGAAGAGGTGCTCAAATCACTTTCAGATGCAGTCGGTGGAGATCCTTCCTTCGTCGAAGGGATGCTTATCGAGTTTATCGCAGAAGCCGAGGAGCAAATTGCCTCAGCTGAAAAGGCTTTCGTAAACAAGGATTGTAAAGGAGTACAATCGGAATTGCATACTTTAAAAGGGAATTCTGGAACCTTAGGTGCGGCACAAGTGCATACGATTTGTGAAAAAATTGAATTAAAAGCCAAAGCTTGTGAGTTCAGTCAATTCCCACATGAAATCGAAACCTTAAAGGAAGCACTTGCAATTTATAAACAACAGATTTCAGACAGATTCGCCTAATACGTGCCATATTGGCTGATTTTAGTGCTTTGGTCTACATCCCCTTCCGCCATTATTTCCGAAAATTGATTCTGGTAATTCATTTGCGTCTTCCCTTGGCAAATATTTTAACCACATGAATCCAAATAACTACACATCCCAATCGAGTGTCATTATTCAGCAAGCGATGGAGATTGCCCAGGAGCGTGGCCAGCAGGCTATTGATACGGGGCATTTGTTGCAAGCTATTTTACAAGATGACACCCAAACCGCTTCATTTCTATTAAAGAAATTGGGCGTAAATCCTGATCAAATCCGAACGGTTCTTGGCCCTATTTTAAACAGTTACCCGAAAGTCTCGGGAGAACAAGCCTATGCAAGTAATGCATTGCAACAAGCATTGCAGCGGGCAGATAAATTAAAGGCGGATTTTGGTGATACATTTGTTAGCGTGGAGTTGTTGTTTCTGTCCTTATTGGATGGCAACGATGCCGTAGCCGACGCCCTGAAAAAGCTCGGATTAACAACGAAGAATTTTAAACAAGCAATTATCGAACTAAGAGGAAATAGAAAAGTGAACGATCCACATGCAGAAAGTACTTACCAGTCTTTGGAAAAGTATGGTAAGAATTTGAACGATTTAGCTAAGGCGGGTAAAATTGACCCGGTCATTGGACGCGATGAAGAGATTCGTCGGGTCTTGCAAATCCTTTCCCGACGGACCAAAAACAACCCCATTTTATTAGGGGAGCCAGGTGTGGGTAAGACGGCAATTGTCGAGGGTTTGGCCCAACGAATTGTGTCAGGTGATGTGCCTGAGAATTTGAAATCAAAAATTGTCATGTCATTGGATATGGGATTATTGGTTGCGGGTGCCAAATACAAGGGAGAATTTGAAGAACGTTTAAAGGCAGTTATCAAAGAGGTGACGGATTCAGATGGGGAGATAATCTTGTTCATCGATGAAATTCACACACTGATTGGTGCTGGTGGCGGTGGCGAAGGAGCGATGGATGCGGCGAATTTACTTAAGCCCGCCTTAGCCCGAGGAGAATTGCATGCGATTGGTGCGACGACTTTGAAAGAGTATCAAAAATACATAGAGAAGGATAAGGCATTGGAGCGTCGTTTCCAGTCGGTGATTGTAGATGAGCCTGATGTAGCTGATGCGATCTCAATCCTCCGTGGTATCAAAGACAAGTATGAATTGCACCACGGGGTGAGAATTCAAGATGATGCAGTTATCGCAGCGGTCGAATTATCAAGTCGGTATATCTCGGATCGTTTCTTGCCTGATAAGGCGATCGACTTGATGGATGAGGCGGCAGCCAAAATGCGTTTGGAAATTGATTCCGTACCGGAAGCGATTGATGATATCCAACGTAAGATTATGTCATTGGAGATTGAGCGTGAAGCGATTCGCAGAGAAAACAATAAGGAGAAGGAATCGGTGTTGAATCGTGAATTGGCCGACTTGTCTGAAAAGCGGGATGCCTTGAAGGCACAATGGCAGTCGGAGAAGGGAGTACTAGATTCGATTCGCGCAGAAAAAGAGAAAATTGATAAATTAAAATTAGAGGCGGATCAAGCCGAGCGTCAGGGGGATTATGGTAAAGTTGCCGAGATTCGCTATGGTCGTTTGGTGGAATCTGAACAGAAATTAAAGGATATGCAGGCTAATTCTCAAGGAGAGAATGGCATGTTGCAAGAGGAGGTAACCGCGGAAAATGTGGCGGAGGTTGTAACGAAGTGGACGGGTATTCCAGTAAGCAAAATGTTGCAGACGGAAATCGAGAAGTTGTTACACTTGGAGGATGAATTGCACAAACGTGTGGCGGGTCAAGATCAAGCGATTGAATTGGTTTCCGATGCGGTGCGTCGTTCTCGTGCTGGATTGCAAGATCCACGCAGACCCATTGGCTCCTTTATTTTCCTTGGAACGACGGGTGTAGGTAAGACCGAATTAGCTAAGTCTTTGGCATCTTATTTATTTAATGATGAGAATGCCATTGTTCGAATCGATATGTCGGAGTACCAAGAACGCCATGCCGTATCGCGCTTGGTGGGAGCGCCTCCGGGCTATGTGGGTTATGATGAGGGGGGACAATTGACGGAGGCCGTTCGTCGCAAGCCTTATTCTGTGGTCTTGTTGGATGAGATTGAGAAGGCGCATCCGGATGTTTGGAATATCTTGTTGCAAGTATTGGATGAAGGCAGATTGACCGATAATAAAGGTCGGACGGCGAATTTTAAGAATACGATCATCATCATGACATCGAATATTGGTAGTCATTTGATTCAAGAGAAGTTAGGCCAAATGGAGGGCTGGAATAATGCCATCATATTAGAAGAGGCAAAAGAGGAGGTGATGGCTTTGTTAAAACAACAAGTGCGCCCTGAGTTCTTGAACCGTGTAGATGAGATTGTGTTGTTTGAGCCTTTAACGGAGGAACACGCAAGGAAGATATTGAGTATCCAATTTAAGGAGATTCAGAACCGTTTGTCGGAGCAACACATCACGCTTGATGCCACCGAAGAAGCTTTGGCGAAACTCGCGAAAGAAGGATTCGATCCCTTGTATGGCGGTCGGCCGATGAAACGGGTACTCGAACGGGTCGTATTGAATGAATTATCAAAATCCATTTTATCTGGTAAGATTCAAAAGGATTCAGCGGTGCTGATGGATGTGGATAAGGAGGGGAATTTGACCTTTGAGAATGTGGAGGTAGAGATTTAAAATAAAACCTTTTTCTTTGGCAAAGCTCAGAGCTTTGCCAAAGTTTGAGGCGCTTTTTGCGCCGATTCCCACAGGCATTAGCCTGTGGTTTTTTTATTTCTGATGCATGATGCTTAGACCCAATCCCTAGGCTTATATATTTTCTGATGCATGATGCTTAGACCCAATCCCTAGGCTTATATATTTTCTGATGCATGATGCTTAGACCCAATCCCTAGGCTGAAGCCTAGGGTTATATATTTTCTGATGCATGATGCGTAGTCTCAATCCCTAGGCTGAAGCCTAGGGATATATATTTTCTGATGCATGATGCGTAGTCTCAATCCCTAGGCTGAAGCCTAGGGATATATATTTTCTGATGGATGATGCGTAGTCTCAATCCCTAGGCTGAAGCCTAGGCTTATAACCCCAGGTTTTAACTTAGGGGAGAATCTAAAAATTCTGCCAACAAACCGGTCGGGTAAACCGATAAATAGCCTCAGTTCCCACGGAAGTGCTGCGAGAATCTGTGGTTGCGGGGAAAGGCCCGCCATGCACCATGGCAGGAGAAACTTCAACTCCTGTGGGGAAGCCATTCAATAGCATACGACCAACCTTTTGGGAAACTTCATCGATTAATTCGTCCAAATCAGCTAAATCGCTAGGTTCCGCTTGTATAGTTGCGGTGAGTTGGCCAGGTAGTTGTTCCGTAAATGAAATCATTTCGGCTAAGTCCTTACAAATTACGGCAAGCGTACAAGGGCCAAAAACCTCCTCTAAAACTTCAGGGTAAGCTAAAGCCTCGCGAACCGTCGTGCTAAATAAGCTTGGGGATGGTAAATCAGATGCTGTTAATCGTTTTGTGCTCGTGTGGAGATTTAAATTATTCCAACCATGCTCAAAGGCTTTTTTGATTCCTGAGGTCAAGAAAGTTCCTAAGGCCTGTTGGTCTAATTTGTCGGCTAATTTCGGCAGAAATTCACGATCCTTCTCAAGCATCACAATCAACCCAGGATTCGTACAAAACTGGCCTACCCCCATGCAAATAGATTGACTGAAGGCATCCGCCATTGTTTCGCCTAGCGCATTGATTCGATGGCTGAAAAGATAGACCGGATTGATGGACCCCATTTCCGCATAGACTGGGATGGGATTTGCTCGTCGAACCGCTAAGTCGAATAAGGCCTTTCCTCCGCGGTAAGAACCTGTAAATGCCACGGCTTTGGTGATGGAATGCGAGACTAAATATCCCCCAATTTCATGTCCATGGGCATGTAAAAGCGAAAAGGTGCCATCTGGCATTTTCGTTTTTTCGGCGGCTTTTTGAATAGCTTGTCCTACTAGGTCCGACGTATTGGGATGTGCTGGATGTGCTTTAAAAACAACGGGACAGCCAGCTGCTAAAGCAGACATCGTATCGCCACCGGCAACAGAAAAGGCTAATGGAAAGTTACTAGCCCCAAAAACGACAGTAGGACCCAGTGGGATTTGTTTTTGTACCAATCGTGGCTTGGGAAGTGGTTGGCGTTCCGGCATTGCCTCATCCACGATTTCGCGTTTCCAGTTTGGATTCAAGATGAAATTCGCGAAAGCTTGAATTTGTCCGATGGTTCTACCTCGTTCACCCGTAATTCGTGCTTCGGGAAGCCCTGATTCGGCACAAGCCGTTTGGATAAGTTTGTCTCCGATTGCCAAAATTTCATCCGCAATGGCGTTCAAGAAAGCTGCTCTTTGGGCGTCTGTCGATTTTCGGTAAATTTTGAAGGCAGCGGAGGCTTTGGATAAGGCTTCGTCAGCTTCTTCAGCCGTAGCTTCTGTATAGACTTGAGGGAGCGCTTCACCCGTAGAGGCTTGAATTCCTTGAAAATTCCGATGTCCTTCGGCCTTGGTACTAAATCCGATTAGTTGTTTTCCTGTTAAATTCATGCTTGTACAGTTTGGATCAGTGTTCCGATGGGTTCAATTTGAATGTGTATTTCGTCTTGAGCTTGCAAGGTAAATGGTGGATCGGGAACGATACAGGTACCCGTCATCAAATAGGCTCCTTGTGGAAAGCTCATTTCGCGCGTTAAGTAGTCTTTGAGTTCTTCGTGACTTCGTTTCATTTGGGAAATTTGAGTATCCCCTTGAAAGACTTCTTTTTGGTCACGGTAAATCCGCATGGAAATGATTGTTTCTGGTGCCAAAGGCTTACCAGTCACAAGCAAACAAGGGCCAATTCCAGCGGAGGCGTCATAAACTTTCGCCTGTGGCAAGTAAAGTGGATTTTCGCCTTCGATGTCACGGGAGCTCATGTCGTTTCCGATAAGGTATCCGGCGATTTGTTTCTTCTTATTGACAAACAAGGTTAATTCGGGTTCAGGCACATTCCATGCCGAATCTTGACGAATGCGTACGAGGCCATTTTGGCCAACAGCACGTAAGCTATTTCCTTTATAGAAAATTTCGGGCCGTTCAGCATCGTACACCTTGTCATAAAAGGTATCCCCGCCGGATTCTTTGGATTCCTCCATCCGAGCCACTTTGCTACGCAAATAGGTGACTCCTGCTGCCCAAATTTCTTGCGATTCGATGGGTGTTAGAATGGTATCAGGTTTAGGATGGTTGAAAGTCTGTTTTTCACAAATCGAGAATAGATTTTCTTGATTGATGAAATCATCCCAAGATTCATGAAATACGGCAGTACATTGACCGCTTGCATTTTCAATTTGAATGCCCGAATTCGTTCGGTAAATTTTGTAGAAGTTCATAGGTTTATTTTGCATGATTAATGCTAAAACAAATCTACTGAATCGGGAGCGAAGGGAAAAGGGGGAGGGATTATAAATTTGGAAAGGAAAGGTCTTCGTCGATAAGTGGCCAATGTACCCCTATTCCGGAGGGACTGATTTGATAGGTATTACGTTCCTCGAGGGAGGCATTTAATAATTTTTGTGAAATTTCACCTAGGTCATATTTCACATGATTTGTCTTTCCTTGTATGATCAAGAAATTTCCTTCAAAGTCAATTTGACGAATTTGCATGGTGTGTTAATTGTTTGATAATTAATGAATTATGTGTTGCTGATCAGGAAAGTTGTAGAAATTGATCAATCAATATTTCTTCAATTTCCCGTTTTAATGTAGGAGTCAAATTAAAAGAATTAACATAGGAAATCATATTCATTTTTTGACTAACCTAAATCAATCCTTATTTCGATTTTGTCATTGAGAATTGTAAATTAATTGCTGAAAATTGAAGATAAAATCCTTATTGGAGTAGTTGCCGTTAAATAAATTGTCATTTTAATATTAGACAATTCAAGTCAGCGAATTGACTTAATTGAGGAAATAGGGTAGATTACGATTTCAGTGCAATGAAAAAAATGGAGATTATATAAAAAAAGAAAAGCGACCGAAGCCGCTTTAAATGTTTGCACAACGGAATAATCCTTATTGTGAATAACTTCAAAATTGTACTGCAATATTAATGAAAGATTTAGAAAAACAATGCGTTATGAAAAAAATATTAGGACTTGATTTAGGTAGTACTTCCGTTGGTTGGGCATTTGTACATGAATCAGAGGAGCAATCAAAAATTATTGGTGCTGGAGTTCGCGTAGTTCCTATTTCAACTGATGAGGCGAACGACTTTCAGAAAGGAAATGCAATCTCCATCAATAAGAATAGAACATTAGCCCGAGGAGCCCGTCGAGGATTACAACGATTCAAATTACGTCGTGATGCGTTGTTGAGAATTTTCAAAGAGAACGGTTTCGTTGCGAAAGATTTTAAATACGCTGAAGAAGGGAAGGGAACAACACATCAATCTTATGCTATTCGAGCCAAAGCTGCTTCTGAACAAATAAGCCCAGAGGAAATGGTGCGTGTGCTTCTAATGTTAAACAAAAAGCGTGGGTATAAATCAAGTAGAAAAGGCCTAGATGCTGGTGCAGATGGCCTTGATAATTTAGGCGAGGCGATAGATGGAATGGAAGTTGCGAAGGAAATGCAGGCAAAAAATCTTACACCTGGGCAATATGCCTTTCAGTTATTGGAAAATAATCCAAAGGCAAAGTTTCCAGATTTTTATAGTTCAGATTTAGAAAATGAAATTGCATTAATAATTCAATGTCAATTGCAATTTCATGCCGATTTACCAAAAGATTTAGTTTCTCAATTAAAGAGTAAAAGTAAAAATGCGACATACTTTTTGTTTAGCTCAACTTTAGGAATCCCATATGCAGAAAATAAGGGAAATCGTGAAGAGAAAAGGTTTCAAGCCTTTGCTTGGCGTTCACAAGCTGTATCTAAAAAGATTGATATAAGTGAAATGGCTTTTGTGATTGGAGAGATCAAAGATGCTATTGCAAAATCGAGTGGATACCTTGGGAATATTAGTAACCGAAGTAAGGAATTGAGCTTTAATAACCAAACAGTTGGTCAATATCAATATAAAAAGTTGTTGGAAAACGCTCATGAGTCGCAACGGAATATGGTCTTTATGCGAGCGGATTATGAACATGAGTTTGATCAAATTTGGGGAATTCAAAAACAATATTATCCACTTTTGACGGAAGCTTTGAGAAAAGAGGTTCGTGATATCACGATTTTTTATCAACGAAAACTGAAATCGCAAAAACATTTAATTAGTTTTTGCGAGCTAGAACCTCGTTTTCGTGTGGCACCTAAATCTTCGCCTGTTTTTCAGGTATATCGAATGTGGCAAAACATAAACAATTTGGCTGTTTTAGATAATTCTTTTGTTATAGATGAAGATGTTCGAGCAGGCATTCAAGATATTTTATCAAATGCTGGTCGTTTAAAGGATACGGAATTATTGAAGGTTATCGGTGCAAATCCTAAAAAGGACAAATTGAATTTTAAAGAAATTCAGGGTGATGTTACCCGGAGCGAATTCGTTAAGGTTTTCTTGAATTATTGGGAATCAAAAGGAAATGATGTATCCCAACTAAGTTCTCCATTGCGATCTGATGATGTAGATCGAATCCTAAAAGATTCGGGATTGCCAATTGATTTATTATCAATCAATTGGTCATTAACTGGGAATGATTTTGATAAACAACCCTATTTTCAACTTTGGCATTTATTATATACCGTTGAGGATGATCAAGTGTTGATTGAGAATTTGAAGAAAAAGTTTCAGTTCCCAGATGAGTTAGCCAAACTATGTTTAAAAATTCGATTGGAATCAAATTATGGGAGCTTATCAGTACGTGCGATGCGTAAAATTATTCCGCATTTAGCCGATGGCCATGAATATAGTGCGGCTACTTTATGTGCGGGCTATGCATCTCATTCGAAATGGTCATTGACTAATGCGGAAAATGATTCACGCTCATTAGCAGATAAATTAGATTTGGTTAAGAAAAATTCACTTCGAAATCCCGTTGTTGAGAAGATTCTGAATCAAACGATTAATGTTGTAAATGCCATTATTGACTCCAAGGAGTTTGGAAGGCCTGATGAGATTCGAATTGAACTAGCCCGTGAACTAAGGGCAAACAATGAACAGCGTAAAAATATGACGGCGGGTATAGCTAAAGCTACAAAGGCAAATGAAGATATTCGGAAAATATTGCAAGCAGAATTTCAGCTCAAACGTGTAACAAAGAATGATATAATTAGGTATAAATTGTGGCAAGAGGCTGGGCATATTTCAATTTATACGGGCAAGACAATACCTGCTTCTGACCTTTTTACGAATAAATTTGACATTGAACACATTATTCCGCAATCCCGATTGTTTGATGATTCATTTTCAAATAAAACCTTGTGTGAGCGTGATTTGAATATTGAAAAAAGCAACCAGACTGCCTTTTCATTTTTGAAACAAAAGTGGAGCCCAAATGAATTTGACCAATATGTCGCTCGCGTAAAAGAATTACTCAAGGGGGAGAAAATAGCTAAATCCAAAGCCGATAAATTGCTGTTGTCTAATGAGCAAATTCCCGAAGATTTTATTGCCCGACAATTAAATGAAACACAATACATTGCTAAAAAAGCCAAAGAAATCTTATGGCAAATTTGTAGGAATGTTTATTCAACAACGGGAAGTATTACCGATCGTCTTCGTGCAGATTGGGGATTGACGGATGTGATGAAGGAGTTGAATTTTGAAAAATATAAGTTAGCAGGTTTAACCTACGAAGAGGTAGGAAAAGGGGGGGGACGCTTGTTGAAAATTAGTGATTGGTCCAAACGTAATGACCATCGCCACCACGCCATGGATGCGATTACTATTGCATTGACTCGACAAGCCTATATTCAATACTTAAATAATCTGAATGCTAGATCAGATAAGGCTGGAGCAATCTTTGGAATTGAGGCGAAGTATTTAGAACGAATCGATGGAAAGATGCGATTTAAATTACCCATGCCACGGATTCGAGAGGAATTCAAAAAAACGTTAGAGAATATTCTCATTTCGCACAAGGCAAAAAATAAAGTTGTCACAAAGAATAAGAATAGTATTAAAAAGAAGTCGGGAGTAGTTCAAGTTTGTCAATTAACTCCTCGAGGTCAACTACATAAAGAAACGGTCTACGGGAAGCGAATGCTGTATGAACCAAATCATGTGGCTGTTGGACTGAAAATGACAGCAGAGCTAATTGCCCAAGTGGCTATAAAAAGAGAGAGAGAGGCATTATTAGCTCGTTTGCAGGCAAATGACAATGATCCTAAAAAGGCATTTACTGGCAAGAATAGTTTAGCAAACAACCCTATTTATCTAGATCGTAATCAAAAGCATATGTTAGCCGATAAAGTTAAATTGGTTACATTAGAAGCCTTATTTACAAAACGTGTATCTGTGGGGCCTACACTTGAAGTGAAACAGATTGAGAAAATTATCGATCCAGGTGTCAAACAGAGATTGTTAGCGCGTTTAGCTTCTCATGGCGGTGACCCGAAAAAGGCTTTTATTAATTTGGATGAAAACCCCATTTACTTAGATAAGGCAGGAAAGATTGCTATTAAGCGCGTTACGATGTCTGGAGTTAATAATGTGGAAGCCCTTCATACTAAAAAGGATTTGCATGGGAATGAACTTTTGGATGCTTCAGGTGCTCCCATTCCAGTTGATTTTGTCAGTACGGGGAACAATCACCATGTAGCGATTTTTGAGGATCAGGATGGTAATTTACAAGAGGAGATTGTTTCATTTTATGAGGCTGTTTCAAGAGCAGCAATAGGGGAACCTATTATACAGCGGTCGCATAAAAATGGTTGGAAGTTCCTATTTACGATGAAACAGAATGAGTTCTTTGTTTTTCCTTCGGAAGAATTTGATCCCTCAGAAATTAATTTAGAGGATCCAATGAATTATTCTTTGCTTAGTAAGCATTTGTATCGAGTACAAAAATTTACTACTAAATATTATGTATTTCGACACCATTTAGAAACAAATGTTACTGACAATAATGAATTGATGGGAATTACTTGGAAACGTATAACGATGTTGAATAGATTAAAGCAAGTTTTTAAAGTTCGACTTAATCATTTAGGTCAAATTGTAAGAGTAGGAGAATACTAAACATGGTTAAACGCACACTTTTTTTTGAGAATCCGGCCTACCTTAGCCTTCAGCTAGAGCAATTGTTAATCACCTATCCACAGGAATTTGTAAAGCCCATTACGATTCCGATTGAAGATATTGGAATCATTGTGATTGAATCGCTTTATGTGACGATGAGCAGTGCATTGACAAATAAATTGATGACTTATGGGATTGGAATATTCTGTTGCGACGACCGACATATGCCGTCTGGTTTAATGTTGCCCTTGGAGGGGCATACCCAACAAACCGAACGAATAAGGGTGCAATTGGAAGCCAGTCTGCCCCTGAAAAAAAACTTATGGCAACAAACTGTTTCGGCCAAAATAGTGAATCAAGCACGTTTGTTGAATACCAGAGGGCAGGAGGTCGAAAATTTGCTACGTTGGAGTAGAGAAGTACAATCCGGAGATTTAAAAAATCATGAAGCAAGAGCCGCAGTCCAGTATTGGTCGCGGCTTTTTCCTTGGGAGGGATTTACACGCCATCCTGAGGGGGAATCGCCTAATCATTTATTGAATTATGGCTATAGTATTTTGCGGGGAATTACGGCCCGCGCGATTGTATCTTCAGGATTGTTGCCCATGCTGGGAATTTTTCATAAAAACAAATACAATGCCTTTGGATTAGCGGATGATATCATGGAACCTTATCGGCCCTTTGCGGATGCCTTGGTGTTAGACTTAGTCGATAGTGGCGAGGATTTTCATACAATGAAGAAAGAATTTAAAATCCATTTAATGAGTATTATGCGTGCCGATGTAATTCTGGATGGACAGAAAAGTCCATTGATGGTCGCGATGAGTCGAACGACAAGTTCACTCTTTGATTGTTATGCCGGTAGGTCTAGGAAAATTTTATATCCTTTATATGCAGGATAATTACGATGATCGTTTAAATCAATACCGAAGTATGTGGTTATTTGTGTATTTCGATTTACCAACAGAAACGAGAAAGGAGCGAAAAGTAGCAGCGGATTTTCGGAAAATGTTAATAAAGGATGGTTTTACCATGTTTCAATTTTCAATTTACTTGCGTTTTTGTCCTTCAATGGAAAATACGGAAGTACATGCGAGAAGAATTCGAAAAAATTTACCAGAACAGGGCAAAATTTGTTTGATGAAATTCACTGATCGGCAATTTGGAATGATGGAAGTCTTCTTTGGACAGAAACCTCAGTTAAATGAAAAACCGCCTCAACAGCTCGAAATATTTTAAATGAGGGCCTCGAATTTTAATTCTACATTTACTCGCAATTCACACTATATCAGTCTGTTATGTACTGATAAGGTGTGAATGCGGTAGTAAAAATACAATTTTGAAAGCTATTCACAACTAGCATTTTGCATCAATTCCCAATTTACCAGGTGTGAATGCGGTAGTAAAAATACAATTTTGAAAGCTATTCACAACATCAATGACAAAGGAAGGGCCAGTCTGTGGGGTGTGAATGCGGTAGTAAAAATACAATTTTGAAAGCTATTCACAACTCTAGTACTACTTGATTTTCTTTTGCATAGGTGTGAATGCGGTAGTAAAAATACAATTTTGAAAGCTATTCACAACAATGATGCAATGATGGATCCATTCACTTTGGTGTGAATGCGGTAGTAAAAATACAATTTTGAAAGCTATTCACAACAATACCGAGATATTCAAATCGCTGATCATTGGTGTGAATGCGGTAGTAAAAATACAATTTTGAAAGCTATTCACAACCATCACCGCGCAATCCTATACCAACTATTTGGTGTGAATGCGGTAGTAAAAATACAATTTTGAAAGCTATTCACAACATAAGTTTCGTTGTAATATTCTTCTGCTTTGGTGTGAATGCGGTAGTAAAAATACAATTTTGAAAGCTATTCACAACCATCAAGACATTTTCAAGCAAAAAGAAATCGGTGTGAATGCGGTAGTAAAAATACAATTTTGAAAGCTATTCACAACCATCCGAATCGCTCTCCAATTGATACATTGGTGTGAATGCGGTAGTAAAAATACAATTTTGAAAGCTATTCACAACATGGTGTTTGATTTGTTTAAAATTGATTTGGGTGTGAATGCGGTAGTAAAAATACAATTTTGAAAGCTATTCACAACTGAACGTCCTAAAATACGCGTATTGAATAGGTGTGAATGCGGTAGTAAAAATACAATTTTGAAAGCTATTCACAACAAAT
>JACCDQ011667759.1_pt1 | contig 15813 bp, 35 predicted proteins | sample 7446031 | NCBI WGS metagenome assembly JACCDQ01 (sample SAMN15323442, study PRJNA562643) | freshwater metagenome | isolation source: river surface water | place: USA:Blue River Watershed | collected 2017-08-17
AAACAGGGCATGGGTGGGCTCGCATAGTGTCGGACCCCTCAGAGCGCCTCGATCGGTATAATTCTGTTACCAGAATAGGCGTGTTTAAGTAGATAAATGTCGTACCCCTATGATAGGTTATAAGTAGTTAGAAAGGATAAGCAAATGGCTAAAGGAATTGAGTGGGTAGTAACAGGTAAGACCGAAGACGGCACTGTTTACCGAGGTGTTCAGGTTGCTTGGTATGGTCACCCTGCTATGGACTTTTTCGCAAAGCGTAAGGGTGTAACCTTTGTTACCTCTTGGGCAGAGAAGAAGTTTCACTTCGACAACTTCCTAGAGAAGGGTCTTCGTGAGCCACTAACGGAAGCAGAACTTTCGTAACCAACGGCGTGTCGACTTGACAAGTCCACGCTTTCGGAGCGCCCAGCACAAGATCTAGTAGCTTACGAGGTTTAAGACACTAGATCTAGATCCCCCAGAATGTTACCAATTTGTTACCAAAAAACACTTGACAGTGTCAGACCTATCTGATAGGTTATAGGTATGAAGAAAGCAAGAATGACTAAGTCAGAAAAGCAGTGGTTCCGTGCCCAGGACTTCCGCACCCTTGAGGGCGAAGACCTACAGCGTTGGTTTTATCTTTGGGCAAATAAGACCTATTAGTGTCTGACCCCTCTGGTAAACTCAAATCAAAGAAAGGATAACTATGTATCACTGGAATGACCAATACTATGAAGCCGAGTGTGTCGAGTGTGGCACCGAGATTTTTGGTAAGACAATTGCCGAAATGGATAAGCAGGTTTCGCAACACGCCTGCACCAATTGCTAATAAATGTCTGACCCCTATGCTAGAGTTTTAGTAAATCGAAAGGAAATGAAATGAACAAGTTTGAGAATGTAGACGCAGACCTTCGTATCTGTGCTTACTGTATGGACACTACTTACTCGTATGTCTGCCCTAACTGTAATGAGTATGACGGACTAATGCCGTTCACCACTAGCACCGAAGAGTATCTGGGTGTAGACTTGCTAGAGTATCTCTAGTAAATGTCTGACCTATGTGCTAGATTAGTTTTAGAAAGAAAGGATAACTAATGTTCAAGTCACTAGTTTTCAACCCATACATTGGAACTGGCTCTACCCTCGCAGAAATCGAGACCGAGTTGGAGTCACTACTCAAGTATGCCGAAGAGGTATTGGATTGGGACATCACGGAAGAGGAAACTCGCCGTCTAACCCTACTAACCAGACTAGCCAAGTCAATGGGTTCAACCAGAAAGTGGTAACTGCTAGGGCGACACGCCCGACGCAGGCGCTCCGATAGATCCAGCTTTGTCAAGTTAAGAACTTAAGAAAAACTTTCCAGATCCTCGGCGTGTCGTTTGATAAATGTCTGAGGGGTGTGATAGGTTATAACTATGAGCGAATACACACACATTCAAGTAACTACCCCTAGCAACACCACTCAGATGATTCAGAATACCGCCAAAAACTTGACTTGGGTAAAGATGGCATACAACCACGGCTGGATAGTCGCTTGGGAAAAAGTAAAATAAATGTCAGACCCCTGTGATAGATTTCAAGTAATCAGAAAGGATAAATAAATGGCTTACAGCAAAGAGGCACACGACCTGATGGACAAGACCCTAGAGGTTCTAAAGACTAAGGCTGACTACCCATACGCTAGAATGGTTGGCTTCCTAATCCCTAACATAGACTTGCCAACTGCCCAAAGAATTGCTAGAATGGTCGAAGAGATGGAGGTTCAGAAATGAGCAAACTAAGTGTCGAGGAACTTGAAGAACTAATTTTCAAAATTGACTTGATGTTGTCGGATACTCGTGGTATTCTAGAGTCATCAAACGAAGGGAACTGAAATGATTTTTTACAACGGATTTAACCTGCTAGTTGACATCATCATCGTTAGCGTGGTATACCTCCTGGCTCACGGCATCGGTTTCCGAAAGGGTCTTGACCAAAACAAGCCTCCGTTCTAAACGGTAACACAATATCTAGTGGCAATAACCAAGCTTGCTACTAGATGTTGTGCCGAGCGCCCCTACTTCAATCGATCGATTTACGAAGCTTACGACACGTTTCCCGAATTCCCTAAAATGTCTGAGGTGTAATGTATAATAATCCTATGAAGAAAAGAAAGAAGCCACTAGGCAAGGCAAACGAAGCAAGGCGTAAGGCAGAGAGCAAGGAATTGTTCCAGAGCCTAATGCTATCCCCACACATTGTTGCTACCCCTACTAAGTATAAGGGAAGCCGTCAGAGCAACAAGCGTAAGGCTATCTCCGAGTCTTACTAATAAATGTCTGACCCCTGTCGTATAATCTAAGTATCTAAGAAGGGATACCAAATGACCAAGCAAGAGCAAGAGTTCTTCGACTACTATAACCCTATTCAGGAGTTGGCAGACAAGCACGATGTGTCTATCTACACCATCGTAAACATTCGTCAAATCTTTGACTACGCTTATGCTGTTGGCAAGGCAGACGGAGCAACCGAGATGTTGAACATTGTAAAGGAAGGCAACTAATGTTGGATTGGGATTTGGTCGAAGACCGCATTGACGAGGCTAAGGGCATTGCTTTCGATACCTGCCACAAGATTTACATCCTGATGGATGACCAGCAGATGGTCAAGATGAAAGAGTATGAGTATGACCCTCTAATCTCTAAGAGCGATATGTCTGCTAGCGAGATGTTAGAAACTGTCAAGCATTGGTATGCCGAGAGTTGTGGCTTGAAGTTTGTTGAAGCAGTTTCAACTACCGCCGAGGGCATTGACCCAAATGAAGGTTTTGAAACTTTGATTGAGCAAGGTGCTAGAGAGTTTGACGAGTGCCTTGAGTGTGGCGAGGAAAACTGTGATGGTTGGGACTGCCAGACCGAGCGTTGCGACAAGTGCGGTGATGATGACATCTATGACGAGGGCATGTGTCGTGATTGCTATGATGATGACCAGGAGGAGGACTAGTTCCTCCCCTTTGGGGCGCTCCGCTCCTTGGCTAGCTTAGTTACGACACGATCACTATTTCCCCCAAAATAAATGTCGGAGTGGTGTGCAATAATTTATTTATCAACGAAAGGAACCCCAATGAACGAACTAGACCCAGACGTAATGGAACTCTTTGAGTTGGCACAGGCTGGAGAGATTTCCTATTCAGAGGTAATGGCTGACCTAGATATAATGGGTTTTGATGGCGACATTATTGACTATCTATAATGTCACACCCCTATGCTAATCTATAACTAACTAAGAAAGGATACCTCATGGGTTCACTACAAGCAGCAGAGATGGCAGAGATGCTAACTATCGAAGATGGTCTAGCCTGGCACTTGCGTTCAAACCACTATCCACCTGTTCCACTAGTCATGATTCAGCCATGTATTGAGGCTATTGACGCTGCCCTTGAAGATAACTGGGATAAAGAGATTCAGTTGCCTTTTGATGGTGAGCGAGATGGCAAGCCTTTTCAGGTGACTTGGCGTGGTCAAGATACCGCTCCAGCATGGGCAATCATTGAGGGACACCACCTTCACTCATGGGTTGAACTTGACGAGGAGGGGCTAGAGGACTAACCTCTCCCTTCGGGGAGCGCCTCGGCAGCCAGTGATCTATTTACGACACGAAAATAATTTCCCCCAAATACTATAAATGTCTGACCCTACTGCTAAAATAAACAAGTAAAGAAAGGCAACCCCAATGGCACTTATCAGAAGCAAAGACCGCAAAGTTACTAACGCTGTATCACCTAATGGCAAGACACCTACTATTGCTAACACTTTTGGTTTACCTGCTGGCAAGGCTTATTCCTGCCCTGGGGCTACCTCGGTTTGCGAGAAGATGTGTTATGCTGGCAAACTTGAGAAGGTATACAAGGGCGTTCGCAACATTCTAGTGAGCAACTATGAGCAATTGGTAAACGCTGATTACCTAACTATGTATAACCTACTAGACGAGATGATTGCTGATTTCAACAAGGATTGCGAGAAGCGTAATGCCGAAAAGTTGTTCCGCATTCACTGGGACGGTGACTTTTTCAATGAGACTTATGTAATGGCTTGGCGTGATGTAATCCTAAAGCACAAGGATGTTCAGTTTTGGGTTTACACCAGAAGCGATTTCGCTGTTCCACACCTAGTTGGAATTGAAAACCTAGGTTTGTATTTCTCAACTGACGCTGCTAACCGAGCATTAGGTATCAAGTTGAAGAAGCAATACGGTATCAAGTTGGCATACCTTGCTAACACTTTTGCCGAGGGTAAAGAAGATTTCAAGGCTATTCAGGATAAGTCTGCTGTTCCCTGCCCAGAGAACAACCGCAAGTTGAAACTGATTACTGATAAAGGCTCTGCCTGCGTGTTGTGTTCGCAATGCGTATTCTCTCGCAACGACATTCTGTTTTCGGCAAGTAAAAAGTAAGGATAGGTAATGGATAGAGAAGAGATGCCAGAAGAGCCATTTAGAAGCAGTATGGATATCATAGCAATGATATTTACTCTGCCTTGGATAATAACTGTTCTAACTGTACTTGTGTTGGTCTGTACCACCTGAGTACCCCTTCGGGGGCGCTCTGCGCAGATCGACCTATTTACGACACGATTAAAAAATCCCCAGAAAAAGCTTGACAATGTCAGAGCTACATGCAATAATATATGTATCAAAAGAAAAGGAACCCCATGGCATACGACAAACTATCAGGAAACCTACTGTACATTACCGCTGACGGTAACTATGGTGGAGACGACATCCTAATCACTAGCCTAAGTGACTTTCCAGAAGAGTATCTAGAAGTCCTAGGTGAACTACCAGACTATGAGCGTATCAAGTTTGCGCAGGCATTCCTTGACGGACAAGATGTATCGGAGTGGCTGGAGGACTAAATGTCTGACCCACTCGCTATAATTAGACGTATCACCAAAAAGAAAAGGAACAACATGGAAAACTTTGAGAACGCAATCATTGACAACACTGTAGCAAGCGAACACCCAGTACTGAAGCAGTTGAAGGACCGCATTGCCGAACTTGAGGCGCAGGTTGAGAACAAGAACTCATTGCTTCAGACCGCAACAGAGAACTCTAACCGTCACCGCAATGAGAAGTGGGCATACGAAGAGCGTGTAAAGAATGTACTGGTTGAAGCAATGGAAGACCATGACGAGGATACCGTCCGCTACATTGCTGAGCATCTGAACATTCAGTTGACCAAGACCCAGTCTATTGAGGTCAATGTAACTTTCACCATTGACGTTGAGTACGAAGTTGGTTCGGAGCCAGACCCAGATTGGGACTTTGAGTACAGCGTTTCTCACAGCGACATTGTGGACTACACCACGGATGTAGTCTGGAGCAAGACCTCGTAGGGTTCTTATCCTTTCTTTTCCCCTACGAAAAACGACCTGGGCATGTCTACGTAAACTGCCTCCCTTCGGGGAGCGCCCCGATCGATCTGCGACACGCCGAAAAAAGTTTTAAGAAATGCTTGACATTTCCCCCGAAATGCCCCATAATAGATGTATCAAGAAAAGAAGAAACGCAAGAAAAAATAAGTCAAAAAACTTTGAGAAAATGCTTGACAACTCTTAGTTTTCTTGAGATAATAAATAGGTAAACAAATCAAACAAATCCTAGCAATAGGTCTAGGTAGAAAGAAGCAAAAATGGCAAATGTAATCGCCCCTACTGTTGGCTCACAGTTCGCAACCCAGAAGTCTGGCGTTGTCGGTATTGTTCAGGAAGTTGTCGAGAACAAGACAGGCTCGTTCCGAGTTCGTCTTGATGTAAACGGCAACCCTCGCTGGACTACTGTCAAGTAACTCGCAGGAGAATAAACTGCTTGCTGGGTATCAAGTAAAACTGCCCACACTAAAATGTCAGACCCCTATGGCATAATAATAGAGTTCCAAACCCCAACAAAAAGAAAGAAGATACTAATGGCTCGTTCATTGGCTGTAAAAGTTCCAACCGCATCACTAATTGCCCTACTAGAGAACAAGATTGCTGAAATCAAGTCTGCTATGGCTACCTACCCTGCTGATGTAAAGCAGTATGAGATTGACCAGAGCGAATACAAGAAGTCTCTTGTTGCTCTTACTATCAAGGCTCTTACCGACAACCCAACTCTTGTTGGTGACTCGTATGACTCGCCTATTCGTGTTAGCCTAAACTATCACGGAAATGTTGATGTTACCCTCGACAAGAACGCACTCGGTTTTCCTGACGCACCTGTAAAGCCGATTGACCCAAACCAGAAGACCTACTTTGGTCGTGAGTATGTCTCGCAGTTGGAGATTTTGGAGAAGAACCTCAAGGTGCTTCGTATGACCCAACAGGAAGAGGTCAATGCCTCAACCTACTCGTCTGTAATGGACTTGCTATAAACCATAGGCTTACGCCTTTACACCTGAGTAAGTGTCTAAACTGCTCAACACAAACTATCCCAACAAACAAAGGAAACAAATGACTAAGAAGATTGTTATCGCAACTGAGAAGTGGAACACCAAGAATGGTGAGGTATACAAGGCGGTAGTTCGAACCGCTGACGGAAAGTTCCTTGGTGCTACCAACCAGACCACGAACATTCCAGCAAAGCCAAAGGCTAAGCGTAAGCGTAGCCCTAGTCTAATCCTTGTTGGGAAGTAGACAAAACAACCTGAGCAAGTTGTAAAACTGCTCCCCCTGCGGAGCGCCCGCCCAGGATCGATCTTCCCTGGTTTACGAAGTGATTTACGACACGCCAAAATATTTTCCTAAATAGTCTTGACAATGTCGGAGGGTTCTGTCATAATAGTCTTATCAGAAATCCCTACTAAAAGAAAGTTGAACCCTATGGCTCACGAACTAGAAACCGTAAACGGACAGACCGCCTTTGCTTCGCTTCGCCAACCTGCTTGGCACGGTCTTGGCACCGTCTTTGAAGACGAGGTAAACACCTCTGAGATGTTGAAACTCGCACACCTAGACAACTGGAATGTTCGCCTAGAAGATGTCGCTATCCCTGAGAACTTTGAGTCTGACAAGTCTTACTCTTTTGTTACTCGCACTAACCCATTTGACCGCACTAAGAATGATGTTCTTGGCGTTGTTGGTGAGCGTTATGTTCCGCTTCAGAACGAGGACTTGTTCTCATTTGGTGACAACCTGCTAGACGGTGGCGGTCGTTGGGAAACTGCTGGTTCTATTCGTGGTGGTCGTGTTGTGTTTGGCTCGATTGCTCTAACTGATTCGATTACCCTAGACCCTAACGGTCGTGCTGACAAGATTGACAACTACCTGCTAATCAACACCTCTCACGATGGTTCGATTGCTATTCAGGCAAGTATCACACCTGTTCGTGTTGTATGTGCTAACACTCTAAACCTCGCTCTATCTGCTTTCAAGGGCAAGAAAGATGTCAAGCAAACTTTCAAAATTCGCCACACTCAAACTGCCGAGGGCAAGATTGCCGTTGCTCGTGAGGCTCTAGGCTTGGCTAAGGTTTACCTAGATGAGTTTTCAACTATGGCTCAGGCTATGATTGAAAAGGAAATTACTAAGTCGCAGTTTGACGAGATTGTGGCTCTTGCTTACCCTGCCCCTGAGAAAGACGCTAAGGGTTCATTCAAGAAGTATGACGCAAAGGTGGACTTGCTTCAGGCTATCTATGTAGGTGACTACAATAACACGATTGCTGGAACTGCTTGGGGTGCTTACAACGCATTGACCGAGCGTTTGGACTGGTATCGTTCGGGTCGTGGTGGCTCTAACGAGTCTATCCTTGCTTCGGCTTCTGGTTTTGACCCAATGGTGAATGCTGAGAAGAACCGCCTGATGAAGGTCGTTCAGTCTGTCGTAATGGCGTAAGCCATAGACCTAGGCAAGTCTATAAACTGCCTGCCCTCGTGGCTTGACAGCTGATCGAGTTCGTGGCGCTCCAGATATACAATCATCCAAACCTTAATTACGAACACTAATTATTTTTCCCTAAATTGGCGTGTCGCTCTTTACAATGTCTGACCCCTATGGCATAATAGATACATCAAGAAGAAAGGCAACCCTAATGACAATCTTTATCGCAAATCAGAATGGTGACTGGTGGGAGTATGACCCAAAGGATGTCCTCTATGTCTTAGATACTGACGACCTACCAGAAGAGGTGGCAGAGGAGTGGCGTGAAGAGGATGGTCGTATCACTTGGACTGACTGGGATGTAGTCTATGAGTATGGCAAGACAGTTTCTCAGTCTGTAGTTGTTGAACACTACGAGGCATAATGATAAAGACTTATAGGTTTATTAATGACTATGCTGTCATTACCTTTACCGTGCCTGGTGAGGCAGATTGGTCTGAGGAGATGTGGGATTCAGCAGCACAGGCTGACCTAGAGTCCTATGTCACTACCCCAGAACAATACTACATGGATGATTGCTTTGACACAGAGGATTTTATAAATGTCTGACCCTACCCCTATAATTGGTTCTATGAATGAATGGAAGAACCCTAATCTAATCAATGAAGATGTTATCAAGAGCCTTACCCCTGACCAACTGAAGAGGTTGTCAGAGATTCTAGCAAAGGTAAAGTAATGGAACTCTACAAGTGTAATCACGAACACTTGGAATGCCCTAATCACGGAGGGGCGTTTGACTGTAATCCTTTTTGTCGAACCTGTGAGGGTGACCAAGAGTATTGCCCAGAGGGTTGTGAGCCAATTGCCTGTAACACCTGTTGCGTTTATGGTTACATAGATGTCAAACTAACTAAACTAGAAGATGATTTCTATCAATGTGAGGATTGTATAAATGGCTAATGATATTGTTGATGTTCGTAAACACAAAGGCGAAGAGTATGATTGGTATGCTTGTCGTGAGTGTGGTAAGAAATGGCGATCGGATTCTAAGAGGATTGGTCACACTACCCTGGCTTGTAAGCGGTATCAAAAAGCGGTATACGGATTTGTAGGATAAATGTCAGACCCCAATGGTAAAGTAGGAACTATGAAAAGATACAGAGTAGATTACACAGCAAGTTATTGGGTAGAAGCCCTAGATGAAGACGAGGCTATTGACTTAGCCATTGAGGAACACAGCAAACTACCAGACGGAGATTGGGAGGCAGTTGAGATTGTTGACGGAACTACCGAAAACTAATGAGCAGATTGTAAACTATCTTATTGGTGACATTACTGAACTAATGGCAGAGCGAGAGACTCTAGACATCAATGATAATTTTGGTGATTACCTTGACGGTATCATCGGCAGAAGCCAAACTATTCTAAGAATGATGGGTATACCAGAGGAACTAATTCCTCAGAACGGAGATTGCTAATGGCAACTGAGGCAGAAGCAGCAATTTGGAAATGGGTAACTGAGAACCTAGACTACGATGGGTTCAAGCGTATGCAGGCTATGTTTGCCCCTGTGGAGGATGACAATGAGTAAGAAAGAGATTGCCAAGTATGCTAGGATGGCTAGTAATGAGGCACACGAAGAGTGGATGGCAGAGTTCAATAGTTATACCAGAGACTTGATTTCAGAAATGATTGACAAGTTTGATACTATTGAGGCTATGGCTAACCGCAAGTGGTATCACAAGTTTCTCAAGGGGTAGGCAAGTCCTGCCCCTTTGGGGAGCGCCCCCAAGATCTTATGTAAAGTAGTTAACCTTCAAAATATCTTTACGAACCTCTTGACTTTTTCCCCAGTTTCTGGAATAATATAGCTATGGAAAAGAAATTCGTGAGCAAGAAACCATCTGTATCTTCTACTGGATGGAACCGTGTGTACCATGATGAAGGTGTAGCTGTATATAGTTCAGATACGTACTTTGACTTCTATAAGCTTGTTACCCCAGGCAATCGACCTAAGTACTACTTTGGTGAGACTGCATGGATGGACGTGCAGAGGCAGGCAGTGGACATCGTTGGCATGAGGGCTTATCAAATATTTGATTAAGATCTCTTGACAAAATCCCCCAAATCCCCTATAATTTATATATAACCCCAACAAGAAAGGCTCCACCATGGGAACTCGTGGACTAACTAAAGTAATTGACAAAGACAACATCCTAAAAGTAGCACAATACGGACAATGGGACCACTACCCAGAGGGTCAGGGTGTAAAGATTCTATCTATTCTTACTACTGACCGTTATGCTGTAGAAGAGTTAGAATTAGCACTAGATAAGTGTTACTTTATCTCTGATACTGATAGAGAAGTTATCTATCAGGATTATAATACTCGCTACCCCGAAACTACGCATATGAAGAAGTTTAGTTCTATGCTTCCTAGTTTTAGTAGAGATACTTGTGGCGACATCCTCAATGTAGTTCGTTGGTCTGCTGGACCTGTTCCACTTGTAGACGAGCGTGAGTTTGAGAATGACGACTTATTCTGTGAGGGTGTCTATGAGGTAAACTACAACACTAATAAGTTTATTAGTAAGTTTGCTGGACTAACTGTAGAATTTCCACTAGACAAGTTGCCTACCCAGCAAGAGTATATTCAAGCGTTTCTTGCCGCCAGGGAAGAGTCGATCTTGCAAGAAGTAGTTGACAACGCAAACGTTTTGTTCTAAAATAGAAGTAACCCTAGAGAAAGAACCCCATGCACGTATTACAGCGTATCGCAGTTCAAGCAGATGACAAGAACCATGCATTCAGTTCAGTAAGGCACTACCTTGAGGAAAACATGGGTAGTGAGTATAACTATTCATCTTGGTATGATTGGTTTGTAACTGGTGGTGGACGTTGGAACACTAACGACACTGACGGCTATGATGACAACGACCAGTCTATGACTATCTCATATGAAGATGAGCCAGGTAAGTTTCTTGATACTGTCAAGGAAGGTATTGAGGCACGTATGGCTGAGTTCAACCTATACCGCAAACACTTCAACGAGAAGAATGTTGATATCAATAGTGTTCTTGATAAGTATGACGGACAAATGGACTTTGGCTTCCCACTCTATGAACTATACAAGATGATTGACATGACACAGGGTAAGTGGGATTTCAACTCATACTTCTATGACATGCAACACGAGACTACCAATACAAAATATATGTATGAGAGTATTGACACAGGCAACAAAAACTGGTATATTGTATTTGTAGATTTCCACTTTTAGAAAGAGACCCCAATGAGCAAGTTTTATACCTATGACGGCTGGGTAGAAACCTTCAAGCCAATCAAAAATCATCTTGTTAAGTATAACCAGCTACACTTCGAGACCTATGACGAGGAGTATGAGTTTGTCAAGTCTGCTAATCCTAACTGTGTTTGGACTGAGGTAGACGGAGACGAGGGTACTTACATTGTTTCTGGTCTACACTGGGTAAACCGTATCCACTACTACATTACCGAGAACCCTTGGGAAGACGAGTACACAGAGGTTCCTACTTGGGTATACCGTATCTGTGACTGTACTGATGAGACTGAAGACGGTAACCCAGATTGTCCAGAATGCGAGTACGGTTCTATTGACATCCCTGTAGCTACCGTGGTAGACTTGAAGAACATCTATGGAGAGGAAGCAAACATTGTCGCCTAAAGTTGTTAGTGCAGAGTACGACCTAAACCTATTCTACGCAGAGGACTACAACGTAGAGACAAACGAGACTACGTGGGATGACAATCTAACTTGTCAGCCATCAGTGTATGCGCAAACCGATGACGGTAGGACCTTGCGTTTCTACCTCGACGCATTCGAACTGGATGCAAAGCAGACCAAGTCCATTGCGCACTACTTTCCAGAGGAGGAGTGGGGTAGCGATTTCTTTATCTCTATAGAGCTGTTTAAGGCTCTAGCAGAGGATAGGGACCCAGGCATTGACGACATGCTAGCTAAGCTTCCAGACCCAATGACCATCGATATGACCAGCGATCGACAGATTAACTGGCTATACTAATATAGATCCTCCTTCGTCGAGCCGAGCTCCGAGGGACGGTACCCAAATAGTAAGGGGTTGCTAGGGTGGGTACCCAACTGGGGGGAGGTCGAGAGTTTCCTTTCTTACTCTTGACTTCCCCCTTTATTTTTGATACAATCAGCATAGGAGAAATACAAATGACCAGACGAGGAATGTCCAAGAATGAAAAGACCGCAGTCAAGATTGCTGAAATACTAAATGATGTGACCTTAGACCTAGACCAAGTAGGTATTTATCTTGGTAGACTAGCACCAACAATTTCATACAACCGCCTAATGATTGTCGCAGAGGCTGCGGAATTTGAGAAGCACGACAAGCAGGTAGACGAGCGAGAGATGCTCTTCTAATTGTCAGCGGTATTTGGTATAATAGAAACCTAACTAGGAGAACTAATGGCTACATCATTTGAAAACAAAACTAACATTCTATCAGACCTATGGCTGAACTATCGTGATGACGAAGACTTTGAAGACTTTATCACCTATAACGACATTGGTTTGCCTCTTGCCTTTGCTTTGTCAGAAGGCATTGTAAAGGGAACAGAGGCTTCTGATAAGTTTGTCAATGAAACCTTTGACCTGCTTTTGACAGGTTTGGAAATGGAAGATACTGAAGAGGGCTATGAAACCCTTGAAGACATCTTGGGCTTTGGGTTTGAGGAGTAATCCTCAGCCCAAGGGCGTAGCGCCACAAACCTTCATATTTGTCAAGTCCTATATATATAACAATTTGATTACGAAGGATCAAAAATTTTCCCAGATTATGGGATTACGAACTGTATAATTATTTCCCCAAATATTATTACGAAGGAGATCAAAAAATCGCTGAAAGTTTTATTAGTGATATTTGGTTTGGGGTAGTTAGGTAAGGCTTGCCAAACCATCTATATCCTGATATACTATATATATGAGTCCTAGAGGTTATTGGAGTAAAGAGTATATAGCTCCATACTTTACATCAGAAGAGTATAAGTATACAGAAGCTTATCAACGTGAGGTAGAGTTTTATACTAGTACTACTAATAGATTACGATCCATCATTAAATACCCCCGAAAAGTGTACAATCGCTTTGTGGTTTGGATCGCTAGCTGGTATGTCTAATTATATTGGTTTGGATAATGCCAAGGGCATCCAGAAAGTATACCCAAATTCCCTAGTATAACTATAAACACTATAGTATTACGAAAGAACAAAATTATCCCTGATTAATGGTTATTTATATAAGGTTTTATATAATATAGCCTATAAAACCAGGGATTTTTTATTGTTTTTATATGGGGATATTGGGGCATTATATCAAAGGATATATGGTTTGTCAAGGTTTGGATAGCCTGGTTTGGATGGTTTGGGGGGATACTAGATATAGTAGAAAAGATTACGAACGCCCCTATATGTAGGCATTATTACCCAAACCACTTTCCTCCATTTCACTCCACCACCAAAACCATTACGATCAGTAAGATTTATTTCCCAAACCACACCATCAGAAAGGTATCAAAACAGCCTTCTAAGGGGTCATAGAGGGACTTTTAGCCGTATCTAGATATCATGTTTCGGGGTATCCAAACAACCTTATATGGGGTCTTTATCCTATATCCAAATAGCCTGATACTCAGATAATCCAATAGGTCAATAGGTAGCTTTTTCGGATATACGACCTTACCTAGATAAGGATGTATTCTTTTGATTATTACTATCATTTGTAGCTAATCCAAGCTGCAATAAAAGCTCCAATAAAACAAGCTATTCCTACTAATAGGTTTTCCATATACTATTCTTTCTTTATACTAGTGGTTGTGGTTCTTCTTGATGCCCTCGGATTTTTTGAAGATGTCCTTCAATAGATCGATAGGCTTTGTAGGGTCTTCATCTGGTAGACCTCCATACTTATGAAGCAGCTTAAGCAGAATACCTGCTATGAATAAATCATCGTGAAAGGCAATCCATGGGAACAGGATGTCCCATGGATCAATTGGCATAACCAACCAGGATATACAAAGTATAGCTGTTATCTTAACCCATAGAGGAGAACGTTTAAATTGCTCCATATAGGGTTTAAGGATTGGTTTTAGTTTCTTCACAGTTAATTGTATCTGGTGTTGTAGAGATTGTCAAGCGTTTCGCTTGTTTGTTTCTCTTATTTACCGCCGAGCTTTAAATCAAATAAGACTAGGCTTCATTTAGAATAGCTAGCATCCGACTGTACTCTTCGGAACTACCAAAGAAAAGCTCTTCATCATCACTATTCTCTAGTTTTGTAACATCCTCTAGATTACGAGCAACCCAGATCTTTGCCTTATGAATCTCAAACTTAATAGCATTCAGCAATTCTTCTTCTGCTTCTTCCAGGGTAACGCATTTTGTACCAACAAAATCATCTCCAATATACCCATGATGATATGCTTGGTAGTATGGTGCTTCTCCATATGAGTAATACTTCTCAATATACCAGTGGCAGTCACGATCTTTGTGATGGTCTACCCCCACAAAACGCATCCAAATGTTAGATAGTCTAACTATTTCTTGTTGTACCTCGTTCATTTTAGCCTTTTGCTAAGTATATAAATATTTACTGCAAGCAATACTATCATGGCACTCTGCATAATGTCAAGGATGTTTTGTAGGCTCACTTCTTATATCCAATCCAAATATCGTAAATCTTTTTACCCCAATAAATCTCTATCCCCTTATGCTTTGGGTGAGTCTGAATAAGGAAGCCATAAAAGTTACCAGGGTAAAGTCTGTCTGGCTCCCACTTTTTAAAATGAATCTTTTTCACTTCTGCTCCCCTTTGATTAGTTCTTCAAGCTCACGCATTACACGCAAATAAGTTTCACCTACTAGCCCGTAGTCAACAACGCAGTTGATGATTTGTTTACGCAGATTGAGGATGCGTTCACGCTCCCACTCAACGCCTGCCATCCAATCAACAATGTGAACTTCAGGGTGGGGGTATTGAATCTGGCTCACTTCTGTTCCCCTTTGATTAGTTCGATTGCGTTTGGCAAAATAACTACCGCTGGAATATCCGTGCCTTGGGTCTTTTCCCATAGGCGTTCTAACAGTTTGACAATGCGTTCAGTCTGGTCCTTACGAACCCACTTTTCATGCTCCTCAAAGTTGTGTACTTTACTGATAGGACTGATTAGAGGGTTATTTACCCAATGCTGGCTCGCATCGTACGCTTCCTGACCCATCTCAGCAATAAGAGAGTCCTCAATCTCTTGAGACATCTTCATGTAAGCGTCAAATGCTTCTTGGTTTACTGCCACTTCTTAGTCTCCCTTAATGTTAATAATTTGTCTTAGTGTGTGACGAATCTTTACAAGATCTTTTGCGTCTTCCATTACTACGTCAATGTCCTTATATGCGTTTGGGTGTTCATCAATGAATGCATCAGAGTGTGACCATTCAATACCCTCCATCATAGCATCCAAAGACTCTTTTGTAAAGGTCTTTCTTGCCTCATTACGAGAGTACTCACGACCTGCCCCATGTGGTGCAGTACAGAACGATAGCTTGTTCCCAAGTCCCTCAACTACATAAGATGCAGTACCCATCGACCCTGGGATAAGTCCCATTTCACCTTCCTTAGCAGAGATAGCACCCTTGCGAGTAATCCACAGGTCCTTGCCCCAATGCTTCTCAAGCTGAGTAAAGTTATGGTGGCAGTTGATTTCCTCAATGATTTCAAAATCTCCTGCATATTGCTTAAATGCCTTCTTGACACGATTCATCATTACATCACGGTTTTTGAAAGCAAACTTCTGTGCCCAAGTCATCTCAGCAATGTAACGATCAAACTCTGCAGTGCCCTCTACAAGGTATGCTAGGTCTGGATCTACCAAAGTAATAAAGTTTTTTACAGCGTACATCTGTGCAACGGCAATGTGATGTGTAGCAATCTTGTT
>JACCDQ011117575.1_pt1 | contig 15812 bp, 13 predicted proteins | sample 7446031 | NCBI WGS metagenome assembly JACCDQ01 (sample SAMN15323442, study PRJNA562643) | freshwater metagenome | isolation source: river surface water | place: USA:Blue River Watershed | collected 2017-08-17
ACGTTACCATTGGCATTGAAACCACGAGTGTTCACACTGCTAAAAGTCAACGACTGTGTGCTCACCTCTACCCCTTTGAGATTTTTCAAACCATCATAAAAGGTAGCGGAAGGCGTATTTTGAATAGCACGCAAATCCATCTTTTCTACCGTAACAGGCGATTTCATCACACTTTCTTCTACACGAGATGCCGACACAACGACTTCATCTCCAAGGGTTGTCTTTTCTTCTAAAGCAACATTAATTTCCGTTTGATTAACTACCTTTATTTCTTGTGTAGTGTACCCCACACTCGAAACCACAAGCGTAAATGGTGTAGGTGTTGCCGTTGTTAAGGCAAAACCTCCTTTTAAATCAGTAACAGTACCAATCATTTTCCCTTTAATCGCAATACTAACCCCCACAAGAGGCTCTTTGGTCACTGCATCCGAAACGTGTCCTTTGAGTTTAGTTTGAGCCATCATGGCGACACTACTCAGCAATAGCAAGAATGCAAAAAAGGACACTCTTTTTGTAAAAGTAAGTTTCATATTAATTAAAATTTGTTGAAAATGAATTAATGAATTACCATAATCATGGTGCTTGTAATAGATAACTAAGCCTTTTAACTATACAAATAAAAATAAATTTTCTACCGATTACATCGTTTTAGCTTAAAATAGAAGCTGCCTAAAAGCATGAGGAAAGACCACTTAATCGAAGAAATGTGCCGAATACTCATAAATCAACTATATTCGTTCTTTCTATGATTATTTTTGATAGTTTTGTCTTTGGTAAAACTAACTAATAATTTACAAAATCCTTGCAAAGGCAAGCATTTTTTTCATAAAAATTCATCTAAAAGTTATATTATAGAATTCCTATAACAATACAGTTCGTAAAACTTACCTAAAACAAGATTAGAATGGAAAACAATTATGTAGTAATTATGTGCGGAGGCGTAGGTACTCGCTTCTGGCCTTTTAGTCGTACAAATAATCCTAAACAATTTCATGACGTTTTAGGTACAGGAAGAACCTTGTTGCAACAAACCGCTGATCGCTTTGAAGGAGTTGCCTCACAAGATAATATTTATGTGGTGACGAGCGATAGTTATGTTGACCTCATTAAAGAACAACTTCCTTTTTTGACTGATGAGCAAATTTTGACAGAGCCATGTCGCAAAAACACCGCTCCTTGTGTGGCTTATGCATGCTACAAAATTCATAAGCAAAACCCTGATGCCAATATTGTGGTAGCTCCTGCCGACCATATTATCTTGAAAGAGGAAGCCTTCAAAGCAAGAATTTTAACGGCAATTGAAGAAACCGCAACGAACCAAAATATTGTTACCTTAGGGATTACCCCTACTCGTCCTGATACGGGTTATGGATATATTCAGTTTGAGCGTCAAGACGAAAGCGAAGTGCATCCTGTACTACGTTTTAGAGAAAAACCGAATTTGGAACTCGCTCAGGTATTTGTTGCCAGTGGCATGTATGTCTGGAATGCGGGGATTTTCATCTGGACAGCCAAAGCCATCAAAGAAGCGTTTGAAACACATAGCCCAGAATTAGCTGCTATTTTTGAGGGTGGATTCGATAAGTATTATACAGAATCTGAAAAAGCATTTATTAACGAAGTATATCCAACTTGTGAAGGTATTTCGATTGACTATGCCATCATGGAAAAAGCAGATAACGTTTCGGTTGTCTTAGGAGATATTGGTTGGTCTGACTTAGGTACTTGGAAATCGTTATACGAAGTATCGGATAAAGATGAAAATCAGAATGTATTTGATGGCAACATCTTGTCATTTGAAGTTCGTAACAGCATCGTTAAAACGCCTAAAGACCGCCTTGTCGTAGTACAAGGACTAGACGGATACATTGTGGCAGAATACAACAACGTATTGATGATTTGTGAAAAAGATCAAGAACAACAAGTGAAAAACTTTGTAGCAGAAGCAGGCAAACGAGGTGAAGAATTTGTATAGTAACTAGTAAAGTAAAAAGCTTAGTCAACTGTTAGAAGTTGACTAAGCTAAATTGAGTGGGTTTTCAACCCCGTGACTGGTCTCCCGACCAGACTACACACAAAATTGCTGCCGCACTATGGCTGGTCAAAAGACACCGCCAAGAACACCGAAGGGCTACTAGCCACGAGAGTAAAAATACTATTTTATCTAATCAATAACCTTCTGATAAATATATCATTCAAGTAATTAACAAAAAAATAGGGACTATATCCTCAGATACAATCCCTACTTATAAAGTCTATACTTTCTTACTCAAATCATTTGAATCAATTCCTGTACTCTTGTAATGATAGTCACATTATCTGGGCAGTCAATATCCTGACCTACCACTTGATGCCCTGTTAACAAAATGGACGTATTCGGAAATGTTTGTCCTAATTGATAGACATACGCCTGAGTTTCCTCTGGGGTAGGACTAGTGGTAAAAATAGAGAAAATCACGTCTGGCTGATGAATATTGGACGTAAAAATCAAGTCATTAAAAGGCAAATTTTGCCCCAAATACACTACTTTATGTTCTCTCGAACGAATTAAATAGTTAGCAAATAACAAACCTATTTCATGCAGTTCACCTTCGGGCAAATAAAGTAGAAATTTTTTTGCTCCTTCCTTCCGAACAGGTAACTGCCCATCAATGGCCACCACAATTTTTTGTCGTATCAGATTCGCAATAAAATGCTCTTGAGCCACTCCAATCGAGTTGGCTAACCAAAGTGTCCCTACCCGATTCAAGAAAGGAAATACCACTTGAGTCATTGTTTGCTCAAAGCCTACTTGTAGGGTATTGGTACTGATAATTTTCTCAAAACGTTCTTCATCCAAATCTAGCATTGCCAATGTAAGGGCATGAATTTGGTCTGGATAACTCAATTTCTTTTCTGAAACATGCAAAACCTCCTGACATACAGCCTCATTAGACATTCCTGCAATGGCAGAAATCTTGTATCCATGCTCTTTGAGCAGGGCGATGTTCAGCACCAACTTTAAATCTTCGTCAGTGTATGTCCGAATGTTGGTATCGGTACGATCTGGTTTCAACATATCATAACGTTGTTCCCAAATTCTAAGCGTATGAGCTTTGATTCCCGATAATTGCTCTAAGTCTTTAATTGAATAATTGCTCATAATAGTAATCGTAACAGATGTTAAAGTATGAACAAGATGTTAAGAAAAAGGTTTTATAAAAGTTGAAACAGTAGCGTATGCCCTACAAAAAAACAACCTTGTAAAACTAAAATTAATAAGGCCATCGGGTTACTTTTGGTAAAAGTACTAACACACCCCAAATAAACTAACACAAAAGCAATCACAAACCATGCGATATAGTTTTGCAAAGGAACGATTTCAGATTGCCAATGCCAAAAATCAAAGTGAATTGCCACAGGTTCTATCAATATATCCAGTAAAACCAGCAAGGCTGCCCCTATTCCACTCTGAATTACAGCTCGAATCCACGTTGTTTTAATACCCTTTAGTGGTAGATAACGAGCCATCAAGACAACTGCTCCGTAAACTAGAATAAGCCAATTAGCTCCTAACACCAAAGGTACTTTCAAGCACTGTACGCCTAATGTGTCGCCATACCAGTAAACACCAAATATAAGCCCAGTATGTACGCCTAGTACTTCAATCCAATAGCCAACTAAAAACGTTACGGCTGCAAAAAGGTAAAAGGCATTATTTTTTTGTTCTTGAAATATCCAAATTAACCCTAGCGACACCCACAAGTTAATAGACGAGAAAAACTTAAAGAAACCCTGTACGCTGGGTACTTGCAAGCCAATTATCCCCACAAAATACATCAATGGTAGGATAATAAAAAATAAGGTACGATAACGAATCGTAACGATGTTTTGGAGTTGATTGAAGCTAAACATATCAATTAAACACGCTGGATGGTAAATAGTTTGAATAGGTTGGGATAAAAAACAAAAAAGCCTTGTCTTAAAGACAAGGCTTTGGGCGACTAATGGGATTCGAACCCATGACCAACGGTACCACAAACCGCTACTCTAACCGACTGAGCTATAATCGCCGTGAATTGTGAGTGCAAAGGTACAAGATTTTTTTATAAAGTCAAGCGAAAAACAGCAAAAAATCTACAAAAAAAGAGAGTCAAACTGCAAAACTCTCATTATCAAGACTTTTTACAAGAAAAAAATATTTATTTTATAATACACTACTATAATTACTTTCACCAAAAAAGGTCGTCGATAAAATTCGACAACCTTTCTTGTAAATAATGATTACTTTACTCCTTTTAAAATAGCCTGATAGCGTGGCATATCGTTAAACAATTTCAGAGCGGCTTGAATTTCTGGATCCTTGGCAAAAGACTGCTCTCTTGTTCCTTTCTGCAAATAGTAGTGAACTACAATTTCTTGTTCTAAAGCCGTTTTGATTTCTTCTTTATTTTTCAGCATATCCGCTTCTTTATCATGCGACAACTTCAAACGCAAAGCACGTACCTGATCGGCAATCTGATCGTAATACTTTTCTTTCTTAGCCGAAGCTTCTAATAAATTTAAGTCTTTCTCTGCTTGGGTAGTATAATCAAAATCTTGATTAATAGCCCATTTTACAAAAGCATTGTACTCTGCATCAGTTAAGCTAAAATCTTTGGCAGCTTTAATACTAGCGTGTTCAAAATGATACTTAATTGCATAATCAAACAAGACGTATTTATTAGACAGCGCTAAACTAACTGCTGCTGGCTGTGGTTTATCAATTTCAATATCTGGATAAACACCACCACCATCGTAAACAGTTCTACCACTTTTCTTAGTTTTGAAGGCACTTTTCAGCGAGTCAGGTACTTTACCAACGCTTCCATCAGGATTACGGTGACTATAATCAATTGCCTGAATACAACGTCCACTTGGAATATAATATTTAGCAGTAGTCACTTTAAGTTTGGTATTGTACGACAAATCACGAGTCACTTGCACCAAGCCTTTTCCATAGCTACGTTGTCCAATCAACACCCCACGGTCATAATCTTGAATCACACCTGCGACAATCTCCGCCGCCGAAGCACTACGAGAATTGGTTAACACAGAGATAGGAATTTCAGTATCTACTGAGGCATTTAAGCCCATGTACGTTTTATTCCATTCTTGTACCTTCCCTTTCGTCGTTACAATTTCAGACTCTTTAGGTAGAAAAATATTACAGATGTCCACTGCCATATTCAACAAGCCCCCTGGGTTATCACGAAGGTCAATAACCAATTTTTTCATTCCCTTCGCCTTTAATTCAGCAAATGCCTGACGCATTTCTTTTGAAGCAGTGCTATTGAAATCTTTTAAGTCGATGTAACCCACTTCGTCCGAAATCATACCATAATAGGTCACATTCTTCATTTTAACCACTTCACGAGCCACTAAAATATCTTCTAACTTATCGCTACCATAACGCTTAACACTCAATTTTACCGTCGTACCTGTTTGACCTTTGATTAACTTACCTGGGTCAATTCCCTTTCTACGTAAGTCGATTCCATCCACTTTCACGATTTCATCACCAATGCGTAAACCTGCTTTTTCGGCAGGCGTACCTTCGTCGATACCCATAATAACGACCTTATCTCCTCTACTACCCGTGATGATACCGATACCATTATATTTCCCTGTTGTCATGGTCATATAATCTTCAATATCGTCTTCTGCATAATAGACAGTATAAGGGTCAAAAGACTTCAACATGGCATCAATCGAAATCTTAATCGTTCTATTGGGGTTTATTTCATCCACATAGTAGCGATTTAGTTCTTTAAAAAGCGTAGCATAAATATCAAGGTTTTTAGCAATATCAAAGAACCGTTCACCAGGGTCAGTAAACGAAGCGAGCGAAAGACCAAGTGCTGCAACACCTGTGATAATAAGACCTTTAAAAGGGATTTTCATATTCATGGTACAAAATTATTGAGAGCAAAGCGTATCAGTGAGCTACCTTCTGAAGTACACCTTTCATGGACTTTTCGATTTTGGCGTAATCTTCTATTTTTTTAGCAATATACACAAAAGCAATAGACGATGGTAAGGGCTTATTGGGTTTTTCTAATAGGAGGTGCTTTTGCAGGCGGTAAGCTTCTCGGATTCGTCGTTTAATGAGGTTACGATCAACAGCATGTTTAAAGTAACGTTTAGAAACCGAAATCAGAATAGCAGGAGCATTTGCTTGCTCGGTGGATTCTTGCGGAAGATATGAAACACGAAAAGGGTAGAGAAAAACACCAAGTGTTTTATCGCTACCCTTGTCGAAGAGTGAATCAATAATCTTTTTACTCGAAAGTCGCTCGGACTTTGGGAAAGTATGCTTCACTTTTTTATCGTTAACTGGTTAACCGTTAATTGTTAAAATACGCATAACACTTAAATCTAACCCTTAACGACTCAAAAATTATTTACCTCTTTTCTCGTCAGAAACTGTCAATTTATGTCTTCCTTTTGCACGACGAGCCGCTAATGTACGACGACCGTTTGGAGTGGACATTCTTTCACGGAAACCGTGTTTGTTTTTTCTTTTTCTTACCGATGGTTGAAACGTTCTTTTCATTTTATTTGTCTGAATTTGTTTTCGGAAAACCTTTTGAAAATACTTTCGTAAAAACCAAAGTAAATTAGATTACCGAAAATGTTAAATGTCTTTGTTGGAGTATAAAAAACTGATTTTCAGAGATATTTTGAAAATTATTCAAATTCTGTCCGAATATCAGCGAATTTTTCAAAATAACAGAAATCCAATGCCCTTAAAATGGGACTGCAAAGGTACTTAAAGATTTTAAAACTTCAAAAACTTTATTAAAAGATTATCCCTGCTTGAGGCTTGATTATGAGTAAATTCGACAAAAAAGGGCTTAAGATAAATTCATAACCCAATAAATGTTGTATTTTTGAAGGTGTTTTGTCTTTCTTCTGTTGGCTTTCTCAGAAAAATAGCGTATTTTTTGCTTTTAACCGAAAGAGATAATTTATAACGAACGTTGCCCATTACGTACTTAATTTCCCTCTCCAACTCGATGGCATTCAAGGTTTTCTCCCATTTTGATACCTTGATCAACAGCACTCCTGCTGTATCAGTCAATTAAACATTTTGTTAGATGAAGTATAAAATTTATTCAGACAATCCTCAGAGCCATTTCCTTACGATTGAAATGGTTGTCGAAAACATTACCTCCGACCGTATCAAGATTCAACTACCCGCTTGGCGACCAGGGCGTTATGAACTTCAAAATTTTGCTAAAAACATCCAACAATTTGAAGTCGTAGATACCTTCAATCAGGCCGTTAACTTTTACAAAGTAAGCAAAGACCGCTGGAAAATTGCCACAAAAGGAATCAGTTCAGTCGTTATTAAGTTTCGCTACTTTGCCTTTTTGCCTAGTGCCAATGGCGTTCATGCCAATGCAGGAAGTTCGTACCTAGATGACCAAACGATGTATATCAATTTTATCAACTGTTTACCTTACGTAAGTGGTAGAATCGTTGAGCCACATCAAGTGAGCATTGATATACCTGAAAATTTCCAAATTGCTTGTGGGTTGCCACGTGAAGGCAATACCTTATTGGCAAACGATTATTACGAATTAGTTGATTCGCCTATGTTGGCTAGTCCTTATCTACAAAAAGATTCGTATCAAGTAGGTGATACCGACTTTACGGTTTGGTTTTTAGGTGATTATCAACCTAACTGGGAAAAGATTAAAGCCGATTTTAAGCAATTTTCTACCCATCAGATTGCTCTTATGGGTGATTTTCCAGAGAAAGACTACCACTTTATCAACTGGATTATGCCTAATGCCTGTTATCATGGCGTAGAACATCGCAACTCTACGATGATTACCTTAGGCCCAGCAAGTGAGGGAGATGGCTTATATGCAGATTTACTAGGAGTTTCTTCTCATGAATTATTCCATGCGTGGAATATTTGCAAGATTCGTCCGCAAGAAATGATGCCTTATGATTTAACCCAAGAAAATTATTTTGAAACAGGCTTCGTCGTAGAAGGCGTAACGACGTATTTCGGAGATTTATTCTTGGCTCAGTCGGGCGTTTTTTCTGCAACAGAATACATAAAAGAACTTGGAGCGGTTTTAAAACGACACTTCGAGCAAGATGGACGTGCCGTACAGTCATTGCTTGAATCGTCTTACGATTTATGGTTAGATGGTTACACGCCTTCTATTCCTAATCGTCGAGTATCTATTTATCAAAAAGGTGCCTTAGTTGCGTTATTATTAGACTTAACCATTCGCCTAAAGCACCAACATCAAAAATCATTGAATGATGTAATGAAGCTGATGTGGGAGCGTTATGGTAAAACAGGTATTGGTTATACCCTTGGCGATTATCGTACTGCTTGCGAATTGGTGTACGAAGGTTCATTAAAAGCTTATTTTGACGAATGTATTGCAGGAGCAAGTCCACTCGAAAACATGACTACCGCTTTATTAAGTGAAGTGGGCTTGGATTTACAAATTACACCAGAGGGAAAATATCATGTCGAATTAATTGATGCTGAAAATGAAAACTTGAAGCGTTGGTTAAACTTGTGATATAATGATAGCTGTATTCGATGTAGATTATAGAGATAAACAGGCTCAATGTGCCTGTTTATTAATTGATAATTGGCAAGCAACCGCCTACAAAGCCTATAAAGTTGTGATTGACAATATCGCTGATTATGAGTCTGGTAGCTTCTATAAAAGAGAATTACCCTGTCTTCTACAAACAATTGCTCAGATTTCAGAACCGATTGATTGTATTGTCGTGGATAGTTATGTGACGTTAGGAGATAAGAAAGGACTTGGAGCATATTTGTATGAAGAACTACCTTCCAAAATCCCCATTATTGGCGTAGCGAAAACCAAATTTTTAAGTGCCAATGATGTTGAGCTTTTGCGAGGGGAGAGTGTAAAACCCTTATACATCACTAGTCTTGGCATAGAACAGCAGGAAGCAAAGTCACTTATTGAGCAAATGGCTGGTGAATACCGCCTTCCCTTTATCTTAAAAGAAGCTGACCGAATTTGTAGAATTTGGGAGATACTTTAACCAATGACCATGAATTACGAAATCGTTAAAGACAAAAATAGTCTAATCAGTTTTATCGACTGGTTACCCGACCTAGAAACTGGTGAGGCTTACTATTGCTCCTTACTTGCTAGAGCGAAATATTGTGGAGATAATGAGCATATTTCGTCCGATAAACAACAACTAAAAAGGTTTACATCTAGTAAAGAGTTTTTGTTTGAAAAAATCAAACAGTTAGAATGTGAAATAGGGGCATATTGTCAAAAACATCAGCCTATACCACAGCAAAGCTTAGCTCTTTATATCAATCCAAATCCTAGAAGCTATGAAAAAGCAGCAAAAAATGGATTAATTCGGTTGGCAGAGTTAATTACCCAACCCTATTCTAATTATAATCCACATCAGGTAATACTATCTGAAATCCAGAAGGCTTGTAGTAGAAAAGTGTATTTTGACTTAGACTTTGATGGAGTTGAAATTGAATTGGTAAGAGAAAAATTAACAGGCTTAATTAATCTAGACTGTTGTACCTTTGTAAAAACTAGAGGAGGCTTTCACCTACTCATTAAAATGGCACATATAAAACCCGAATTTATAAAAAGCTGGTATAATTCGATTACCAAAATTGAAGGTTGTGACATTAAGGGCGATAATATGATTCCGATTGTTGGAACACATCAAGGAGGTTTTGTACCTTATTTTCACAATAGCTAACATGTTATAACCACTTTACAGGTACTTATTGGTATAACTTCTTAATAAAGAGATTTTCAAATAAAATGAAAGATAAAATCAAACAATTAGCCGCTGAAATGGCGGGCGAGTTTGTGGCGAATCGTCACTATTTACATGCTAATCCTGAATTATCGTTTCAGGAATTTAATACCCAAAAATACGTAGCTGCTCGTTTAGAAGAAATGGGTATCACGGCTACTCCCATTGCGAACACGGGTTTAGTGGCAACAATTGAAGGACGCAACCCTGATAAAAAGGTAGTTGCTCTTCGTGCAGATATGGATGCCTTGCCAATTGTTGAAGCAAATGATGTTCCTTATAAATCGTTGAATGCGGGCGTAATGCACGCTTGCGGACACGATGTACATACGTCGTCGTTGTTGGGAACAGCCAAAATTTTGTCACGAATGCGAGATGATTTTGAAGGAACGGTAAAATTGGTTTTTCAACCTGCGGAAGAAAAAGCTCCAGGAGGGGCAAGTATCATGATTGCCGAAGGTGCGTTACAAAACCCTGCTCCTTCTAAAATGTTAGGACAACACGTTGCTCCGAATATTCCTGTAGGAAAAATCGGTTTCCGTGAGGGAATGTACATGGCCTCGGCAGATGAAATTTATTTGACCGTTAAAGGAAAAGGTGGACATGGAGCAATGCCCGAAAACTGTATTGACCCTGTCTTGATTGCCTCACACATTATTGTAGCGATGCAACAGATTATTTCTCGTAATCGTAATCCTCGTTATCCTTCTGTGTTGACCTTCGGTAAGGTGATTGCTAATGGAGCCACCAACGTGATTCCAAATGAAGTATATATTGAAGGTACATTTCGTGCAATGAACGAAGAATGGCGTGCGGAAGCCTTAGAAAAAGTGAGAAAAATTGCTACGATGACCGCCGAAGCAATGGGCGGTACGTGTGAGGTGTTTATCCAAACGGGATACCCTTTCTTGCAAAATGAACCAGAATTGACTCGTAGAATGAAAGAAGCTGCCACTACGTATATGGGCGAAGAAAATATCATCGACCTTGATATTTGGTTAGCAGCCGAAGATTTTGCCTTCTATACCCACCATGTTGATTCATGTTTTTATCGTTTAGGCGTTAGAAACGAAGAACGAGGTATCGTCTCGGGTGTGCATACCCCAACTTTTGACATCGATGAAAGTGCCTTGGAAATCGGAGCTGGCTTGATGAGCTGGTTAGCGGTGAGTGAGTTAGGAATGTAGGCAGAGTGGCAAGGAGGCAATAGGCAGAGAGACAAGGAGGTCGCTGGGCACAAAGGTTGCTCGGATAGAGAAAGACTTTATCTTTTTCTAAGTAATGAATAAGCTTTCATTCAAATTTTAAAAATCCCTGATAATCAATAACTTTGTCAGGGATTTTTATATTTCCATACTTTATAAATTAAGCAGCATCGAGAATGAAAAAAAATCTACTTCTATTTTTAAGTTTGGGTTTATTGGTGGGCTGTAAGTCAATCCCCAAAGAGCAACTTATTACCGTTGGTACAGGCGGTGGTTTTGCAGGTACATGGCAAGAGTATGCTCTTAAACCTAATGGGGAAGTGCTTCGTCACACGAGTAAGCCCGATACGAATACACTCATCGCAACTCTTCCGAAAGCGGTTACGAAGCAATTATTTAAGGACATTGTGGCACTTGATTTAGCTCACAAACAATTAGATGAACCTGGTAATATGTCTTATTTCGTTTCTTTTTCGGAAGGAAATAAGTTTACCTACAAAGTCTTATGGGGAGGAAAAACAGCTCCTGCTGACTCTGTAAAACAATTTTATAAGTCTTTTATGCAAGTAGTTAATCCATAAGAAAATGAAAAAAATAATACTACTCATTAGCGTTCTTTCCTGTGCATCCCTTGGCTTCGGACAGGGAAAACAGAAGAAAATAGTTAAAACGGGAGACAGCCGAGAAAACCTAAGTATCCCTATTATCGACCATTCTGTTCATGTTTATCAACCTCAAAAAGCCAATACTCAGAACAATACCATCAATTTTATCCGTGAAAACACGTTGGCCAAAAGAGAGGGCTTAACAATTTTGCGAGACGAAAATGGAATGCCTACCCAAATTACGGGAATCCCCAAACACCTCAGTACAACACTAAAAGCTGGACGTGTTGATGCTGTTTCAAGAGCCTTCAATTACCTCAGTGCAGTGAGCCCTTTCTTGAAAAATACAAATGTAGAAGCGGAGTTTCAAGTGAAAGATATGCAGTCGGACGAGTTGAACCAGACGCATATCCGAATGAAGCAAACCTATAAGGGACTGCCTGTTTATGGAGCAGAAATTATCATGCACCAAACAGGTTCGGATGTTTCCTCTCTAAATGGAAAAATGTATCCAACTCCCTCTATCGAAGACGTTACCCCTCGTTTTTCGGAAGATAATATTGGTGAAATTGCTCAAAAAGACATTCAACAAGCAGGTGGAACACTAAGAACCTTAACGTTTGCAGAAAAGGCTATTCTGAAATATGAGAAGCCTAAAGCAGAATTAATGATTTACCACAAAAATGATAATCCAGAAGCGGAACATTTGGCTTATCAGGTAGTCGTTCGTCCTAGTTTTCACGAACGTTGGATTTATATGGTGGATGCTCAAACAGGAGAAATCTTAGATAAATATAATTATACGTGTACGATTGATGGCCCAGCAAAGGCAACTGCAACCGATTTGAATGGAAAAAGCGTAAGTATTAACACGTATTCCGTTAATAATACCTACTATTTAATTGATGCGAGCAAAGCAATGTTTGCCTCTGGCACGAAAGCCATAAGCCTAGATGACCCGCAAAAAGTACTCTGGACTATCACCGCTAATGGTTCATCAGTTGACGACATTACCGTCCGTCAGGTTTCTTCGACGAATAATACATGGTCTAATCCCGAATCAGTTTCTGCTCACTACAACGCTAGTCTAGCTTACGATTATTATTACAAAACTTTTGGTAGAAACTCGCTAGATGGCAAGGGTGGAACAATTATTTCCATTATTAATTTAACGGACGAAAACAGCAAGGCGATGGATAATGCCTTCTGGAATGGTGAGTTTATGGGCTATGGTCGTGGAAGCTCTTACTTCAAGCCTTTAGCAGGCGGGCTCGATGTGGCAGGACATGAAATGACCCATGGGGTAGTGGAAAAAACGGCTAACCTTGCTTATAAAGGACAATCAGGAGCTATTAATGAATCAATGGCAGATATTTTTGGAACACTCATCGACCGTGATGACTGGGCTGTTGGAGAAGATGTTACTAAAAGTGGAAAGCCCCTACGTGATTTATCGAATCCGAACCAAGGAGGAAAGAGCTTGAACGACGATGGTTTCCAACCTGCCAACATGGGGCAGTACTATACGGGCTCACAAGACAATTATGGGGTACACATCAATTCGGGGATTCCGAATTTTGCTTACTATAAAATTGCGTCTGGTATTACGAAAGAAAAAGCCGAAAAAATCTACTACAGAGCGTTAAGCAATTACTTAACGAGCTCTTCTAAATTTATTGATTTACGCCGTGCCATTATTCAGTCGGCAGCCGATTTGTACGGAGCAACGGGAACAGAAGTTGCGGCAGCAAAAAGTGCGTTTGATGCCGTTGGTATAACCGATGCGAATGCTCCTGCTCCTACCCCTTCGGGCTCTACTACCACACAATCTCCCGTGCCAACGCCATCTAACGATGTGCCTGTCAATACCAACAAAGCAGGCTCCTATCTTTTGAGTTATGACCCCGTGGATAAAGCCTTATACGTATTGGATACCGTAGGCAGTAAGTACGTAAAAATTGCAACCAATATCACATTAACACACAAGCCAAGTGTAACAGATGATGGAAAATATGCTTATTTCGTAAATAATCATGCCATCACCCGCATTGATTTGTCAACGGTAAAACCATTTAGTCCTACCGATCAAAGTGCTACAGTTAGTAATGTTATCATTGATAAATCTGGCTGGGACAATGTGGCCATTTCTAAAGATGGAAAGCGTTTGGCAGCTGTTTCCACTACGGTAGAACCCTACATTTATGTGTTTGATTTAACTTCGACAGCCAGTACCATCCCCGCTAAGAAATTCAAATTGTATAACCCAACCTACTCCACAGGTGTAAGTACCTCACAAGTGCTTTATCCTGATGCCATTGAGTGGGATTATGACGGCGACAACCTTGTCTATGATGCCTATAACGAAGTAAAATCAGCAGATGGCAAAGTAATTTCTTTCTGGGATGTTGGCTTCTTAAATGCTTGGAATTCACAAACAAATACATTTGGAAGTGGCTTAATTCAGAAATTGGTCAGCAATTTAGAAACAGGCGAAAGTATTACGAATCCTTCGTTCTCGAAAAATTCAAGTAATATGCTAGCCTTTGACTATCAGATTGAATACAATACCGATTTATTCGATAACTATGTGGTTGGCGTTAACATGGCAAGACCTTCGGAATGGCAAATCATTGTAGCATTTAACAGCGATTTAGGTTATCCAGATTATTCCAGAACAGATAATTTTGTCATTTATAATACTTACGATAGCAAAGCAAAATACAACAATACGAGTATTATTACGCTAGACTCTAAAGACAAACGCAAAGGGGTAGAATCGAGTATCAAAACCTTGGTTGAAAAATCAGCCTACAACGTTTGGTACACCCTTGGAACTCGTAAGCTACCAAGTAAACAAAGCCAGACTATTACTTTATCTAAGGTTGCGGACAAAAACCTAAGCGATCCTTCTTTTTCAATTAGTGCCTCGGCAAGTTCAGGTTTGGGCGTTATCGTATCTATTGCATCGGGGCCAGCTAACCTTTTGGGTTCGACGGTTTCCCTAACAGGTACAGCAGGAAAAGTTTATTATGGAGCTTATCAAGATGGTTCTACGAGTTATTATTCCGTGTCAAAAGTCGATTCCTTCTGTGTACTCCCTGCAAAGCCTACGATTTCAGTAGTTAAAAAATCGGACACTAATGGTGCTTTTTGGGAATATACTTCTAGTGCAGCGACAGGCAATATTTGGTATAAAAACGGGCAAATTTTAGAATCAGCCCGTGGCGAACGTGTGATTCAAGTATCTTCTGGGGCAAGTTTCAATGTACAGGTAGTAACCGCAGACGGATGTGCAAGTGCCTTATCCGCTACTCGTCAAGATGCTGCTTTAGAACGTATCTTAGCCAACGAGCCAACAGTTTTATCCCTGATTTCTGTATTCCCGAATCCGACGAACGATAAAATAATCGTAGAAACACCCGAATCTGCCAAAATTGAAAAAATCACCCTTTTCTCTTCTACAGGTTTAGCCGTGTTAGGACAAGCAGGAAATAAAACTAGTAAAATCGAAATTTCATTAGCTAATTTGCCTCAAGGAAATTACCTGATAGAAATCCAGACAAGCCAAGGAACAACAACACAAAAAATCACGAAGCAGTAAGCCCGATACCAACAAGAAAGCCGTTGAGAATACACTCAACGGCTTTCTTAATAGATTTGAAGAGGGAAAAAAATGATATAATTAGGCAACTAATTGCTTTTGAGAACTGAAACACTGGAAAACAATTTCAAGAATTTCATTACAAAATTGAGCTTCACACCAATGTAGTAAATTGACTTGCTCATCAGTTTCTAAAGATTGTATAGCTTTAGTTAACTCTTTCTCGAATAACTTTGTATCAAAACTCACTTTTTCGAGAATCACCTTGACGTATTCTAATGTTGTCATAACGTTAACATGGTTTTAATGGAAAACTACATGAAAAAACTCGTTATATAAATCTAATAGATAACCATTTGATTAGCAATACAATAACCTTAAAAATAAGTTCAAATACTTAGTATTTTTCATCAAAATAAGTAGTTTTTTGAACTTTTATACCCTGTGCGTGAGTAAGCAATCGCTTCTTACGACTAAACGAACCCATTAATGATTAGATCATGGTCAAAAACGTGAAGCACTATCTTCTACTATTGTTCTTTTGCTGCGGTACGCCTTGGCTGACTCTTTTTGCTC
>JACCDQ011845309.1_pt1 | contig 15809 bp, 13 predicted proteins | sample 7446031 | NCBI WGS metagenome assembly JACCDQ01 (sample SAMN15323442, study PRJNA562643) | freshwater metagenome | isolation source: river surface water | place: USA:Blue River Watershed | collected 2017-08-17
CAGCTGCGACCCTGATCGCGGCCGCTTCTGTGGTCCATGCCCAACAAGCTGGCGACGTGCAAGCCGGCCAGACCAAAGCCGCCATGTGCATCGGTTGTCACGGTATTCCGGGTTACCAGAACAGCTTTCCCGAAATCCACAAAGTGCCGATGATTTCCGGGCAGTCCGAGAAATTCATTGTGTCGGCCTTGACCGCATACCAAAAAGGTGAACGCAAGCACCCTTCCATGCGGGGTATTGCGGGTTCTTTGTCTGAGAAAGACATCGCCGATCTGGCAGCGTTTTACTCCGGGCACAACCCCGGCGTGACCGCGCCTGATGCGCCCAAAGCCGCTCCCGCCGCTGTTGCCGCCCTGCTTGAAAAAGGTGCTTGCGTGTCCTGCCACGGTGCCAACCTCAGCAAGCCGGTTGACCCCAGCTACCCCAAAATTGCCGGGCAGCATGCCGACTATCTTTACGTGGCTTTGAAGGCCTACACAGTTGAAGGCAACCAGGTGGTGGGGCGCGGCAACCCCATCATGGGTGGCATTGCCAAACAATTCAGTCTGGCCGAACTCAAGCAAATTGCCAACTATGTGTCCACCATGCAGGGCGAATTGGCGACCAAACCCCAGTCACGTTTCCGTTAAAACGCCCTTAAAACAACAAAAGCCCCTTCGATTAAAGGGCTTTGCGGTGGTAGCATAAGCCATGCCGTACCACCGTATCGCTTTCAACAATCAACGCCACACTTTGCTGTGGCGTTGGGCGTTTTTAGGGGCCTGCTTTTTGTACGGGTCCGTTCATGCGCAATCCTCGGAGTTGTCCGAGGGCGTTTTCTTTGACGAGATGCCCGTGGTGTTGACGGTCAGCCGCTTGGCTCAACCATTGAGCGACGTTCCAGGCGCTGTCACCGTGCTTGACCGCGAAACCATCAGGCGGTCTGGGGCCCGTACTCTGGCCGATGTGTTGCGTCTGGTGCCGGGTTACGTGGTGTCGGGCTACAACGGTGCCAACCCGGTGGCCGCTTACCACGCTCCTTTGGACGAATTCGGTAACCGCAACCTGGTGCTGATCGATGGCCGGTCGCTGTATTCGTCGGCCAATTTTGGTGGAACGATCCGTGGCATGCAGGGGGTTCTGCTCGACGATGTTGAGCGCATCGAAGTGTTGCGCGGTTCCAATTCTGCAGCCTATGGCGCAAACGCCATGTTTGGGGTGATCAACATCGTCACCCGACATGCTGCCGATACGTTGGGGCAGCAGGTGCGGTTGGGGGTGGGTAACGCAGGCATTCGAGACTTTTCGGTTCGGTGGGGCTGGAGGGATGCGGGTGGCAGCCACCGTCTCGGTCTGTCCAGTGAGCGAGACACCGGCTATGAATCCGTGAATGACGACCTGACGCTCAAGCAGTTGAAATGGCGTTCCGACCTCAAATGGGACGCGGATACCGAGTGGTCGGTGCAAGCGGGCCTGACCGACAAACACTCGGGAGACGGCGTTCCCAGCAATTACGACAACCCCGAACGACCCACTGCCTGGTGGGGGGCATACCTCCATTCCACCTGGAGGCGTGATTTGTCGCCCCAGTCACAGCTGAGCTGGATGCTGTCGTGGGACGAAGAGGCCACAAAAGACGCTTACCGCTATGCGCGTCCCGGCCTGGAAGGGGTGCTGATCGATGTGAGCAGTCGAGACCGGCGCTTGAATGGCGAGGTGCAGTGGCAGAACCGGGCCAGCACCAACTGGCGATGGGTGGCAGGTGCGGGTTTCAAGCAGGACAGTGTGACCTCTTGGCCTTTGTTCGCGACCCATGACCGCATCACCATCAACGAAGCCCGGGTGTTTGGTCACGCCGAATGGGCATTTAAATCCGATTGGCTGCTCAACGCCGGTGCTTTGCTGGCCCGCAACGAAGTGACGGGAACCTATTTCTCCCCACGTTTGATGGTCAACCACGATTTGACCCCGAACCAGACCGTGCGTGCTGGCATTTCATTGGCCCAAAAGGCCCCAACCGTGTTTCAACTGTACGGCGACGTGCGTTACTACCGGCCGGACGGCACTTATGTGACCACCACCTACGTGCCCAATTTGAATTTGGTCAACGAAGAGCTGGTCACCCGCGAGGTCAGCTACTACGGACGCTTTCCTGGCGCCAATGTGGTGTTGGATGCGCGGTTGTACGACGAGCAGTTGACCGACGAGATCCGGGAGCGGCGCGCTCAAAGGCGGTTTTTAAATTTGGGCGCGGTGGGTTACCAAGGGCTGGACCTCCAGTTGATATGGACACCTGCTGCCAACACGCGTTGGATACTCAACCACAACCTCAACCAGATGGTGGCAACGGCCACCAATGCCTCCGGTTCGCGCGAACCGCCTTTGCAACTGTCCACTGTGGCCTGGTTTCAGGATTGGCCTTTGGGGTGGAACACCGGTGTGATCTGGCACCGGTATTCGGCCATGACCTGGCGCACGGGAGGGTCTTTGCCGGCCACACAGCGGCTCGACTTGCGGTTGGCCCGGCGTTTTCAGTGGGAGGGCACCCGTGCGGAGGCCGCATGGGTGGTGCAGGCAGCCAATGGCGACCATCCGGTGTTCACCACTGCGCGCCCCTCGGTGTTTGCCCGGCGGGCCTACGCCACCTTGAATCTGGAGTTTTGATCTGAACCCCTTGCGCCGTCAGATCCTGGGCGCAGCAGTGGCTGCTGTGGCGGGCCGCGCCTGGCCGTTGGGGTCTATTGAAGCCGAGGTGCTGGTCGCCGATCAGGGTGCGGTATATGAACGCCTCAAGGCGTCTATGAATGCCGAATTGGGAAGCCATCCCGGGTTGAAGCTGCGTTGGGTGGACCGTGTGGGGTCACTGGCCGGTGCGTCGTTGCCCCGTTGCGTGGTGACGCTGGGCGTCCGGTCTTTGCAATTGGCCGTGGCCCGCTCCAAAGAATTCCCCGCCTGGTCGCAGGTGCCCGTGCTGGCTGCGCTCATTCCGCAGTTGGCGTATCGGTCATTGGCAGAGCAGATGCCTAAGGGGTCGTCTGCGGTTTGGTTGGACCAACCCGTTGAGCGTTACATGGGTTTACTTCGAGCCGCCATGCCTTTGCGCCACCGTGTGGGGGTGCTGATTGGACCCGGTTCTCAAGCCCAGGAAGGCAAATTGGAGGCTGCGGCGTCCGCGCGCGGCTTGCAGCTGGTGCAGTCCAACATTTCTACCCCGACACAGGATATTTTTCCCAATTTGCAGTTCGTGCTCGGCGCGTGCGATGTGTTTTTGGTGCTGCCTGACCCGGTCCTTTACACCGCCAGCTCTTTGCAGAATATTTTGATTGCCAGTTACCGTCAGCGCGTTCCCTTGCTGAGCTATGCGGCGGCCCACACCAGCGCTGGCGCCACGCTGGCGCTGCACACCCCTGTTGAAACGGTGGCAACACAGGTGCTGGCTGCCTTGCGCACCCTGTCGGTTCAGCAGGGGTTGCCACCGCCCGAGGGGCCTCGGGATTTGGCTGTGTCGGTCAACGACCAAGTGGCCCGATCGCTGGGCCTGAATTTGCCTGCCGCCGCTGGACTGGAAGTGGCGTTGCGGCGCTTGGAGAACCGTTCATGAAACCTTGGACCCAGGCATGGAAAATACGGCTTCGCCTGTTTGTGGCGGCGGCGTTGCCCGCGGTCATGGTGGTGTTGCTGTTGGTCGTTGCTTTTCTCAACAAGTACGAGTCGGAGTCGATCACTGCCCTGCAAGAGCGGGCGCGCGCCTCGGCGGCTCAATTGGCAGGTGCAGCGGAATTTCCGCTGTTTGCTGGTGACACGGAAGCTTTGAAGCGTTTGGTCGATGCCGCCATGACGGGCGACGGGCAATTGCGTGCGGTGGCGGTGGTCGCTCGGCAGGGGGGGCAGGTCGTGGTGTCGGGTCGTTTGCCCGATGCCTTGCCAACATTGACCGGTCAGGAAGTGGTTCAGATCACGCCCCAGCGTTTGGTCATGGTGTTGCCTATCCTGCCCACACTGCTGCCACCGGAGGACCCCTTTCAGGCAGCGGCTGCCCGTTCGGCGCAATTGCAGTGGTCGGGCCATGCGGTGTTGGTGTTTTCCCTGGAGGTGCTGCACCAGCGTAAAAACGATGTTCTGGTGGGGTTGGTGTTGTCGACCCTGGGGGCATTGGTGGCTGCGGCGGTGTTGGCAACGTGGTTGGCGGCCGGTGTCACGGGACCAATTGATCGCATCAGCGGTGTGGTGGAACGCATCGGGGCTGGCGACCTGACGGCTCGGGTTGAGGTAAAAGCCGCCGGTGTGATGGCTTCTTTGGCTGAGGGGGTCAATGCCATGGCGGGCAAAGTGGCCTACACACAGAACGAGTTGACTGAGCAGGTGGAGCGTGTGACCCGCGAGTTGCGGGAACAAAAAGACGCCGCCGAAAAAGCTGCCCGAACGGACTTGTTGACCGGTTTGGCCAGTCGGCGCGCTTTCACTGAATCAGCCGATCTGGAAATGCAACGGGCGTTGCGTTACAGCACGCCGCTGTCCCTGGTGATGGTGGATCTGGACCATTTCAAACGCATCAACGACAACTTTGGGCACCGCGTGGGGGACACGGTTCTGGTCAGTTTCGCGCGCATTGTGAGCCAGCAGGTCCGTGAGGTGGATGTGGTCGGGCGGCTGGGGGGGGAGGAGTTCGCCATTCTGTTGCCCAACACCGACGTTGCCGAGGCGGTTCGCGTCACCGAACGGATACGGCTGGCTGTGGCCAACAACAAACTGGAATCAAACGGTCAAGTTATCCAGTACACCGCCAGTTTTGGGATTGCCACCTTCAGCGGCCACGAAGTCAGCTTGGGCGGTTTCATGGACCGGGCCGACGTGGCCCTGTACAAAGCCAAACGCTACGGACGCAACCGGGTGGAGTTGGCTCCCACCCCCTTGCTTTGAGCCGGGCAGCGGGCGCGGTCTCCGCCGGTTGAGCGCTTTTCAGGCCACAGGCACGCCCAAGCGGGCCCGGTGCCGCTCGATTTGTGCCACCACCTGTTGGGGCGCTGTGCCTCCTACCGTGTTGCGGGCGTTCAGGCTGCCGCGCAGGCTCAAAGGGGTGTACACGTCTTTTTCGATCAGGGGATGGAAGCCCTGCAGCACCGACAGCGGCAGTTCCGACAGGTCTACACCGTGTGACTGGGCGGCTTTCACCGCGTGGGCCACGGTTTCGTGGGCATCGCGGAAAGGCACGCCTTTCTTCACCAAATAGTCGGCCAGGTCGGTGGCAGTGGCGTAGCCTTTCAGGGCGGCTTGTTCCATCGCTGCGCGGTTCACCGTGATTCCGCCTTCCTTGTCGCCGGTGGCCGGATTCACCTGCCCGCCGATCATCTCGGCGAAGATGCGCAGCGTGTCTTTCAGCGTGTCTACCGTGTCGAACAGCGGCTCCTTGTCTTCCTGGTTGTCCTTGTTGTAGGCCAGGGGCTGGCCTTTCATCAGGGTGATCAGGCCCATCAGGTGGCCGACCACGCGGCCGGTCTTGCCGCGCGCCAGTTCGGGCACGTCGGGGTTTTTCTTCTGCGGCATGATGGAACTGCCGGTGGTGAAGCGGTCGGCGATCTTGATGAAGCCGAAGTTCTGGCTCATCCAGATGATGAGTTCTTCGCTCAGGCGGCTGATGTGCACCATGCACAGCGATGCGGCAGCGGTGAATTCGATCGCAAAGTCGCGGTCGCTCACAGCGTCCAGGCTGTTTTGGCAGACTTGTGGGTTGCCTTGTTCGTCCACCATGCCCAAGGTGCGCGCCACGCGCTCGCGGTCCAGCGGGTAGGTGGTGCCAGCCAGCGCGGCGCTGCCCAACGGCAGGCGGTTGGTGCGGCGGCGAACGTCGGTCATGCGTTCAGCGTCGCGGGCAAACATCTCCACATACGCCAACAGGTGGTGGCCAAAGCTCACCGGTTGCGCCACCTGCAGGTGGGTGAAGCCCGGCAGAATCACGTCCACGTTCTGTTCGGCAATGTCCACCAGGGCTTTTTGCAGATCGGTCAGCAAGCCGTTGATGACATCGATTTCACCGCGCAGCCACAGGCGCACGTCGGTGGCCACCTGGTCGTTGCGGCTGCGGCCGGTGTGCAGTCGCTTGCCGGCATCGCCCACCAGTTGGGTCAATCGGGCTTCCAGGTTCAGGTGCACATCTTCCAGGTCCAGCTTCCATTCGAAGGTGCCGGCTTCTATTTCCCGGCCAATTTGTGCAAAGCCGCCCACGATGGCCTCAAAATCGCTTTGCGAAATGATGTTTTGCGCCGCCAGCATTTCGGCGTGGGCGTAGCTGCCGGCCATGTCGGCTTGCCACAAGCGCTTGTCAAAAAACACGCTGGCGGTGTAGCGTTTGACCAACTCGCTCATGGGCTCAGAAAAAAGGGCCGACCAGGCTTGGGATTTGGTGTCGAGTTGGTTGGATGACATGGGGCAGCTGGAGCGCAACGCGCTGTTGTGAAAGAATGAGCGAATACGGATTTTATCGACCCTGTGCCACCATGCCCCCTACGCCACTGCGTTTGCTGATGGTTGACGACGAACCCCTTGCCCGCGTGCGCTTGCGCATGTTGCTGGCCGAATGCGGCGTGCCCGACGCAAACGGCATTCCAGAAGCCGCAGATGCCACGCAGGCCTGGCGTTTGTTGCAGCAGCAAGCGTTTGATGTGTTGTTGCTGGACATACACATGCCCGGCATGGATGGGCTGACGCTGGCCAAGCGGCTAGCCGAATTGCCGCAGCCTGTGGCAGTGGTGTTTGTGACCGCCTACCCCGAGCACGCCGTGGACGCCTTTGAGCTGGACGCGGTGGACTACTTGACCAAACCGGTTCGGCGGGAACGCTTGGCGCACGCCTTGGACAAAGCCGCCGCATGGTTGGCCCAGCAGCGTGCAACGCCCGAAGTGGGGGCTGATTTTTTGCTGATCACCGATCGTGGCCGAACCGAGCGGGTGCCCTTGGACGAGGTGATCTACGTCAAGGCGGAACTCAAGTACTTGACCGTGCGCACCCCCCAACGCAGCCATATTTTGGATGGGTCCTTGAATGATCTGGAAGCCGATCACCCAAACCGCTGGTTGCGGGTCCACCGCAACGCCTTGGTGGCACGCAGCCGGCTCCGGGCACTGGAGAAGGTGCATAACGCGGCAGACGGCGAGGCCTGGTACGTGCGGCTTCAAGGGGTGGAGGAGCGCCTGCAGGTGTCCCGGCGGCAATTGGCTGCGGTGCGCGAGGCCCTGGGGGACTCGCTGGGCCCGCGTGATAGCATCCCCCACTGACTTTGTACTCTGTTTACTCACCGCGACTCCATGCCTGCAGCTGCCTTAAACCTCACCATCGCCACCCGAGAAAGCCGCTTGGCCCTGTGGCAGGCAGAACACGTCAAGGCCTTGCTGGAACGGCAGGGGCACACGGTGACCTTGCTGGGCATGACCACCAAAGGCGATCAAATTCTGGACCGGGCCTTGAGCAAGGTGGGCGGCAAAGGCCTGTTTGTGAAAGAGTTGGAAGTGGCGCTGGAAGAGGGGCGAGCCGATTTGGCCGTTCACTCCTTAAAAGACGTGCCCATGGAGTTGCCAGCGGGGTTTGAACTGGCGTGTGTGATGGAACGTGAAGACCCGCGCGATGCCTGGGTGTCGCCGCACTGCGCCGATGTGCCTGATTTGCCACCCAACGCGGTGGTGGGCACGTCCAGTTTGCGCCGTGTTGTGCTGTTGCGTGAGCGCCTGCACGCATTGGGCCGCAGCGATGTGCGCATCGAGCCCCTGCGTGGCAACCTGGACACGCGTTTGCGCAAGCTCGATGAGGGCCAATACCACGCCATCGTGTTGGCGGCGGCGGGGCTCAAGCGCCTGGGTTTGGGTGCACGCATACGCAAGGTGTTTGAAGCCACCGACATGCTGCCCGCGGGTGGCCAGGGTGCGCTGGGCATTGAGGTGCGTTCGGACCGGGGGGATGTGAAGGCCGCCTTGGGGCCGTTGGCACACCAGGCGACGTGGTGGTCCGTGGCCGCAGAGCGCGCTGTGTCACGTGCCATGGGTGGCAGTTGCTCGATGCCGTTGGCGGCTTTTTCGACTTGGTTGCAGGCACCCGATGTGGGCGGTGCCACCGGTGTGCTGCGTCTAGATGCCGCTTGGGGCGAACCCGACGGGCCAGCCACCTTGGTCCGGGTGAACGCACAAGCCACCGTTGCCAGCTTGGCGGATTGCGAAGCATTGGGCCTGCAAGTGGCCAAGCGGTTGCGCCAAGCAGGCGCCCGTGACGCGTTGTTGCCTGCATGAAGCCCTGGGTGGTGGTAACCCGCCCTGACGAGCAGGGCCAGGCGTGGTCCGAGGCCTTGCAGGCGCAGGGCTGGCGCACCTTGCTCTTGCCCTTGATAGCCACAAAAGCGCCGGATGATGTGGCTGCATTGGCGGCAGCGCGCACCCATTGGCGGGATTTTGATGCTGTGATATTCGTCAGCGGCCAGGCGGTCAAACACTTTTTTGAAGGCACACCGGCGACCCGATTGGGTGGGGCAGCAGAGCGCTGGCCGCGTTGCTGGTGCCCCGGCCCTGGCACGGCGCAAGCGTTGGTTCAGCAGGGTGTACCTGCCGATCAGCTTGATGCACCCCCGATGAACAGTGAACAATTCGACTCAGAAGCTTTGTGGAGCGTGGTGGGCGCACAGGTTCAGGCCGGGCACCGCCTGCTGGTGGTGCGTGGCGATGGCGGGCGCGATTGGTTGGCTCAGCAGTGTCTGGCTCAAGGTGGGCAGGTGCAGCTTTGCTCGGCCTACCGGCGTTGCGCGCCCGTTTGGACAGCCGAACAGCAACGCCAGGCCCATGCATTGGGTACAGACGCCATTTGGCTTTTGACCAGTTCCGAAGCGCTTGGCCACTTGCGGCATTTGTTGCCCGGCAAGGATTGGGCCAGTGCCAGGGCGGTGGTCACGCACCCGCGCATTGCGGCGGCCGCCCAACAGATGGGTTTTGGGCAACTGGTCGGCTCTCACCCCGCGCTCCAATCGGTGCTGCACACCCTAGAATCCATGCATTGAACATGGCCGACACAGAACCCATCTCCCCCAGCTCCCCCATCGAACCCGTTGCCACCGCCGCAGGCGCAGCATCGCCCCCGGTTGCCGCGGTGCCCAATCGCGCCGCCGGGGCTTCTCTGTCGCCCGTGGTGTGGGTGGCCTTAACGGTGGCGGGCCTGGCCTTGTTGGCCAGTGGCATGGTCTGGCAAAAACTCAACCGCGCGCAGGCAGAGCTGGCACGTCAAAGCGCCGATGTGGCCCAGCAGGTGCAGTCAGCCCGCACTTTGGCCACCCAAACCGAAACCTTGACGCAAGAGCTTCAGGCCCGCTTGGGGGTGGCTGAACTGCGCTTGTCCGAAGTCAGTTTGCAGCGCAGTCAGCTCGAGGAGTTGATGCTGAGCGTGTCGCGGTCTCGCGATGACAGCCTGGTGCAGGACTTGGAATCGACCTTGCAGCTTGCAACCCAACAGGTCCAATTGACGGGCAGTGTGCAACCCCTGATTTCTGCTTTGCAGGCCGCTGACACACGCATTGGCCGGGCCGCTCAGCCCCGGCTGAACCCGGTGCAGCGGGCCATCGTGCGCGACATTGAGCGCATCAAAGCGGTTGCGTTGGTGGATATTCCAGCCTTGACCGCCCGGTTCGATGAATTGAACCGCCAAGTCGCCGATGTGCCCTTGGCGAACGCACCCACCGCCAAGGCGTCGCCCAAGCCTGCGGCCCCCTCCAAAAAGCCGTCTGAACCCGTGGCCGATGCCAGTTTTTGGCGCGCCTGGGCCGATGCCGGCTGGGCCACCGGGCAAAGGTGGTGGGCTGATGTGGTGGGAGGGGCCAGTCAGTTGGTGCGCGTCAGCCGGCTGGACCGCCCGGAAGCCGCTTTGGTCGCCCCCGATCAGGCTTATTTTTTCCGTGAAAACCTCAAGCTCACGCTGCTGAACGCCCGCATGGCGTTGCTGAGTCGCCAGATGGAAACGTCGCGTTCGGACACCTTGCGCGTGTCTGGCCTGGTTCAGCGTTATTGCGACAACACCTCACCTGTTACGCAGCAGCTTTTAGCAAGCTTGACCCGCTTGCAGTCTGACATGCGTGACTTGGTGTTGCCCCGCCCCGATGAAACCTTGGCCGCTTTGACCGCGGCCGCCAGTGGCAGGTGAGGGGCTGCGTATGAAAGGCGTTTTCTGGTTTCTGGGCTTGGCAGCAGTGGCCGTGGCTTTGGCCCTGCTGATGGGGCAAAACCACGCCACCGTGTCTTTGTTCTGGTTTCCGCACCGCATTGACATGTCTTTCAACCTCGCCTTGTTTGTGTTGATCGGGCTGTTTGTGCTGGTCCATTTGGCATTGGTGGGCGTGGGGCTTTTGACCTCGCTGCCTCAAAAGGCGCAGCGCTGGCGTCAACACCAGCAGGAGCGCGCCATCAACAGCGCCCTGATGGACGCCTTGACATTCCAGCTGGCAGGCCGTTTTGTGCGCGCCCAAACCGCGGCACAGCATGCCATCGATTTGCTGTCGCATGTGCCTCGCGCCCAGTTTGGGCATTGGGACCAGGCACAGGTGCTGGCCCACCTGCTGGCGGCAGAAAGTGCCCAGGCGCTGGGCAACCGCAGCCGGCGCGACCAACTGCTGGAAACCGCCTTGCAAAGTGATTCAGCCAAGCAAGTGCCCGAAGCCCGCGAGGGCGCTTTGCTGCGCGCCACCCGCTGGGCCATAGAGGAACGCAGCACCGAGCAAGCCCGGCGTTTTTTGGCCGAGTTGCCACAGGGCGCGGCCCGCCGAATCCAAGCCTTGCGGCTCAAGCTCAAACTCGCACGTTTGCAAGCCGACCCCGTGGGCGCAATGGAGCTGGTTCGTCTGCTGGCCAAACACCGGGCATTTTCGCCATCGGTGGCAGCGAGTTTGCAGCACGCGTTGGCCCTGGACAATCTGCGTGCCACCCACGACGCTGCCCAGCTGACCCAGTTCTGGCGTTCCCTTGAGTCGCGGGAGCGCGCCAACCCTGAATTGGCCATTTCGGTGCTGGAGCGCTTGGCCCACTTAGGCGTCGAATCCCCGCTGTCTGATGATTGCCTGCAACTGCTTTGGGCCCAGTACACCCACTTGTCCGAAGGCACCCGAAAGCGCTTGATTCGCCATTTGGCGCAGGCTTTGTTCCGCAGCGATTCCGATTGGCTGGCATCGATTGAAGCCATGCAACAACAGCACCCCGCCGATCTGGACTTGCAATTCCTGGCAGGACAGGCCTTTTTGCAATACCGCCTTTGGGGCAAGGCCGCCCACTGTTTGCAGTTGGTGGCGGGGCGCTTGTCGGAACCCGACTGGAACCGCTCGGCGTGGTGTGGCTTGGCGCAGATGGCCGAAGAGCGGGGTGATGTCGATGCGGCCCAAAAGGCATGGAAGGCGGCCGCCTTAACAGCTGGGCGCTGAACCAATGACCATGCAACTGCAAGACATGCTGTATTCCCAAGGCTTTGGCACGCGCCGGGTCTGCTGTGGCCTGGTGCAACACGGCCATGTGCTGTTGGGCGATGAAAAGGCCATTTGCCAAGACCCCACGCACGAGGTAGAGCCGGAGGGTTTGGTGTTTTACGTGCAAGGCCAGCGCTGGCTTTGCCATGCGAACGCCTACCTGATGCTGCACAAGCCTGCGGGTTACGAGTGTTCGCAAAAGCCGGGCGCCTGGCCCAGCATTTACACCCTGCTGCCGGGGCCTTTGCGCTCGCGTCCAGCTGGGGCGGCCAGCGGTGTGCAAGCCGTGGGGCGCTTGGACCAGGACACCACGGGCCTGCTGCTGCTCTCAGACGACGGCAAGTTCATACACCGCATGTCTGCGCCCAAGCACCATGTGCCCAAAATCTATCGGGTCACGTGCAAGCACGAGGTGTCCTCCGATCAAATCGGGCGCTTGCTCGGAGGCGTGGTGCTGGACGACGACCCTCGCCCGGTTAAAGCGGCCGCTTGTGAGGCGGTGGATGCCACCACCGTTTTGCTGACCCTGACCGAAGGTAAATACCATCAGGTCAAACGCATGCTGGCCGCCGTGGGCAACCGGGTGGAGGCCTTGCACCGCAGTCAAATCGGCACTGTGGTGTTGCCCACCGATCTGGCACCCGGCCAGTGGCGCTGGCTGACCGCAGATCAGGTGGCTGCGCTTGTGGCCAAGCCCGCAGCAGCCAAAAATGCCACCACGGCTTGAGTCAGTGCATCGGGTTGGTCCCGGTGGGGGCTGTGGCCGCAGGGTGACAGTTCCAAGCGCTGGGCGTGTGGCACCACACGGGCGATTTCGTCCAACTGGCGCAGGGTGCCGTATTCATCTTGTACGCCTTGCACCAGCAGCAGGGGGGCTTGTATGCGCTGACATTCGGCCCGAATGTCAAAGGCGCTGAATTCTGCGGACAACCACACATCGTTCCATTGCCAAAAAGCGCTGTCCACATCGTTGTGGTAGCGCGCCAGACGCTCTTTGAGGCCGCCAGTTTCGTAGGCGCTTCTTGCTTGGGCAATGGCGGTCAAGGCTACGTCTTCTACCAGCACATGGGGTGCCATGGCCACGGTGGCTGCCACGGGACAGCGCGCGGCATGCAGCAGGGCGATGGTTGCGCCGTCTGAGTGGCCCACCAACACCGGGCGTTCTATGCCCAGAGCCTGCAGCACGCGCGGAAGCACCTCAAATGCCTCGAAATGCATGTAGTGGGCCCGGTGTTGGCCGGTGTGCCAAAAGCCGTCGGCCAGGTGCGCCTCGCGCACCCGCTCAATGGGGGACGAGCCGCCGTAGCCTCGGCGCGAATAAACCAGGCCGTTCAATCCCGCCGCTTGGCACAGTTCCAACGGCCAATGCCTGCCTTTTTGCTGCCACATCGCCACCGAACCCAGCCCTTCGTGCAAAAACACCAGGGTGGGGCGGTCGGGCATTGCTTCATGGCTTCCGGGCAGGTGCTGCACTTCAAGTGTCGCGCCCTCAATACACAGGTGGGTGGCAGGCGGTAAATTCATCCGAAAAATCAATCCATTGCATTGCTTTGATGTTACCCCGTGGCCGAATCGGGCCCAGGCACCCTGGGGCGTGCGCCTTCGTTGTATTCTCGGAGCTATGCGTTTGTTGATTGATTCTTTTTGGCGTGCACTCGCGTACTGCCTCTACCCCCGGGTGATAGCCCTGTCCATCTTGCCCTTGGTGTTGATGGTGGCAGGGGTGTTTGCGTTGGCCTACGGGTTTTGGGACGCTGCAGTGGGCGCGGTGACCGCATGGCTGCAGACTTGGGAACTGGTCAACCTTTTGTTGAGGTGGCTGGAGGGGGCCGGCCTGGGCGGGTTGCGCAGTGTTTTTGCGCCGTTGATTGTGCTGGTGCTGGCAACGCCGTTGATTGTGGTGGGCAGTTTGTTGTTTGTGGCGCTGTTCATGTCCCCGGCAATGGTGGACTTGGTTGCCCGTCGACGTTTCGCCCCATTGGAACGGAAAAGGGGTGGATCGTGGTGGTCCAGCGTGGCTTGGTCATTGGGGTCCACCGCCCTGGCCCTGCTTGCGTTGCTGATCAGCATGCCGTTTTGGCTGATTCCGCCCTTGCTGTTGGTGCTTCCCCCCTTGATTTGGGGTTGGTTGAGTTACCGGGTGTTTGCGTTTGACACCTTGGCGGACCACGCCAGTGCCCAAGAACGCACCGAATTGATGCAGCTTTACCGCTACCCACTGCTCGCCATGGGGGTGATCACGGGGTACTTGGGTGCGGCGCCCAGCATGCTATGGGCATCGGGTGCCATGTTCATTGCCATGGCGCCTTTGCTGGTGCCCTTGGCCATTTGGATTTACACCTTGGTGTTTGTGTTTGCTTCACTGTGGTTTGCCCACTTCTTGTTGGCGGCGTTGGCTGAGATGCGCCAACAGCCTGCACCGGTGGCCCCCGGTGCCAGCCCGTTTTCAAGTTTTTCCGTTCAACCCTCGGGTTCAGCACCTGGCACCGTGTTGGACGTACAAGCCAAAGAACTGCCATGAACACCAAAACAACGCCCACGTTTGGGCTCATCATCGTGGGTGATGAAATTTTGTCGGGCAAGCGCGCCGACAAGCACATGCCCAAAGTCATTGAACTGTTGGCCGAGCGGGGGCTGGCGCTTTCGTGGGCACGCTACGTGGGCGACGACAGGCCGCAAATCACCGCGGCCTTGCAGGAAGCGTTTGCCAGCGGGCATGTGGTGTTCTCTTGTGGCGGCATTGGCGCCACACCCGACGACCACACCCGCCAATGCGCTGCGGCCGCGTTGGGCGTGGACTTGGCCTTGCACGAGCAAGCCAAACGCCTGATTGAAGAACGCATGCAGGATGTGGCCCGGGAGCAAGGGGTGGTTTACGACCCCGCGCGTGCCGACAACCAGCACCGCTTGAACATGGGTGTGTTCCCGTTGGGTGCCACCATCATTCCCAACCCCTACAACAAGATTCCAGGTTTCAGCTGCCAGGGGGCGGGGCAAGGCGCGGTGCATTTCGTCCCAGGTTTTCCGGTCATGGCATGGCCCATGGTGGCGTGGGTGCTTGACACGCACTACGCCGAGCATTTTCTCCGATCGGTCAAGGTCGAGCGTTCGGTCATCGTCAAAGATGCCATGGAATCTACCCTGACGCCGTTGATGGAGCACATTGAGTCCTCGCATGCACCGATCAAGGTGTTCAGCTTGCCCAGCGTGGACCACCCCGAGCACGGGCGGCACATTGAACTTGGTGTCAAGGGCGATGACACGGCTTGCCTGGCTGCTTACCAATCGCTGTACCAAGCCCTTCAAGGCATGGGTTGCAAGTTGGGCCCCGAATTGGTGCGTTGATAAATGCACCAAAATAATGCATTTATGCACCAATATAAATCGTCTATTGGCGCGTGCCCAAACAGCCCAACTTTGATGCCATCTTGGGGTGCCTACGCCAATTCGTAGCACAATAGCGGTTTGACACCTCTTGAGTGTGGGCGTCAAACCTAGCAGGACGTGTTGGCATGGTTTCTGCTCGAGTGCCTGTGTAACCATTTTTTTGTCCGTTCCATTCCAGGAGATTTTTGATGGCCAAAACCGTCGCTGATGTGATGCAGATGGTGAAAGACAACGACGTCAAGTTCGTTGACTTCCGTTTCACCGATACCCGTGGCAAGTGGCAACACATCACCATCCCAGTTTCCCAGTTCAACGAAGATAAATTCGAAGAAGGCCAAGCTTTCGACGGTTCTTCGATTGCTGGCTGGAAAGGCATTGAAGCCTCTGACATGCTGTTGGCCCCCGACGCCAGCAGCGCCTTTGTGGACCCCTTCGTTGAAGAAACCACGCTGGTGTTGGTTTGCGACGTGATCGAGCCCACCGACGGCAAGGCTTACGAGCGCGACCCGCGTTCCATCGCCAAGCGCGCCGAAACCTACCTCAAGGCCACCGGCCTGGGCGACGTGGCCTACTTCGGCCCCGAACCCGAATTCTTCATTTTTGACGAAGTGCGCTGGAGCAACGAACCCGGCCACAGCTTCTACCAAATCGAAGAGTACGAAGCCCCCTGGAACAGCGGCGCCAAGCTCGAAGGCGGCAACCGTGGCCACCGTCCGCGCACCAAAGGCGGCTACTTCCCAGTAGCACCGGTGGACAGCACCATCGACATGCGCAACGAAATGGTCCAGATCCTGGAAGCCGTTGGCGTGCCCGTTGAAGTGCACCACCACGAAGTGGCTGGCGCAGGTCAGTGCGAAATCGGCACCAAGTTTTCGACCCTGGTTGAGCGTGCTGACTGGACCCTGCTGCAAAAGTACGTGATCCAAAACGTGGCCAACGTGTACGGCAAAACGGCCACGTTCATGCCCAA
>JACCDQ011073939.1_pt1 | contig 15805 bp, 16 predicted proteins | sample 7446031 | NCBI WGS metagenome assembly JACCDQ01 (sample SAMN15323442, study PRJNA562643) | freshwater metagenome | isolation source: river surface water | place: USA:Blue River Watershed | collected 2017-08-17
ACATCCATCAACAATGGGCATCGCCCTTTGAGTGAAGAATGCGACGAACAAAGCCCTGAAAGGGCGACATCTATCAACAATGGGCATCGCCCATTGAGAACACATAACGTGAACCATCGTACATACTCCGCTACCACAAATCACAGGGTGTTAATGTGCTAAGGGATTCCGCCCTTGCAGGGCGTGGGTGGATGAGTATTATAGCATTAGCACTATAGCACAAGGCGTTGCCATGTGTTGATGGATTCTGCCCTTTCAGGGCTTGGAGGATTGAAGTTCAGCTTATATTTTTGATGTGTAGTTTTAACCTTAAACGAATTATATATGGGACAATCACTTGTAAAAAACTATGTACACATTGTATTTAGTACCAAATACCGTCAACCACTTATACACCCACCTTACGAAAGCGAACTTCATCATTACTTGGGTGGTATCTGCAAAAAATTGGATTGTCAGCCCATCATTGTTGGGGGCTATACCGACCATATTCATATACTTTGTATGCTATCCAAAAAAATAGCCTTAATGAAATTGGTCGAAGAGCTTAAATCGAACGCTTCAAAGTGGATGAAAACCAAAGATGAATCGCTAAAAAATTTCTATTGGCAAAATGGTTATGGAGCGTTTTCGGTGAATCCAAGTCAAATCGACATCGTTATACGATACATCCAAAATCAACATGAACACCACCGAAAAAAGACCTTTCAAGACGAATACAGAGCGTTTCTAAAAAAGTATAAAGTTCAATTTGACGAACGATATGTTTGGGAATAGCTGAGTATCGTTTAGCCCTGCAAGGGCGACATCCACCAACAATGGGCATCGCCCTTTGAAGGTAGTAATACCCCAAAGCCCTGAAAGGGCGACATCCACCAACAATGGGCATCGCCCTTTGAAGGTAGTAATACCCCAAAGCCCTGCAAGATAGATTAAAAAGCCAGTACCTTTTCCAGATTTGATTACTCAAAAAACATCAAAATATTATTCAACGCTATGCCCTTAACATCTCTACAACAAGATTTAATCGAAAAACTTATCCAACTTGATAAAAAATATCAAGTACTTGAACAAACAGTTGGTATTGAAGAAAAATTTGCTACGCTACAAACAGAAACGCAACAATCACTTAGCAAACTACGTAAAATTGAGCCTGCCTTTTCTTTCATTGCGTTAGCCCTCATCGGTATTCTTTTACTACTGATGCTAGGCAAAATCATTGGAAACGTTGATTCATTCGACCTCAATAAAAATGTACTTATGATTTTCGTTACCATCCTTAATGGCTTGCAAGTATTTACGATGAAGCGTCGTCTTGCTAAACTCGAAAAGGAAATGATGTTACTGGAGCTTCTCGCAAAAGCGAAGCAAATAACCGAATAATTTGCTGGCACTATTCATGCTAACTCCTCATTATAAACAAAATATTCTATTTACTCACCACTTTTAGCCCAATAATCCCTATTGTAATCAGTAACATAAAGCCGATTTCTGCCCAAGAAAGCTTTTCGTGTAATATCCAAATGTCGATAAACTTGATAAAAATGAGCGTCAGGGCTGTCCAAATGGCCATAGCTACGGCTGTGGGAACAAGCTTGAGTGCCATCGCAAAAAAGTAAATATTGCCAATACCAAAAATGACATAGCCCAGTAAGGGAACAAGCGTCATTGCTCCTTGTGGCGAAAAGAGGTTGCTCAACCCTATCGCTTTTATTTGTTTGAAATCGAGGTATTTCAACGAAAAAGTCCAAGCAGCCTCAAACAACGCCGCAATGCCTAAATATATCCAAGCCATGTGTTTTTTTTATTTAGTGAATTGTGAATGAGCGACTTAGTGATTGAAATAAAATTGATACATTGAAAAATATAAGCAAAAATTTTGTTTCATTCACAATTCACGCAATAATTCAACTTTTCATTTTCTTTTTGATTTTCTCCCAAAGTTTGGGGCGAAAGCTGGCATAAGCCTTAAACCACGGTTTTTTTAGTAACTTTTTTTCGTCAAACCGTTTGAAAGCAAAGGCATTTTGCAAGAAATAATCTTTCGGAAAATCGTAGTATAAACCCCAGTTTTCGGGCAAATCGCCTGGCTTAAAAGGCGGATGATAAACCGTGCCAAAAAGATAATCCCAGATGGCAAATTTGGTTGAAAAATTGGCATGAAATACTTCTCGATAATTGGCATGGTGCCATAAATGTAATTCGGGCGAATTGAAAAGATACTTCCATTTACCCATTTTTACATCAATATTGCTGTGGATAAACATTCCAAAAACGGCATCGAGCAAGCCTTTTATCGGGATAACTTCGGGCGATGCCCCCAACACTACAATGGGTAAAAACTCAATGGTTTGGTTAATGAGAATTTCAAGAATATGCGAACGTGAACCACTCAGGAAATCGACTTGCTTGCCTGAATGATGAGCTTCGTGCGTTCGCCAAAGAATCGGATTGGCGTGCTGCAACCGATGAAACCAATAAATATAAAAATCGTGCGTCACTAAGAAAAATAGCACTTGCACAGCCACAGGCCAATGCCCAACAGATAGCCAACTCGCCCAATCGAAATACCGATAATGTGGGTAAATAATGTAGTCGAAAATGACGATTTTCAATACATAACTCTGAATCAATGTGTACCAAACTAAGTCTATCCAAAAGCCTTCCCTGAAAAAAGGCAATCCTTTGCGGTAAGGAAACCAGCGCTCTAAAAGGATAATCAGGACGATAGATAGCAAGAGGATGCCACTTGTAATCTCAATAACCAACATTTTACAAAAATAGTTTGACAAAGAAGCTAACCTTCATCTTTGTTGTATAAACACTATTTTCCTTTTAGCAAACGACAAACGCCTGCTAAAAGGAAAAATCAAAACCTCACCTTTAACTCCGTAAATTTTGTATAATTTACTGGTTGTATTCAGCAGAAATATGTTTTCTTAGCTTTTTCATTTGCCCAACTTCCGAATCATACACACGCTTGATGCCGTCGCCAGAAGCGATTTCTACGTCACGGATGTCTTTCACCAAACGAGCCATGCCTTGTGGCTCTACCGAAGCGGCGTGGTCTGAACCCCACATGGCACGGTCGAGGGTAAAATGGCGTTCTACAAAAGTAGCTCCCATTGCCACCGCTGCCACAGTTGTAGCCAAGCCTGTTTCATGACCCGAATAACCAACGGGCATTTCAGGGAACATCGTTTTTAAGGTATGAATCATGTTTAGATTCAATTCTTCGGGCTTGCAAGGATACGCCGACGTAGCATGAGCAATCATCAATGGATACGCTGGGTCGAAATCAAGGATAAAACGGACTGTTTCAACAATTTCATTTTGTGTTGACATTCCTGTAGAAATCATCAATGGGCGACCTGTACGCAAGATTTTTTCAATCAACTCAAAGTCTGTCAACGATGCCGAAGCCAATTTGTACAAAGTCGTATCGAATTGTTCCATAAAATCAACCGACTCCACATCCCAAGCAGAAGCAAACCAGTCGATGCCTCTTTCTTTGCAATATTGGTCGATGATAGTAAATTCTACCGCTCCAAATTCGGTTTTGCGTTTATAGTCGATATACGACATACGACCCCAAGGCGTATCACGCATGATTTCCCATTGGTCACGAGGAACGCAAAGTTCGGGGGTACGTTTTTGGAATTTTACCGCATCTACTTTGGCATTGACAGCCTCGTCAATCAATTGTTTGGCTGTTTCGATAGAGCCATTGTGATTGATACCGATTTCGGCAATAATGTAGCAAGGCTTTCCTTCGCCAATGACTCTTCCTGTGTTGAGTTGAATAGTTTTCATGAAATATGAAAGGTTTGACAATTTCGTTGTTGAGTGAATGAGTGATTTGTCGTATAATAATCACTCATTCACCATTAAAATCAGTTCGGCCAATTCCCGAAAGCAGCCTGCTCCGCCATTTTTTTCGCAGACATAATCCACGACTTTTTTAACGGCTGGCATGGCATCGGCCGGACACGCCGTAAAGCCTACTTGAGTCATAATGCTCAAATCGTTTACGTCGTCGCCGATGTAGGCGATGTTTTCGGGTAAAAGATTTTTGTTGAATAAAATTTGTTGTAAAACGGCAAGCTTATCTTTAATGCCCAAATGCAATTCGGTAATCTGGAGTTTCTCGGCTCTTTTGGCAACCGATGGCGACTTTTCGCCTGTGATAATGCCTGTACTAATGTTGGCAATAGTACGCAAACGCTCTACGCCCATGCCGTCACGGATATTGAATTTTTTCAATACTTCACCTTGTTCTCCATAATATACGCCTGCGTCGGTCAGTACGCCGTCGCAGTCGGTCAAGAGCAATTTAATTTTTGCTAATTTTTCCTGCATCAGATTCAGTTTTTATGCTTGCCCACATGGGGATTAATGCAAAATTGTGAATAAGTGAATTATTGAAAAATTCACAATTCATCACTCGTCACTTAAATAGCCGTCCATCCACCATCTACTACCAAGTTTGCCCCTGTCATATATCCCGAAGCATCGGAGGCCAGAAACAGCAATGCTCCTTGGTAATCTGTTGGTTGAGCCATACGCCCTAGCAAGGTTTTACGGGTATAATTTTGTACAAAAAAATCATCTTGTCCATTCTCTACGCCACCCGGCGAAAGCGTATTGACACGCACGCCTTTTTGTCCCCAATAAGCCGCCAAAAAACGGGTAAAGTTTAACACTGCTCCTTTGGTTGTAGGATAAGCTGGCGATTTGAAGAAAGTTTGTTCGCCGTTGGCATCTCGATAAATGCTTTGGTCGGGTGCAACCATGCCATAGGTAGAAGCAATATTGATGATGCTTCCTCCGCCATTTTCGGCCATTACTGTCCCAAAAACTTGCGAACACAAAAACATCCCCAATACATTCACTTCTAGTGATTTACGAAAACTTTCTAAAGGGTAATTTTCAAATGCTGAAAGCTCTTTTGCCAAGGCTGGATTTTCAAACATATCGTTAATGGCAGCATTATTTACCAGTACGTCGATGCTTCCGTATTCTCCTAAAATTTGGGCTTTAGCTTTTTCCAATGAATTGGGGTTGGTAACATCAAGCTTGATTCCTAAATGTCCACTACCCAATTGTTTTGCCAAATTTTTTGCCTGTAATTCTAGTACATCTGCTACAATAACATTAGCTCCTGCTGTGGCTAAAGCTTCGCAGTGTTTTTGCCCGATAAGTCCTGTTGCTCCTGTAACAATGGCGGTTTTTCCGACCAACGAAAACATTTGAGGAAGACTTACAGCGGCACTTGGTTTGGTGTTGTCCATACGATTAAGCTTTTTGTAAGGCCGGTTTGATGTTGTAATTACTGGTTTTTCTGAATACCGCTTCCAACACTTCTCCTTTGATAAACTGTAGGGCATTTTTACTTGTGATGGCCTCTTGCATGATAGGCATTACTGCCCGATATGCCTCCAAAGTATAAGCAATATCGGCATCGCTGTGGCTGTAACACATATTATGAAACCCTGCCCAAAGAATGCCTTTTTTTATCATTTCTTGTTGCATCAGCGTTTTTAGCTCTAAGCCATTGCCTGCTTCTGGACTAAACGTGACCATCGAGCGACAAGGGTAGCCGATACATTTGGTGTAATTTTGTAGTCCAAATTCGGCAGCAATTTGGTTGTAGCCCTCAAGTAATAACTGCCCCTTTTCGGCTAAATAAGCTGGTACTTGTTTGTCACGAAGTTCTTTGATGGTTGCCATACAAGCCGCCAACGAAAGTGTTTCTCCACCAAAAGTTGTGTAGCTAAATACCTCTTTATTAAATAGTTCCATTACGTAGGCACGTCCTGTCAACAAAGCGATAGGCATTCCATTGGCACAAGCTTTAGAATAAACTGCCAAATCGGCCTTTACGCCAAAGTATGCTTGAGCACCTCCCAATGCAATTCTAAAACCCGTCCACATTTCGTCGAAAATCAACAACGTACCGTTTTCTTTACAGGCTTCGGCAAGGTTTTGTAAGAAAGTAGCATGAGGTTTTTCAAAAATAAAAGGCTCTAAAATCACCGCCGCTACGTCTTCGTCTAAGGCTGCTTTGATGCTTTCTATGTCGTTGTATTCAAAGGTGTAAGTCATGTTTTGAATGGCATCTGGAATACCTGCGTTACGGCTTGTGATGCCTATGTACCAATCGTGCCAACCGTGGTAGCCACAACAAAATATCTTTTCTCTTCCCGTAAAAGCCCTTGCCAAGCGTACCGCAGCCGAACAAACATCGGCACCTGTTTTGGCGATTTTAACGGCTTCGGCATTCGGGATTACTTCTTGGATTAATTCCGACAACTCTACTTCTAAAGGGTGCATCAACGAAAACGAAATACCCTCTTGCAATTGGGCTTTAATGGCTTCGTCAACGGCAGGATAACAATAGCCCAACGAAACAGGGCCAATGGCGGCGTTGTAGTCGATGTACTCGTTGCCGTCAACATCCCATACGTGCGAGCCTTGTCCTTTGACCAAGTATTTGGGAGCGATTCCTTTCGTAAATTGTCCTGGGCCTTTGGCTAAGGTTTGTGTAACAGGTTTTTGTACCGCCAAGGCACGTTCGTATAGGCTATCTGAAAGACTAATATTCGGATAGTGTTCGTTAAATTTTACTCCGTTTGGCATATCTTTAGTAATAAACAATGAATGCAATGTGTGATTGATTGGAGAATTAAACTTTTTAAATTCAAATACTTACCAATAAAAATATTTGAATTTGAGCGTTTTAGTCCATCATTTTACCCTACTAAAAACTACTCGGCAAAAGCCGTTTGTTCAATCGCTGGTTGGAAAGCTTGGGTAGTATATCCTAAGATTTTTTCGGCTATTTGTTTTCCTGTAAAACCTTCATAAGCAAGTACTTCTGGCAATCGAGCTGGTTTGAACCATTTTTCTTCTAAAGCAATGGGTAAAACCTTGGCTGCTTGCTGATTTTTTAAGAAAACCTCCGCTACAATACTATACAAACCACCCGTGATAAAATGGTCTTCTATTGTCACCAACAAACTCGACTCTTCTGCCAAACGCAAAAGTAAAGCTTGGTCGATAGGCTTGAGTGTACGCATATTGACAACCCCTACCGAAAGTCCTTCTTCACGTAAAATTTCAGCGGCAATCAAGGTTTGTTCCAACATAAAACCGTAGGTAAGCAAGGTAACATCTTTGCCTTCTGCAATGATTTCGGCTTTGCCAATGGCAACTTCTGCTTGGTGTTGATAAGTGCCAGTACGATGACAAACACGGATATAGGCAGGCGAAGGAGATTGTAAAATCATCGGTAGCATTAGTGCTAATTCTTCGGCATCGGCAGGAGCAAACACCTGCATATTCGGAATGCCCCGCATCAACGAAACGTCTTCTATGGCTTGGTGCGTTGGGCCGTTGCCATCCGACAAAAACCCTGGAATAAAGGCACTTAACTTTACAGGCAAATTAGGAATCCCTGCATCGGTACGTACAAATTCAAATGCACGCATGGATAAAAACGAAGCCAAGGCATGCACCACTGGCACACGACCACGCAAAGCCAAGCCCGCTGCCGCTCCTACCATACATTGTTCGGTAATGCCAGTATCAATAAATCGTTTGCCTAAAACGGCTGGAAGATTGCGAATTAAAGCTCTATTTTCGGCTGTCATTACCACGATACGCTCGTCGGCAAGGGCCATTTCTTTTAGTAGTTCTTCGTACATATTTTTATAGATTTCTTTATTGAGTGAGTTAGTGAATGGTACAATTTTTTGCCTATTTTTAAAATACCCATTTTTGTTTTAATCACTCAATTACAATTCACTCAACCACTCAATAAGACGTTGCTGTGCAACGTCTCTACGGAATACAACTCAAATCTATCTCACCACCAAGGTTTCTGATGCCAAGGTAGCGGTGTGTTCGCCGTGGAGTTCTTGCAAAAGTTGTTCGATTTCGGTAGCGGTAAAATTACAAAACCAACGGTCGGCACGGGCTTCGATACTTGGCAATCCTTTGCCTCGCACGGTATCGGCAATGATGATGCTAGGTTTATTTTTTTTGTAAGGTAAATCGGCAAAAGCTTCTTCTAAATCCATGAAGTTATGGCCATTGATACGACAAACTTCCCAACCAAAAGCCTCAAATTTATCGACCAGTGGCTCTAAAGGAATCAGTTCTTCGGTAGCCATATTGGCCTGAAAATGGTTTCTATCAACTACAAAAATCAAGTTGTCGAGCTTGTGGGCGTGAGCCACCAATACCGCTTCCCAAACCGAACCCTCGTTGAGTTCGCCATCGCCCAAAATACACACAACACGGTTGTCGCCTCCACTTATTTTTATGTCCATCGCCACGCCTACAGCCACCGCAGGCAAATGCCCAAGCGAACCGCTATGAAACTCAATACCAGGCACTTTGGTGTTTGGATGCCAATAAATATGGTCGTTGGTAGATAAGTGGTTTTGCAGTCGCTCTGCTTCTAAAACACCCATTGCTACCAACGTTCCATACAAGGCAGGTACATCATGACCTTTCGAGAGAAACAAATAATCTCGGTCGGGGTCTGATAGGTTTTGAGGATTTATGTTCAAAAATTCTTGATACAGATATACAATTAAATCGGTAGCCGAAAGCGATGCCCCCAAAAAGCAACCGCCGTCGGTTGCCAATTGAATAATACGCTCTCGCACACGCAAAGCCGTTTGCTCTAATTGTTGTAGTTTTAGCTCGTTCATTCCTATTTTGGTGATTTAATATCAGAAAAGCGTTTATAATTGATATATGATATAGGATGTATGATATATGATGTATGAGGTAAAAGTTACTACAATTATATCTCACATATCATACATCACATATCATTCATACATCACATATCATACATCACATATCATACATCATATATCATTCATACATCATATATCATTCATACATCATATATCATACCTCATACATAATAACTCATATTTTTCTAGTCATAGATGGCTCAATGGTTTTGAGTTCGTCGAGGTGATGACGGTACCAGTTTACGCCAGCCCATTGGGCATTAAGCTCCATGATTTCAGGCTTTTGCGTCAATAATTTTAAAACATCTTCCAAAGAGAAGTAAGGTTTGACAGGATAAAGCTCCTCAAAAACCCGCTCAATAAATTGGTAGTCTTCATGATAGTCTATGGTAAATCTATGTGACATTGAATAATCTAAACCTGTTTCCCATACAACATTGCCTATGCGAAATTTATCAGGATTTTCCCATAAATAAGGCGTTGTATGCTCTAATTCTAAAGGCCTTGTAGCCTCTTCCCAAGCCTTTGTAAGGGCTTTGAAAGACATCACTTCTACGTCGTTTCCGTCTGGATAAGTAGCTGGATGTAAATTACTTACATAGTCATACTTTTCTATATTTTCTACATAAAAATCCAACACTTTCTCTACCACGGCAGGGTCTATGAGTGGACAATCCGAAGGGATTTTTACCACTACATCGGCTTGGGTCAAATGACCTACTTGCCAATGCCTGTCAAGCACATCGTTCATGCTACCACGGTAGCAATCAATATTGTATTTTTTACAGAACCGTTCAATGCCATCATCTTCTGCGGTATCAGACGTAGCAATAACGATATGAATTATACGCCTGACTTGTTGTAAGCGTTCTATCATACGCCACAACAGAGGTTCGCCCAAGATATTGAGCATCACTTTACCGGGCAAGCGGCTCGAAGTCATGCGTGCCTGTACAACTACTGTTATATTTATTTCTTTGTTGTTCATTCGTCTTTTATTCACACAATGCCTCTGTTTCTTGAGGCAATTCAAAGCGATATTGCTTCATAAAATCTTCTTTTTTACCCGTAAATTCCAGAAAATCACGGCATACTTTGGCGATATTACGGGCAGAAGTTCCTCCATTTTGTATAGGTGCAAGGCGTTTCAGTTCGTTCACATCAAAATACGAATGTACTGGCTTACCCAAAGCAATCCCTACATATACCAAAGTTGAATATTGTGTAATCAATTCGGCACAATTGGCTATCATCTGGTTTACGTTGCCGTTGGTAAAAATCATCGTGCCTGCTGGCGTATGTGCCTTGATTTCGGCAATGGCACGTTCTACAATTTCATTGGGGTGTAGCTTAAATACTAGCTTGCGTCCTTGGGCTATTTTTACACATTTTTTGATAAAACCTATTCTATCGTCGGGTCTGAAACATTCTCTAATATCAGAAGTCGTCACCAACACATAATCGTGCATCTCTAAATCGTTGTCGAGAAACTGCTCACAGTTATCAAAATTTGGAATACCCGTGGCAATAATTTTTTGGGCATCAGTTCCCATGTTCGAGAAATAAGCCTTGTATCCTTCCGAAGCGGCACAATACACATCGCAGATATTCGATGAGCCATTGAGCGATGTACCGATGGCCAAATAAGGCGGCAAATGCAAGCGTTTTACCCATTTGCTCATCGGCGTACATTCGTCAATCATGCCTTCTTGCACCCAAAGTGTTTTGGTTTGCAACATACGGTCGGGGATAATCAAATCAGAACAATACACCACCAAATCGTAGTGATGGAGCTGGGCTTTGTAATCCATCGGTAAATGATGGGTACGGCAGTATGCTTCTGAGTTTTGTCGGAATTGTCCAGCTAGTACCGTTCTATCGGCCAAAGAAGTGTTTTCGATTACCCAATTAATCAACGGTGAATCGGCAAAAATTTGACTAAACCAACACGCATATTCGGGCAAATGCTTCGAGATTTGGTGCATTTGCGAGGTTTGGTTGATAGACCCTGTAATAAACAAGACTTTTTTCCGCATAATACTTTCAGGCTTAATTTCTACGTAAAAATACAGCATTAATATTACCTGAATATTAGGAAGTTATTACGAAATAGGTAGTTAATAATTTGATAATATTTGCTTTTCTGTTATCCGTGTATCCGTTATCTGTATTTTGAAAAGGGCGATTTTAGAAAAACTTGTCACATCCTAAAAAAGCTTGATGGTATTAGGGACTAAAAACTGAATTAATTGCCAATCTATTTTAGAACAAGACAAACGGATAACAATTAACGGATAACGGACAATAGACCCCAAAAAAGCGAAATATACATATTTAGCGAAATTTCGCTTTTGATAATAAATTTTATTTTTTAGCTTTGATATAAGTAATTTATCACCCCAAACAACATTTAATTATGGAAAGAATCATCAATAAAATAGCAGCACACAGCGATAAGTTGGTGCAATTGGGCGGTTCGGTACGATTCGATTTGCCCGAAGGGAGTATTCATATTTGTAAGAAAGGTTCGGTGAAAGAAACCTACCAAACCGCCGATTGTTCATTTAGAACAACCGAAACGGTTTTGGCTTCTTTGATAGACGGCATCCTCGACCCGATGTCGGCGGTCATTACAGGCAAATTATTTTTTGCTGGCGATATTATGGTAGCTCTAAAATTAAAAGCGTTGTTTAGTTAGCCTAATACTTATGATAGTAGAATATTGGAAAAAATGACTTTGTTTTCCCCAACATTCTACTATCAAAAATCAGTCATCCGACATAACAAAAGCATTCAATCCTTTTAATGCCCTACAAAAACCTCGTCCATTTCTTCTAAAGTTTTGCCTTTGGTTTCTTTTACTTTGGTTTTGATAAACACAAATCCCAACAAGCATATCAAGGCATACAAGCCAAAAGGGCCATACGTGCCTAGACTTTCGGCAAGCATCGGGAAGGTAAAAACCAAGACAAAATACGCTCCCCACAAACACAAAATCGAAAAAGAAGTTGCTTTGCTACGTACTGCATTAGGAAATATTTCGGCAATCAAAACCCACGTCACAGGTGCTAATGTGGAAGCATACGTGCCAATGGCAATGAGCACAACAATCGAAAGCAACCAAGGAGCAACTTGTTGGTAAAGAAAAAACGCAATTAAGACATAAGCCACCGACAAACCCAATGAACCAATCAGCATCAAAGGTTTTCGTCCGAGTTTATCCACTTGCCACATGGCAAGGATTGTAAAAAACACGTTAACGCAACCAATAGCAACGGTTTCAAACAATTGTCGATTGAGATTAGCCCCTACCGATTCAAAAATTGTAGCGGTATAATTAAAGACCACGTTGATACCACACAATTGCTGAAATACCGCCAAGCCTGCTCCTACTGCTATCACAGAAAGGTATTTTGGGTCGAAAATACGGGCATTGACGGTTTGGCGTTGCGTAGTTGCTTCTACTTGCTGTTGGGTTTGTTTGGCATATATTTCTCCCCCAATTTTTTGTAAAATTTGAAAAGCCTCCGCTTGTCTATTTTGTAAAATCAACCATCTTGGGCTTTCGGGAAGCCAGTACAAACCAAGCAAAAATCCCAACGATGGCACTGCACCTAGCCCAAACATCCAACGCCAAGCTTCTTTGCCCAAATCGGCAAGAGCGTAGTTGACCAAATTGGTAATCAAGATACCAAATACAATCGTCAACTGATTAATAGACACATTTCTACCACGCATTTCGGCTGGTGACACTTCGGCAATATACATCGGACTGAGCATAGAAGCCATGCCAACGCCTACACCCGCCAACAGACGCATGATAAGAAAAAAAGTCAGGTTGTTGGCAAATGCCATGCCTAGTGACGACAAAGCAAAAATGAGTGCCGCCAACATCAATGCTGGTTTTCGGCCATATTTATCCGCCAATTGCCCTGCCCCTACGCATCCTATCATGCAGCCAATCGCCAACGTTCCCGTGAGAAAGCCTTCCCACCAAGCATTTAAAGCAAACATTTCTTTCAAAAAAGGCAAAGCTCCTGCAATTACGGCAAAATCAAAGCCAAATAAATAGCCTCCTAAAGCCGATATACCAGCAATGACAAAAGCATATTGTGTATTATTTTTCATGCGTTAAATTTGTTTAAATATTCATCTCTGGGATTTAGTAATTATGTTAAAAAAACAAGAAGGATTCGTCGGGCAACGCTCATTTGTCTTACCCAATCATCTGTTAGCTTTCAACGAAACACATCCTTTGTGCCGTGGGCTTTATATCACAGATATTGGCTATTATCCCAAAGCATCGTTTCACCTGCGTGAACGCACGCATGGCTGCAACCAATATATTTTGATTTACTGTACCAGTGGAGAAGGTTGGTACACCATTCAAAACCAAACTTATACCGTAACAGCCAACCATTTTTTTATTATTCCTGCCCTTTCGCCACACCAATACGGTGCATCGCAACAAGACCCTTGGAGTATTTATTGGATACATTTTGCTGGTACAATGGCCGCAGCATATACCCATTTTGTTTATCAAGATAGCCCTGTTTCTGTTCCTTTATTGGCAACTACCAACCTTGCTCGTTCGCAAAAGTTTTACGAACTCCTAGCCTATATCGAAATGTCTTACAACGAAGACAATATCGTTTATGCCAATATTGGCTTAGGGCATTATTTAACCTCATTTTGCAAAACGGTGTATCATCCACAACAAAAAGAGCAACACGACCCCACTCCTATCAGCAAAGTAATTGCTTACATGAAAGAGCATATCGCCCTAACGCTCACCTTGGAAGACCTCGCTCAAGTAGCGGGGATGTCGCCTTCTTATTTTTCTTTGATATTTAAAGAAAAAATACAAAGCACGCCCATTCATTTTTTTACCTTCTTAAAAATGCAACAAGCCTGCCAATTGCTCGAAAACACGACCCTCCGCATCAAAGAAGTGGCGTATCAGCTAGGCTACCAAGACCCTTATCATTTCAGTCGGGTATTTACCAATATTATGGGTTTATCTCCCCGTTCTTTTCGACAAAAGAAAGTGATTGAGTGATTACAACTCCCTCAAAAACAAAGCAACAGCACTATGCCTAAGTACGCCTTGGTGGTTGATATTGTGTAGCAAAACTTGCTCAAAATGCTCGTTTGCTTGGCTTATGTTGCCTAAACCGACATACCCTAGACCCATCAAATACTGGCAATGAATATGGTTTCGCAGGTCTAAGTCCACATCAAAAACAAGCAAATCTGGCAATGAAACAGCAAAATAATCAATCTTGATTTTGTCATAAAGATGCTTTTTTCCAAAATTGATTAGTTGTTGAAAAATGGCCTTGCCTTTTTCTTTTTCTCCTAATTTTATCCAAGCCAATCCTTGGTAAAAAAGCGAATCGGGCTGAGGGTCGTTATAAAAAATTGCCTGTACAGGCTCACTCAATCCTTTGGTAGCCCATGTATAATACTGTTGTGCTTGGGTGGCTTCACCTTGCAGCTCGGCAATTACGCCTCGTAAAAAATCAAGGTCATTTTCGGCTGTACCATACAATTTGCCTTCGCCAAGGTTATGCGGATAGTCGATGGTTTCGTCTAATAAAGCAATGGCGGTTGTCCAATCTTTATTGCTTATCGCTTCGGTTGTGAGGGTCACTTGCGTCCATAAAAACTGACTAATTACCTTGCCTTCGCCACCTTCCCAAGGATGGAACTGGCGTTGTGCCAACAAGGTTTTTGCCTCCGCAAACTTGCCCAATTGGTTGTGTAACGTTATCCATTCTAAATACAAATCATCTCGTTGTAAAGTAATAGCCTGCTGGCTTGTAAGCAAATCGAAGCGTTCTTGTGGTGGATAGTTGAGCTTTTTGTACAATTGGTCTAATTCCATCAGCACCCTCGCATCGCTGGTATCGAGGCGATACGCCATTTCCATCGCTTCTAAAGCTTTCTGTTCGTTTTGTTCTTTGTTATGATACGCCAACGACAAGTTGCGTAAAGATGTAGGGAACTCAGGCTTTAGGCGTGTACAAGCCTCCCAACAGGCAATCGCTTCGGTGTATTGACGATGAGCGTACCAAAAATTTCCTAAGAAATAATACACATTGCCATCTTCAGAAGTCTGTGCTGTAGCCCAAAGCAATACTTGCAACTCAGTCAAACGATTCGGGAAAACTTTATCTGGCTTACTTTCTTTGCCCAACGTCAAGTATGCTTGCCTCTTGTCGAAATCACCTTGCTTTGCCGCTAGGTATGCCTGCACGTAAAATACCATCGGATATACCTCCTTGGTATCTTCGACATACCATTGTAAAAGTAGCTGGCATTCGTCCCACAAGCCTGTTTGCATATAGTCGAAGGCATATTCTAGGTAATTATGCACATAGCCTCGCATCATTTTTTTGAATGACAAACGAACTTCTTCCTGTGATGTAAGCAAATATTTTTCAACATAAGCACCCATCGCAAACTTATCAAGCCTGATGCTTTCTTCGACCAATGCGAGGGCTTCTGTGGTGCGTCCTAATTTTCGTAACAAAGCTATTTTCAAATGCCTTGCTGCATGAGATTTGTAATTACGGCAAAGCGCATCTGATACGTGATTGAGAGCCTCTTCATAATCTTGGGCAAGTGTTTTGAGGCGAGCCAATTCTAAGCAAGCCACATCTTGCCAAGCCCCAGCCCAAGACGCTTTGTAAAAGGCAGCATACGCCTGCTCATTTTCTCCCAACTGTTTCAAACACAAGCCTACATTATAATAAGCTTCGCTATCATAAGGATTAGGATTACGAGCCGTAAGGGTGGCTATGGCTTTTTCAAAATAAGGTTTTGCTCGGGCAAATTGTCCTTTTTTGTAATACCACAAGCCCATCGCATTGTTGCAACGAATATCTTTAGGGTCTCGCTTTAAGGCTTCTTCGTAATAATCGGTGGCTAGGTAGGTAGCATGGCGATACTGCTCGATGTGCTGTCCTGTCAAAAACAATTGCTCATTATTTTCTACTTCGGCAGGAGCTAATGCCGCTTGTGCTGGCGTA
>JACCDQ010685834.1_pt1 | contig 15804 bp, 13 predicted proteins | sample 7446031 | NCBI WGS metagenome assembly JACCDQ01 (sample SAMN15323442, study PRJNA562643) | freshwater metagenome | isolation source: river surface water | place: USA:Blue River Watershed | collected 2017-08-17
AACGCTGGCCGCGTTCGCGCAATCGCTGGAGGTGCTGGTGTTCTTCCGCCTGCTGCAGGGCTTTGTGTCGGGGCCGATGGTGCCGCTGTCGCAGACACTGATGGTGCGCAACTTCCCGCCCGAGAAACGCGGCGCGGCGATGGGCCTGTGGGCCATGACCGTGATCGTCGCTCCCATCTGCGGACCGCTGCTGGGCGGCTACATCAGCGACCACTATCACTGGTCGTGGATCTTCCTGATCAACATCCCCATCGGCCTGTTCTGCGGCCTCACGATCTGGTCGCTAATGCGCGATCGTGAATCGCCCATCAGCCGCCTGCCGCTCGACATTCCCGGCCTGCTGCTGATGGTGGTCGGTATCGGCAGCCTGCAGCTGATGCTGGAGATCGGCCGCGAATATGACTGGTTCGAGTCCGGCTTCATCATCATGCTGGCCGTGACAGCAACCGTCTGCCTGACCTTCTTCATTGCGTGGACATGGACCAGCGAACGGCCCGTGGTGAACCTGCAGCTCATGAAGGACAACAACTTCCGCTACGGTGTGCTGCTGCTCTCCGTAGGCTTCATGACCTATTTCAGCACCGTGGTCGTGGTGCCGCTGTGGCTGCACAGCGTCATGGGGTACACACCCAGCGAGGCGGGCATGGCGATGGCGCCCATCGGCCTGTTCACGCTACTGCTGTCACCCGTCATCGGCAAGCATGCGCGGCGGCTCAACCTGCGCCTGCTGTCGACCTGTTCATTCCTGATCCTGGGCGCGGTCTGCCTGTGGAACAGCCGCATGACACTGGACGTGACCTTCTGGGACATCGTGCAGCCGCGACTGGTACAAGGCATAGGACTGGCCTTCTTCTTCATCCCCGTACAGACGCTGATGCTCTCCAATATCACGCCGGACAAGATGGCTGCCGCTTCCGGCCTGTCGAATTTCCTGCGCACCTTGGGCGCGGCGATCGGCACTGCCATCAGCGTGACGGGCTGGGAGCACCTCGCGACCGAGCACCATGCGCGGTTGGCCGAAAGCGTGACACCGTATTCGGAGGCAGCGCGCAGCATGCTGGACCAGTTGCAGCGCGGCGGACTGAGCGCCGAACAAAGCTATGCCGTGATCGAGCGCATGCTGAGTGCGCAAAGCTTCATGCTGGCGACCAATGAATTCTTCGTCTACTGCGCGGCGTCTTTCTTCGTGCTGATCGGGCTGGTGTGGCTGACACGGCCCTTGCCGGCGCCACAGGCGCATTGAAGGCCGACTGGTCCGGATACCGTTCAGGCGGCGTCCATTGCACAGGCAGTCGCCGCACAGGCAAAAAAATAGCCGGGCAAGCCCGGCTATTTTCATGATGCAGTGACGTCCGATCAGGCGTGCTCGCCGATCACCACCACGGTGATGTCGACGACGACATCGGTGTGCAGCGACACAGCCAGCGGATGCTCGCCGGTGGTCTTCAGCGGGCCTTGCGGCATGCGCACTTGCGACTTGTCGACCTTGTAGCCCTGCTTGCCCAGTGCGTCAGCGACGTCGTGGTTGGTGACCGAACCGAACAGACGGCCGTCAACACCCGACTTCTGGCTGATCTCGACGCGCAGGCCGGACAGCTTCTCGCCTTGTGCCTGAGCAGCTGCCAGCTTTTCAGCAGCCGCTTTTTCCAGCTCGGCACGACGTGCCTCGAACTCGGCGATTGCGTCAGCGGTGGCACGGCGTGCCATGCGCTGCGGGATCAGGAAGTTACGTGCGTAACCATCTTTCACGCGAACGACGGCGCCCAGGTCACCCAGGTTCGCCACTTTTTCCATCAGAATGACTTGCATTGTTTTCTCCAGGTATGAAGGGACGAACCGATCAGGCGTTGTGCAGATCGGTGTACGGCAGCAGCGCGAGGTAGCGGGCACGCTTGATCGCGGTGTCCACCTGACGCTGGTAATGCGCGCGAGTGCCGGTCAGGCGTGCGGGCATGATCTTGCCGTTTTCCTGGACGAAGTCCTTCAGGGTGTCCACATCCTTGTAGTCCACCTGTTCCACCTTGGCGACGGTGAAGCGGCAGAACTTCTTGCGCTTGAACAGCGGGTTCTGCTGCTTGCGCTTGTCCTTCATCTTGCTCTTGTCGAATTTTTTACCGAATGCCATTTGTCGGCTCCTAAATCTGCGAAATTGTTTCGATATCCGTGAGGTGGAATACCAGGGCCTTGCTGTTGCGGTTCTTGCGGGCCATGAAGCCTCTGAACCGATACTGCACGCCCATCTCGGTGCGCTCCAGCAGTGCGGCGATTTGTCCTGCGGCGATGGCCTGCATTTCAAACGCTACCTGCCTGCTGATCCCTGCTTCTTCCAGCACCGATTCATGCTGCAGCGTCGCTGCCACGATCGGTATGCCGGCCGGTGTGTAGCGCAAGGCTTCACGTGCCGACAGGGTCGCTATGCACTGAAACTGGTTTTCACCTCTCTCGTTCAATGACACGGCGCCCTATCAGGCGGCCGATGCCTCGGCACGTGCGCTCTTGGCAGCGTCTTCCTTCTGCACGCTCTTCATGATCGGCGAAGGCGCGGTCTCGGCCTTCTTCATGCGAACGGTCAGGTGACGCAGCACGGCATCGTTGAACTTGAAGCCGGTCTCGAGTTCGGCCAGGGTCTCGCCGTCGCACTCGATGTTCATGCAGACGTAGTGAGCCTTGGCGAGTTTCTGGATCATGTAAGCCATCTGGCGACGGCCCCAGTCCTCAACGCGATGGATTTTGCCAGCGCGGCCAGTGACCAGCGTCTTGTAACGCTCGATCATCGCGGGCACTTGCTCGCTCTGGTCCGGGTGGACGATAAATACGATTTCATAGTGACGCATCATTGCTCCTTGTGGTCGGATTGCTGAATGCCCACCCCGGCGTCAGTACGGGTGTGGGAAGGGAAAGCCCGCGATTGTAGCCTGAATTTGGCGTTTTCTCAATCCGGTCAGTGCCTTAGCTGGTCGGTGCTCACGCAAACCCTGAACAAAAGCCTTGCACGTTGCGAAATACTGTATAAGAATACAGGCTGTTCATATAAACAGGCCTTCGCACTGGCCTTGGGGAATCGCATGATCAAGCTGACCGCCCGGCAAGAGCAAATCCTCGCGCTGATCCGCGATGCGATCGACACCACCGGCTTTCCGCCGACCCGGGCCGAGATCGCCAGCGAACTGGGTTTCCGTTCTGCCAACGCCGCCGAAGAACACCTGCAAGCGCTGGCGCGCAAGGGCGCGATCGAGATTTCTCCGGGCACCTCGCGCGGCATTCGCCTGCTGGATCGTCCGGCCGACGGCATCGCACGCCCGCGCCGTTTCGGCGCTGCACAACTGGCCCTGCCCCATCCGGAATTGATGCAATTCGCGCTGCCGCTGGTCGGCCGCGTCGCTGCGGGCTCCCCCATCCTGGCCGAGGAACATATCTCGGCCACCTATCAGGTCGATCCTGCGCTGTTCACCGCCCGTCCCGATTACCTGCTGAAGGTGCGCGGCATGTCGATGCGCGATGCCGGCATCATGGATGGCGACCTGCTGGCCGTGAAAAAAGCCGATTCGGCGCGTGACGGGCAGATCGTGGTGGCGCGCCTGGATGACGATGTCACCGTCAAGCGCTTCCGCCGTAATGGCGGAGTGATCGAACTGCTGCCGGAAAATCCCGACTTCGACACCATACGCGTCGAGCCGGGCAAGCATGAGTTTGCGCTGGAAGGTCTGGCGGTTGGTTTGCTTAGGGCTTGGGGATAATCCACCCTACTTCCGGATCTTCTGCCGCCTCTCGATCAACTGCGTAGCAATCCCGCGCAGGATATTCACCTCTTCCGTCTCCAGCTGCGTACGCGAGAACATCCGGCGCAGCCTTGGCATCAGCTTGCGCGGGTTCTCAGGGTCGAGGAAGTCGATTTCGATCAGCGCCTGCTCCAGATGCCGGAACATGCCCTCCACCTGCTCGGCTGACGCCAGATCGCCCTTGAAGCCAATCGCAGGAACATCCCCCGCCGCCGGCTTGTCACCCAGCGCTGCTATCCGGCATTCATAGGCCAGCACCTGCACCGCCTGCGACAGATTCAGTGATGAATACTCGGGGTTAGCCGGCACACTGACCATCGCGCTGCACTTCTCGACTTGCTCATTCGACAGCCCGAAGCGCTCGTTGCCGAACACCAGCGCCGCCTGAAACTTGTCATTGGCTGCCAGCTCGGCAGTCAGTTGCGTGGCCAATGCACGCGGCTCAAACAACGGCGGCGAGAATTCACGCAGCCTGGCCGACAAAGCCACGCTGAAGTTGCATCCGGTCAAAGCTTCTTCCAGCGAACCGACGATGCGGGCTGCAGCCAGCACGTCGGTGGCGCCGCTGGCCAGCGCGATGGCTTCCTCATCCTGCAAAGGCGCGGGATGGCGCGGATTGACCAGCACCAGCTCCGAAAACCCCATGGTTTTCATCGCGCGCGCAGCCGAGCCGATATTGCCGGAACGGCTGGTTTCCACCAGCACGAAGCGCAGTCGTTGAAACAGGGAAGGATTACTACAGGACGGGTTCGACGGGTTCATTTAAAATAGCGGCCTATCGCAGTCCGGAAATCCGCGCGCCCCAAAGCGCGCCGCCAATTCCGCGGCCTGCCCCGCTCATTGTCATTGCCGCCGCCATTCTAACGGAACCCCCATGCATCCCATGATCAATACCGCGGTGAAAGCCGCGCGTCGTGCCGCCACTATCATCAACCGTGCTTCGTTCGACCTCGACCAGGTCCGCGTGACGCGCAAGGAACATAACGACTTCGTCACCGAAGTCGACAAGGCGGCGGAAGAGGCCATCATCGATGTGCTGAAGACCGCCTACCCGGATCACGCCTTCCTCGCGGAAGAGTCGGGTGCGTCGAGCAACCTGCACGACGAAAACGAGAATGTGTGGATCATTGACCCGCTGGACGGCACGACCAACTTCATTCACGGCTTCCCGCAATATGCGGTCTCGATCGCGCTCAAGCAGCGCGGCCAGATCACGCATGGCGTCATCTACGACCCGACCCGCAACGAACTGTTCACCGCTTCCAAGGGCGCGGGTGCTTACCTGAACGACAAGCGCATTCGCGTCTCCAAGCGCGACAAGCTGGCCAATGGCCTGATCGGTACCGGCTTCCCGTACAGCGACCTGTCGCATATGGATGAATACCTGGCCATGTTCCGCGCCATGACCGAGAAATCGGCCGGGCTGCGCCGCCCGGGCTCGGCCGCCCTCGACCTCGCCTATGTGGCCGCCGGCCGTCTCGACGGCTTCTTCGAAATGCGACTCAAGCCCTGGGACCTGGCAGCCGGCGCGCTGATGGTCAGCGAAGCGGGCGGCATCGTGTCCGACTTCAAGGGCGAGAGCGATTACCTGCATTATGGTGACGTCGTTGCCGGCTCGCCGAAAGTGTTCGTGCAGATGCTGAACGTGCTGACCCCGCTGTACAAGGGCCGCCAGTCGCTCGCGCAAGGCTGATTGCCTCACCGCGACACCTGAAATCAAGGCCCCCGGGCCCCGCCATCGGACGGGACCCGGCGCTTTCGATGCCCCTCGCTCCCCCACGCTTCCCCCTGCAGACGAATGCACAAGCTGCGCGCTCGTGATACGGCCCAAAGCGCGCAACCGCTTGCCTTGCTATAATGCGCTCGCGGCTATCGCTCCAGTCCCCTTGCCGCCCTGCCCGATTCATCCCCCCGAACCCCTGACTGGCGCCCTTCCTGCGGCGACGGTTCGATCAATCCAAACTATTAATGTCATTTGCTGAACTCGGCCTGGCCGAACCCATCGTGCGTGCCGTCACGGAAAGCGGCTATACCCAACCCACCCCTATCCAGGCACAAGCCATTCCTGCCGTCCTCAAAGGCGGCGACCTGTTGGCCGGCGCACAGACCGGCACCGGCAAGACCGCCGGCTTCACCCTGCCCGTGCTGCAGCTGCTGTCCGGCGGCAAGCGTCCTGCGCCGAAATCCGTGCGCGCACTGGTGCTGACGCCGACGCGCGAACTCGCCGCGCAGGTTGAAGAAAGCGTGCGCAATTACGGCAAGTACCTGAAGCTGTCGACGGCCGTGATCTTTGGCGGCGTCAACATCAACCCGCAGATCCGTCTGCTCGACCGTGGCCTCGACATCCTGGTCGCGACGCCGGGCCGCCTGCTGGACCTGATGCAGCAGAACGCCGTCAGCCTGAAGGACGTCGAAATCCTGGTGCTGGACGAAGCCGACCGCATGCTCGACATGGGCTTCATCCGCGATATCCGCAAGGTGCTCGCCGCACTGCCGCCGAAGCGCCAGAACCTGCTGTTCTCGGCCACCTTCTCGGACGAGATCAAGGCACTGGCCGACGGCCTGCTGAACAACCCGGCAATGATCGAAGTGGCACGTCGCAACTCGACCGTTGAAGTCATCGCGCAAAAGATCCACCCGGTCGACCGCGACAAGAAACACCAGCTGCTGGCCCACCTGATCAAGGAACGCAACTGGTTCCAGGTGCTGGTGTTCACGCGGACCAAGCATGGCGCGAACAAGCTGGTGGAACAACTCGGCAAGAGCGGTATCAGCGCGCTCGCCATTCACGGCAACAAGAGCCAGGCAGCGCGCACCCGCGCATTGTCCGAATTCAAGAGCGCCGAATTGCAGGTGCTGGTAGCTACCGATATCGCCGCACGCGGCATCGACATCGACCAGCTGCCGCACGTGGTCAACTATGACCTGCCGAACGTGCCGGAAGATTACGTGCACCGCATCGGCCGTACCGGCCGCGCCGGCGCGACCGGCGAAGCGGTGTCGCTGGTCTGCGTCGATGAACATGGCCTGCTGCGCGATATCGAGCGCTTCATCAAGCGCGAAGTGCCGCGCGAGGTAATCGCCGGTTTCGAGCCCGACCTGACGGCCAAGGCACAACCGATCCAGCTGCGCAGCACCGAACATCGCCAGCCACGCGGCGACCGTGGCGGTAATCGTGATGGTAATCGCGACAGCAACCGTGGTGGCAATGGCCAGCGCGGCGGCAACGGCGATCGCAACCAGGACCGTAGCCAGGACCGCAATGGCAATCGCGCAGCCGCAACACGCAATGCCCGCGGCGACGGCCAGCAAGCAGCGCGTGACAATCTCTCGCGCCCGGCACAGCCACGCGATGCACAAGGCCGTCCGGCACAAGGTCGGGACGGACAACGCCCCGCGCAATCGCGCAACGGGCAGCCGCGTAACGGACAGCCGCGCACATCGCAGCCGCGTCCGGGCCACGGTGGCCAGCGTCCGGCACAAGGCGGCCAGCAGCAGGCGGCCGGCCAGGCCATATCCCGTCCGGCACCGCGCGCGCAGCAAGGCGGCGCACTGCTGAGCCGCTCTGCGGCGAACACGCAAGGCAAGTTGCGCAGCGGCGAAGAATGATCGCGTAGCACCTTCACCACCCACACAGCCGGCCCAGTGCCGGCTGTGCTACATTCCGCTGCCATCTGCACTCGCTTGCAGGCCCTTGAACCACCCGCTTTGCCATCCAGCCGCACGCATCCATGAATTCTCCGGAGAAGATCAGCGCCGACAATCACACGCCGATGATGCGGCAGTACCTGGGCATCAAGGCCGACCATCCGGACTTGCTGCTGTTCTACCGGATGGGCGATTTCTATGAGCTGTTCTTCGACGACGCCGAAAAGGCGGCGCGCCTGCTCGGCATCACGCTGACCCAGCGCGGCTCATCGAACGGCAACCCGATCAAGATGGCAGGCGTGCCCTTCCATTCGGTCGACCAATACCTCGCGAAGCTGGTCAAGCTCGGCGAGTCGGTGGCCATTTGCGAGCAGGTCGGCGACCCCGCCACCAGCAAGGGCCCGGTCGAACGCAAGGTGCAACGCATTGTCACGCCCGGCACGCTGACCGAAGCCGAGCTGCTGCCCGAGAAATCCGAACGTCCGCTGCTGGCGCTGAACATCGTTCGCCAGCGCAAAGGTGTGGTACTGGGGCTGGCCTGGCTGTCGCTGTCTAGCGGCCTGTTGCGCGTGACCGAGATACCGACCGACGAAGGCCAGCTGGTGCTGCGCCTGCGGCAAGAATTCGAGCGCATCGCGCCCGCCGAAGTACTGGGCAATTACGACACCGCGATGCTGCTGCAGGAAGGCGCCGGCCTGCGCGCGACCACCGTCGCCGACTGGCATTTCGAAGTCGCTGCTGCAGAGAAGTCATTGCTGGAACAGCTGGGCGCCGCCAGCCTTGCGGGCTTTGGCGGCGAAGGTCTGTCCGCTGCCATCGGTGCGGCCGGCGCGCTGCTGCTGTATGCGCGCCATACGCAAGGCAAGAACCTGCAGCACGTGCGTACGCTGCAGGTGGAGAAGGAAGACGAATTCATCGGCATGGATGCGTCCACGCGCCGCAACCTCGAACTGACCGAGCCTTTGCGCGGTGCCGAGGGACAGGCACCGACGCTGTTCTCCTTGCTCGACCATTGCCGCACCGCGATGGGCTCGCGCCTGCTGCGCAACTGGCTGCACCATGCGCCGCGCAGCCAGGACATCGCGCGCTCGCGCCATGTGGCCATTGAAGCGCTGCTGGAAGCATCGCTGTGCGAGCCGGTCACTACGCTGCTGTCGGCCGTACCCGACATCGAACGCATTGCATCGCGTGTGGCACTGCTATCCGCGCGCCCGCGCGACTTGTCGGCCTTGCGCGCTGGCCTGCAGCAACTGCCCGACCTGCGCCATGTGCTCGCGCCGACCACAGGACAGCAAGCAGCCGGTCTGATGACGGCGCCGCTGCTCGAACTCACCCATACCGAACTGGCGACGCCGGACGCATGCCTCACTCTGCTGCAGCAGGCGATTGCAGCCGAACCGGCAGCGATGGTGCGCGACGGCGGCGTGATCGCGCCCGGCTATGACGCCGAACTCGATGAACTGCGCGGCCTGTCCGAGAACGCCGGCCAATTCCTGGTCGATCTCGAAACGCGCGAGCGCGAACGCACCGGCATCACCAACCTGCGTGTCGAATACAACAAGGTGCATGGCTTCTACATCGAGGTCACGCACGGACAGACGGCCAAGGTGCCGGAAGATTACCGCCGCCGCCAGACGCTGAAGAACGCCGAGCGCTACATCACGCCCGAGCTGAAGGCTTTCGAAGACAAGGCCTTGTCGGCACAGGACCGCGCGCTGTCGCGCGAGAAGATGCTGTACGAAACCGTGCTGCAGCAATTGGGCGCACACATTGACGAACTGCAGCGCATCGCACGCGCGATCGCGCGCCTCGACGTGCTGGTGGCCCTCGCCGCGCATGCGGCGCGCAACCAGTGGTGCAAGCCGGCGCTGGTCGAAGCCGAAGGCCTGGACATCGTGCAGGGCCGCCATCCGGTGGTCGAGAATGCGATCGAGCGCTTCATTGCGAATGACTGCCGCCTGACGCCCGAGCGCCGGCTGCTGCTGATCACCGGCCCCAACATGGGTGGTAAATCGACCTACATGCGCCAGCTGGCGCTGATCACATTGCTGGCCTATGTCGGCAGCTATGTGCCGGCGACGTCCGCTACCATCGGCCCGGTCGATCGCATCTTTACCCGTATCGGCGCGGCCGATGACCTGGCCGGTGGCTATTCGACCTTCATGGTCGAGATGATGGAGTCGGCCGCGATCCTGCACGGCGCCACCGCGCAATCGCTGGTGCTGATGGATGAAGTCGGCCGTGGCACCTCGACCTTCGACGGCCTCGCGCTGGCCTGGGCGATTGCCACTGGCTTGCTGCAGCAGAACCGCTGCTACACGCTGTTTGCGACGCACTACTTCGAACTGACGCAGCTGCCGCAAAAGCATCCGGGCTGCGCCAACGTGCATCTGTCAGCCGTCGAGCACAAGGACCGCATCGTGTTCCTGCACGCAGTGCAGGAAGGCCCGGCATCGCAGAGCTATGGCTTGCAGGTAGCGCAGCTGGCCGGCGTGCCGCAGCCGGTGATACGCGCAGCACGCAAGCATCTCGCGCAACTGGAAGCACAATCGTCGGCGTCGTCCGGGCAGTTCGACCTGTTCTCGGTCGAGACGCTGGTGGCGCAGGCCAATGATGAACCGTATGAGGAAGCGATCGCTCAGCAAGAGGTGCCGTCAGCGGCGCTCGAAGCCTTGCACGACATCGACCCCGACAACCTGAGTCCGCGCGAAGCGCTGGATGCGCTCTATCGCCTGAAACGCCTTGCCGACGGCAAGGACTGAATACCCATGAACCATCATCGCTGGCGGCATTGCGCCGTGATGCCAGCGATTTGAAGGCCACGCGACGCTGCTGCGGCGCGCGGCTCCTGTCCTGCCAGGGGTTTCCTGAGACGTGTTACTGCAGCTGGATGCTGCGGAACTGGTCGTCATCATCATCGTTATGATCGTGATGATGATGGCCGCCCGGGCCGTGCACGTGGCCGTGCGCGACTTCTTCCGCGCTGGCCTTGCGAACTTCAACCACGTTCAGCGCAAAGCGCAGCGCCATGCCGGCCAGCGGATGGTTGCCGTCAAGGACAACCTTGCCATCAGCGATGTCTGTCACCGTGAAGATACGCACTTCGGCGTTAGGCGCGTCGTCCGGTGAACCTTCGAATTGCATGCCGACTTCGAGCTCGGCCGGGAACAGATTGCGCGGCTCGATTTTCACGAACTCGGCTTCGTATTCGCCGAAGGCATCTTCCGGCTCGACCTGGAGCTGGGTTTCGAAGCCTGCGGCCTGGCCATCCAGCGCCGCCTCGATCTTGGGCAGCGTGTTGCCATAGCCGCCATGCAGGTAAACCATGGGTTCACGGCTTTCTTCAATGAGGTTGCCCTGCGCATCGGAGAGCTTGTAATGCAGGGTGACGACCGTGTCCTTGGCGATATTCATGATGGGTCCTTTCGATAATAGCGGGGCATTATAACCCTCGGTCCCCTGCCCCCTTCCTGCGGGAAAACCGGCGGCCGCCGATATAATGGCCGCATGAAAAAACACGCTGTGCTGGGCGCGATGACGCCCGAAGAATTCCTCGCCAAATACTGGCAAAAGAAACCCCTGCTGATCCGGCAAGCCATCCCCGGCATGCAGCCGCTCCTGTCACGCGACGCGCTGCTCGCGATGGCGGCGCGCGACGATGTCGAATCGCGGCTGCTGACCAATTTCAGGCAGCAATGGAAGCTCGTGCACGGGCCGCTGTCGGACTTGCCACCGGTATCGAAGAAGCTGTGGACGCTGCTGGTGCAGGGAGTGAACCTGCATGACGATCAGGCAGACCGACTGCTGCATCAGTTCCGCTTCGTGCCCGATGCGCGCCTCGACGACCTGATGATCAGCTATGCGACCGATGGCGGCGGTGTCGGCGCGCATTTCGATTCGTATGATGTTTTCCTGCTGCAGGCCCATGGCCAGCGTCGCTGGCGCATCAGCGCGCAAAAGGACCTGACGCTGAAAGAAGGCTTGCCGCTGAAGATCCTGCGCGACTTCGTGCCGGAGCAGGAATTCGTGCTCGAGCCGGGCGACATGCTGTATCTGCCGCCGCACTATGCGCATGAGGGCGTGGCCATCGGCGAGTGCATGACCTATTCCATCGGTTTCCGTGCGCCCTCGTGGCAGGAAATGGGCGAGTCCTTCCTGAACTTCATGTCGGACAATGTCGACCTCGACGGCCGCTACGCCGACCCGGGCCTGAAGCCGACGAAGCGCCCGGCGCAGATCGCCGACGACATGGTCGAGCGCATCGCAGGCAAGCTGGAAAAACTGCGCAGTTCGCGCGAAGACATCGTCATCTTCCTCGGCGAATACCTGTCCGAGCCCAAGCCCAGCGTGTACTTCGAGCCGGCCGCACGCAAGCTCACGCCGCTGCAGTTTGCCAAGGCCGCCGCGCGCGGCGGCCTGAGACTGCACCGCAAGACGCGCATGCTGTACCGCGGCAAATTCGTTTTCATCAATGGCGAGTCGGTGATGCCGGATACCGGTGACCGCAAACTGCTGCAAGCGTTGGCGGATGATCGTCAGGTGTCGGAGCAAGCCTGGGATGCAGCATCAAACGATCTTCGCGCCAGCCTGCATCAGTGGCACTCGGATGGCTGGGTGGTGCTGGCCTGAACGAGAAATTGGTGTGAATTTCCTGACGTTGCCGGACGTAGCGGTCTGCACTATTCGTTTCCGGAATGAAAACCACTGTGAGGGTCGATCAGCACGGTCAACCGTGTCGATATCGTTACATTTTCTTTCAAGAAAATGAAGACAAAACACTGCATTTTGGTGCGAAACGGCTTGCAAGCATTTCAATGGAGCCGGTATAATTTCCGGTTAGGAAGTTTTGTCGATGTGGCAGTGCGTCAAACCGCAGTGCCAGGTCGAAAAGGCGACCTGAATGTGCGATAACTACCGGTAGTTATTCAACAAACTCAAGCGTTAATTTCATTCTCAACCCGAAGGATAATCATGAAAAAATCGTTGCTGATCGCTTCCCTGCTGGCTCTGGCTCTGGCTGCTTGCGGCAAGAAAGAAGAAGCTGCTCCGGCCCCGGCTGAAGCACCGAAAGCTGAAGCTCCGGCTGCTGAAGCACCGAAAGCTGACGCTGCTGCTCCGGCAGAAGCTCCGAAGGCTGACGCTGCTGCTCCGGCTGCTGCTCCGGCAGAAGAGAAGAAGTAATTCTCGGCTCATCAGCAAAAAAGCCGCCTTCGGGCGGCTTTTTTGTCGTCTGCAATTCTTGCGCTAGTCTTGCGCTAGTTTTGCGCTAGTCGCAGGACAACCAGTCAAAGCCTTCGTCCTGCGCCGCCACGACGACCTCTACCCCATCCCCACCGATCACGCCCGCAATCGCTGCCAACGCCAGTGCCGGCGTATTGTTCTTCTTCGACAGGTGCGCCGCGACCAGACGCTTGAGCTTCGTGCGATCCAGCGAGGCCAGCAGCGCCGCCGAGTGCGCATTCGACAGGTGCCCGAGCGGGCCGGCAATGCGCCCCTTCAGCCAGGACGGATACGCGGACTGCGCCAGCATCTCGCTGTCGTGATTGAACTCCAGCAGCAAAGCATCGCAGGCCGCCAGCGCCGCCACCAAGTGCGGCGTCGTCTGGCCGACATCGGTAAGCACGCCCAGCTTGCTGCGGCCGTCGCTGGCCACGTATTGCAGCGGCTCGCGTGCATCATGCGGCACGGTATACGGGGTCACCTGCAGGTCGCCGATGGCGATGGCTTCGCCGTCGCGGCAGATGCGGATGTCGACGCCGACCATGTCATCGCGTGGCGAGCCTTCAAAGCTGCCATGACTCATCCACACCGGCAGCTTGTGGCGGCGCGCCAGCTTGAATACGCCGCCGACATGATCCGAGTGTTCGTGGGTGACGAGGATGCCCTGCAGGTCTTGCGGCGCGATGCCGGCGCGCGCAAGGCGACGCTCAGCCTCTTTCAGGCCGAAACCGCAGTCGAGCATCAGATGGGTATGGGTGGTGCCGGAAGCGGCAGAGATCAGCAGCGAATTGCCTTCGCTGCCGCTGCCGAGGCTTGCAAACTTCATCGGCTGGCCCCGGCGGCGGTTGGTCGTGCGGAGGTGACGAATTCCAGCATGGCGAGCAAGCGCAGCCTGCGTTGCCCGCCTGCGCTGTTTACTTCAATTGCTCGTTCAGCAGCGACAGGATGCGGCCGGCGGTGTCGGTCGACGACGGCGCGCCCTTGTCGTCCTGCACGCTGACGCGGCTGGCCTCGCCTGCGCCCTTGACTTCGATGCGGTAGCGCTGCGCGCCCTTGTTCTCGTCCTTGGAGCTGAACAGTCGCGAGAAGAAACCTTCCTTCTTGACTGCATCCGATTCCTGATCGATGTAGCGCACAAAGTACAAGCCGCGGGTACGATCGCGGTCTTCGACGGTGAAGCCGACGCGGTCGAGCGACAGACCCACACGGCGCCATGCGCGGTCGAAGCCTTCGTCAACCTGTACAAAGCTGCTGCCGCCTTCCTTGACGATGCGGGCACGCTCCGCGACAGCCGGCGCAGCTTGCACGTCGGCCTTGGCGGACTTGAGCTCGCGCCCCGACAGCGATGCCATCAGGCGGCTAAGGAATTCTGCTTCCAGTTCCGGATCAGAGGGGCGGTTGGTCCAGATCGGTGATTGGCTCATCGCCTGGCCCTGCAGCTTCTCTTCGAGGCCGCGGTGGCTGATGTAGATCTCGGTACCACCATCAGCCGTGCGCTCGAGGCGCGTACGGAACTTGTCGCGCTCGGACGTCGAATAGAGCGAGTCGAACACTTTGCCGATCGTTTCGCGGATGAAGTCTTTCGGGATCTTCGCGCGGTTCTCGGCCCACTCGGTCTCCATCACGCCGGCTTCCGGCTTTTCAAGCGCGAGCTTGAAGCCCTGCTCTTCCCAGAAAGTCTTCAGCCTGGGCCACAGCACGTCCGGTGCCTGCTTCGCGACCAGCCAGCGCTGCTTGCCGGCACGCTCGATGCGCAGGCCGGCCTCGGCAATTGCCGCCGGCGCGACGGCACCCTCGGCCGCCTTGCTTGCGGTGCCGGCCGGTGCCGGGCTGGATGCAGGCGTTGATGCAGCGTTTGGTGCGGACGTCGACGCGGATGCGGATGTCGATGCCGCTGCCCGTTGCGCGCTGTAATCCGATGCCGTCGCGGTACCGCTCGGGTTGTTGCTCACCGAGTAGCGGCTGTCGCCCTTGGGGACGGTCAGGTCCGGTGGCACGTCGAGCCTGGTGGCCTTGGTGGCCTTGGCGGCGCTCTTGTAGTCGATCTTCTCGGGTTCGAGTATGTTGCTGACCGAACTGCAACCGGTGAAGGTAGCAACGGCAGTCAGTGCCATCAGACTGGCAAGCAGGCGCGAGGCCGGGAGCGTTTTACGGGCAAAACTCATCGTGAATCGATTCCTGGAGAGTGTGGGTGGGCGCTGCATGCAGCGACGGACGAGGTCGCGTTCAGCCTCAGGACAGCACGCCGGATTCGCGCAGCGCATTGCGCACGGTATCGTGCGCGCCTGCGCCCAGCGGAACCAGCGGTAGGCGGATGCCGCCCTTCATGCGGCCCATCTGTGCCAGCGCCCATTTGACGGGCACCGGGTTGGGCTCGACGAAGAGCTTGTTGTGCAGCGGGATCAGCTTGTCGTTGATGGCGATCGCATCGGCGATGCGGCCTTCCATCGCCGCCACGCACAGCTCATGCATCGCGCGCGGCGCGACGTTGGCCGTGACGGAAATATTGCCGGCGCCGCCGCAGAACATCAGCGCCATCGCGGTGGGATCGTCGCCCGAATACACGGCGAAGGACTTCGGCACGGCGCGCAGCAGTTCGGTGCCGCGGCCGATGTTGCCGGTCGCATCCTTGACGCCGATGATGCCCGGTACCGATGCGAGGCGCACGATGGTGTCATTGGCCATGTCGGCCACGGTGCGGCCGGGCACGTTGTACAGGATGACTGGCAGGTCCACCGCTTCGGCGATGCGCTTGAAGTGCTGGTACATGCCTTCCTGCGTCGGACGGTTGTAGTAAGGCACGACCTGCAGCGAAGCATCGGCACCGACCTTCTTTGCATACGCGGTCAGTTCGATCGCCTCGGTGGTCGAATTGCCGCCGGTACCGGCGATAACGGGAATGCGGCCGGCCACATGGTCGACGGCCAGCTTGATCAGTTCGCAGTGCTCTTCGACGGAGACCGTCGGCGATTCACCGGTGGTGCCGACGATGACGATGCCATCCGTGCCTTCGGCAATGTGCCAGTCCAGCAAGGCCTTGAGTGCCGGCAGGTCCAGGCTGCCGTCCTCGTGCATGGGGGTGACAATCGCAACAATGCTGCCCTTGATCATGGTTGATTCGCCGCAAAAATCCAAAACCGTGATTGTAGCGGATCGC
>JACCDQ010620477.1_pt1 | contig 15800 bp, 16 predicted proteins | sample 7446031 | NCBI WGS metagenome assembly JACCDQ01 (sample SAMN15323442, study PRJNA562643) | freshwater metagenome | isolation source: river surface water | place: USA:Blue River Watershed | collected 2017-08-17
AAAATAAAATCTATTGTTCCTTCGATATAACAATTGATGAAATGTTGTCTGGAATTTTCCCCTGATGCAAAAACGGTGTCTTGATTTCCCTTAAGTTTGCATTTCCGAATCACACATCGGTCGCCTTCGATATGGAGGGCAACAGCTTGTCCGACTTGTCCGGCGGTATTTTCAATCGTCAGGTTCTCCAATAGAATATCATTTCCCAAGACTCTCATGGTATAAGAATCAAAAGTTTCCATTTTCCCTTTGCCTGAAAAATCATCATAACTGATTACGGTGCCTTCTTCTCCAACAAAGCTAATGTTGCTCAAAGTGCTTGGAACATTGATTTTTTCTTTGTAAACCCCTTTTTTTATTCGAATAGTAATTCTTTTGGGCAAATATACCCGAACAGCGTCGATGGCGTCTTGTATAAACTTGAAATCGCCAGTTCCATCTTTTGCCACGACTAAATCATGTTGGATTTTGAGCGGTTGTGCAATACAAGTGGAGGAAAGTATTCCGAAGTATATTAAGAAAGGGATGACTCTTTTCATGAGAAAATGATTATTTTTTTTTCAAGTTGACTAATTGTTTCTTTCTGCTTAGTGTATCATGACTTCCTCCAACGCTTTTCCTTGAAATTCGTATGGCTTTGCCTCCGTCAGCACAAAAACAATTCGACAAATATCCGTTGGAGAGGGGTTTCTCCATAAATGAATGGTTCCTCTTTGTACGATAATATCTCCAGCCTTCATGGTTTTAACCAAGTGATTGTCCAATTCCAACTCGATTTGCCCACTAATCACAATACCATAATCAATGCTATGGGTTCGGTGAAGTGGCGAAGAAGCATTGGGGAGCATATCTACCATTCGGATAACTGAGCCACCCTTAAGAGTAGTGCCAGCATCTCTTTCTCTACCATCGCTTGTATCGTTCAAATCGGCAGGAACGGTAGTGGTAGTCCATAGGGTAGTCATGGCGGCATCACCTGATGGAATGACAATGGTTTCAAACTCATTATCAGATGTAAATACTGCATTGCCTTCTGAGTCATGTCCCGTTACGACACGTCTGATTGGTGCATTCATGAGTAAAATTCGTAAATTGGTGCTTGAAAAATATTGGGAAAGGCAGAGAAGAGAAACTCTGCCTCCATTTTGAATTAATTTTTTATGCCAATACTTTTCGGCAATATTCGAGGCATTTTTTTACTTCCTCTACCGAGTTTGAGCCTTCTGGAATTTTATATTCAAGCTCGATGGTTGCCGGAAAAGCATATTTATTTTTTTGTATCAGTTGTAAAGCTTCCGCAATGGGCGTATTTCCTGTTCCCCAAGGCAAGTTTGCTGCTCCATTGGCTTTGGTTTGACGGTCTTTTACGTGCATACTGACAATTCTATCGTGTTTTGCTTTGATTTGCTCCAAAGGATTAGGGTTTCCTGCCGCCACAAAATGCCCGAAATCTAAGTTTAGGGCATTTGCGGGCGACTGACCGAGGGCAGTGTCCCAGAAAGTTGGGGTTTGCTGTTCGTGTCCATGATAACCAACTTTAATGCCATGTTTTTCAGCAAATTTACCTAATTTCAGGGTATGTGCATCATTACTTGGGTGTTCAAGAGTGACGTGAGAAGCCCCTAAAGCTTTGGCTGCTCGCATGCCATAGTCTATTTCTGCATCGGTATTTTGCATGCCAAATGCGTCAGGTTTAAAGGCATAGACCTGCACCCCTGCTTCATTATATATTTTCTTTAATTGTTCAAATTTTTCAATTGGGGCATTGACTCTCCACTGTGCCAAGGCTGTGCGATAGGCTTTCATCTTTTCATCAACTTCTGCCAATATTTTCTTTTCATCTTCTGTGAGTTCTTGTTTGTCGAAACGTTTTCTCATGAGTGGAAAAACAGAACGCATATCTATTGTATTTTTTGGAGCTCCTGCAAATAATTCTGCTGGTCCTCCCATTAATTCGATGGCACTAATGCCACAATCTGTCACATATTTTAGCGTTGCTTCGGCACTTTGGTCTTTCATTTCTCTGAATGAATAGGTGATGACTCCAATCTGTACCCCATTTATGAGTGAATTTGGTTTGTCGAGGCTTTTGATGAGGGCTGGCATTCCGAATACTTTTGAGCTACCTAATAGTGAGCCTGCTGCAATAGTACCGGCGGTAGTCAAGAATTGACGACGAGAATTTTGATGGTTTGTCATAGTTTTGATTAAAGGTTTGATAGAGATTTTCGAAATGAATGGTATTATTTCGATACGCAAAGTTCGGAAAAATTGGGAATAATCCTAATGATTGATGTTATTTTTGAGATGTTTCTGTGGTCTTTTTTAGGAAGAAATTCCACCAATACAAATGTATTTTTTATCCAGATATTCGTCCATTCCATATTTTGACCCCTCCCTTCCGAATCCACTTTCTTTTATTCCACCAAAAGGAGCCACTGCGGTTGAGATTAGCCCTGTATTTACGCCAATCATGCCATATTCCAATGCCTCGAAAACCTTATAGATGCGATTAATTTGATTACTATAAAAATAAGCTGCCAAGCCATATTCGCTTGCATTGGCACGTGCAATGACTTCTTCTTCTGTTTGGAAGGAAAAAATGGGGGCTATCGGTCCGAAAATTTCTTCGGTAGAGCAAAGCATGTCGTCATGGCAATTAGTCAGAATGGTAGGTTCGTAAAAAGTCCCTCCAAGTGTATATGGGATTCCTCCACAATAGAGATTAGCTCCTTTTTTTATGGCATCTTCTAATAAAAATTCGACTTTGGATAAGGCAGCATGGTCGATGAGTGGACCAATGTCTGTCTCTATATTCATGCCATCTCCAACTTTGAGTTGTATGACGGCTTGATGAAATTTTTCGACAAATTCTTGATAGATGGATTCTTGTACATATATTCGATTGCTACACACACAGGTTTGTCCAGCATTTCGGTATTTCGAGAGAATAGCACCTTTGACAGCCTCTTCGATATTGGCATCTTCAAAAACAATAAACGGAGCATTTCCTCCCAATTCCAACGAAAGCTTTTTTAATTGTCCGGCACATTGTTGCATCAGAATCTTTCCTGTTTTGGTAGAGCCTGTGAAAGATATTTTTTTTACTATCGGATTGCTGCATAACTCCAAGCCTACTTCTGAGGCTTTGTCGGAAGTAATTATCTGAATAACTCCCGATGGGATTCCTGCTTTTTCTCCTAAAAATGCCATCGCTAATGCCGAAAGGGGTGTTTGTGCCGCTGGTTTCACCACAACCGAGCAACCTGCCGCCAATGCTGGAGCAATTTTTCGTGCAATCATTGCATTAGGGAAATTCCATGGCGTAATTATGCCTACCACGCCGATAGCTTGTTTAATAACCATGATTCTCTTATCAGACTCATGTCCGGGAATGATATCTCCGTATATTCTTCGGGTTTCTTCTGCAAACCATTCGATATAAGAAGCCCCATACCGAATTTCTCCCAACGCTTCTTTGTAAGGTTTGCCTTGTTCGAGGGATAGAATTTTAGCTAAATCTTCTTCGTTTTCGAGCAATAAATGATGCCATTTCTTCAAAATATTTGCTCGTTCGGGGGCAGATTTTGTTTTCCATGCCAAAAATGCCTCTTGGGCAAATTGGATGGCTTCTGCTGTTTCTGTTTTTCCGAAATTTGGTACTTCTGTCAATATTTCGTTCGTAGAAGGATTTTGTACCTGAAAGGATGAATTTCCTTTGAGCCATTTTCCATTGATATATGCCTCCGAAATAAATAAACTGGGATTGTTGAGTATCATGGTCGTATTGATAGAGTAGGGCTAAATGTTTTTTCAGAATGATGAAAAAAGCCGATTTTATATAAAAATCGGCTTTCAGTGGCTCAGAGTGTTTTCATGTCGATGACAAATCTGTATTTTACATCAGAGCGTAGAATCCTATCATAAGCCTCGTTGATTTCGTACATTGAAATTAATTCTATATCCGAAAGAATGCCGTGTGCGGCACAATAATCCAACATTTCTTGGGTTTCTTGTATTCCTCCAATCATCGACCCAACGATACTCCGACGCTTGGAAATTAGTTTGGCAGCGGCTACTCGATGGTCGTCAGACGGAATGCCTACCAACAACATTTTCCCTTCCACTTTCAACAAATTGATGAAGGCATTCAAATCATGATTGGCAGAAACTGTATTTAATATGAAATCAAATTGCCCTTGCAAGGCTCGCATCTGTTCTTTGTCAGTAATAAGTGCAAAATGGCTTGCCCCTAATCGTTTGGCATCTGCTTCTTTGCTCGGAGATGTACTTAGCATGGTAACTTCCGCTCCAAATGAAGCCGCAAATTTAACAGCCATGTGTCCCAATCCTCCTAATCCCAAAACAGCAACTTTGTGTCCTTTGCCAACTCCTGCATATCTTAGGGGAGAGTAGGTAGTAATGCCAGCACAAAGCAGTGGAGCAACGGCTGCCAAATTCTCCGTGAATGGAATATGTAGGGCATATTTTTCATCGACTACATAACTAGAAGAATATCCACCGAATGTTCTAATGCCAGAGCCATCTCTGTAATAATCGTTGTATGTTCCCACCATTTCTTCATCGCAGTACTGTTCCATACCGCTTTGGCACGAGCTACATTTTCGGCATGAGTCCACAAAAACGCCAATCCCTACGGTATCTCCCACTTTGAATTTGCTGACTTTCGAGCCAATTTGTACCACTTTTCCCACTATTTCGTGTCCAGGTACTATCGGATAGACAGATGGACCCCATTCGCTACGTGCCATGTGTATGTCAGAATGGCACACCCCACAATACAAAATATCAACTTTTAAGTCTTCTTCTCCCACCTCTCTTCTTTCAAAGTTTATCGCTTCAAGAGGAGTTGATTGACTAGTAGCTCCGAATCCGTTTACTTGTATCATAATTTTAATAGTTAGTTTGAATGTTATTTAATAAACCAATGACTGAACTGAAGGTTTTCGGATTTTACCGAAATAATATATTTTCCCGCAGGAAAAGAGCTAATATCAGCTGTTATTTTATTGGTTTGACTATTATTTTCCCATATTTTTTTTCCATCAATCGTAAAGATACCAAATTCAAAATTTGTCCCAGCATTTTCTTTCAATACCCAAATTTTCAATAAATTATCTTCCACAGGATTGGGGAAAATCGCTACTTCTTTGCCCGATTTTTTCAGTTCATCCAATAAAACCATGATTTCTGCCAGCTGATATGCCTTGTCGAAATTCGGAATCCCATAACCTATTCTATTATTGGGGGTATCAGAAAGGCTTGCTGACCGTATCAAAATATCTCGTATTTGCATATTAGATAATTGACGAAAACCTTGCCAAAAACTTGCTACAAAACCCGCCATTAAGGGTGAGGAAAATGAGGTGCCATTGCTTGTCGTAATGGTATTGTTTGGATTACCCACGACGGTTGCTTGTCCTTGTGCCGCTAGTTCAGGCTTGATTCGTCCATCAGCTGATGGACCAAAAGAGCTGAAATAGGCTACATTTCCTTGTCCATTGACTGCCCCAACCGCAATTATCGAGTCTGCATCTGCCGGAGACCCCACATATTTCCAGCTACTATTTCCCTCATTTCCTGCCGAGGCAACCACCAAAATACCCACTTGAGCAGCCCAATCTGCTGCACGAGTAGCCAAGGCTTTGTCGCCATTCATGTCTCTGTAGGTATAATCCTGCGAAGCTATGTCAAATTCGGTATATCCCAAGGATGAATTAATGACATCTACTCCTACACTATCTGCCAACTCTGCCCCAAACAACCAATTGGCTTCTTCTCTTCGTGTTTCGCTGTTTACATCTTCTGTCGTGAGCAATACATAAGAGGCTTTATAGGCTGTTCCGACGATTTTATCTTGCTCAAACGCTGCCATACAAGAAAGTACATTCGTGCCGTGATAATGGTCGTTATAAACATTCTTTTCGTTATTTACAAAGTCGTAAGTATGAATGACTCTTTTTTCAAGAAACAAATCATTAAAAAAACTCAAATTTGGGGCATTTTGAAAGCCCGAATCCAATACACCAATCAGCATGCCTTCGCCACGAAAACCCCTTGCGTGCATTTGGTCGGCACCCAACATTGCCAATTGGGTTTGAGATAAACCATTTCCAGATGTTTCTTTTTGGTAAAATTTGTCTTTATTGCTTTTATTATTTTCGACATTTGTGTTTCTGAAATTTTTTAAGTATTCATTACCTTCAAGCCCTCGGACAAATGATAAACTGAGAATTTTGCTTAAAATCGAGGCATTACAATTGACCAACACGCCATTGTTCCACCTGGATTGATACAATACTTTAGCACCCAATTGGCTTAAATTCTTTATATAAGCTGGATTTGGCGGTAAATCTCTTTCTGTAATCTTAATGTTTTGTTTTTGTCTTCGGGCAATCGAACGTTCTGATAAAAATTCTTGTGGTCGTGAAATAGCATAGGGTGAATTGGCTTTGTCCTTAAACAAAATAAAATAATCGTTTTGGGCAAAATTGTCGAAAGATAGCAACAGCAACGAATAGAATAAGAGTTTTTTCATATATCTAAAATTTTTCGATAAAAACGAATAAGGCTTTTATTTATTGGGGATAAAGATTAAGTAAACTTATCCCCAATAATAAAAATTACTGATTATTTTTGAAACTTTTCAGAATCCATCCGCCACCAATGACATCGTCGCCTTCATAAAATACCGCCGCTTGTCCGGGGGCAATTCCGCTGACGGGTTCATGAAAGCTGACTTTCATTTTATCGCCTTCTTGTTCGATTTTAGCTGGAGACCCCTCATGTTTATAGCGTACTTTGGTGATAGTTTCTAAGGGATTATCATAAATATCAGCGTATTTTTGCATGATAAGTTTTCCGACGTACATGCCGTCTTTTTCCAAATCTTTTTCGATTCCCAACACCACTTCGTTGGTCTCTTTTCTGATTTCAGTTACAAAAATTGGCTTTCCTAAGGCAATGCCCAAGCCTTTTCTTTGCCCGATGGTATAAAAAGGATATCCTTGATGTTTGCCTACAATCGTTCCATCTTGCATCACAAAATTACCTCCTTTCACTTGTTCTTCTAAACCTGGAACTCGATTTTTTAAAAATCCTCTGTAATCATTGTCGGGAACAAAACATATTTCGTAGGATTCTTTTTTCGTAACCAAGTCGTAAAATTCTTTTTGAGTTGCCATTTCTCTGATTTCACTTTTCTTTAAATGCCCCAATGGCAATTTGGTTCGAGAGAGACTTTCCTGAGAAATGCCCCAAAGTACATAACTTTGGTCTTTCAACATATCGATGCCTTTGGAAATAACATATCGATTGTTTTCGTTCCGAATATTGGCATAATGCCCAGTAGCAATAAACTCACAATCCAATTTGTCGGCTCTTCGTAGCAAGGCATCCCATTTGATGTGGGTATTGCATAGCACACAAGGGTTTGGGGTTCTTCCTTCCAAGTATTCTCCAGTAAAATGGTCGATGACATAATCTCCAAATTCTTCTCGAATATCTAAAATATAATGAGGAAACCCTAGATTTACTGCTATATTTCGGGCATCGTTGATAGAATCCAAGCTACAGCAGCCGGTTTCTTTTTTACTGCCACCCGAAGAGGCATAATCCCAAGTTTTCATGGTCATTCCGATTACTTCATATCCTTCTTCATGAAGCATGACCGCCGCCAACGAGCTGTCGATTCCTCCGCTCATGGCTACTAAAATTCTTCCGTGTTTACTCATGTTTACTGCAAGGGGGCAAAGCCCTTCGTTTTGATTAGATAAAAAAATATTTTAACAAAAGAATCATTTTTTCCAACTCATTTGCCAATAATTTGCAAACCTAATTTGAAAAGAAATAGTTCTCCATTAAATTGCAACAAAATTAATTGTTTTTATTAGAAAAATATTAGAATGGCTCTTAAAACACTGGTAAAGGTAGGAAATGTGACAAATCTCTCGGACGCAAGGTATTGTGCAGGGATGGGGGTAGATTTAATTGGGTTTGTTTTAGATGAGAACTCAGAAAATTTTGTATCGCCCGAAAAATTGAAAGAAATTCGTTCGTGGCTTGCGGGAGTTGAAATAGTAGGGGAATGTCATGCAGTACAAGAGAATCAATTGGCTGAAATATTAGCAATAAACGACATAGATATGGTACAAATCAGTGATGTTTCGCTGATTCATGCTTTGAAAAATCTTGGCAAAAAAATCATTCTTCGTTTGGAATTTGAAAATCCTTATTTTGAAGAGTTTTTGGTGAGGTATCAATCGTTTGTTCAATATTTTTTGGTCGAAGGGCTGGAGTTTTCAGATTTTGCAAAAAAAACCTTGAAAGAGTATGCTGCCAATTATCCAATTTTGCTTGGGTTTGGCTTGGAGGCTTCTACGGTACAAAATATCTTGAATGATTTTGCTCTCAAAGGAATTGCCCTCAAAGGAACAAATGAAATTCGACCGGGCTTCAAAAATTATGATGAATTAAGCGATATTTTGGAAACCATCGAGCTGGATTAATTCTTGGATTATATTTTATTTTTCAAAAATCTTCACTAAATTCAACCTTTAGTAATTTATTTTATCCATTTATGTAGTTTGTTATACACAGTACCGTATTAAACCATTAAGTTTGCTTCATCATTAAAATATTAAACAAATGAAAAAACGATTGTATAAAATAAAATCTGACAAGCAAATTGCGGGAGTGGCAGCAGGCTTGGCTGAATATTTTGAGGTTGATAAGACTTTGATTAGAATTTTATTGGCAGTTGGGATTTTTACTCCATTGCCGGTAATTATTGCCTACATTCTTTGTTGGATAATCATGCCAGATAAATCTACGCTGGAGCTGTCGGTAAACTAATTATTAAAAAAGATAAAAATGACGAAGAAATTGTATAAAATCAACAACTCCCAGACAATGGTCGGAGGGGTTTCCTTGGGGATTGCGGAGTATTTTGGTATAGACCCGACTCTCATTAGGATTTTATTCGCCGTATTAGTATTTACTGCGGCACCAATTATTATCATCTATTTGATTCTTTACTTTGTACTGCCTGAAAAAAGTACCATTTCGGACGTAGAATCACAAAATTTTGAAACACAAGAATCCGATTTTCAACATTCAATTTCAAATAATATGAGCAAAAATCAGCAAAAAAACGGCTTGGTAGGAGGATTAATTCTTATCGCTTTGGGAGTCATTTTTTCATTCAAAACTTTCTTCCATATTAGTTTATTTCATTACATTGGCAAAATGTGGCCTCTTGGCTTTATTGCTTTGGGTATTTGGTTGATTGTAAAAGACCGAAATGGTAATAACTTTCAAAATCCGTCGGATAGTAATTCTTTATAAATACTTGGTTTAATCTAATTAGAATACAATGAACAATAAATCAAATTTGTTTTGGGGAGTTCTGTTGATTGGACTTGGGGTTTTGTTTTTGGGGCAGAACTTGGAATGGTTTCAGATTCATTGGAGCTTCGGGGATATTGCAAAGTATTGGGCAATTTTGTTGATTCTTGCGGGAATTGCGGCTTTATTGCACGAACGAAAAACAGTGTTCAATTCGGCTTCGGCAATTCTAATTGCTTTTGCCATCCCTTTGGCTCTTTATACTTGTGTAAGTGATGGGGTTGGCAACATAAAAGATGCCATTGGGGAAGATATACACATCGATTTGGATGATGATGAGGAGGAGGATTCGACTGGGGTGCGGGATTTTGAAAAAAGTCAATATTATAAAATCGATTGGACTCCAGAGACCAAAGAGGCTACCCTAAAGCTCAAAGGTGGGGCTGTTGCGTTTGAACTTCTAAATGAATCGAAAGAAAAATTGTTCGAAGCAAAAGCAACCATGTTTACGAAAAATGGTTTTACCCTTGTGGAGGAAACTCAAAATTCATCGAAAATAATTGATTTTCAACAAAATGGAAAAATCAAGGGAAATATTCATTTCGACCGAGGTGATGCTTCCAACAAAGTAGAGGTTTCTCTCAATGCTGCCCCGACTTGGAACTTAGATTTGGGCGTAGGCGTGGGTAAATTGGATTTTGATTTAGAAAAATTTAAAGTTAAAACCCTTAATTTACAAACAGGTGCCGCAGATGTTGAAATTAAATTGGGAAATTTACAGCAAAATACTGATGTAAAAGTAGAAGCTGGTTTGGCAAAAGTGAAGTTTAAAATTCCAAAAGAGGTGGCTTGTGAAGTACGTTTTGAAGGTGCTCTGAACGAAAAGGAATTGGATAATTTCCAAAAAGTGGAAGAGGGACTTTGGCGTACAGATAATTTCTCTTCTTCAAACAAAAAAATCAAATTTTCGATAGAAGGCGGACTTAGTTCCTTTGAAATAATTAGAAATTAATCGACAAATTATAGCCCTTGGTGTTGAATGCTAAGGGCTTTTTTATATTTTTGCAAAAAAAATTGCATGAATAAACTTTTCAAATTTATAATTGCTCTTCTGTCGGGCTTTACTTCTATTGCCCAAACTTTATCGCCAAGTGCTACTATTAGTATTTTGACTGTTGCCCCGGGGGAGGCTCTTTATTCTACTTTTGGTCATAGTGCCATTCGCATCAACGACCCACTAATCGGATTGGACGTAACTTATAATTATGGAGCGTTTGATTTCCGTACCGAAGGATTTTATCTGAAATTTTTGAGAGGTACGCTTCCTTATCAAATCAGTGGCAATTATTTTCAAATGGATTTGGAAGGCTGGAGTCGGGAAAACCGGGCTGTGGTGGAGCAAATCTTGAATCTCTCTGCTACTCAGAAGGAGGAGGTTTATGCTTTTTTGCAAAAAAACTACTTGCCCGAAAATCGAGAATATGCTTATAAGTTTTTCTATGATAATTGTTCTACTCGATTGAGAGATGTATTGAAGCGTGCTTGTCGGGATAGCTTGGTTTTCGACCAAACACTCCATACGGATAGCTCTTATCGGGAGTGGATTGATAAATATGCCATGAAAAACCAAAAAGCGTGGGCAGACTTTGGAATGGATTTGGCAATCGGAATTCCTGCCGATGAACAGACGGGCTTTAAGGGGGCAATGTTTCTTCCAGATAATTTGATGGATGCTATTGATCATGCAAAAATTGTTAAAAATGGTAAACTTCTTCCTCTGGTGAATCAAAAAATGATTCTTAATCGTGATTCTTTGTATGTGCAAGAGCAACAAGATACTGTCTGGACACCTTTGATTTGTTGGTCAATGTTTTTATTATTGGCTATTGCTATCTCTTTTGTGCCTAAAATCAAACAAGAATGGATTGATATTTTCGATAAAGTATTGTTTTCAATGGTAGGTTTCCTTGGTTTTGTGATAGTTTTTCTATGGTTTTTCACAGATCATGGGGTCACTGCTTTCAATTTGAATATCATTTGGGCTTTTCCTGTACTTTTGCCTGCTATCTTTTTTGTAAAAAAACAAAAACAATTGGCATTTAATTTTTTCAAATTTTATGCGATTGCCCAAATATTATTGATAATTTCATGGAAATTTCTTCCTCAAACGATTCACGATGCCTTGATTCCTCTGATTTTGGCTTTGGCACTTCGAGCATGGATGATTACCAAAAAATAATCAATTAATTACCCAAGAATAATTAATATAAACCCAAATAAAATGAAAAAAATAGTAATGCTGAGCGTATTAATTTTCTCTTTATTGGCTTGTCAAACGGAGGAAATAGCAGTAAAACCCAATTCATTCAGGTACGACAATAAAGATTATTCTTTGTCCTCGGCAATTGTAGAAAATTATGGCAAAAACAAAGATGGAAATTATGAATTGTTTGTCACTTTGCTGTCTCCAGGTATTACTGTCAAAAATGTGAATGGAGAGTTCTTGACTGTTTCGGGCAAAGGAAACTTGATAAGTTTGAATATTATTTCAAAAACATCTTCGTTAGAGAATGGTGTTTATACTTTGAAAAATACAATAAAAGAGGTCGGAACAATAGAATATGGTTCCTTGTATGTTGATTATGATTTTGACGCTTTTTCGGGTAAGATGTTGGATGTACAAAGTGGGAATATTGTTGTTAAAAAAACGAATAATTTGTATGAAATTAGCATTGCATTGGTAGCTGATGATGACAATCCTATGGATGGATATATCAAATCGACTATCAAACAATATGATTATAAATAAGGGAATTGTCTCTTTAGTATTGGGTTTGAAAGGATGTTTGGCTTGGTTCTTCTTCACTTTCTGATTTATTTATTTTTTTCCAAGATAAAATGGATTCGATAAAAATTTTTGCTCCAGCAACGGTTGCAAATGTAGCTTGTGGTTTTGATATTTTCGGGTTTGCAGTAGATGCTCCTGGAGATGAAGTGCTTGTTAAGAAAAGGTCTGATAATCAGTTGGTTATTTCTTCAATTACCGGAGATGAAGGAAAGCTTACCTATGATGTGACCAAAAATACCGTGACTGTTCCGATTATTCAGTACCTAAAATCCATTGATTCGAAGCAAGGTTTTGAGATAGAACTACATAAGAAAATGCCATTAGGAAGTGGCTTGGGAAGTAGTTCTGCGAGTTCGGTGGCGGGTGTTTTTGCAGTCAATGAATTATTGGGTAAAGTCTTAAAATCGGAAGAATTATTGCCTTTTTCGATGGAGGGAGAACGCATCGCTTGTGGTTCAGCTCATGCCGACAATGTTGCTCCGGCTTTGTTAGGAGGCTTTGTGGTGGTACGCAGTTATGAGCCTTTGGAGGTATTCAAGGTTTCTACTCCAGCGGATTTGTATGTAAGCATTGTTCATCCAGATATTGAAGTAAATACGAAGGATGCGAGGCATATTTTGCGAAGAGAAGTTTCTTTGAAAAATGCAATTTCTCAGATGGGAAATGTTGCTGGAATGATTGCGGGTTTAATGAAAGGAGACTTTGAGCTGATTTCTCACTCAATGGAAGATTTTATCATTGAGCCTGTCCGCTCGATTTTGATTCCTGAGTTTTGGAATGTTAAAAATGCTGCGTTGGAGGCGGGGGCTTTGGGTTGTAGTATTTCGGGGGCGGGACCATCTATTTTTGCTTTCAGTAAGGGAAAAGATACAGCCGAGAAAGTCGCTCAAGTAATGAAAATTGCTTTTGAAAAAGTGGGAATAGTGGCAAATGCTTATGTGTCGGGAGTCAATCAGGTAGGACCTAAAATTATTTAAAAGAATATGAAAAATAGAATTGCTCTCATCACAGGTGCTACTTCTGGTATCGGAAAAGCCACAGCCATAGCTTTTGCCCAGGCTGGGATAGATTTGATTGTTTGTGGCAGACGAAAAGAGGTTCTGGATGAATTAGTGGCTGAATTAAGCCGACAAGTCAATGTCCAAAGTTTGATATTTGATGTTCGTGACAATGATTCGGTTCAAAAAGCCATTGAATCTTTGGGGGAAGATTGGAAAAAAATTGATATTTTAGTTAATAATGCTGGAAATGCTCATGGCTTATCGCCCATTCAAGAGGGGGAAATAGGAGATTGGGATGCTATGATTGATGGGAATGTCAAGGGTTTATTGTATGTTTCGAAAGCTATTATGCCATTGATGATTGCCCGAAAATCTGGTCATATCATCAATTTGAGTTCTGTTGCTGGCAAACAAACCTATGCCAATGGAGGGGTTTATTGTGCCTCAAAAAAAGCAGTAGAGGCATTGAGCGAAGGAATGAGGCTCGATTTGACACAATATGGCATCAAAGTGACCAATATTGCTCCAGGAGCTGTTCATACCGATTTTTCTTTGGTTCGATTCAAAGGTGATGCCGAACGGGCAAACAAAGTATATGAAGGTTTTGAACCTTTGTTGGCAGAAGACATTGCCGATGCTATTTTGTATGCGGTCAATACTCCAGAGAGAGTCACGATTGCGGATATTGTTTTATATGCTAAGGCTCAATCCGCCCCTACAACCATTTATCGAAAGTAAATTCGGATGGATAACTCACTTGAAAGTTTAAAAGATATTGATATTCGGTATTTTCTTCAAGAAATGGGCTTTGAAATCATTCAGAGCCGAAAAATGAAATGCCCTTTTCATGACGACGACAAACCTTCAATGGTGATTTATCCACCTCCACAAAATGAATTTCATTGTTTTGGATGTGGCAAGCATGGGGATATTGTCAATTTCTATGCGGCTATCCATCAATTGTCTTTCAAAAAAGCTTTAGATGAGCTTGCTGAAAAATATTTATTTCATCGCTCAAGCCAAGAAACTCGAAAAATAAATGTCAATCAGGTTTATTCCAAAATCGTAAAAGAAGCAACGCCACAAAAATCGACAGTGATAGCAACGAATATTTATGAAAGTTTGCGACAATTTTGTCTGAATCAAGTGCCTACCGATTCGGCTCGTCGGGCAGCAAATTATTTGAGAGGACGAGGGATTGATGATTGGACAATCAGGTATTTTAAAATATTCGTCATTAAGAATTACTCCGAAACCAACGATTATTTAAAAAATAATTTCAAAATGCAAGAGTTGGTTGATTCGGGTTTGTTTAATCAAAAGGGAAATCTGATATTTTTTGTACACCCAATTATAATCCCATATTTTTCGGACGGTAAAATAGTTTATTTGCAAGGAAGAACTATTGGCACACCTCCCGAAAATAACCATAAATATCAGTTTTTATCAGGAGTTCCTCGAATCATATTCAATGCCGATGTTTTGAAAAATTTGCGTAATAATACAGAAATTTATATAACAGAAGGAGCTTTTGATTGCATGATTTTAGTAAAAAATGGAATGCCCGCAATCAGCCTTGGTAGTGCTGCTTTATTCAAACCTGAATGGATTAAAATACTCAAAAAATTCAAGGTCTTTATCTGTTTTGATAATGACGAAGCTGGTCAAGAAAATGCACTCAAACTTATGGAAAAGCTAATTTTTCATGGTATTTTGGCAGAAATCAAAGATTTAACGAAAGGATTTAAAGATATCAATGAATATTTTGAACGAAAAAAATTAGAATAAAATGTCATGAAAGTATTACAAAACAAATTAAACTCTAATTTTATTCATCAGAGACCTATTTTTCTTGTTCAAGAAATAAAAAGTAAGTACTTTTCTCCCAATTAATAAATTTATTTAAGCACAAGGCTGACACGATTCCTTGTAGGACGAATGTTTCATGTCTTTATCATCAGTCTATAGATTTAAAAAGAGAGGTGAAATGAAATACCACTTAATAATTATTGTCTTATTTTCAGCTTTACGATTATTTGCTCAAAATGATACCACGAAGCCACTAACATTTGGTGGCTATGCCGAGCTTTATTATAGTTATGATTTTAGTATGCCTGCGAATCACGAAAAACCTGATTTTATTTACAATTATAGACGGCATAATGAACTTAACCTTAATTTAGCGTATGCGAAGGCAAGTTATAAAAAAGATAATTTAAGAGGGAATTTGGCATTAATGCTGGGTAATTATGCTCAATACAATATGAGTACAGAGCCTCATTGGGCTCAGTTTGTGCTTGAGGGTAATATCGGTATCAAACTCTCAAAAAAAAATAATATTTGGTTAGATTCAGGTATAATGCCATCGCATATTGGTTTTGAAAGTGCTGTCGGGACAGATTGCTGGACCCTCACTAGAAGTTTATTGGCTGAAAATTCGCCTTATTACGAAACGGGTGCAAAATTATCATCTATCAGTAAAAATGAAAAACTAAGCCTTGCTGCAATGGTTTTAAATGGTTGGCAAAAAATTCAAAGACCAAATAATTTTCAAAAACCAAACTTTGGAATGCAAGTGGTGTATC
>JACCDQ011125890.1_pt1 | contig 15795 bp, 13 predicted proteins | sample 7446031 | NCBI WGS metagenome assembly JACCDQ01 (sample SAMN15323442, study PRJNA562643) | freshwater metagenome | isolation source: river surface water | place: USA:Blue River Watershed | collected 2017-08-17
GCTTATCCATTACTTTGGTTCATATCGATTTTACCTTTCCGAATATTTTATTGGATTTCTGATATACTCTATTTTATTGTTTACTACATAATAGGTTATCGAAAGAAAACCGTAAAACACAATTTAGAAATTGCTTTACCGCATTTAAACGACAAAGAGCGTTTACAAGTCGAGAAAAAATTCTATCATCATTTTTGTGATCTATTTATGGAAATGGTCAAAACCATGACTATTTCTCCGGAAGAAATGCAAAAAAGATTTAAAATCACAAATCTGGATTTACTCAAAGAATACGAAGAAAAAAACCGAAGTATCATGGTTTTAGCCTCTCATTATGCCAGTTGGGAATGGTTAATAGCAATCAATCTTAAATCCTCCTATCAGGGTGTAGGTGTTTACAAAAGAATAGCCAACCGCTATTTTGACAAATTGGTCAAAGACATTCGTTCAGAATACAAAACCGAATTAGTATCAACTGACAAAACCATTCCGTTGATGGCAAACAACCAACGAAAAGGAATCTTATCCCTGTACGGACTTGTCAGTGACCAATCACCTAAAACCAAACAAATTGCACATTGGGAAAATTTTATGGGAATGGAAACTCCGGTTCACATTGGTCCGGAATTATTATCTAAAAAATACAATCTCAATGTTGTGTTTGCCAAAGTTACCAAGGTAAAAAGAGGTTATTATGAAGCCACTTTGGTTCCTATTACTGACGACCCGAAATCACTTCCTAATTATGAAATTATCCATCGCTATATTAAAGAAGTAGAAAAACAAATTTATGAAGCTCCTGAATATTATTTCTGGACTCATAAAAGATGGAAACACCAACATAAATAAAACAAAAAAGCTTAGTTGTATAATTACAAACTAAGCTTTTTTTATATAGCAAAATGATAGATTTGGGGCTTACAAATCAAATCCTAAAGAAAACATCCAAACTCGATTTTGAGCTTTTTGTTCATCGTACAAATCTCCTAATCCCAGATGGTATCTTACACCTAAACTAATACCTGAATCTGTTTTAATACCTGCTCCGAAATTCATTCCCCAATCAAAACTATCCGGATTATATTCCTGGGTACTGCTAAATACTCCGTCATAAACTTCTTTATGAGTCACCGCAACTCCTATTTGCGGCCCTGCTTCCAGAAAAAAGTTTTGAGAAGGATAAGCTTTAAACATTACAGGCAAATTGATATAATTCAATTTTTGAGTAAATTTCCCGGAACTATTGGTGATTTCATAACCTTGTTGTGAAAATAGTAATTCCGGTTGAATGGAAAAAGCATCACTTAAAAATGACTCTCCATAAATTCCAACATGAAAACCATTTCTGCTATCAGTTTCTCCGTCACCGTCAAAACTTACAGCAGCTAAATTATAACCTCCTTTGATTCCTCCATGTGACTTATGTAATGAAGTTTCCTGTGCTTCTATAGACGTTACTAAACCTAGCAACAATCCAACTAAATATATTTTTTTCATTATTTTATTTTTAAAATTATTTACCCCCATTAGCCTGAAGATCGGCTATACACTGAGTATCTAATTGTGGGATAGTTCCGCCCAGTAAATTACTCCCTGATTCGGCTTCCCAAAACATCAAACAACTTGACACATTACAATGTCTTTTATGTTCTGAATCTTCATGACTGGTTTGCATAGCTGTTCCGGCATTAGTTAAACCTAAAATATGTCCAAATTCATGCTCGATTACTGTAGATTCTAAAACTACTGTACTTGGTTTATACAAACCACCACTTAATTTGCGAACTGTATTTTCATAAATTACAAAAGAAGTATTTCTATACGCTGTACCTAAAACCACCGAAGTGCTCGTATCTGTAGAAGATTTTGCATCAGCAAAAAAAGCCCAGACCGCAATTTGATTCCCTTCATTATAATAAATTCGGTTAGCATCTTCAATGGCAACAATTTGTGTATTGGTATAGCTGTCATTACCAGGAGACGGAATGGCTCTTTTTTGAATTGTAATCCCTCCCGATTTATTAATTCTGGTATTTAAAAAAGAAACAAAGTTATTAATTGCTGTAGCGGTAGGTTCATAGCCTTCTACATAAACTATCTCTACAATCATACTATCGAATTTATCTTCTGATAATAAATCGTGTGCAGAAGTCCCTAACGTTTTTTTATTATTTGCTTTAACAATTACATCTGAATTATCATCACTCGGAGAACAGGAATTCAGTAAAAAAAAGGCTAAAACAAATACAGCTATTATTTTCTTCATTATCTAAATTTTATAAACTACTTCTTTTAAAAAGATAAATTAAACACAAATTAATGGTATATACCAATTCCTTAGCATTTAAATTTGTTTCAATACTAATTTTACAGCACTATTGGTTTTACTCTCTAATGTAATTGTTGAAGCAGTAAAACTGATTACCTTCCATGTATTATTGAATACGGTAAAATTAGTATTACTGGTAAAACCTAATTGTAAATATACATCCGTGTCTGATGTCATACTATAAGTACCTGAAGCAACAGTAGTCAAAGTTTCCATAGACTTCACCTTCCAATCGTTTGTAAAATCAATAGTCTTATTCAAATAATAACTAGTAGCCGATTCTACTCCAGCTACAATATAAGAACTCACTTTAAAAGTTCCGTCAACTAAGATTTTTTCTAATTTGGCTTTATTTTCTGCAGCCGCATCAATTTTTGATTCAATACTCAACGCAGCGGTAATTTCCGATTTCAATTCAGCATCACTGTTTACAGTTGCGGTAGTTCCATCAGCAAGTGTAACAGTTATTGGATATTTTACTGAAAAATAGTCGGTGCTTGATAAATTAATCATATAAGTATACAATTGTCTTTCGGTTGTAATAACAGTACTTCCTGTTTGTACTAAACTCGCATCATAGGTTAATATTGTGATTGGGAAGCTAATATTTAATGAAGAAATAGCAGCCTGACCATTATTTTCTGCCTGAGTACAATTATTTACTATAGCATTATATTCTGATTGACTGTTTACAGTAACCTCTGTATAATCGCTCATTCTGATTCTTAAAGGAAATTGAAGTACCACTGTATCGGTATCATTATTAAGTTGTCCAAGAATAGTAATTGCTTGTTCATAACTCAATTGGTTTACAAGGCTTACACCATTTACTGTAGCGCTAAAAGGAAACAAAATAGAAGAGCAGGAAGAACCATCTAAAGCATCATCTGATGATCCATCATACATGGAAATTCTCTTAATACTATTGGCTGTAGTTGAATTAGCGGTGTTCGTATTCGGATTATCTCCCTGAACTTCTTCAACCTCACTTTGGCATGATGTTAAACTAAAAATTCCCATCAATGCAATTCCGGCAATCAATTTAAATGTTTTCATAATTTACAAATTTAATATTTCTAATAGTTAATAATGACGATTTATTCGCATTTCTATTAGTAAGACAACAGCAATTGGTTTTTCCCTACCCTTAAAAAATAAAAAACATTAAAAATTTTATAAAAAACTGATTTACAACAACATTAAAGCCGTAAAAAAAATACATTTTTTTCAAACACTGATGATTTCAAAAAAATAATATAATTTTACAAAACCCCTAAACCAATCCTACAAGAAGAATGAGTAAGGAAAACAACAATCTTTGCGAAGAATCTTATTTTAGCGAATTTTATATAAAAAACGTACAATCAGCAACCAATTTTGCCTATTACAAATCGGGCGATAGTGATGCCGCTTTAGATATTGTCCAGGATGCCTTTGCTAAAATCTGGGAAAACTGTTCCCAAATTGACTACACCAAAGTAAAAACCTATTTATTCACAACAGTAAATAATTTGTTCCTGAATACGGTTAAACATCAAAAAGTAGTTATGGCTTTCGCCAAAGACACTCCTGCTCTGGATAAAACCAATCAAAGTCCCGAATACCTTTTAGAAGAAGAAGAATTTAAAATCAAACTGCAAAATGCCATCGCTTCATTAAGCGAAGCACAAAGAGAAGTTTTTTTAATGAACCGAATTGACGGAAAAAAATACAGGGAAATTGCCGAAATATTAGATATCAGTCAAAAAGCAGTCGAAAAAAGAATGTCGGGTGCATTAAAAATTCTAAAAGATCAAATCGAAAATATCTAACTAATTGATAGTAGGGTAAAATCCTATTGAGTTGTCTTATCACTATAGCGAGAACTAATGAAAAAGGAAAAAGAAATATTAAAATGGCTTAACGGAGAACTTTCCGCTGAAGAAATTGAAGATTTAAAACAATCCGAAGATTTTGAAACTATAGAAAAGATTGCTCATTATTCAGCTCATTTGGCAACTCCAAAGGTAGATGCCGCAGCAGCTTTGGCTTCATTTAAAAGCAGAAATTTGACTAAAAAAGAACCTAAAGTGAGAACACTTAACTTTAGAACTTTCTTTAAAGTAGCTGCTGCTGTTGCCATACTATTAACTTCAGCTTATTTCTTATTTTTCAATTCGACACAATCTTTCGAAACCGGAATTGCACAAACCAAAAGCTTTCAGCTTCCCGACAACTCCGAAGTATTACTGAACGCTTCGTCTAAAATTACTTTCAACGAAAAAAATTGGGACAAAAAAAGAGATTTGACCCTTGAAGGAGAAGCTTATTTCCAGGTTCAAAAAGGAAAAACCTTTAGCGTAAAAACGGTTGATGGTGTGGTGAAAGTTTTAGGAACTCATTTTGATGTAAAACAAAGAGACAACTATTACGAAGTAAGCTGTTTTGAAGGTTTGGTAAGTGTGACTTACAATAATACAACCGTAAAATTACCTCCCGGAAAAAGCTTTAGGGTCATTAACAAACAAATTGAAAAAACAGATGATTTTGATGCGCAAACACCTTCCTGGTTACAAAAAGAATCCAGTTTTACCCGTGTTCCACTCAATCAGGTTATTGCTGAATTAGAGCGTCAATATGATATACAAATTGAAACCCAAGGCATCGATACTTCTAAATTATTTACCGGAGGTTTTACACATACCAATCAAAAAACAGCTTTGGAATCCATTACTATTCCGCTGCAATTAAGCTATACAATAAAAGGCAAAACTGTTACATTATACCAATATGAAGTTCAATAAATGGATTTTTTATTTCGTGTTTTTTGTTGGGAGTATTGGTACTGCACAAACAAGCAGTAACAAAACTCCTTTAACCACTATTATAAAAACCCTTGAACAACAGTTTAATATTAAATTTTCCTATGCTGTAGAAGACATTGCTACAATTAGCATCGAAAAACCTTCTAATACCTTAAACCTGCAGCAAACCATTGATTATTTAAATGCAAAAGTTCCGCTTAATTTCAAAGCGCTCGACAGTCGCTACATTACCATATCACGTCTGGACAAAATCATAAATATTTGCGGATTTATTCTGGCAGAAGATTCTAAAAACATACTTTCGGGAGCAACTATTCGAACCAATAATTCAAAAGTAACTATTGCTTCAAAAAACGGAAGTTTCAGTCTGGAGAATATTCCTCTGGAAACGATTATTACTATTTCTTATTTGGGTTTTGAAACTAAAGAAGTAAGAGCAACTGTTTTTTTTGCTGCTGCAAAAGATTGTCCAACGATTTATTTAAAACCATCCAAAGAAGAACTAAATGCAGTATTGATTCCGGTATTTCTAACTTCCGGTTTACAAAAATCTATTGATGGAAGTACAATTTTAAACACTAAAAAATTCGGAATTCTTCCCGGATTGACCGAACCTGATGTTTTACAATCCATCCAAGTGCTGCCGGGAATTGAAAGCGCTAATGAAAGTGTTGCCAATATCAATGTTCGCGGAGGTACAAACGACCAAAACCTAATGCTTTGGGACAATATCAAAATGTATCATTCAGGACATTTCTTTGGTTTAATTTCGGCTTACAATCCTAATTTGACTAATAAAATTGTAGTGACTAAAAACGGTACCAGTGCCGAATTTAGTGATGGTGTTTCGAGTATGATTAATATGAGTACCAATAACGAAATCAAGAATTCCGTTTCCGGTGGTGCTGGTATCAATTTAATTAGCGGAGATGCTTTTGTTGAAATTCCGTTGGCCAAAAATCTGGAAATCGATCTTTCTGCCCGTCATTCCATTACCGATTTTGTCAACACTCCTACTTATAACAACTATTACAAAAAGAGTTTTCAGGATACCGAAATCAATGCCGATAACTCCGATAAAAACACCAATTCGGATTTTTATTTCTATGATTACACTGCCAAAATTCTTTATGATTTAAACGAAAAGCATCAGTTTAGAGCCAATCTTATCGGGATAACCAATGAATTGAATTATTCTGAAAATAATAACACCGATGACACAAAATCAAAATCCAGTGCGCTTTCGCAAAAGAACATCGGTTTTGGTGGCAATTGGAAAGCCCAATGGACACCCAAATTAAGTACCCAATTGAACAGCTATTTTTCCAGATACAACATTGATTCCCGCGATTATCGTATTGCCACCGATCAGCTGTTGACCGAAGCCAATGAAGTGATTGAAACCGCGACCAAACTGAATTTGCATTATTTATGGAATGAAAACACCCAACTTTTAGCCGGATACCAAGTCAATGAAACCGGAATGCTCAACCAAACCCGTGTAAGCGCACCATTCTATTCCAGTACGAAAAAGAATGTTTTATTGAATCAGGCTTTATACGCCGAAACTGAATACAACAAGAACAAAACCTACTTGCGTTTAGGACTTCGATTGAATTATTTCCAGAAATTTCAAAAATTCCTTTTCGAACCCCGAATCAATTTCAGACAGGAACTTTCCCAACAATTCGCATTCAAACTGGAAGGCGAATTTAAAAATCAGACTTCTACACAAATTATCGATTTTGAAGATGATTTTCTGGGTGTGGAAAAAAGACGCTGGCAATTGGTCAACAACAAAGACATCCCGATTGCAAAAAGCAAACAGGCTTCTTTTGGCTTCGAATTCAATGATAATAACTGGAACATTGACCTCACCGGATTTTACAAACTGGTTGACGGCATTACCGCTTCAAACCAAGGATTTTACAATAATTTCCAATACAAAAATGCCAACGGAAGCTATACTGATAAAGGAATTGAATTCTTAATCAACAAAACGGCCAAAAAACATAGCGCCTGGCTGAGTTATACTTTTAGCCAAAACAATTATCATTTTGAGAGTTTTATACCTTCTTCGTTTCCTAATAATGTTGACATTCGTCATTCAGTAAACATGGGATGGAATTATGCTATTTTGGAAAATTTAAAAATGGCCATTGGAGGCAGCTGGCACAACGGACTGCCCTACACCAAACCCGTTGCAGGAAATGAAACGGTACAAAATGGAAACCGCTATTTTGTAAATTACGATACCCCAAACAGTCAAAACCTGGAAAATTTTCTTCGAATAGATGCTTCCTTTAGTTACAGTTTCAATTTCAGCTCGGCTATAAAAGCAATTCTAAGAGCTGGTGTAATTAACATCACTAATCAAAACAACATTATTAACCGTTATTACAAAGTTGATTCTAACGATACTTCGAAAACCATACAGGTTAACAACAAATCCCTAGGCTTGACTCCTAATGTGAGTTTCAGGGTGAATTTTTAAATAATCAACTTCACCTAGTAAAAACTTATTCACAAATAAAATACACTAAAGCAATTTGTAATAATTTATTTATATATTTGAATAAAATATGCTATACAGTAACGACTATACATCCAAAATGAGATAGATTGTCGCTAGTTTGTAGTGAGTATAAACAAGTTAGCAGGCATTATACAACATCCCAGTCTACAAATTATGAGAACTGAACGATACGACTTTATTAATCTTCCCCCAGAATTTCAACTAAAGCATAAAAGTTGCGAATTCTTACTTTATCAAATTGAAGATTTTATTACCTCAGATGCATATAAAGATTTAAAGGAACAGACAATAGAATTCGACAAAGAAGTAGAATTATTAGACGACGAAAATATACTTGATTATTTGCTTAGAATTAACAAATCTGAAAAACACGATGAGATAATTACAAGTAATATTTTAAACGCGGTTATCAGAGATACGTGTCAGTTTTTACAAATTGCACTTTTTGCCTCTTTACAACAACGTATCACTGTGGCATTTTCTCTTGTTAGAAAACCCTTCGTTTATAACCTAATTATAATCTTAAGATTATATCTTACTAGTGATTTTTTGGAGCGATTTAATACGGAAGATTCCTTTGACACTACTGGGTTAAACCAACAAGATATTAAAGAATTACTAAATGCTTCTGAAAACATAATTTTGAGTAAATCGATTAAAGCCTCAGACGTATATAATTTCATATTCAACCAGGATTTAGATGACAGTTTAGTAAATATTTCTAACAAAGCTCTTCATCCATCGACAACTCGAAAAAAGAACAATAAAACCGAAATTCAAAATCTAAATTTTGTATTCAGTACCGAAGAGGGTATTATGTCACAATGGGACTATTTGTATAGAAGATTACCGTTTTTACTATTATATCTTAACGAAATACTTGAAGCAATTATGTTTGATCATTTGAAATTAGAAAATAAAATTTATTCTGATCGCTTGACAGAAAGAGCAAATTTCTTTAAAAAAAATAACCCCAGCTGGCACGAGCGTTTTTCTTAAGGTTCGCTAGCGCGAGCGTCCCGCTCGTGCCCGTAACAATATATAAACTTATTTTAGGACAAAACACAAAAAATGGAATAGCAATATGGGTACGAGCGGGACGCTCGCACTAGCAAAGTAGAAAATCCCAGGCTAGCGCGAGTGTCCCGCTCGTGCCCACAAAGTGGAGCAAGTTATTTTTATCTGTTTTAAAAAAAACAATGAGCCGAAAATATAAATTTGGAGAAAAATCAGGAGCTTATTTCATAAGTTTTGCTACCGTAAACTGGATAGATGTGTTTACCAGAGATGCTTATTTTTGGTGTATAATAGAGTCGTTAGATTTTTGCAGAAAGAATAAAGGAATGGAGCTCTATGGTTATTGCATTATGCCGAGCCATGTACATTTAATATTTCGTTCCGCATTAAATGATCCTTCGGGATTGATAAGAGATTTTAAAGGATTTACCTCAAAAAAAATGCTCAAACTCATAGAAGATAATCCGCAAGAAAGTAGAAAAGAATGGATGCTTTGGATGTTTGAGAGAGCTGGAAAAAAGAATAGTAATGTTACCAATAGACAGTTTTGGCAACAAAATAATCAACCAATCGAGATTTGGTCATTGAAAGTATTTGAGCAAAAGTTAGAATATATTCACAATAATCCTGTTGAAACAGGATTTGTAACCGACTCTATGGATTGGAAATATAGTAGTGCTAGAAACTATGGTAATAATGACCAAACTATTTTGGAAATTGATATGAATTAGATGGTGGGCACGAGCGGGACGCTCGCGCTAGCGAAAGCATCTCGACTGCGCTCGATGTGACAAACAAAGAATAGACTATTATATTTCCCCCAGCTACCGCGAGCGTCACGCTCGTGGACACAAAGAAATTGAAAAATTCAGGATGGGTACGAGCATGACGCTCGCACCTGCTTGTTAAAATCAACTATTAACCAACTTAATTTTTTCATCATGAGTATTTTTACCTTATTTCCAATTTTAGTATCCCTTTGTTACTTCGGAATCATTTTAGGGATTGTTTATATCATCCATAAATGGGTTAATAAACTTTTCATTTTAAAACAAGAACAGAACGACTTACTAAGAGAAATTATCAAAAAAATGGACAATAAATAAAAACAAATCCCTTTCAAAATCAAATTTGAAAGGGATTTTAATTTATAAGAAACAGCTCTTAAATTCCTGCTATCGATTTAATTTCATCAATAATTCGCAATGCCAAAGCATCAGCCTGAGATTGCAAAGGCGCTTCGGTATAAATACGAATAATCGGTTCTGTATTGGATTTTCTTAAATGAACCCATTCTTTAGCAAAATCAATTTTAACTCCGTCAATAGTGGTAATATCTTCGTTTTTGTATTTCTCAGTCATGGCCACTAAAATCGCATCCACATCAATTTGCGGAGTCAATTCGATTTTGTTTTTACTCATGTAATATTCCGGATAAGAAGCACGCAAAGCTGAAACGCTCATATTCTTATTAGCCAAATGAGTCAGGAACAAAGCCACTCCTACCAAACTATCACGACCATAATGCGACTCCGGATAAATGATTCCTCCGTTTCCTTCACCTCCAATAATCGCATTATTCTTTTTCATCAATTCTACCACATTCACCTCACCTACTGCACTGGCTTCATAACTTCCGTTATGTGCATTAGTCACATCTCGCAAAGCACGGGAAGAAGACATATTAGAAACAGTATTGCCTGGTGTTTTACTCAACACATAATCAGCCACAGCTACCAAAGTATATTCTTCACCAAACATTTCTCCGTCTTCACTAATAAAAGCCAAACGATCCACATCAGGATCGACAACAATACCAAAATCGGCTTTTTCTTCAACTACTAATTCGCAAATGTCCTTCAAATGTTCTTTTAAAGGTTCCGGATTATGAGGGAAATGTCCGTTTGGTTCGCAGTATAATTTTACGACTTCAACCCCCATTAAATCCAATAACTTAGGAATAATAACGCCTCCTGATGAATTGACACCATCAACAACCACTTTAAATTTAGCTGCTTTTACTGCATCAACATCTACTAAAGGTAAATTCAAGACTTCATCGATATGAATATCCATATAAGCATCGTTTTCGATAATTTCGCCTAAACTATCCACATCGGAAAAATCAAATGCTTCTGCCTCAGCAATAGCCAGAATTTTTTCGCCTTCCACTCCATTTAAGAATTCTCCTTTGTCATTTAATAATTTTAAAGCGTTCCATTGTTTTGGATTGTGCGAAGCCGTTAAGATAATCCCACCATCAGCACTTTCTAATGGAACTGCCACTTCAACAGTAGGAGTTGTTGACAATCCTAAATCAATTACATCAATTCCTAATCCTATTAAAGTATTTACAACCAAATTATGAATCATTGGTCCTGAAATTCGGGCATCACGTCCTACAACCACCTTCAGATTTTTATTGTCTTTTCCATAGGTGTTTTTCAACCAGGTACCATAAGCCGAAGCAAATTTCACTGCGTCAACCGGAGTAAGATTGTCTCCTACCTTTCCGCCAATAGTTCCACGAATTCCTGATATTGATTTTATTAATGTCATTCTTGTTTTATTTTATTGTTTGGTTATTTTTAAAAATATTGGTCACAAATATAACAATTGACAGCTAACAAAAGTCAATTAGATTTCATATTTTAGACGAATGAATTTCCTAGCACACATCTATCTTTCCGGAGACAATGAATTTATTAAAATTGGTAATTTCATGGCCGATGGTATCCGTGGAAGAAAATTTGAAGATTATCCTCCGGAAATTCAAAAAGGAATCCTGTTACACAGAGCAATCGATACTTTTACAGATGCACATCCTGTTTTCAGAAAAAGTACCAAACGCCTGCACGAAAGATATCATCATTATGCCGGTGTAATTGTCGATATATTTTACGATCATTTTTTGGCTAAAAACTGGAACAATTATTCGAATGAGAATTTAGAAGAATATGTCAGCCATTTTTACCAATCCATGTACAAGCATCATGATTTACTCAGTGAAAGAGCCCAAAGTATTTTGCCTTATATGGAAAAACAAAATTGGCTTTCGAGCTATCAAAGCATTGACGGAATCCATGAAATCTTAAGTCGTATGGATCGCCGAACTGACAACAATTCGAATATGCGTTTCGCATCTGAAGAACTTCAGGAATTTTATTCGGAATTCGAAGCAGAATTCAGCTCTTTTTTCGAAGATATAAAAAGCTATTGCGTCTCAAAATTAAATTCACTTTAGAATGGGATTTGTAAACCAATTAGAAAATGCTTTTCAGGAAATCAGTAATGCCGAAAATGCAAGCGCAATGGCGAAATACATGAAAAATCATTTTTCGTTTTTTGGCATCAAAACCACCGAAAGAAGACAAAGGTTTCAGGAAATTTGGAAAGCAAACAAAACGGAAGTTTCCAAAAATACCAGAACAATTGCCTTAGAATTGTATGCAAAAGAACAAAGAGAATTACACTATTGCGCTATCGAAATTCTAGTCAAACAGCTCAAAGGAAATTACCAAAAAGAAGACATTTTACTCATAGAAAAGTTACTAATTACCAATTCCTGGTGGGACAGCGTGGATTCTATTTCGAAATATATTCTGGGACAATACCTCGTAGAATTTCCGGATGCAATTCCGGAGACTGTAGCAAAATTTTCAAATTCAGAGACTATGTGGCTCAACAGAAGTGCTATTCTGTTTCAATTGGGTTACAAACAAAAAACCGATTTTGAGTTACTCAAAACCATTTGTATTCAGCATCAAAATGCAAGCGAATTTTTCATTCAAAAAGCCATTGGATGGGCTTTACGGGAATATGCTAAAACAAATGCTGAAGCCGTAAAAGAATTTCTTTTGGTTAATAACTTAAAGCCTTTAAGCCGAAAAGAAGCCCTTAAAAATTTAGCCGACGCCTAAAATTATAGTATTTTAGCACTTTCAAAAAAGCACAATAATGTTCAAAAAATATATAGCAAAACTGGAAAGTATAATTGGTTTAGCCCAATCGTTGTTAACCGAAAAACAATTCATTTTCCTTTCGAGTGTATTAGTGGGTATTAGTTCGGCCATTGCCGTAATTGTTTTGAAATCTTTTGCTCACTGGGTATTTATTTTTGCTACCAATATCAACAAAATCCTAAAATTAAGTTTCATCAACAGTATTTTGCCTATAGCCGGTCTTTTACTGACTGTTTTTGTAATCAAACGTCTGCTGGGCGGAACGATCGAAAAAGGAACTTCTCAAATTTTATACGCTGTTGCCAAAAAAGCGAGTATCATTCCAAGAAAACAAATGTATGCTCATATCATGACCAGTTCCCTGACGGTAGGTTTAGGAGGTTCGGCGGGTTTAGAAAGTCCTATTGTGGTTACAGGAGCTGCCTTTGGCTCTAATTTTGCGCAAAATTACAAACTGAACTACAAAGACAGAACTTTACTTATAGGCTGTGGTGTAGCTGCAGGTATTGGTGCGGCTTTCAACGCTCCTATCGCAGGAGTATTATTTGCAATTGAATTTTTACTGGTTGATGTAAGTATTTCAGCCTTTACTCCTATCATGATTGCAGCTGCAACAGGCGCTTTGGTTTCTGTAATTACATTAGACGAAACCATTTTGTTAAAAGTACAGCAACAAAAAGAATTTGATTACCACAACATTCCGTTTTATGTTTTACTGGGAGTAGTCACCGGATTTATCTCGGTTTATTACACCCGAAATTTTCAAAAAACCGAACATTTTTTCTCTCATCTGCGATTAAATCCATACAAAAAAGCGCTTTTAGGCGCTTCGATATTAGCGGTATTAATATTTATTTTTCCAACGCTTTTTGGCGAAGGTTACGAAAGCATCCGAACACTGGCTGACAATAATGCCGGAGAATTATTAGAAAATACCTTATTCAGTTCGTTCCAAAACAACAAATGGATTATTCTGCTTTTTGTAGCCGCAACGATGATGATGAAAGTTTTTGCTACTTCGATTACCTTGGGGTCCGGTGGAAACGGAGGTAATTTTGCTCCTTCCCTTTTTATGGGCTCTTATGTGGGGTATGTTTTTGCAAAAACCCTAAACTTAACCGGATTAACTCATTTACCAATCAGCAATTTTACGATGATAGGTATGGCCGGAATTTTGAGTGGATTATTCCATGCGCCACTGACAGCTATTTTCCTTATTGCCGAAATCACAGGTGGTTACAGTCTGATGCTACCGCTAATGATTGTAGCTTCTATCAGTTTTGCGATTTCAAAAACATTCGAAAAACACTCGATGGATGTAAAAAGCTTGGTTCAAAAAGGACATGCTTTTACTAACAACAAAGACACTAATGTTTTAGCTACTTTAAACACCAATTCGATCATTCATACGGATTATTTAACGCTGGCTCCAGATGATAATTTGGAAAAATTAGTGGATTTGATTTCGCATTCTACCCAAACCGTTTTTGCTGTTGTCGATAAGGAAAAACATTTATTAGGTGTGGTTCATTTTAACGAAATCAGAGAAGTTATTTTTAACAAATACAGAGTTAAATATACTCTTGTAAAAGAAATCATGAAAAATCCCGCCGATATTATTTATCCATTTAATAATATGGAAGTTGTCATGGACAAATTTGAAAAAACCAGAAAAACTTATTTACCTGTTATCAAGGATGAAAAATACTATGGTTTCATTTCAAAATCGGAAGCACTGGAAGCTTACAGAAGTAAACTAAAATCGATGACGATAGAGTAAAATTTCACAGAGATTTGCAAAGTTAGCACAGAGACACAAAAAATAGTTCTCAAAATGCCAGTCAATGTATGAGTTAACTTAGCAAATTTTTATAAAATCACTCTTTTGCCATAAATTCTCCACGATACTCTGTGTTAACTTTGCGAATCTCTGCGAAACAAATAGTAACTTTGCTGTCATTGTGATGAAAAAAGCAATCAGTAAAAATTATGTTAGACAAAGACAATACTATTGAAGTTTTAGGCGCCAGAGTTCATAATCTCAAAAATATAGATATTTCCATTCCTCGTGAAAAAATGGTAGTTATTACCGGACTTTCGGGTTCCGGGAAATCTTCCCTAGCTTTTGATACTATTTATGCCGAAGGACAACGCCGTTATGTAGAAACTTTCTCGGCTTATGCCCGACAATTTCTTGGCGGTCTGGAACGTCCTGATGTGGACAAAATAGATGGATTGTCACCTGTTATTGCTATTGAGCAAAAAACGACTTCAAAAAGTCCGCGTTCTACCGTTGGGACAATTACTGAAATATATGATTTCCTGCGTTTGCTTTACGCTCGTGGAGCCGATGCTTACAGTTACAATACCGGCGAAAAAATGATTTCGTATTCAGACGAGCAAATAAAAGATTTGATTGTAACTGATTTTGCTAACAAGCGCATCAATATTTTAGCTCCGGTAATTCGCGCCCGAAAAGGACATTATGGTGAATTATTTCAACAAATTGCCAAGCAGGGATTCTTAAAAGTAAGAGTAAACGGTGATATTCTGGATATTACTCCCGGAATGAAACTGGATCGCTATAAAACCCACGATATTGAAATTGTAGTGGACAGAATGCTTATCGATACTAGTGAAGACAATCAAAAACGCCTTTCCGAAAGCATCAATACTGCCATGCACCACGGCGAAAATGTTTTGATGATTTTAGATCAGGACAGTCAAGAGGTTCGTTATTTTAGCCGAAACCTTATGTGTCCTTCAACTGGAATTTCATACCAAAATCCGGAACCCAATTTATTTTCATTTAATTCTCCAAAAGGAGCCTGCGAAAATTGCAACGGATTAGGAACGGTAAACGAAATTAATGTTAAAAAGATTATACCAGACCCAAAACTATCAATAAAAGCGGGAGGTTTTGCGCCCCTTGGTGAATACAAATCTTCCTGGATTTTCAAACAATTGGAAACCATCGGACAGAAATACAATTTTAAAATCACCGATGCCATCGAAAGTATTCCTGAGGCAGCGATGGAAATGATTCTGAATGGTGGTAAAGAAAAATTCACCATCAATTCCAAAGATTTAGGTGTTGCCCGTGATTACAAAATAGATTTTGAAGGAATTGCAAATTTCATCAAAAAC
>JACCDQ010620324.1_pt1 | contig 15786 bp, 17 predicted proteins | sample 7446031 | NCBI WGS metagenome assembly JACCDQ01 (sample SAMN15323442, study PRJNA562643) | freshwater metagenome | isolation source: river surface water | place: USA:Blue River Watershed | collected 2017-08-17
AAAGACGACTTTTCGCGCTTGACCGATCGTGAATTGAAGTACAAGTTCGTCGTGCATGCTGAGATGAACACCATTTACAATGCCACCTACAATGGTGTATCACTTGATGGCTCTACGTTGTACGTATATGGCCTTCCAATTTGTTCTGAGTGTGCCAAAGGTGTGATCCAAGTTGGTATCAAACGTGTAGTCATGCCGAAAGGTGCCATGCCTGAAAAGTGGTTCGATTCGTGGCTCATCAGCAAGAGTTTCTTTGATGAAGCAGGAGTCGAATATGACTTCATTGAATTTGATCCGGAGGCAAAGTGAAAGTACTTGTAACTGGAGTAAATGGCTACATTGGCTCTCATGTAGCACAGATCGCAGCAGAAGCTGGACATCAAGTAGATGGTCTTGATCAAACGATTACACGTAACTACTCTATCGTGAATCAATATCTCCATCAGTATCACATGCGGTCTATTCTTGGCGATGTAGGTGCTCTTCCTGAGTATGATGCAATCGTCCATTGCGCAGCTCTTATCAGCGTGCCAGAATCGATGGAAAAACCGTCTATCTATTACAATGTTAACACTACTGCAACGTTGAAGATGCTGACTGAGATGAAGTACGGTCACTTCATCTTTGCTTCTACTGGTGGTGCGTTCGATCCTATCTCACCTTATGCTAAGTCAAAACTAATTGCTGAAGAAGCTGTTAGACAGATCGCTAAGGATCATACAATCTTCAGGTTCTTCAACGTTGCTGGTAACAACGGTTCGTACCGACAGATTGGTCCAGCCAGTCACATCATTCGTATTGCTGCTGAAACTGCTCGCTCAAGCCGTAAGAAGATGGTCGTTTTCGGTAATGACTATGATACACCTGATGGTACATGCATCCGTGACTATGTTCATGTGGTTGACCTTGCTCGTGCTATTGTAAGAAGCATTGATGATCCAGCAAACACTCCGTACGAATGTATCGGTTCTGGCCGAGGGTTCTCGAATCTTGAGGTCATAAATACAATGAAGGAAGCGACCGGCGTCGACTTTCCTGTTGAGTTCGGTCCGAGACGTTCTGGCGATCCAGCGAAACTTTTAGTTGACACTGTATCAAAGTATGTTAAGATTGATTATGATTTGAACGATATGTGCTACTCGGCATACACTATGGAGTTGAAATGAAAAAGATTCTGATTACCGGCATGAACCGGTTGCAGTGCAACAAAGACTTCTATCTGAAGCAGCAACTGCAAGTTGTCCCATCACACTATTCGGTTATTCGTTGCCTTGAAGACATGGGCTATGAAGTCGAGCAGCGTGAAGTTGCTCTTGGAGAAGACTTGTCTTCTTACGATGAAGTGATCGTCTACATCCACAGCATTCAAGCATTTTGCCAACATATCTGGTCTGGCTTGTACGCAGTTGCTGCTCGCCCCAATTGCATCATTGCTTTCGATGACTGGCAATTCAACCAGATTTACGGTGCCATCCAGACGTACCATGACGACCTTGTAGCAGGTGATGCATCTGTATATCGCGACTACCTGTTTGATCTGTGGGCAGGCAAAGAAGACCGTGATACTGTTAAGTCGTATCACCAGTCTTACATCGATGCTTGTAAGATCATTGTATCGAAACAGAATCGCTTGTTGGTAAGTGCTTTTGCGGGTGGTGACATCTCGCTTTTGAAACTTGGTTGGGACGAATCGAAAGTTCACGTCTTTAACCCGAATCCGTATCACCTGAACCGTCGGGCTGATAACGGTTACGGTACGGGTGTTGTCACTTCGACGCTTGACTCTTTCTTCAATGAAGAGCCAGCAAAAGCTTTCCGCTGGAACTTTGCTTCTCTTGTTCAAGAAAAGACTCGTAAGTGGCTGAAGCTGCAGAACCCTGAAAAGTGGCAATGGGAAATTGAGTACTTTGGCGCAAAGCGTGGTAAGTATAAGTCTGAACGTAAGACCGAACCTGAAATGGTAAAAGTCTTTGAACAGCAGTGGGGTTGCCTGATGCCAGGATATTTCCACGCTGGTTCTGGCTGGTGGAGAGCTCGGCCTTTGCAAGTTGCTGACGCTGGATCAATCATTATTGGTGACAAACCTGAGATGATGGTGTACTATAACGATGAAGCCATTGCTGGTCTGCGAGTGCAAGACATTGAAGCAATGGACTTGACTCAATTGGAAGCTACCGCTGCTGCTCAAAAGGAAGCGCTGTATGCTACTCATCCTCTCGACAAAGCAGTTCAGCGTGAAGAACTGAGAAAGATCCTTGAAGCATGAAGAAGATTCTCGTAGTTGGCGCTGGCTTGTCCGGCGCCACTATCGCTCGTGAACTTGCAGAGACCGAGCAATACAAAGTCTGGGTGTTTGATAAGCGTAGTCATGTGGCAGGAAATGCTTATGACTATACCAACATCCATAACATTCGAGTGCATGAATACGGCCCTCACTTGTTCCATACAAACAACAAAGTAGTCTTTGATTATTTGAGCAAGTTTACTGAGTGGACAGAGTACAAACACAAGGTAAAAGCACAACTTGATGATGGTCGTTATGTCACTCTTCCAGTGAACAAAGAGACCAAAGAAATCGTCGGTGAAGAGAACGTCCTTGACATCTTTTTTCGTCCTTACACCAAAAAGATGTGGGGCGTCGAACTTGATGAACTGAATCCTGAAATCATCAATCGAGTTCCTATCAGAAATGATATGAACGAGTTGTACTTTCCGGATGATGAGTATCAAGCAATGCCAGTGAATGGCTATACAGCAATGGTTGAGAAGATGCTAGATCATCCGAACATCATTGTTAAGCTTAACACTGCATACTCGAAAGACTACGATCATCTATTTGATCACATCTTTAACTCGATGCCGATTGATGAATACTTTGATTTTGAACATGGTGAACTGCCATATCGTTCAATTAAGTTTCACACTATGACTCTGCCAAACCCTCAGGTGCTTCCGTCAGCGACTGTGAACTTTACAAATGATGGAGCATACACTCGAGTAACTGAATGGAAGAAACTACCTCTGCACGGAGACAATAAATATTGCACGACTCTGACTTACGAAGAACCGTGCGATTACCGTGAAAACAATCGTGAACGTTTCTATCCGGTAAAAGACCGTGATGGTAAGAATCGTGAGTTGTATGAGAAGTACAAATCCATGACTCCGAGCAATACGACCTTCATTGGTCGTTGTGGCCAATATGCGTATCTCGATATGCATCAAGCGGTCAACTCGGCCTTAGCTATAGTGAGAAAATTTAAGAATGAGTAACTTCACCCACGCTTCAATCGTTCCTCTTATCGGTGGTGAGACTATTGGATCGGAAAGAGCTTTCGGCGTTCCTCCGATTCACTTCATGTCGTATGAACCATTTGCGGCAAACGACTCTCACATCCTGAACCATTACGAAAATCGCATTCCATATTACGTACTCGATAAGGGTCAAGCACCATCTGAAAGAGCTGATGTTGTGGCATCCGTGTGTCCGTGCGCGGGTCTATCAATGATGTCGCACGGCTATGGCGATCACAATGAGAACAACAAATGGATGGACATTACTGCAAAGTATGTCCTTGGCGAATATAAGCCAAAGGTGTTCTGGGGAGAGAATGCTCCTGGTTTTGCTGGTAAGATCGGTAAGAATGTTCGTGAGAACTTGAAAAAGATCGGACAAGAGAACGGTTATACGATGTCTGTCTATCGCACCAAGTCGTTGCTTCATGGTGTTCCTCAGATTCGTGAACGGTCTTTCTACTTCTTCTGGAAGGGCGATAAGACTCCGCTATTGAACTACTACAACCGTCCTTATACTTCTATCGAAGACGTAATTCGGAATGTGAAGTCGAACTTTCAGCATGAACCGATCAACAAAAAGAAACCTTCAGAAAATCCGTACTACAAGTACATCCTTGAAGTAATCCACGAAGGTCGGACTCACGTTCAGCACTCGCACGAAATCGATCCTTCATCTGCACGTGGCAACGATGCTTTTGGCTACATTGAAAAGATGGGTCACAACTACAAGCAAGTTGCTGAATGGATGGAAGCAAATGGCTTCGAAGGAGAAGTTGAGAAATGCCTCTACAAGTACAAGAAGCTTGAAGAAGGCGGAAGCATCATGCGGCGTGGTGTGATTGTTCCCAAGGATCGCATTGGCGCCTTCGTAGGACACTACCCAGTGATGCTTACACATCCTGATGAAGATCGCTTCATTACTTACCGTGAAGCTATGGCTATCATGGGTCTGCCAGACAACTTTGAACTTGTGAATGCAAGCCCAAAGAATGCTAACCATATTTGCCAAAACGTTCCCGTACAAACTGCCACCGACATGGCAACTGAAGTGCTTGCTGTGCTCAACGGACAAAGAAAAGTGGTTGACACCGACTACATTTTGCAGTATAATGGAACTCAGACAGAGGAATACACCGCTGTTGAGAATACTCTTGAGAGCTTTTTAGAATGAACCAACATTTTATCCTTGACTTTGAAACCCTAGGTCAAGACGTGTTTCAAATTCCCATGTTGGATTGCTCGTATGTAGCATTCGACTGGGATCGTTTTACGTCTGACAATCCGTACACTCTTGAAGAACTTGTGAGTCTTGCTCAAAAAGACAAACTCAAAATGGCACATCAAGTTCGTGATCATGGCGCAAAATATTTCCAACGTGATATTGATTGGTGGATGTCGCAGTCTGAATCTGCCAAGAAGGTTTTGAAGCCGAGCTCTTCCGATATTCAGGTTGAAGAGTTCATTGACAACTTCATTGTATACCTGAAAGGCAAAGGCAAAATCAACTATTGGTGGTCGCGCTCGAATACCTTTGATCCGATTATCCTTCAGCGTTGGGCAACTGTAGTTGGCCGTCAAAACGAGATTGGTGAACTGCTAAAGTTCTGGTCTGTGCGCGACACTCGTACGTGGATCGATGCCAAACTGAACTTCCCAAAGAAGAATGGTTTTGTTCCATTATCAGACGAAGCGTATTGGAATGAGACATTTGTACAGCATGATAGTCGATTCGACATTGCAGCAGACATCCTGCGTATGCAAACAATCGCTCGACTTGAAAATGATATGGAGCAAACCGCACGATGACGATTAGCGATAGAGAAATGTTTGAGCCTATTGGTGGTTATCCTGATGCCAAAGAAGAAAAGTTACATAAATATACAGCGTCCAAGACTGGAGCAGTCCGTGAAGGCCTTGGAATTCCCTACACTCGGCATATCCCTCTTGAAGCTCTAGCAGCTGCTGCAGCGTCGTTTGAATACGGTGCTATGAAGTATGCCGATCGTAACTGGGAAAAAGGCTTGCCTTGGCAACAAATGCTTGATAGCCTCAAGCGTCACATCGAAGACTTCGAACGTGGTAGTGATTACGACAATGGCGAAGACGGTTCTGATCTTCACCAAGTATGCATGATCATGGCATCAGCAATGATGTTATCCGCATCGGTGATTCGCGGAATCGGTGTTGATGATCGTCTTCCGGCAGTTGACAAGAAAGCCTACACTGCAAAACAATGCGCGAAATTTATTCGAGCTCAACTCGAAAATGCAAGACCAGTGAAAGGCAAATAATGGAACTACGAATCAATATTGAGGAGCTTCAAAAGAAGAAGCTATTTGTTGCTACACCAATGTATGGCGGTCAATGCGCTGGTATGTACACTAAGTCTACGAATGACTTGGCTATGGCTTGTGCAAAATATGGAATTGACATCCGATTCTATTACTTGTTCAACGAATCATTGATCACTCGGGCTCGTAACTATTGTGTTGACGAGTTTTTGCGTTCTGATTGTACCCATCTGTTGTTCATCGACTCTGATATTGGCTTTGGGTACAAAGACGTTTTGACTTTGCTTCATCTGACTGATCCCGCAACAGGCTATGACATCGTCACTGCGCCTTATCCGAAAAAGACTATCTCGTGGGAAAAGGTGAAGTCGGCTGTTGACCAAGGCTTTGGATCAAAGAATCCTTTTGAGCTTGAGCACTTTGTTGGCGACTATGTCTTTAACCCAATGGAAAACATCACCGAGTTTCGAGTTGATGAACCAGTTCGAGTCAAAGAAGCCGGCACTGGTTTCATGATGATCCACCGTGATACTTTCGCTAAGTACGAGAAAGCTTATCCAGAACTGCGCTATCTGCCTGATCACGCTCGTTCTGAACATTTTGATGGTACTCACGAGATCACTGCCTACTTTGACTGCATCATCGATCCTAAGACGAAGCGTTACCTGTCTGAAGACTATATGTTCTGTCATAACGCTACTAGCATTGGCCTGAACGTATACATGTGCCCGTGGATTCAACTGAAACACGTTGGTTCATATGTGTTCGGTGGTTCTTTGGCTGCAATGGCTGCAATCTCTGCATCGCCTACGGCTTCTGCTGCTTCGAACCAGAAAAACTACTTGACAAATCCACCAGATGGTGTTATAAATAAAGATACCACATTGAACAGACAGCAGCGTCGTGCTGCTATGAGAAAGGCGAAGTAAATTATGAAATTTAGCAATGAAACTATTGGCATCCTGAAAAACTTCTCGATGATCAATCCCGGATTGGTGTTTAAGCCGGGTTCAGTGATTCGAACAATGCACCCGCAAAAGACCGTTATGGCTTCTGCAACTGTCTCCGAAAAATTTGAGAAAGTAGCTCGTGTCTACGATCTGCCACAGTTCCTTGCGACTCTGTCTCTCTTTGATGATCCAGAAGTTGAATTCACCGAAAATCGATTCATCATCTCGTCTGGCAAGAGCAAGGTTTCGTATACCTACGCTGCTGAAGCAATGGTTGTCTCGGCGCCTGATAAAGACATCAAGTTCCCTGATGCTGAAGCTACTGTCACACTGAAGTGGAAAGACATCGACTCGGTTATTCGAGCCGCTGGTGTTCTGAAGCTGGCTGAAATCGCGTTTGTCTCTGATGGTTCGACTGTATCACTTGCTGCAGTTAACTCGAAGAATTCCACTGCCGATGCATACGACATTATCGTTGCAGAAGGTGTCGAAACTTCCGAGTTCCGTATGATCATCAAGGTTGAAAACCTGAAGTTGATGCCCAACGATTACGAGGTTGCTCTTTCGACCAAAGGGTTGGCACACTTCAAGTCGCCTAAGGCTGAATACTACATCGCCCTCGAAGCAAAATAAGGAGAGAATACTATGCAACTTACCATCAATGACATTGCCGCAGTCGTTCAACTCATCGACATCGTTACGGCACGAGGCGCTTTCCGCGGTGACGAACTGAGTCAAGTCGGTACTCTTCGCGACAAGTACGCTGCGTTTGTGAAAGCTTCACAAGAAGCTGCTGAGGCTCAAGAAACGGTTGACACCGAGACCGAAGCCGAATAAGATAGCAATATCAGGGTACGGGGAATAGCTCCGTACCCTTCTTTATCATAATGAATGGAGTGAATATGGAAGAGTTTCTCTGGGTGCAAAAGTATCGTCCTCGTACTGTTGCGGATACCATCCTTCCAAAGGACTTGAAGGACACGTTCCAGAAGTTTGTCAATGACAAGAACATCCCAAACCTTCTGCTAGCCGGTCGTGCCGGTATCGGTAAGACCACCATTGCTCGAGCAATGCTCGATGAACTCGGCGCCGATTACATGATCATCAACGGCTCGATGAATGGTAACATCGATACTCTTCGTGTCGACATCCAAAACTTTGCATCGACTGTTTCGTTTACTGGTGGCCGCAAGTACGTCATCCTTGATGAGGCTGACTATTTGAATGCAAACTCGACTCAACCCGCTCTTCGTAACTTCATGGAAGAATTCTCGAAGAACTGTGGTTTTATCTTGACTTGCAACTTTGAAAATCGTATCATTGAACCGCTGCACTCTCGGTGTTCGGTTATTAGCTTCAACATTCGTACTGAAGACCGTCCGAAGTTGGCTGCACAGTTTTTCAAACGCACTCTCGGTATCCTTGACAGCGAGAATGTACAATATGATCAAAAGGCTGTTGCTGAACTGATCAACTCGTACTTCCCTGACTGGCGGCGTGTGTTGAACGAACTTCAGCGTTATGCTGCTACCGGTAAAATCGATAGTGGTGTTCTTCGTAACAAAGCGTCTGAAACAATTGACGAGCTGATCGGCCACCTGAAAAGCAAACGATTCACTGACGTCCGCAAGTGGGTTGGTGAAAACTCTGATATCTCATCGGCTGCGCTGTATCGGTCGTTGTATGATTCGTTGCCGACAAAGGTTGCAAGCACTTCTTCGATTGCAGACTCTATTATCATCCTTGCTGAATACGAATACAAAGAAGCATTCGTAGCAAATCCTGAAATCAACCGTATGGCCGCATTGGTTACACTGATGGCCGAGATCACAGATTGGAAATAACATGGGATGGCTAAGCATCTTTAAAGCAAAGAATCCCAAGGTTATTTGTCTCGTATGCGAGAAATCGGTACGAGAAGACAAATCCACTGCTGTGAAGTATCGCTATGGTGAAGGCAGTGGCACGATTGCTACCGCCAACCTTTGTGAGAAGTGTTCGCGGTATTTAGACAAAAAGGATGATGAAGACTATGGCGAATCCGTTTGATTATGTAACGACCATCCTTCAAACTAAGACAAACATGATGAGAGGGTCAGAGAACGATAAGTTGGCCGAAGACGGATACAATCCTTGGCTTACGAATCTTTCTTTGTCTCAGCATGAAGATACCATCCTCATGGCAAATCTTGTCAACATGCATCACCAGTTGCCTAAGCGCGCTCAATACGAGTTGCTTATAAATATGGTTAGGCCTAAGAAGCGGCAGTTTCGTAAATGGGCTAAAACTGTGGCAGACGAAGATCTGGATGTTGTATGCGAGGCTTATGCGTGTAATCGTCGAGTCGGACAAGAGTATCTATCTTTGCTGTCGAAAGAGCAAATAGAATCGCTGAGAGAACAGCGACGTAAAGGTGGAAAAGAATGAACATCATTGAAAGTCTTGTAGAGGTAGAGCTGCCATCTCAAGATTCTTTCCTTAAAGTGAAGGAGACTTTGACTCGTATCGGTGTCGCTTCTAAAAAGGATAAGATTCTCTACCAGTCGTGCCATATCCTGCATAAGCAAGGTAAGTACTACATCGTACATTTCAAAGAGCTTTTCATTCTTGATGGCAAAGCAAATGAGTTGTCAGATGAAGATAGAGCTCGTAGAAACACAATTGTCAATCTCCTCGAAGAATGGAGTCTAGTTAAGACAGTAAAGCCAGAAGTCATTCAGGACCCAGTTGCTCCACTTTCTCAGGTAAAAGTCTTGCCTCACAAAGAGAAAGAAGAATGGACGTTGACTGCAAAATACTCCATTGGAAAAAAGAAATAGTTGACAAAATCGGCAATTTGAGTTATAAATAAAAGTGGGATGCCATAACGGGTCCCACTTTTTTCTTGCGCTTTTAGGAGGCATTCATGACTAACCAATACGATCCATTCGCCATCGGCTTTGACAAGTTCTTCGACCGTTTCAAAGAACTTCAGACTCAAGCTGCTAAGGCAGTCACTTACCCGCCATACAACATCAAGAAGACCGGCGATAACACGTACGTCATCGAGATGGCTGTAGCTGGCTTCGGTAAGCAAGACATCGAGATTACTCTCGAAGACAACACACTCAAGATCAACGGCAACATCGCAAACGACGGCGATGAAAAGAACTACCTGTTCAAAGGTATTGCTGAGCGTCCATTCGCTCGTACGTTCACCCTTGCTGATACCGTCGAGATCAAAAACGCCGAACTGATCAATGGCATGCTTCGCATCTTCCTTGACAACATTCTCCCTGAGAAGAAAGCAAAGAAGGTCGACATCACAGAACCGACACAGACCAAAGGTTCTTACGGTTACCTTACCGAGTAACACTTACTAAAGAGTAAATGCTTAGGGGGCCGAAGCCCCCTAAGCTGTTGACACCACGCACCAGATGGTGTATATTGGTTCTTATTGCATAAGGAGTTTTGATGTCGTTTTACACATCTGTCCACCGCATGGGTGGAAGCATTCTATACCGTGGCTACACTGATAACGGCACGAGAATCCATGAAAGAGTCAAGTATTCACCGACCTTCTACGTAAAAGCAAAAGAAGGTCATTGGACCGGAAAGTGGACTGCACTTGATGGCACGAAGGTCGAACCAATGGAGTTCGATTCCATCGGAGACGCAAAAGAGTTCTTCGAAACATACAAAGACGTTGACAACTTCAAAGTCTTTGGTAACAACAACTACGTGGCTCAGTTCATCAACGAACGGTTTCCTGGTGAAATTAAACCCGACCTAAGTCACATTGCAATCGGTAACATCGACATCGAGGTGAAGTCAGATGATGGCTTCCCATTCCCAGAACAAGCAGCATATCCTATCACGTCGATTGCTTACAAGAACAGCAAAAGCTCTATCTATCACGTCTGGGGGTTGAAACACTACGACGCAGCTAAGTGTACAACAGTGCCTGAAGGATGTATGGTTCGGTATGTGAAGTGCTCTGACGAAGCAGAACTGATCATGAAGTTCCTGACGTATTGGGAAGAACACTATCCCGACGTCATCACCGGTTGGAACGTACGGCTGTTCGACATTCCGTACATCATCAACCGTATCAAGCGAATTCTTGGTGAAGACTGGGCAAAGAAGCTTTCGCCTTGGAACATTGTCAACTATCGTCAGATCGGTCTGAAGGGTAAGTCGCTTGATACCTATGAAATCTACGGTGTTCAACAGCTCGACTACATGGACCTGTTCCAGAAGTTTGGTTACGTCTATGGCCCGCAAGAGTCATACTCGTTGAATCACATCTGCCACGTGATCCTTGGTGAGCGCAAACTCTCCTATGAGGAATACGGTTCGCTTCACAATCTGTATGAACAAGATCACCAAAAGTTCATCGACTATAACATTCGAGACGTTGTTCTTGTCGACAAACTTGAACAGCAAACCGGTCTGCTTGCTTTGGCTCTCATCATCGCATACAAAGGTGGTGTGAACTATCCAGATACTCTTGGCACTACCGCGATCTGGGATTCGATCATCTATCGGTACCTGAGCAAAAAGCACATTGCAATTCCTCCAACTGGTGACAAGTATCGTCCAGAATATCCTGGCGGTTACGTGAAAGACCCATTCATTGGCCGTCACGAATGGGTGGTGTCGTTCGACTTGAACTCACTGTACCCTATGACGATTGTTCAATACAACATGTCGCCGGAAACGATTGTTGAGGGTGTCTCGTTTGGTATGCCTGCTGATGTTGACTTCTACCTGAAAGGCATCGAACTTCCAAAAGAGATTCGAGACTTGAATGTTGCGGTTGCTGCAAATGGTGCTATGTTCCGAAAGGACAAGCAAGGATTCTTGCCAGAGATCATTGAAAGCTACTATGCCGAGCGTAAGACCACTAAGAAGAAAATGCTTGGTGTAAAACAGAAGTATGAGGAGACTCATGCCGATGAACTAAAGCGTGAGATGAACCAGCTTGACAATGCTCAGCAAGCAATTAAAATTCTCATGAACTCACTCTATGGCGCTTTGGGTAATAAATACTTCAGGTACTTCGACATTCGAATCGCTGAAGGTATCACACTTTCGGGTCAGCTATCGATTCGTTGGGCTGAAAAGTACATGAACGTTGCTATGAACAAGATCATGAATACCACCGCAATCGATTACGTTCTCTACATGGACACCGACTCGTTGTATGTGAAGTTTGATCCACTGGTCAAGCAGGTGAAACCAAAGGACCCTGTTGCATTCCTTGATAAGGCGTGTGATCAGAAGTTCGAAAAGGTTCTTGAGGATGCATATGAAGTCTTGTTCAACCAGCAGAATGCTTTCAAGAACACAATGGTGATGAAGCGAGAAGCCATTGCCGATGCTGGTATCTGGACTGCAAAGAAGCGGTACATCCTGAACGTTCACAACTCTGAAGGTGTTCAATACGCCGAACCGAAGCTGAAGATCATGGGCATCGAAGCTGTAAAGTCTTCTACTCCTGCGGTCGTACGTGGCAAGTTCAAGGAAGCGTATAAGCTCATGTTGAGTGGCACTGAGAAAGACCTCCAGAAGTTTGTGTCTGACTTCTATGAAGTGTTCAAAGGCCTTGCACCAGAAGACGTAAGCTTCCCTCGTGGTGTGAGTGAAATCGACAAATGGCGAGATGGATCGACCCTCTTTAAGAAAGGTGTTCCCATCCATGTTCGTGGTGCTATCGTCTACAACCACCACGTTCGTGAACTGAAACTTCGTGATGACGAGATCAAGAATGGTAACAAAGTAAAGTTCTGTTACCTCAAGATGCCTAACGCGCTTGGAACTAACGTGATCTCGTTCCCACAGTTTCTACCTAAGGAACTCAACGCTCATCAGTACATCGACTACGACATGCAGTTTGACAAGACGTTCAAAGACCCGCTCAAACTCGTGTCAGACGCAATCAACTGGGAACTTGAACATCGTAACACATTGGAGAGCTTCTTTGGTTGATCCGATCGAAACATTTGATGATGACTTTGGCTTCTCAACGGTTGACACCGACGAGGTTTTGAGTTATAATCAAACTGAATTGATAAATACTCTGCAAGCCGAAAATGAAGACCTAGAGTCTCGGCTTGCAGAGATGCACAACGCTATTAAAAAATTGCTCGAAAATTTGTCAAAAAATCCGGAACAAGAGTTGATCCGATGGCCGAACAGGCTTGAAAAGATCAACGAGTTCAAACTAAAACTCGATCGCATTCGTAAAGGAGAGAATAATGTCGCTAATGGATAAATTGCTAAAATCGTCTACAGTAAAATTGACCGCACCCTTGCTGGACTCAAAGGTATTCGGTAAGAAAGAAATCGTGTCCACGTCTGTACCCATGGTGAACGTAGCATTGTCGGGGTCTGTTGATGGTGGATTGCAGCCCGGTCTAACTATGCTTGCAGGTCCGTCGAAACACTTCAAATCTGCTTTCGCATTGCTAATGGCTGCTGCATATCAGAAACGGTATGAAGATGCAGTCATTTTGTTCTATGACTCGGAATTCGGTACTCCTCAGGCATACTTCCAAGCCTTTGGTATTGACATGAACCGCGTCATCCATACTCCTATTACGAACATCGAAGAACTCAAGTTTGACATCGTCAAACAGCTTGACTCTATCGAAAAGAAGGATCGAGTCATCATCGTAATCGACTCTGTCGGTAACCTTGCTTCGAAGAAAGAAGTTGACGACGCTAACGATGGTAAGTCGGTTGCCGACATGACTCGTGCAAAACAGCTCAAGTCTGTTTTCCGTATCGTTACGCCTCACCTGAACTTGAAAGACATTCCTATGATCGTGGTCAACCACATCTACATGGAACAAGGTCTGTATCCGAAAGCTATCGTTTCGGGTGGTACCGGCATCTATCTTTCGGCTGACAACATCTGGATTCTTGGTCGTCAACAAGAAAAAGAAGGCACCGAGATCAAGGGTTATCACTTCGTAATCAACATCGAAAAGTCGCGTCACGTACGTGAAAAGTCCAAAATCCCGATCACGGTTACCTTTGACGGCGGTATTGCCAAGTGGTCCGGTCTGATGGACGTCGCTGAAGAGGGTGGTTTCCTGCGTAAGCCGAAAGTTGGTTGGTACGAGCCGTTCAACCCTGAGACTGGTGAAGTCTTGTCCGACAAGCTTCTTCGTGCAAAAGAGATTGCTGACAACGGCACTTTCTGGAAAATGATGTTTGACAATACCGATCTTGCCGGTTATATTAAGAACAAGTATACCGTAGCAACTCGATCGATGTTCAACGAAGATGAAGTTGAAGCAGACATCGACGACGAGGAAATTGATCTGGAGGATTGATGTACTTCACGGATGGAAAGAGACACCTAGTTTGTATTCCATACTCGATTGAAAATCTTCACACAATGGCGATCGATCTTGGTATTGGTCGCCATTGGTTCCACAAAAACCATTACGACATTCCGAAGAAACGAATGGACGAGATACAGTCCAAATGCACACTCGTCTCTTCAAAAGACATCGTAAAAATCATTAGAGGCACGTATGATCGAACAGACAATCCTAGCAGGGATGATTCACAATGAGAACTATGTAAGAACAGTTCTCCCGTTTTTGAAAGACGAATACTTTGAAGATCAAAACGATAAGTTTCTCTATGGTACGATCAAGTCATACATCGATGAATACAATGGCCTACCAACCAAAACAGCTCTACGCATTGCAATTGATGCATCCGGTACTCTGAATGAGGAGCGTTACAAACAAGTAACGTCTGCTCTTGATGCTCTCTCGTATGATGAGAAGACCGATCAAGCATGGCTTGTCGATACAACTGAAAAGTTCTGTCAAGACAAAGCTATCTACAATGCTGTTCGTCAGTCTATCCTTGTACTTGATGGCAAGGTAAAAGACCTTGACAAAGGAGCAATCCCTGAGCTTCTAAGCAGTGCGTTAGGTGTGAGTTTCGACACAAACGTTGGTCACGACTTCCTTGAGAACTCCGAAGAACGCTTTGACTTTTATCACCGTGTTGAAGAAAAACTCGAGTTTGATCTTGAATACTTTAACAAGATCACGAAGGGTGGCCTAAGCAAGAAGTCACTGTCTATTGCTCTTGCTGGTACTGGCGTAGGTAAGACTCTTTTCATGACTCACTGTGCTTCGGCTGCACTGATGAGTGGAAAGAATGTCTTGTACATCACGATGGAAATGGCTGAAGAACGTATCGCAGAACGTATCGATGCTAACCTGCTTGATGTAACACTTGACGACCTGCGGGTGCTCCCACGCTCAAACTACCAAACGAAGATTAACAAAGTAAAATCTCGTACAAGTGGTAAGCTGATCGTTAAGGAATATCCGACTGGTTCTGCAAGTGCTAACCACTTTCGTCACCTATTGAACGAACTGAAGCTCAAGAAGAACTTCGTTCCTGATGTGATCTTCATCGACTATTTGAACATCTGTATGTCGGCTCGCCTGAAGCATGGCGCTAACATGAACTCGTACACGATGATCAAAGCAATTGCAGAAGAACTTCGTGGCTTGGCTATGGAATTCAACGTTCCAGTTATGTCAGCTACTCAAACTACTCGTTCTGGCTATGGTAACTCTGATGTGGAAATCACCGATACCTCGGAATCGTTTGGTCTCCCTGCTACAGCAGACTTCATGTTTGGTCTGGTATCGACCGAAGAACTTGAAAAGCTTGGCCAGCTTATGGTCAAGCAGTTGAAAAACCGTTGGGGTAGTATTGATACGCCTAAGCGTTTCATCATTGGAATCGACCGTTCGAAGATGAAGTTGTTTGATGCTGAAGAGTCTGCTCAAGAACGTTTGACCGGCGGATCAAAGCAGGTTGAACAACAAGACGACCGCCCGCTGTTTGACTCATCTGAGATGATGCAAGACAGTGACTTTGAGCCTAAGAAGCTTAGCAGCTTCAAGAAAAAGAAACCGAACTTTGGAGGATTTAACTGATGGGATACCGTGTCAATGACAACAAAGGGCTCTTCGAGATCATCGAAAAGGGGTCTGAGCTGATTGTTGCTAAGAATGCCGAAAAGGACGTGGCGACTAAACTATGTCGCTCGCTGAACCTTGGTTCTGGATTCGATGGCTTCACTCCGACGTTCTTCACGTTGAAGTATCCAGATGATCATGCCAAAGGAAAAGCCGCCCAAACTTAATTGAGCGGCTTTTCACCGTGCACGATACGTGAATGTTGGGCGGAACCCCACCGGCATACTTGATGCGACCCCAAC
>JACCDQ011346386.1_pt1 | contig 15786 bp, 9 predicted proteins | sample 7446031 | NCBI WGS metagenome assembly JACCDQ01 (sample SAMN15323442, study PRJNA562643) | freshwater metagenome | isolation source: river surface water | place: USA:Blue River Watershed | collected 2017-08-17
ATGAGGCGCAGGGCTTGTTTGAGTTCAGGCAGGGGCACCGTTTCTATTTTGACGCGCTGTCCTTTTCGGAGGTAAAAATCGTCGTTCCAAGTACTGATGAGGCTGTCTTTTTGAACAGTGTACCACAAGCCCTTATCGTGGTGGAGTAAGCCACTGAATTCAGCGCCTACATTTCGAAACAAGCGCTGAAATTGACCATTTTCATAGACAAAGGCCAAAGAAAAATGAGGCAGTGCAATATCTATCGGCAGCGGATAAGCAGCAGCACCTTCTAAATAAGCGCGGAGAACCTTCAAAGAAAAGATGGAACGCTCTTGCCCACGAGGATCGGGCGGCTGCAGATTGTAGCACATGAGCATGGCGCGGTCTACGGGCAAGTAACCCATTTTTTCAGGAAATTTATAGGGATACAAGCGCAAGGTTGCCGACAAGATAAAATTTGCATATTTACGTCGCGCGCGCAACTCCTTTTTGAAGGCCTTTAGAAAATCAAAATAGGCATCTTGCCCACTAGCCGGCCAATCGCAATCGATCTGAAATTCGTTGATGCGCGCTGCATTTTTACTGTCGTAGTCAGAAAGCTTGTACTCCAGCAAATACATGATTTTCTTGGCTAAATCAGCAGTATTGAGGTTCTTTTGTAAAAATACAGCCTGGTGTATGTATACACATGGCACGAGATAATGTGGCGTTTTGACAAGCGTATCTCTGTAATATTCGGAGTAGTCTACAGTTCTTCTGCGATCAGCCATGCTGTAGTCGTCTAATTCATCGACGGGAACGGGCTGTAAAAGGTTATCCAAACCCACCTCAAAAAACTTTTGGTAATACTTATGAATGTGGAGCGTATCGGCATACTCAAGCTGATACCATCCAGACCAATCGTAAATACCACGTGTGTAAGTAAATTGCCGCTTCGGTTTATAAAAAAAGTGCAGCCCTAAATAGATGGCTAGAAAAACAAGTAAGCCACTGAGAACGAAGCTTCTTGCCGAGCGGAAATTCATCATGAAAACAGGAGATTTAATGTAAAATAACAGCTATTCAAAATAACAAACAAGAGTTGCCCGAAGATTTATTAAATTTAGTCCCCCGATGATAGTCTGTATAGCCGAAAAACCAAGTGTTGCCCGTGATTTAGCGGAAATTTTAGGAGCCAAAAACCGCAAGGATGGCTACCTCGAAGGCAATGGCTATGCCGTTACTTGGGTCTATGGGCATTTGTGTTCACTCAAAGACCCCGAAGACTACAACCCCAACTGGAAATACTGGAAACTCGAAGACCTTCCGATCATACCCGCACAATTTGGCATCAAGCTGCGCGGCGACGACGGCGCTAGAAAGCAATTTCACGTCATTGAACGGCTCGTGAGCCAAGCTACCGAGGTCATTAACTGCGGTGATGCCGGGCAAGAAGGAGAGCTCATTCAGCGCTGGGTCTTGCTCAAAGCCAAATGCAAAGTGCCGGTGAAGCGACTCTGGATCTCTTCACTGACCGAAGAAGCCATCAAGGATGGGTTTAAGAAACTGAGGCCGGGGAGTGATTTTGACCGCCTCTTTGCCGCAGGCAACGCGCGGGCGGTCGGCGATTGGGTCTTGGGGATCAACGGTACGCGGCTTTTTACCCGAAAATACGGCCGAGACAAGCAAACCCTATCGGTGGGGCGCGTGCAAACGCCCACCCTCGCGCTCATTGTGCAGCGGCAAAAAGAAATAGATGCCTTCAAAGGAGAAACCTTCTTTGAGCTCAAAACGATCTATCGCGAGACCGAATTCAGCTGCCAAATTGAGCGCCTTAAAACCAAAGAAAAAGCCCAAAAAGGCCTGGATTACCTCCAAGATCAGCCCTTCGAGGTCACCTCCTTTGAGCAAAAAAATGCCAAAGAAGGCAATCCCAGACTTTACGATCTCACCTCGCTGCAAGTAGATGGCAACCGCTACTACGCCTACTCTGCCGAAGATACCCTCAACAAAGTGCAGAGCCTCTACGAGAAAAAATTGGTGACCTACCCGCGCGTAGACACCACCTATCTGTCGGAAGACTTACACCCAAAAATTCCTGGCATTCTCGCTGGGCTCCGCGACTACAAACGCTTTACTGAGGCCCTTGCCGGCCAACCGATCAAGAAATCGAAGCAGATTTTCGACGACAAAAAAATCACCGATCACCACGCGATTATTCCGACTGGTGTGGCACCTTCGGGCATCAGCCCCGACGAACAACGTGTCTATGACCTGATTGTGCGGCGTTTTATTGCAGTGTTTTATCCAGAGTGTAAGGTATCCAACACCACCGTTTTGGGCAATGTAGCGGCACTCGAATTCAAAGCCACGGGCAAGCAGGTCCTAGACAAAGGCTGGCGCGTGCTCTACGACGACCTCAAGGCCCAACAAACCAACCCCGAAGACAAAATCTTGCCGCAGTTCACTAAAGGAGAGAGCGGCCCTCATGCGCCGTTTATTCACGAAGGCAAGACCAGCCCGCCAAAATACTACACAGAAGCCACCTTATTGCGCGCCATGGAAACCGCAGGCAAACTCGTCGAAAACGAAGAAATGCGCGAAGTCATGAAAGAAAATGGCATCGGCCGACCTTCTACGCGGGCGAGCATCATCGAAACGTTATTCAAGCGCCAATACGTCGAGAAGAAGAAAAAAAACCTCATTGCCACCCCAACCGGCATGGCCTTGATTGATAAAATCTCCTACGAAATGCTGAAAAGCCCCGAACTTACGGGCCAATGGGAACACAAACTGCGCATGATTGAACGCGGCACCTATGAAGCCCAGACCTTCAAGGACGAACTGTTTGTGATGGTGCGCCAACTCACCGACGAAGTCATTTTTGGCAAAAAATAAGCAAGTTTTTTACATGCGCACAGGCGCCGCAATACCGAGCAAAGACAACGCTTTGGCAATGGTCTGACGCACCTCAGCACTCAAGGCGAGTCTCAACTGACGCACCGCTTGATCGGGTTCGATGACAATTTTGACACCCTGATAAAACGCGTTGTACAACTTGACCAATTCATAGGTGTAATTGGCCAAAAGCGCCGGTGAATATCCTTTGGCGGCCTCTTGAAGCGCGCTTTCAAAATATGATAATTGCTTGATGATTTCCTTTTCTTCAGGACGCAAAGCTGTAGCCAGTTCGATAGACGCAGGTTGGTAAGCCGCTTTTTCTAACAAGGTAGAGATGCGCGCATGGGCATATTGCAAGAACGGCCCTGTATTACCCGTGAGGTCTATGGATTCTTCTGGATTGAAAAGCATGCGCTTTTTCGGATCAACCTTCAGCAAATAGTATTTGAGCCCACCGATACCAATTTGCGTGTAAAGTGTATGGCGCTCTGTCTCAGTCAAGCCTTCTAAATGACCTCTTTCTTGGGTCATGGCATTGGCTTTTTCAATGACATCGGCCATGAGGTCGTCGGCGTCTACCACCGTACCCTCTCTGGATTTCATTTTACCACTCGGGAGGTCTACCATGCCATAGCTCAGGTGAAAGCAGTTGTTGGCCCAAGTATAACCCAATTTTTGCAAGATCAAGAACAAGACCTTGAAGTGGTAATCTTGCTCGTTGCCAACCGTATAGACCATGCCGTGCAAATCTGGAAAATCTTTGAAGCGGTCTATGGCGGTGCCGATATCTTGGGTCATGTAAACTGCGGTGCCATCTGAGCGCAAGACGAGTTTTTCGTCGAGGCCTTCGGCGGTGAGGTCTATCCAAACCGATCCATCGGGTTTTTGGTAAAAAACACCGGCTTTCAAGCCTTCCATGACTTGGTCCTTACCTAAAAGGAAGGTATCGGATTCGTAATATAGTTTATCAAAAGTGACGCCCATTTGGGCATAGGTTTGATCAAAGCCAGCGTAGACCCAACCGTTCATGGTGGTCCAGAGCAAATAGACTTGCGGGTCTCTGGCCTCCCATTTAACGAGCATTTGCTTGGCTTCTTGTAAAATGGAGGTCTGGTTTTTGGCGAGCTCCTTGATTTTGTCGTCGATGGCCGCTTGCGCTTTTTCGTCTTTATCTTGCTTGGCTTGCTCAAAATTCAGCACCGCTTGTTGGATGGCTTCAGGAGTGTCAGAAAAGTTCCCACTTTGCCACTGAGCCATGATTTCTTTGGCCTCTTTTTGCAGGGCTTTGTCGAATTCTACGTAATATTTTCCCACCAGCTTATCGCCCTTAAGACCTGTGTTGGCAGGGGTTTCACGTTCGCCACGGGCATTGACTGGAGAGAATTTCTCCCACGCGAGCATGGATTTGCAAATATGGATACCGCGGTCGTTGATCACTTGCGTGCGCACCACCTTGTGGCCCACAGCGCGCAAGATTTCTGCCACAGCTGCACCGAGGAAAATATTGCGCAAATGTCCTAAATGCAGAGGCTTATTGGTATTGGGAGAAGCATATTCAACCATGACCGTTGGCTTGGAATCGGCTTGTGCAAAACCATAATGAGGCTGGGCTTGCATTTGGCTAAATTGGGAGAGCCAGTAAGCATCGGTCAGGACGATATTCAAAAACCCGTTGATGACAATACAATGCGAAACACCTGGTACGTTGGCTTCTATCCATGTTTTGAGTTTGTCGCCGGCAGCCTGAGGCGAACAGCGCAAAAGCTTGACAAACGGAAATACCACGAGCGTGAGGTCCCCCTCTACATCTTTGCGCGTCTGCTGAAACTGGATGAGTTCTTCGGTGATGGCGCAACCAAATAATTCAGGTGCCGCCTTTAAAAGCGCTTGGCGTATGTGTTGTTCCATTTTAGGAGAGGTGCTTTATGATGTTTTCGATGAGCTCAAGTGCCGCTTCGGCCATTTTGTTTTTTTCGTCGTCTAGGCAAGGATTGACCTCCACGATTTCTATTGCTACGGTCTTCGGATCTTGGGCAAAATAGGTGAGCAATTCATGGGCTTCGGCAAATGTGATGCCGTTGGGAACAGGTGTGCCCGTGCCATAAGAAGTTTCTATTGGATCTATGCTATCTACATCAAAAGAAACATAAATGAGGTCGCAGTCTTGAAGTTGTGCGGAGATGGCAGCTAAACAGTTGGCCATACCACTATGGCGCAATTCGGCAACCGTATAATTTTTTAATGCCAGTTCAGCCATGATGGCATCTTCTTGGGGTTCGGTGTCTCGAACGCCAATATAAACTAAATCTTGTGGTAAAAAAGCAGTGCTCTTGAGGCTATTCCAATGGGAAATTGTAGCCGCATCAAGCTCATTTTTGGCTAAATGTAGGTGATCGAGTCCCAAAGCTGCCGCAATTGGCATGCCGTGGATATTACCCGAAGGCGTAGTGTAAGGAGAATGGATGTCGGCATGTGCGTCTATCCAAACAACACCAATTCTTTTATTCGGAAAATTATTTTTGAGGGCGGCAAGCGTACCTGCTGCAGCACTGTGGTCGCCAGAAATGAGCAGCGGAAAGGAATCTGCTTTCAAACAAGTGGTGATGTTTTGTTCGAGGGAGGCAAATACTTGGCTCAGACCGTCGATATTTTTAGCAAAAGTGAAGGGGCTCTTGCGGTCGAGCAGGTCGTTGTGCTGATCTACCACTTGAATTGGATGTTGTGAAAAGAGCGCACTGCCTTTGGTTCGGGCAGCCGCGCGAATCGCCTCCGGACCTAAAGATGCACCGCGTGTGCCGGCACCTAATTCAGAAGGATTGAAGATGAAATGAATGTTTTTTGGCATAAAAAACCCTTAGGGGGCTCCCACAAAGATAAAGCTATTTTAGCAAAGCGGCATCAGCAGCCGCCGGTCAGTGGTTCATAATATACAGGTTCTACAATGCGCTGTTCTTTAGCCTCTCCCGACAAATACAAAATACGTCCGTCAAAATTGCTGCTGATGATCAAATCGGGAATGGCATCGGCATCCATGAGCCCTACAAATAAACATTCGATCCTGTTGGAGCCATATTCGTAATAAGGATCAACACTGCGCAGCAATTGCACTTTTTGATTGCGTTCTGGATCATCGGTTTCAAGATAGAGGTTATAATGCGCGTAATATTGCTCACTCGTCTCTGTTTCTTTAGGTAGCTTTTGGCCCTTCGCATAAACCCAATAATGAAGCCCATTGACTTCAAATTGAAGCGTATCTCCTGGTAGCAAGACTGATTTTTCATCGTGAAAAGTTGGGCTCGTGCGGTCGGCATACAATACTTTGAGTTGTTTGGGCAGAAGACTCCCCTTTCTCAACACATAGCGACAGTTCATCGCACTGTGCATGATTTTCCCGCTCCAATTGGCCGTATCGGCTTGCTGATCATCCATTATACCGTCAAATACGGTCTCAATTTGAGGCTTCACTGGAAGCAAAAACCAATTTTGTTTGGTTTTGAAAATACCGAGCCAAGTATCGTTCAAGAAGTCCTGCTCGAGTTCATCCTCGTCTCGAAAATAAGCTTCACCTTTATAGATGCCTGGCTGGAGATATTCCGTATTTGGATAATTGGGGCGAAAAAATTCGTTTTCATCGATCTTTAAGTCCACATTTTGAGCTTGAGTGGGTTCTTTGGACAGCTTTCTCGATGATGATGAAGCAGTTGTACAACCCAACAAAACAAGGAAACCCGAAATAATCAGCAAGCTTTTCATTGTTTAAAAATAAGTATTCTTAGCTTTGTTTATGCACAAGTTCGTCCCTCTTTTCATATTTACAGCCTTCGCCCAATTCTATATTGCTCAAAAATCTTTTACAGGCAGCCTCGAATACAATTTAGTGTCTATTGACCTCTTGAACAACGACACCATCGAAGGCAAGCTATTTATCTATGCCTTAGACTCTTTGGTTCGGTACAACTACCTCATGTCCGACGGAAAGAAACAAGAAAGCATCCATCTTTTAGGTCGGCAAAAATTGATTTCACTCATCGAAATCGACGGACTCTTTTTTGCCGTTCAAATCAACGATACGTCCAAAGCAGAAGAGACTTACCAACTGCATAAAAACAAGAAACGGCAAAATATTGCAGGACTCAAATGCCGGGAGGCCAATTTAGAATATCCCGAAAAAAATGTTTTGCTTTATTATACAAAATCAATACCTACCCAATATTTTGTTGGGCTCGAAGGAGCGCCCGGCTTGCCTGTAAAAGGTCAAATTCCGACCGATTTTGGCTTCATGGCTTTTGAGCTCCAGAAAGTAGACCGTAGACAACCCCCTTTTTCGTTATTTGTACCGGATAAAAAATACAAAGTGCTGCCTTTAGAGGCCTTTTTGGAGTGGTCGCAAACCATCCAGAACAGCACCAGCCAAGATTAACTAACAGCTTGCTGTTTATAGGTTTGCTCTGCTTTCATTTTTCATGTGACCCTTTGCCGTATTTTCGTTTGATTAGACGCTAAAGCCTCATGGAAGAAAACGAATACATCCCTAAATCAGCCGCTAAACCTGCTCCAAAAACCGAAGCACCTAGCGCTCCGCGACCAAAAAAACGCGAAGAAGAACCACAGCGTCCAAAAGAAACGGAAAAAGCCTCGCGTGGAAGCCTACCTAAAATTGGCTTACTTGAGCGCTTGAACTTGCCTAAAATCAAGCTTTTTGGCGGTACCGTTCTGAGCTTGCTTAGCATTTATTTGTTTTTGGCTTGCATCTCTTACCTGTTTACTTGGGTCAAGGATCAAGACCAACTCCTGAACCGCAGCTTCGTGGCCTACATTTTCAACTCCGATTTGCCCGCCGTAGAAAACTGGTTGGGGAAATTTGGCGCCTGGACCTCTCACCTCCTCATTCACCGCGGCTTTGGGCTCCCCTCTTTTGGCCTCATCTTTCTTTTATTCATTGGCGGATTTAAAATTTTATTCGGAACAGCCTTGGTGCCTTTGGTGCGCACCACGAGCATCGTAATCAGCTACGTGCTTTGGGGTTCCATATTCTTGGGCTTTTTTAGTCCACAAATCAGTTATGCAGGTGGTGCATTTGGGTATTTCACCAACGAATGGCTGCAACTCACTTTTGGTGGTTTCGGTACGCTTTTCATGCATGTCGTTGCATTTTTTGTACTGACCTCCCTGCAATTTAGCCCCAACTACCGTGCCTTGCTACAACGCTTATTTGGCACTACAGAAAGTCCTGAAGACGAGACAAACGAAGCCTTTCCAGATGCTGCAGCTCCCTTTGATGACATTTATGTGGTCAACACGATCAAAGAAGACCAAATCAAGGCCGACGATATCTCTAAACCTGTCGTTTTTGACGATGGAGATGAAGACGACATTTTTAACGAAGAAAGCGAACTCATCGTCCAGGTTAAAAAAGACAGCCCTTTCGTGCCAGTGGAAGAAAACACGCTGAGTTCAGATTTTGAAATCGAACTTGGCGAAGACCCCATTGTGGTGCCGCCAGTAAACCTACCTGTTGCAGACGAAGATATCCTGGCCAATCAGTTGGTGAGTGAACACGGTGAATACGACCCTACCAAAGACCTCGAAGGCTACCTTTTGCCGCCGCTCGAACTCATGAAAGATTATGTATCAAGTGGCGTTTCGGTAAGCAAAGAAGAGCTCGAGAACAACAAGGATCGCATTGTAGAAACCCTTTCGCACTACAAAATCGACATCGCGAAAATCAAAGCCACCGTTGGGCCCACCGTAACGCTCTACGAAATTGTACCTGCGCCGGGCGTCCGCATATCCAAAATCAAAAACCTCGAAGACGACATCGCACTCAGTCTTTCGGCACTCGGCATCCGCATCATTGCGCCAATACCTGGAAAAGGTACCATCGGTATAGAGGTGCCGAATTCCAACCCTGAAATGGTCTCGATGCGCTCGCTTATTGCTTCAGATAAATTTCAGCATTTCGACGGCGAGCTGCCAATTGTCATGGGTAAAACCATTACCAATGAAACATACGTATTTGACCTCACCAAAATGCCTCACTTATTGGTAGCTGGTGCTACAGGGCAAGGTAAATCAGTAGGATTAAACGCCATTCTGATTTCCATCCTGTACAAAAAACACCCCGCGCAAGTCAAGTTTGTTTTGGTCGATCCGAAGAAAGTTGAATTGACCTTATTCAACAAAATTGAACGCCATTTCTTAGCCAAACTTCCCGGAGAAGAAGATGCGATCATCACGGACACGTCTAAGGTTGTCAATACCCTCAACTCGCTGTGTATCGAAATGGACGAGCGCTATGAGCTGCTCAAAGACGCCAGCGTCCGGACCATCAAAGAATACAACGCCAAGTTTATTGGTCGTCGCTTGAATCCGGAAAAAGGACACCGCTACCTACCTTATATTGTGGTGCTCATTGACGAATTTGCCGACCTCATCATGACAGCAGGAAAAGAAGTAGAGCATCCTATTGCCCGTATTGCACAGCTTGCCCGCGCCATTGGTATTCACCTCATTGTAGCCACACAGCGCCCGTCTGTGAACGTCATCACCGGTATGATCAAAGCGAACTTCCCGGCTCGCATTGCCTTTAGAGTCTTATCGAAAATCGATTCGCGCACCATTTTAGACGCCTCAGGTGCCGATCAGCTCATTGGGCGCGGAGACATGCTCATCTCTACAGGCTCCGAAATGAAGCGCTTGCAGTGTGGTTTTGTCGATACGCCAGAAGTAGAAGACATCTGTAGCTTCATTGGCGCACAGCGCGCGTATCCAGAAGCCCTCATCTTACCAGAATATGTGCCTGAAGGGTCAGAAGCCAACGGCGACATCGACATGAATGAAATCGACAACATGTTTGTAGACTCAGCCCGTATTGTCGTCATCAATCAGCAGGGTTCGGCAAGTTTGCTGCAACGCAAGCTCAAGCTCGGGTACAACCGTGCTGGCCGCATTGTGGATCAGTTAGAAGGCATGAATATCATCGGGCCCTTCCAAGGTAGCAAGGCCAGAGAAGTCTTGTTTTCTGACATCGAAAGCCTCGATGAATACTTGCGCGTAAAAGGACTGCTCTAAAAAGTTAAAGGATTGTCTGAAACTTATTTCACCCGATTGAGCCCCAAAGCCTTGAGCATCCATTTAGGTAAATGCTTCGGCGCACGGCCTTGTTTGAGGTTCAGGTAAAGACCGAGTTTCTTGAAAATAGGTACTTTGTGCGTTTCTACAAATTCAATCCAGTAGCCATCCGGATCCTCGATGTAAGCAAAGCGGCCTGCGGCCTCGCCCATGTCGAAAGAGTTGTCGGAATCTACTGTAAACGGCGTTCCAAATTCGTCGCAACGCAATTTAAGCGCGTTCATGCCTTGCACTTCAAAGCAAAGGTGAATAAAGCCCCAGTCTCCCCAGAAACGGTTCCCGAAAATTTGTCTAGCGCCTGTTTTTGGACTCAACTCAACCAATTCAATTTCTGTTATTCCCAATAATTGAGCAAAGTAGCCACCGCGTACCTTTGGATGTGTCAACAATACCCTGCGGAACGCTTCCTCCCCTCTTGGTAAAAAATCAAAATCGGCAAAAACTTGCGCTTCGTCATAGACTTTTTGCTCATAACCGAGCAAATCTTGGTAAAAACGCTGGCTTTTATCCATATCGGAAACGCCAATGACAGCACCAACAACACCACCACATTTGGAAGGATGCTTGGAGGCGCCAAACCAAGAGCGGCCCTCGACAATCTGAAAATAATTGCCGTTCGGATCCTGAACATAACAAGTCCAGCGGCCTGCGGGGTCTTGGTGAGCAGCACTGACATTGGCACCCATTTGCGCCAAATGCTGTTGGGTATGGCGCACGTCTTCAGACTTGATTTTGCAAATAAAAACACCGTAGTCGCCGAGTTGTGGCTCAAACGTAGCCTTTTCGGTAGGTCGGGAGGTGAACTGCCAAATCTCAAAGCCGCCGCCACCAGCCATATTCAAAGCTAGTGTAGCGGTGCGATGGTGTACTACTCCACCGGTATATCGGGTCATGAGCGGAGCGGGCGCCGCTTCTTCAAAAATGCGGACGTCGAGTCCAAAAGCTTGGCGGTACCAAGACCAAATTCCTTGTACATCTGGCACACCAATGCCCATTTGCTGAATACCGTTGAGTATAAAATTGTTTGTCATGTTGTTAGCGAATTGCGCGTTCATTAAATAAAAGGTAGCCAAAACTCAATTGAAATTGAAAAGGCTGTGCGTATTTAGGTAAGTAATTGAGTGTAGCCCGTACCGGACCAACCGGTGAATGGTAAATGACATGGCCTGCCGCCAAAATACTTCTGCCATCTAGTGGCTTAGCATAGGTAAAAGTGCCATCCTCCGGATTGAGCACCAACTGGATGATCGGTAAGAAGGCATAGGTGTCTAGTCTGAAGTCGATATTTTTGAGTGGACTCAGGATGAGTTGGGTGCCCAAACACGCGTATTGTGTGGATCGGTAGGCGGCAATAAAATAGGTATCGAGATCGGGCAAGACATTCAAGCCAGGAAGCGCCAACATACTTGCGGTGTAATTGGCAAAAAGCGATTGGCTATTGAGCACCGATTTGAAATGCACGCCAAAATTCACCATCTGTTTCTTCTGAAAAGGAAAGCTCAATAACTCTAATTGAATACTGAGCCATTGGTGTTTTTTGCTGCTGGTGTCGTTGGAGATGGAGGTAGATCCGGGATAGGTGAGTTCTTTGCCGCGCACATAACTTGCCTTGAATTCAAAAAAACTTCCGGAACTGGCAAATTGCTTGCGGTTGAGCGTGTTCTGCGTAAAGGCCAAGCGCATGCTTTCTCCAATAAAGGAAGTGTAATCGGCCGTATCTTCTTTGGTGAAGTTGCTGGTTTGGTAATAGGCGTCGTCTAGCCAAAACATACGGGTATTGGCGGTGAGCACGGCGTGGTTTCCGGTCGGAATTTTGAGCTGAAGCCCGGTGTAGCGTTCTTCTTGCACCAAAAACGAGGGCTTAACATCTTCAAAAAACGTGGCAAAACTCTTGAAGTAATCCCAGCGGTTGAGCACCAAATAAGCACTCAAGGAAATCGGTACACTGCCCGGAATCACCAACTCGTAATTGACCTTTCCAGAACCATAAAATTTCCCGAAGTAAGAGGCGACTTCAAGTTTTTGCCCGACATAGCCCGCCCTGCGATAAGCCAAACTCAAATAACCCGTGTTGATTGCTCTAGAAGACATCAGCCCACCGAAATCGACGCGAAACGCGTTGGCTTTGTTGACTTTCAAGCGCAGTGTTAAATGATTCCGAGTTCCCGTCTCAAAAGTAGGGGTTACAAAACTAAAATAGGGAGAGGAAAGCGTCCTGAAATAGCGTTTTTCGAGCGCCGTGCTGTCGAGTATGAGTTTACTGTATTTCGGCAAAATTGCATTGCGAACGAAGGGTAAGTCTTGCCTGCGGTCAGAACTAGCACGCACTAGATTCACGCGTAAAGGAAGTAAGTTGTGCTTAAATTGCATTCTTTTTTGAGCAAGTTCAATAGAATCGGAACGGGAGCTCACATACTTTAGGATACTATCCATTTGCAAGTTGGTGGCTTCAAATCCATCTTGAATGGCTTGCTTTACATCGGCGAAATCAAACGTGCCAACTGTCGTGTTGGGCTCAATGATGATGCCCTCTGCACATGGCATAGCGTAGTTGGTTGGGGTGGTCATCATGCTGGTGAGCAGGCCAAAAAAGTCGCGTTCAGATACAGGTGCCAAATTTTTAGAGACATTGCTCCCTATGATGAAGTCGGGTTGAAAGTCATTGTACAGTACATCTATCGGGAAGTTGTTATAAAGTCCACCGTCAAAATACAGCACACCATTGACCCGTATTGGATTGAGGTAAAGCGGAAAGGTCATGGAGGCGCGCACCACCTGATTGAGCTTTCCGTGGGCAAAAGCTACACTTTTTTTGGTTTCAACAGCAGACGCTACGCAGCGATAAGGCACAAAGAGCTGATTGAAATCATCTTGAACAGATACACTAGTTCGACCAAAGATTTTGAGCATCTCGTAATCGAGGTAGGTAGGATCAATAAAGGCTAGCGGCAAAGATTTTTGAAGAATGCTGTCTTGTGATACTGCAAAATTGAACATCGAGGCACTCGAGGCATCTTGGTAAAACAAAAACTGTTGGTGAGCCTCTTCTTGGCCTCTTACCATCAGTTGAAAAGACTCAGACAGCACATAGGCTTCAATTTCTGCAGGAGAATAACCACTCGCATACATGGCCCCCACCAACGCACCGGCAGAAGTACCTACGATATAATCGATTGGAATTTGATGTTCTTCGAGCGCTTTGAGCACGCCTACATGCGCTACACCCGAGGCACCACCGCCACTCAAGACCACACCCACGCGCTGACGCTGCTGTGCCAACAACTGCAACGTAAAAAAAAGGAAGGGCAAGAGGTATTTGGTCTTCGACAAATTCGTTCTTTTGTACAAAGTTAACGAATCCCAAAATAATGCATCCACAACCCAGCTCAAAAAGCCCCCTACTCACCATTACACTCAAAAGTTTTTTTGGCTTCGAGGCCATCCTTGCCGACGAACTAAAAGAACTTGGCTATACTGAAGTCGAACTGCTCAATCGAGCTGTTCAGCTCAAAGGAACCTGGGCCGATGTCTACAAACTCAACCTCTATTGCCGTTGTGCCATCTCTGTCTTAGTCGAAATAGACAAATTCTATATTCAAAGCGAAGAAGACCTCTACAAACGCGCGCTTCGGATCAAATGGCATGAGCTTTTTGATGTCCAGAAGACATTTGCAATCAAAGGGGCGATTTTCTCTCCTATTTTTAGCAACACACATTATCCATTTTTGCTCGTCAAAGACGCTATTGTCGATGTCTTCAAAGACAAAACCAATGAGCGCCCCAATATTGATGTCAAGAAACCAAGTGTCTTGCTAGATCTTTACATCAAGGACAAAGAAGTGACTATTTCGGTAAATACAAGCGGTATTCCGTTGTTTCAGCGCGGCTACCGAACAGCGGTTGGCCCAGCGCCACTCAATGAAGTAGTAGCGGCCTGCCTGATCAGAATGTCGGGCTGGGATCGCAAGCAAACTTTTGTAGATCCTTTCTGTGGTTCGGGTACTTTGCTCGTTGAAGCTGCACTTTTGGCCAGTGGCATTCCAAGTAACATAGAAAGACAGCACTACGCCTTTAAAAACCTCAAAAACTATGATGCAAGTTGCTGGGAAGAAATTTACCAAAACGCACCGCGCATTGTCAGAGAACTACCTTGCCGTATCATCGGTGGAGACATCTCAGATGAAATGGTATTAAAGGCGCGCAGAAACCTGCGCACTTTTTCTTTCGGTCGTTTTGTGGAAGTACATTCCGCTCCTTTTGACAAACTTAAAATTGAGCCACCTGTGTTTATGCTGACCAACCCGCCCTACGACGAAAGACTCTCCACAGACGTCGAAGAACTATATGGCGCTTTCGGTACTTGGCTCAAGCACGAAATGACCGGCAGCAAAGCGTGTGTCATTAGTGGAACCATCGAAGGATTTCATGCGATCGGACTCAAGGCCTCGCAAAAACACCGTGTATTCAACGGCGATATCGAATGTGAATTCAGGAAATACGAATTATTCCAAGGTAAAAAGGCGCTCAATTGAGCGCCTTTTTTATTTCTGATTGTTGAACTGAGTGCTTAACGCTGCTCAATTGGAACGTAGTTGCGATTGGTTTGACCAGTGTAGATCTGACGCGGACGCCCGATTGGTTCTTTGTTTTCAGTCATTTCTTTCCATTGGGCAATCCAGCCTGGAAGGCGTCCGATAGCAAACATGACCGTAAACATTTCTGTAGGGATACCCAAAGCCTTGTAAATAATACCAGAGTAGAAATCTACGTTTGGATAGAGGTTGCGCGCTTTGAAGTATTCGTCTTCTAGGGCTACTTTCTCTAATTTTTTAGCGATAGCTAAAAGTGGATCGTTTACGCCTAATTTTTCGAGGACGTCGTCGCAGGCTTTTTTGATGATGTTGGCACGCGGGTCGAAGTTTTTATAGACGCGGTGTCCGAAGCCCATAAGGCGGAATGGATCTTCTTTGTCTTTTGCTTTGGCAACCCATTTGTCTACGTTACCGCCGTCGGCGTGAATGCGCTCGAGCATTTCGATCACCTCTTGGTTGGCTCCACCGTGTAGCGGGCCCCAAAGTGCAGAAATCCCTGCAGAAACGGTAGAATAAAGGTTGGCTTGCGAAGAACCGACGATGCGCACTGTAGAAGTAGAGCAGTTTTGTTCGTGATCGGCGTGTAAAATGAGGAGCTTATTGAGGGCGTCGATGACAACTGGATCTACGTGGTAGTCTTGAGTTGGCATCGAGAACATCATGTACATGAAGTTTTTGCAATAATCGTATTCATTGCGCGGGTACATGAACGGATGACGGATCAGGTTTTTGTAAGACCATGCAGCTAAGGTTGGCAACTTAGCCAATAAGCGATGAATAGTGAGGTTTTTGGCCTCTGGGCTGCGATTCGGGTCGAGCGATTCTGGATAAAAAGTTGCCAATGAAGCTACCATAGAAGAAAGAACGCCCATTGGATGCGCTTTTGAAGGATACGCTTCAAAGAACTGTTTCATGTCTTCATGGACAAGCGTGTGCTTGCAGATACTGTCTTGGAAAGCATCTAGCTCAGTTTGTGTTGGCAAGTCGCCATAAATGAGCAAATAGGCCACCTCAATGAATGAAGCTTTTTCAGCGAGTTGTTCAATTGAATATCCTCTGTAGTGCAAGATACCCTCTTCACCATCTAAAAAAGTAATGGCGCTTTTGGTAGCACCCGTGTTTTTGTAGCCGGTATCTAAGGTGATGTAACCGGTTAAATCGCGCAATTTGGAGATGTCAATTGCTTTTTCGTTTTCTGTGC
>JACCDQ011863879.1_pt1 | contig 15786 bp, 16 predicted proteins | sample 7446031 | NCBI WGS metagenome assembly JACCDQ01 (sample SAMN15323442, study PRJNA562643) | freshwater metagenome | isolation source: river surface water | place: USA:Blue River Watershed | collected 2017-08-17
CACATCCTGTGTCATTCTCTATAGGTATCTTTGCGTACATCAAACAAAGATCTTATGGAAACCTTGGAAATTTTTGTTGAAAACATCAAATGCGGCGGTTGTATAAACGGCATTAAAAATGCGCTATCGGCATTTCCCGGAGTAAAGTCGGTTGAAATCATCCTCGACGAGGAAAAGGTCATCATTCAAGGTGACCATTTGGAAAAATCCGTTTTTGTCACAAAAATGGACGGCATTGGTTATCCTGAAAAAGGGAATAATACATTCTTGAAAGAGGCCAAATCTTACGTGAGTTGTGCGATAGGAAAGGTGACGGCTTAGGAAATAATTTGGGCTAACTGGGAGGTAAATTCCTCCCAGCAGGCCTCATCCAACACAAAGGCATGATCTGTCGCCAAAGGAATTAGTTGAATATATTCCGACATTGGAATATGGGCAACTTCCGCAGGAGTACCATATTCATCTCGAGTACCTTGGAATATATACAAGGGTCTGTTCACATTTGCTAAATGCCTCACTCGATACTTTTGCATCCCATATTCCGGATGAATAAATGGATAACCTAAAGCAATAACAGCTTTAATTGGAAATTCTAACGCTAACTCAGATGCTACAATTGCGCCAGCGGATCGACTAACAATAAATAAGTCAACAGATTTCCAATCGATTTTTGATAATGATTCTTTTAAGTGTTGAACTCGCATTATTACAGATGCCTTGCTGTAATATCGATCAAACTGCGTGCGAAAACCGTGAAGAATAGCCCTTAGAATGCCGTATACATACAAGCGTTTGAGCAGCAGCACGATAGCAGACTTATTTGATTGTTCGAAATGGACTGCTGTTTCATGTACAATTTCTACATCTAACGAATATAAATAAGCTACAAGGCGGGCATTAAACATCTTATCTTCTGAAAGATGCTCCCGACCACAAATAAGTACCTTTTTTCGCTTTTTCATTAGATAAAAAAAAGCCTCATTGAAATTCATTGAGGCTTTACGCAATCCTAGTTCTAAAAATACATTTTACTAAACAACAGTTCAGAAAGATTTATTTTACACAAACAATGTTAGCAATCTATTCATGTATAATTATGTCAACAAATGTTTTAACATACAAAAATCCCATTCATTAACTATGAATGGGATTATAAACTACATATTCTACTATAAGCTTTTTATCTTCTTTTGAACAACATAGAACAATCAAACCACTCCTCTTCCACGATCTTGATAAACTTACCTTCATGGGTGTACATGATATCAATGCGCGTTTCTTCCCCTTTAAACCGAATGATTTGCCCTTCGGCATGTTCAGAAACAATTGTTACCTGAAAATCAACAAGTCGATCAATGAGTTCTTGTTTAGAATATTGATTCAAATACCCCAAATAGGCAATCTGACTAAATTTTTCCATAGTTTCTATTTGATTTGATACTGGGCAGATGCCATGATTCCTAAGCTGCCAGGGAGTAAATCTCCTTGATCATAAGCCATTTCAAACGAATACCTTAATCGCTTATTTTTTGTTCGATTCACACGTAGGCTGTAGGATTGCTGGAGGTAAACGGGAGGTATGGTCTTTGAGGGACGCAAATAGGTGTCAGAAGACCTAGAACCTCGAAAAACCCAATCCATCTCTTCTGTTAAATGTCCCTTAATTCCCAAATAAATCACATTTACGGCATTAAACGTGAATTGATTTCCTCCTCGGATAGTCTTCGAATCCCGAATGATTAATGGTGTTCCTATCTCATCTGCTTGGTACCACCATCCCGTGGAACGTGCAGCATTATACATATACTCTATTCGTTCACCAAAATGGCTATCTACCGTATTAAATAATTTTGCAATCCAGGAACGATATAAACCTTGATTTCCTGTATATAAGTGCTCTACCAAAAAACCTTCAATAAAATGATGGCCTTTCACACGAATGGATAGGCCCGTTAGTCCATCATCTGCCGGTGTTAAATTAAAGACAGCCCCTTGTTCATAGGCAGTTTGCTTATAAAACATTATTCCTCCCCATTTTGTCTTATAATCTGCAGCGATGTCGATAGCCCCCAAGTGATTCCCATATTGATTTTCTGTATCATCAGAGGATGTATTCGGGTCAACTGCAACCCAATTTCTATTCTTCAATACTGTTACGACATAGAAGTAGGTATTCCAGCCGCCTGGATAAACATTAATAGCACGTTTTGTTGTGAGTGGTACAATCCGATTCCCTCCCCATTGTACTTGGTGATTCAGTCCCCCAAATAAATTCAAACGAGCATCAGGTTTACCAATCCGTCCGTATAAACTCTTTTGATGCAACATGACATTTTCTAATGGCCCCCGATTGTCAAACCAACCATGTGCCCATGTCATTTTCAAACCAATCCATTTGTTCAATACATTCAGATAGCCTGGTGTACCAAGCTGAATCTTAGGCATGGGTACAGCATTGCCAGACCAAGCATAAAATCCAGATGTCAGAGTCGTATCTCCTAAGCCGTATACTTCTTTTTTCCGTCCAGCCCAAAGCTCCCATTTTCCACGCCGACCGCTTATATAAGCTTCGGTTAAAAACATGTTATTTTCCTGTCCTGCCCAAGCATTCAATTCTAAGCCATATTTCCAATCATAGCGTTTATCAAAATCATAAGAACGAGCTAAATTAATACGCGCTCCTACACCAATATTTTCCATGGGAACTGAACCATACTGTAGACTACGCATCCAAAATGGAGTAGCTTTTGTATCTGAAGCTATCGTCTTCAACGCTATTGACATATGATCGCTTGTATCAATGGAAATAGGAAAAATAGTTATCAATAAGGCAAGGATCATATTTGGGGTTCTTTTTTAGGATTACGCAAATGACTTCGTTCTTCTGAAATCTGTGAACTCAATAATTGATTCAAACGCTCCAATCGCTCAATTCGATGAGCTTGAACCTGGTTACGTTTATTTAGGATATACAATTCCTTGATCAACAAAAAGGCCGTAAAGGAAAAGCCCGCCAGGAGACCGGAGGCAAAATAGATGTACATCATGTGCTGTAGATTTACGAATTAATAGGCGTTCTCATCGCCAACTACTAGGAAATAAATAGTCAAAAAACAAATTTTCAGATCTTGAATGGGACTCCAATGTTCAATGTACTCGATGTCTTTTTGAATTCTTGATTGTAATATTTCTATTCCATCCACTTCGCCTCGTAAGCCACTGATTTGAGCAAGTCCAGTAATTCCAGGCTTAACAAAATGGCGAAAAGTGAATCCCTCTACCATCCGTTGATACGTTTCTGAATGATACAACATATGTGGCCTAGGCCCTACTACACTCATATCACCCAATAGGACATTGATAAATTGCGGAAACTCGTCTAAGCTTGTTTTTCGAATAAAAGCCCCTATGCGTGTCAAACGCTTATCCTCCTTGACGGCTTGGTCACGGTCACTGGAATCATTCACACGCATAGACCGAAATTTATAACACCAAAAAACACGATTACCTCGTCCCGTACGTTGTTGCTTAAAAATGACAGGACCTTTACTTTCTCGCTTAATCAGTAATGCCAATATTGGATACAACCAGGACAATACAATTACAATAACCAACAAGCTAAATAGAATATCAAAAACACGTTTTATAATTCTATTTTGTAGTGCATCTAAGGGCTTGAATCGGTTGGTAATGAACTTTACACCTAAATCTTGACGAATTGGATAAGACCAACTCCGATGGTCTGAAGATGAAGGAACAATGTTCAACCGAACAAATTTCTTTTCCGCTTCTAAAAACAAATAATTTAAATCATGAATGTGATGTGAAGGGACGCAAACAAACAATTCACTGATATTGGCTTCCTCAGCATAATCAATAGCTCGTAATACTTGCATATAAACGGGCAAGTAATCATCCGTTTGAGTTAATACTTTCTCAGCATTGATTATTCCAGCAAACTTGCGGCCATGGTATTTCATTTCAAATTGAGATGCAAGTTCAATGGCAGCTAGATTCAACCCATAAATACCGATTCGATTAAAATGATGAGCACGATTTTCCAATCTAAAATCAATGTGAAACATCATAAAACGAATCAAAAAAATCAGAAAAAAGAGTAATCCTATTTTGATAAAAATGACTTGCTCAAAATAAAAATGACCCGTATTCATTTTTAATAACACGGCAACAATCAATTGTTGGCAAATTAATGCACGCCATGTTTGTCGCATCAAATCATCCATGGAATAATCAACATAGGCCTTATAAACACCGAAATAAAGTGCAACGAGAATCCAAATCGTCGCATTCACCCACACATTGTGATAGTCCAAAAAACGAGGAGCTCTTATGGGAAAATAAGATTGAAATTTATCGACGAGCTGATATGTTAATGCAAAACAACTCACATCAGCTAAAAGCAGCAAAATACATCCTAAGAACCGTTGCTTGGATCGCATGTTAGTTATTCATTCCAAAAACGGAATTATTTTTAAAGGGATATTCGGCAATTTGAATAGACAATTCCACATCTTTCGCCATGCGCTGAAGTCCTAAAATATGATTATCATGATGGACATCCGTTCCTGCAAAATCATATAATCCCTCACGCATATAACATTGAGCTACTTGCATGACTGACCTCCCATAGTAGCCACCGAGGGAAAGTAGATTCAACTGAAACAAAATACCCGTAGCACGAAATCGTTCTAGCATAATGCTCGGCTTGATGTAAGCATATCGCTCTGGATGAGCTAATATAGGGATATAACCTGCCTTGCGCAGAGCGAATATGGAATCATGCCAATGATAAGGCAAATCCATATAGGGTAATTCAACCAACACGTAACGATGATTAGCGCGATTGGGCAAACACAACAATCCCAAGGGAATTAATCGATCAAAATAATCGTCCATCATATATTCCGAAGCGAAAGATTTTAAATTTTTCTTCTCCGAAATTGCAGATGATTGAACAGCTTCAAAAGCAGCAGCAATACTAGCAGGATTGTTAAGGTAAATACCAGCGGCCGTATGCGGCGTCGCGATGATTTCATGAAAACCTAAATCAGCTAAACCTTTTAATAAGAAGGCACTTTGCTCCAAGTCTTGGGCACCATCGTCGATGCCGGGTAAGACGTGGTTATGGATATCCACGTGGATTCCCCAGGGTGGCGCAGATCGAGGCACTGATTTTTTAAACCAAGAAAACATGTATAATTAATTTAATAGGATCCAGTTAGGATGGGTGTAATGCACATGGCCATAATTTGTGTATTTGTAACCAAAAAGCATATTAAGATCTACTTCAAATGTTTGATTCAGCATTATTATAGTATCTTAAAAAAAGCCAAAGGTTTAATAATACAATGATCGAAATGAGACTCAGAACTTAGATGCAATACCCCATCAAATTGAAGTAGGAAAATAATGGGTCTAAATAAAGTAGCATTTACAATTTAGACCATGATTAAATTCTACGATTGATAATGCCTCAATGTTCACTAAATCTCCTGCATTGGTTAAGCCATCTAGGTTAAAGATTTGATACTTTTAGAAGTTGTTATTAAACTCTCATACAAGAAGGAAACCTATAAAACTAGCACCTCCGAATCTGAAGATATTTTTATTTATTTCTTAAATACTCTTTCATAAAATTTCACTAATTTTTCAGATTCATGAACCCAAGAAAGTTCTTGAATAACTCGATTGTAGCCATAGTTACCCATTTTATTTCTTAGCCCAGCATCGTTAATTAATAGAACAATTTTTTCTGCAAAATCATTTATATCATTAGCATACAAGGATGCATCCATAGCTGAAAATCGACCTTCTTTTAAATCAAATTGTACAATTGGTTTTTTCAAAGCCATGTATTCCATGATTTTATTCATGGTACTTAAATTATTCATTTCCGTTGGCTTGTCGGGGTTTACGCATACATCAGCTGTATTTAAAACGCCTACGAGGACTTCATCTGAAACTCTACCATAAAAGTCAACAAAATCATTAAGTTCCAATTGAGTACATAATTTTTGCAATTCCTCCACATGTGTACCCCCACCTACAATTGCTAGTTGAATATCTTGTCTTTTTGAAATTATTATTTTCAAACTTTGTAACAAAAGATCAATACCTTCTTGCTCTCCTATAACACCAACATAACCAATTAAAAATTTTCTTCCTTTTTTATATTTATCATTAGGAGGATGTATTTTTAGACGATCTAATTTTGGACCACTACGAATAACTTGAACCTTTTCAGGATTCATCCCTCCACGCCGGACAGCAATTTCTTTGTATGATAAATTTGTAGCAATGCTATAATTTGCAGTTTTAAAGGTTAACTTTTCAAAAAACAACATAAGCATATAGAAAAAACCCTTCTTATCGTACTTTGCTATATATAATTCAGGATTAATATCATGATGATCAAAAACATATTTAACACCTAAAAACTTAAAAAAAAAAGCCACCATAAAAATTAAGTCCGGGGGATTACAACCATGAATAACATGAAACTTTTGTTTTGAGTAAATTTTAATACTCAACCAAAACTCCCAAAACAATGCCGTGGAGTATTCTAGAAGATAGCCCATAGCTCCAGACGCTTCAAATGGCAATGGATGTCTATAGATTTCAATATTATTTATTACCTCATACCTATTAGTATACCCTTTCATTATGGGACAAATAATACTTACTTTGGCTCCGTTTTCACTTAAAGTGTTGGCTTCCTGCCATACCCTTCGGTCAAAAGGGACTGGTAAATTTTCTACTATAATAAGTATGTGTTTGCCTTTTATATTTTTCAATTTTTCTCTAAACGATTACTGTATCTTCCTTTGAAATATAATTCACCCCCTTCTTATCCATATTTTTCCAGTTAATCCCTATATAATTATCCTTACTAAGCAAGCTTTCGTCAATACGAACAAAGTCTAATATTGGTTTATTTTCAACGTTATAAAGAACTTTAATGAATTCTGATTCATTTGTGTTTACTATCAATACATCGACTTTTTCCACTAACTCTTCTAAATTCAACATTAATAGTTGAGATAGATGAGGAATCCGTGCATCAATATAATCCTTATTAGTACCCGTTAACATTGTCATGTTAATGTTATGATCATAAATACTTATATTGGCTCCTTTTCCTAAAAGTGACTCAATCACACGAACAGCAGGACTATTTCTTAAATCATCTGTCCCGGCTTTAAAACTTAACCCTAAAAACCCAAGTTTTTTATTAGGATAATTTTCAATTAATTCAATAGCTCTAACAATTTGAATTTCATTTGTAACATCTATCCCTTGAATTACAGGAGTTTTTATATATAAATCATGTGCTAAAGTTTGAAAACCTTTTAAGTCCTTAGGTAGACAAGAACCTCCGTAAGCAAAACCAGGTTTAAAATAATAATTAGAAATATTCAATTGCCTGTCTTTACAAAATATATCCATGACTTGATGAGAGTCAATATCTAATGCAGAACACACATTCCCAACTTCATTAGCAAAAGATATTTTCAATGCATGGTAGGTGTTATTTACATATTTCATAATTTCTGCAACCTTAAGTTCGGTTATGATTATCTCTCCAGGAAGAGAATCGTATAATAATCTAATTTTTTTAGCTGCAGCTTTATTATCTGAACCAATAAGAGTGAGCGGAGGATTAAAATAATCTTTGACTGCGCTACCTTCTCTTAAAAATTCCGGATTATCAACTATAGCAAATCCTTCATTACGATTCTTACCTGAGGCTTCCTCAATAATTTTGGCTACTTGATCGCAAGTTCCTGGTAAGACCGTTGAGCGAATTGCTATGATATGCATGCCCTCTTTATTTTTCAATGCTAAACCAATATCTCTTGCAACGCTAAAAATATATTTCAGGTTTAAATGACCCTGAGCAGTTGATGGTGTGCCTACCGCTATAATACTTATCTCTGATGTAGCAACAGCTTTGGGAGCATCAGTAGTTGCAGAAATAGTTCCTCTTAAATGCTGTTCTTTTATTATGGTATCAATATCTTTTTCTATGATCGTTGGTCTACCAGCATTAATTAAATCGACTTTGTTTTGATTTACATCTACTCCTACAACCGTGTGCCCATTTTTTGCTAGACAACCCAAACTTACGCAACCAACATAGCCTAAGCCAAAAATGCTTATTTCCATATACTAAAAAAAGAGAGTGAAAAATGTAATTAAATCGAAAACCAATAGTCCGTTACAATCTTATTTAAATGCAAAGCTTTTCGCATTTTAATTATTCTTGCAGGATTACCCCCTACAATCTCCATGGGACCAACATTTTTTGTAACAACAGTTCCCGGCAGAATTACAGCTCCTTTTTGGATAAGGACACCAGGCATAATCAAAACATTAGAAAAAATCACCACATAATCTTCAATATGAACTGGACTACCTTTTGTTATAAAAGTGCTATCCTCAACATCATGACCAAGCGTATAAATTTTTGTATCGTGAGCAATTACAACATTATGACCTATTTGAATCCCTCTTCTATTATCAATATAACAACCAGAATTAATAATTGTATTGTTCCCTATTTCTAAATGACCAAAGGAAAAAAATCTTACCGCTTGGACACTTGTATTTTTTCCAACCTTATATCCTACTAAAAACATTAGCTGACGTCTAAGAGTTTTCAAAAATAGAATTTTGAACAAAAAATTATATAACTTGATTAAAATATAAAATATTTGAAGTTTAGTTTTCACTTATATCAACTCTATATTTTATAACCCTCGCTGGATTGCCTCCAACGATAGACCAACTAGGTACATCTTTTGTTACAATTGAACCCGCAGCAAGTATTGAGTGATTTCCTATTATTACTCCAGGTAAGATTATACAATTAGCTCCTATCCAAACATCATTCCCTATAACAACCTTTTTCTCAGTAATACCTTGAAATTGAATTGGAATAGACTCCGAGGAATAATTATGATTCTTAGTATAAATTTTAACATCAGGGCCCATAATTACATTTGAGCCAATGTATGTATTGGATTGTATTACGCAATTACTTCCTAATTCAGAAAAATTACCAATTTCAATAAACATGGAAATATCAGCATTCCTTTTTACTCTAATTTCAACACCACATTTATTAACAAAGCTATTTACTAATAATCTCCTGAATAAAGGAAAAAATAAAGCATAAGGTCGATATATTTCTGGAGTATACCTCAGTAATACCAGATAAATGAAATAGGTAATTTTTCTAACAATCAATTTAATACGTCTTGATAAATTGAGTATATTTTATCACTAGTGGAATTCGAATCTAATTTCAATTTCTCGATCTGAGCTCTACCATTACTTCTATGATTACACGATTTTATATTAATTATTTCAAGGATAGGTTCAATAAAATCATTTTCATCAAATGAGTCTATCAGAAAACAATTTGTCACACCGTTTATTAGAAGCTTAACATCCCCTACATTGGTAGAAATTATTGGTGTATTACAACATAATGCTTCTTTTATGATTTGAGGTGAGCCTTCTGACAAAGAAGTCATTAATAATAAGCTGATATCATTCAAATTCATTCTAACTTGTTCACGAGTAAAATTATGAAACTCAACAATTTCAACATGCTTATTAATTTTTAACTCTAATAAATCAATAATCTTTTTAAACAATTTAAAATTCTTTTCTACTCTTTTAGAATTACCAGGAAAACCAATTTTAATTGAACTACTTCTATTTATATTCTCTTTTTGATAAAAAAAATCTGTGTTTACACCGCATGGCAAATAAACTAACTTCGTTTGAATACTATTTAATACATCAAACATATTATCATTTAGAACAAATACTTTTTTTGAAATTAAAGCAACTAGTTTCGAAATTAAAAAATATAAATAGTTGGTTTTTTTTAAATCAATATCTCCACTGTGTAAAGTAGTAATTATGGGTATTTTTATAAATGGGTTTGCTATTGCAAAAAGGCCACTTATACCAAAATGAATATGTATAATATCAAAATTATCGGTCAAAATTTTCCAATTTATACAAAATATGCTGAAAAAATAATTCCATTTCGAATCTTTACCGTCTATAAAATATTTTTCTATTTCAATATCTTCATATGACTTTTTGAGCTCCTCTATTTGCTCTTTAACAAATATCCCATAATAAGGATGACTGTTAATAGGCCACATATTTGTTACTACTAAAATTCGCATTTAATATCTCGTGTCAAAATTTAATCCTATAATATTTCAGAATAATGTGTTAAATATTCTTCAGCAGTTTTATTTATATTAAAATGTATTTTAGCGTAACTATAAGCGCTTTCTATTCGATTTACAATTTGACTTGAATTATATTCTTTATTTAAATACACTATAATTTTTGCACAATCTTCAATTTCACCACTTTTGAAAAAATATCCATATTTACCAGCTTGAATTAATTCCATTGGTCCGTCAATATCAGCCACTAAAACAGGTATTTTCGCTGCAATTCCTTCTACCACTGTTAACCCAAATCCTTCAAAAAGGGAAGGTTGAACTAGTAAATGATAATTTTTAAGATTTTTGTATATGAACTCTCTGGATTTGTTTCCCAAGAAATTCAAATGTTCCTCTAAATTCAACTCTTTCGCTAATTTTTTTAAATATTTCAAAGATTCTCCATCTCCAATAAAATCTAATTGTATATTGGTTATCCCTTTTATGTTTATTAAAATATTTATAGCTTTTATCAAAATATGTTGCCCTTTTTTTTCGTGATCCAAGCGACCAACCTGTATGATTTTAAACTTTTCAAAATTACCATTGTCATCGTTGATTTCTACATCTTCAAATCGAATCCCATTGTATACTTTAATAGGTTTAATTCCAGTTCGTGTGAAAACATCATCCTGAACTGAATTAGAAATAGAAAATATTTTTTTGTACTTTAAAAAATTAACAATAGGAATATTTACATCATGTACAGTTAGGAATGTGACAGCTTTAATCTTGAATTTCAATAAGTTTATGCCATTATGATTATGAAAATGAATAACTGTGGGATTACTTTTAAAAACCTTATAATTGAATTTTAATATTGAGAATGGATTTCTACTTCCCGGCTTTCTATTTAATTGATGAGTTACGACTCCCTTATTAATATTACCTATCAATTCTTTGTTCACTAGATTATTCACAATTAATAGTTCTACTATTTGTGTTTTTGCTTGCTCGTTAATAATATCCACAAGCATGGTTTCAGCTCCACCTGTTTTTAATGAAAAAATAACATGTAATATTTTCATTTATTTTAGTCTAAAAAAAATTTTATATTTAGTTTAAATTCATACCAATAGGTTTTTAGTACAGATTTAGAATAATATTTAGCTCCATTTAAAATAAGAACATCCCTAATATTTTTTAAGAACTTCTCATTCCCATTATTGGTTTTTGTTTCTTCCCATCTTCTAAATCCTGCTGAAGGAAAATCAGAAACATTATAAATAGGCCCATAATTGAGCAGCTTTAACCATAAATCCAAATCCATGCAATAATGATTTTCATTGTTCAGATACCCTACTTTTTTTACTAATTCATTATTATAAAAAGAACCTTGCTGAATTACATCATAGTTAGTTGACAATAAATAATCCCGATTTTGAATATCAATTTTATAACTTTTTAAAATTTTACCTTGAGAATCAATCATATTATTATTTCTATTATAATAAATAGCACCATCTGGTTTATCGTTATATGTTTTAACAATCTTTGCTACACAATCTGGATAAAGAACATCATCAGAATTAATCCAGCCAACTAATTTGCCTTTTGCTAATTTAAACCCTTTATTAATGGCATCAGATTGCCCACTATCCTCTTCATGAATGATAATATCTATTTGGTCTATATATTTATTCACTACTTCCATAGTTTGATCATTAGAGCCCCCATCAACTACAATGTACTGTATATTTTTATAGGTTTGATTCAATACACTGAGTATAGTTTCTTCAATAAATTGACCTTGATTATATGAAGGTGTGACAATAGTGACTAATGGTTCTGATTTCAAACTAGATGTTTTATATTTAAATGAGATTGCTTAAAAACAATAATAGATATTAAGATCACATATACGCGAAAAGTATAACTTAACATTTCAGTTCCTGCCATAGAAGTGAAGAAAGCGAACAATATCATTAAAAGGCCAATAACAGCATACTCTGAATGTTGTAAATTTTTATAAAAGTAAATCGAAAATCTGGCGAACAAGAATATATATATAAATGTCCCTAGTATTCCTGTTGTTAAAACGAGCGGAGAATAAATTAAGTCCCCAGTATCTATTTGGACGACTTGTCCCGTAAATTCAGAAACTAATCCATTAGTAAAAGGCAACTTTTTAGCTTGAATTGAATTATCACTAATTAAACCAATTCCAAATAGCCAGCCGTTATTGTTCTTTAATACATAATCAAAACGTTCTACAAAATGTCCTATACGAAAAAGAAATGTATTATCGTTTTGATGAATATTTTCTAAACTTAAATTACTATTGAAACTATTTGAGAGATCTTCAAATGCAGTAGTCATTCTATTATTTAAAATTTCTATTTGCGAAGCAACAAACATTAAAATCAAAAGCAATAAAATATAAATGGTGTTACCTTTTTGGGAAATTCCATAAAGCGCCAATACAACAACAAAAGCTATTATATTTGATCTATGCAGAGGGCCTATGATTGTTAAAACGAGAATACAAATAGTAAAAAAATGATAAACCAGATTTTTCTGTTTGTATACTAAAATAAAATAAAATGAGATTGGTATTAAAAAAGCAGGGGAATTATAAAATCTAGTAAATGAACCTTCTAAGGTTGTAACAATTTTGTCAGTTCCATCAATAGCATTTAGTAAAGGTTTCTCTGTCACAATTTGAATTAAAAATAATAAACATTGCAAGAGAGTAATAAAAGCTATCGAATTAAAAACCTTTTTTAAATCTGATAATGGAACAAAAACAAAAGGAACAAATGCTAAAAAAATCAAATATTGCCTAAAAACTTGAATCACATTTATCAATGAATAGTTTAATATAATTATGCTGTAGAATAGATTAGCGATAGTAAAATAAATGAAATAAATAAGGCACTTAACTATTGAAAATGATTTTAAAATAGATTTCAAGCAGTGAAGATTATTAATAAAAATTACTAGTATATAAATAATAGCTAAGTCAGTTCCCTTATCAATTGGCAGTCCTGCAAGTAACCATCTTATAGGAACGACTTGGTATCCGTTTGTTAAAAACAAAAAAAATAAAAGTAAAGAAAAGTAGTACTTTTTATTACTATATAGATTTAAAGAAATAAATAATAAAATTATTCCTACCATACTATTAATTTTGTTTGAATTCTCAAACCTGATAAATCCAAGATATAACTAGATTTATCGCCAAAATATTAATTGCTTGATTTTTAAAATTTGTATTAAAAACAAATTCTGAAAGTATCTAGGTTTAAAATACTCAATATTGAAAATTGCTATATTCTTCCTAGATAATGTGATCACTAGCATTACAAAAATCACGCCTTCAACTAAAAGTAATGTCACAGAAGCACCTATATAACTATAAGTTTTAACAAGTAAAAGATTTAATAACAAACCTAAAACAGCTCCTAACATTGTTATTTTGAGGAATTCTTTATCCATCATTAAATTAACCATTACATGAATGCCTAAAACAACTGATAATGAAATAAACATGGGTACGAAAGCAAGAATTCGACAAACTACTACTGAAGGCTGATATTCAGCTCCATATAACAATTTTATAAATTGAGGGGCGAATAAAAACGTAACTATACCACACATTAATGTGGTAACAAAAACTAAGGGAATAAGCTTCTGAACAACAATTATTCCTTTTTTTTGACTCTCTCCAAACGATTTACCAATAAAAGGGAATAAAGCTTGAGAAAACGGAACAGTAACTATCATTTGAATTATAGAAACAAACTTTTGTCCTGCAGAATAATATCCCACTGCTTCTGAATTGTTATATAGACCTAAAACAATTGTATTTGTCGTAGTATATATACTTATAAAACATAATGTAAAAAACAATGACTTTTCTTTCCAGAGTAAATTCAAACTACTAAAGAAATTAAAACGTATTATTTTTAAACGGTATCTACTCAAAGCCCAAAAAAAGGAAATTAAACCTATAATTATATTCGAAATACTCAACGCTAATGGTTGCCAATAATAATCAGATTTTTCCTTTATTGTACATAACACAACTATTGTAAAAATAATCTTTCCAATCAAGCTTAAAATTGCGATCTTATGAAGGTCTTGCATCGCTTGAAAAATCCAATTTTGGGTTAAAACTGTTGCGAAACAGGTAATAAATGAAAAAATGGCTACATTTTTTTCATTTCTTAATTGAGGAATATAAAATAAACAAACAGAAAAAATAATAAAGGATATTATTAGTAATAAACATTGTGCTGAAAAAACTTCATTAAAAATAAAATTTCGCTGTTTTTCATTTAGTGGATCTGCAGCAATTTTACGAGATGCGGAAAGGTCAAAACCAAATGCTATTAGTAAGGTAAAATATGCAACAAATGAAAATGAAAAATTTATTACCCCAAATTTTTCAGGCCCTATAATTCTTGATACAATTGGTATAGTAATTAACGGAAAGATAAAATTCGAAACTTGAATAAGTCCACTTGAGAATATATTCTTAAATAGTATCTTTTTGTCTGACAAGTTAATTATGAGGGTAAAATTTTAGAGATCTTTTAATAAGTTCTTGATGGCATTACCTGCAACTTCCCAATTTAATCTTTGCTGATATTCACCAAATGAAGACAAACACAACTCTTTGTATTTATGATTGTCTAAAAATATACTAGCAATATATTCACACCAAATCTCAACATTTGAATTTAAACTAAACATTTTGCCATTAATGTTATCCCTAATGATTGTTGAAATTCCTCCAACATCGTGTGATAAAGATGGTAATCCATATGAATTTGCTTCACAAAAAACTACTCCAAAGCATTCAGCGATTGACGGCACAATTAAAAAATGGCATTTTTTAAATAAATGATCGAAATGACTTTTACCCGATTCTGTTCTTTTACTTAAATAACCATGATTTACAATAAAGTCAAATTTATTTTCAAATGGCAAATTAGGTATTCCAACAATGTGTAATATTGTTGGAATACCTAATTGATTGAGATTTTTTGCAATTTCAACTACTAAATCTCCTCCTTTTCTTTCCCAGTCCACACCAACAAATAAGAGATTTATTGATGTTTGTGAACGATTATCAATTATTATTTTTATTTCCTTTAGTAACTTGATACTTTCAAAGTTTGCACCAAAAGGTATAACTTTGATTTTTGCTGGATTAACATTATAATTTTCAATAGCAGTTTGAGCAGCCCATTCGGAAGAATATATCGCTAATTGAGATGAATCAAGTGCGATTTGATCTAGATAGTTGCCGGCTTTTAATGTTTCTTTACTCAAATTCGAAAAACTTTTATAAAATCCTACCATTCCCGCAAATGTTGCATCTGTATAAAAGACTTTAGGCTTTTTAGACTCTAAAAATGCAATTGGAATTGTACCGGGTGATAAAATTATATCTGTATTAATCTTTAGTCTCATTTGAACCTGCCGCGCATAGTTTTTTGCAACAAATGCTTCGCGATTATAATCAAATTGTTCTTTCAAGAATCTTAAATAAACCAAATGC
>JACCDQ010004265.1_pt1 | contig 15785 bp, 14 predicted proteins | sample 7446031 | NCBI WGS metagenome assembly JACCDQ01 (sample SAMN15323442, study PRJNA562643) | freshwater metagenome | isolation source: river surface water | place: USA:Blue River Watershed | collected 2017-08-17
CGTCATCGCACTTTGGAAAGAAATGAAGTAGCAGGTCGTCCGGGCCAAACTCAAGAGCAAGGGACACGAAGTACTGACTACCGATATCTTTGTCAGAACTCAATATTTTATACAACGCCTCAGCGGAGTACCGCGCGGCTGACTTGTTGCCCCAAGGACACGGAACGCCTGCGCGTACATACCACAAAAGGTTATTAGATGACATGTTGATTTTTCCAGCGCTGAGAAGCCCCGATGCGCCATCGCGTTGTTTTTTATTGGTCCAAGGTGTCTGCTTGCGACTAGCTCGTTTGTCGTCGATTGGCTTGTTACCCGCGCGTAGCCATGCATCGACTAGTTGCCGCGAGCATGGTATATTGTACCGTAAAATAGCATTCCACGATAACCGGGATACTATTTCTTGTTCTACGTCGGTGTAGCTGCGAGTTATTTCGTACCTGTAGCACCTTACGTCGTCGACGTGTTTGATGAGAGTCATGCCTCCAAGTAAATACTGCACCGTGGGTAACTTTTTTGCACTCGCGAATGCCGCATATTCCTCCGAAGCTTGCACCACGGCATAATCCTTGAAAGTTCTCCGTCGTAAAACAGTTTGTGTTGGCCCGAGATAATCGAAACCAAAAAACTCGCAGTACTTTTCGGGGGATGTGATGTGTTTTGACCACAGCGAGGACCTTCGAAAATAAGTACATGTCCTAGACATTGCGGCCATGCTAGCGGCCGGCAACCAAGAAATCAGTTCTTTCACGCAGTCTTCCGGCAGTACATCCAACATTCTAAGTTTATGTCTTTACAATCTTCCGCACGGCTTCAAAAGGAGTAGGTTTCACGATGGACCGCCCGGCATTGCTGGCGTTTGTAGTTGAGTTTGGCATCCCGCCGTGCTTTATTTTTGACCGCAGCACCAAAATGTTTAAGGACCGCCTATGGTAGGAAGGGTCGCAAAAAAGTAAACGATTACCTCTCCGCGTTTAGGCCCTCGGCGCACTCGAGCCCGTGTGAGTGAACTGAATTACGCTCGTCCCTCGCGGAGATAGCGGCCTATGCGGGGAGAGCTTGAATATATTAAATCCATACACTACAGCAAATATGCGTAAGACAATGTCCGAATTGGTTCACGTAACAAAACGAGCTACGGTGCAAGCCATAGAAGATATAATGTTTGATAGGATACCCGTTCTTGACCATGGTTTCGTGCGAGTAATAGACTACATGGGTGATGATACCGCGGTAGTACAAGCCGCGAGAGTCTCTTACGGCGCAGGAACTAAAAAAACATCACAGGACCAGCAACTAATAAACTATTTGATGAGGCATCGCCACACGACTCCCTTCGAGATGTGCGACATAAAGATACATGTGAAGTTACCTATTTTCGTGGCTCGCCAGTGGATACGTCACCGCACGGCTAGCGTCAATGAGTATTCCGCGAGATACTCTCTAATTTCCAACGAATTTTATGTGCCGGACAAAGCTCAGCTAGCCCCGCAGTCCTCTGTAAACAAACAGGGTCGAGCCGAGGACCGAGTGTCGGAAAACGTGTCCACTCGTGTACTAGAAATTATTAAAGAAGACGCGATTAAGTGCCACCAAGACTACTTGCAAATGATGAATGGCTTCGAACAAGGAGAACCAGGCATCAGCCGGGAGTTGTCGCGAATAAACCTAACCTTAAATCACTATACTGAATGGTATTGGAAAATCAACTTACATAACCTTTTACACTTTCTGGCTTTGCGGGCCGACCCTCACGCCCAGTACGAAATAAGAGTCTACGCGGAAACCATACTTGACATCGTCAAGAAGTGGGTGCCGTTTACATATAATGCATTCACTGAGTATCGTCTGGGTTGTCTTATTCTTTCTAAGTCCGCAGTAGAAGTCGTACGCGGTATGATCCGCGGGGAAGCCCCCGACAGATCGACTACAATTATAGGTACCCGGGAGTGGGATGATTTAATGGCGGCGTTAACTTAACGAGGGTGGCCAAAAAATAACAAAACTTTCGGCGCCTATCGCCTACTTTCTAACCATTCAACTATCTCCGTTGAACCAAACGAACCCGCGTAATGGATTAAATCCTCCAATGAAACCGTTAACCCTGCAAAGGATTCTCTTTTTTTCCACAACCATCGAACAATGTGAAATTTTTTGTTTTTGATCGCATCACGCATTGTACCGTCATCCATATCGACCCCAAAACTATGCAACCACCTTAAAATATGCAGTTGCCCACAACGCGTCGCGATCCCTGGGAGGACCGGATGCGTGACACCCTTAGAGTACAAGTATTTCAAAATATTCAAACGACCATACATTGCTGCATGGCGACACAAAACCGCGCCATTCAACCCACTATCGTGTGCTCGTTTTACAATATCTAAAATACCCATATCCGCTGCCAACTGCGCAACTCGGAGACTAATTTCAAGGCCAGAATTAACACACTCTACCAACACCCGATAGTTTCTTGCAGAATACACAACATCACCGAACTTATCCGGGAAAGCATATCCTTGGGAAACACCCCAACGAATCACCGCACAGTCACCCCTGGTGACTGCCTGTTCGTAAAACTTGCCTGTCCACTCGCACCCGAGAGACAAACCATAATCCAATAATCCCACATATCCGCGGGAAACGCTGTAAGATATCACATCACACGTGTCGTCGTACGATATTCTTTTGGCGAAACCAACAGAAACACGCATTAACAGCTGCTGTGTAGTAGCATCCAAATAGCCACCATACATAATCAAAGGAGCAACATCAGAGAAATCATCAGCAAATATCGAAGAACGATCAGCACAAACTTCCATGATGGCACCCATATTATGTAGTGTTACGATTAGGAGCTGCCAAATCATTTTTTTAGACCTATCCGAGGCGCAAAAAAGTAAGACCGCCTCGTGGAGAAATACTAACTGGCTTGCCCCGTAGAGCCGAACCCGTTCGACCCTCTGACCGTGTCATTCAACGAAGATACCTCGTTTAAGACAACGCGCTCATATTTAGCGAGCACCATTTGGGCAATTCGAACGCCTCTCTCGACGGTAAAGCTTCGCGATCCGTGGTTAATTAAAATCACCTTAATCTCCCCGCGGTAATCTGCATCTACAGTTCCTGGCGCGTTCAACACCGTAATTCCAAAGTTAGCGGCCAAGCCAGACCTTGGTCTTATTTGTGCCTCGAAGCCTTCAGGAAGAGCTAGCGCTATCCCCGTAGGTACGACTACAATCTTACCTGATCCAATAGTGATGGGCTCGGTGACCGCCGCAATCAAGTCCATACCGGCGCTTTGCGCCGTGGCATAATAAGGAAGGTTTAGTCCTTCGGCGTGATGTAATTTTACGATACTAAGCATGTATAGTCAGTTCTCGCTTTATTTTAAACATGCACATGTGCGGGGGAACTCAATCAAACACGTACATGCCCGCGCCTTTTATCTTTTTTACCACGTGGACTATCCCGTTAAGAACGCACTCAAAAAAATGATTGTCACACACCTACGTATAAACAAACATGGATTCACTACCTGTCGAAACCCACAAAGAGATAATTCAACGAACGCATCCAATCGTGCGACAAGTACTAAGACTCACTAACAAGTATTTTTACGGTCTCGTAATGCCCGCCCAAGTGAAATTCCTAAATTTTGGGGCCGCTTACGGATACCTAAAATACTGCGCGGTTGGCTTAAACCGCGGCGAAGACAATCGCGTCGCTTGCTATTATTCTGCGGAGAGTGGTCGCTTGGAAGTCCTTCAATGGGTTAGATCACAAGGATGTCCTTGGGATACGTGGACATGCGTGCGAGCTGCGGCGAATGGTCACCTTGAAATCCTAAAGTGGTTGAGAGGAGTTTTGGATCTCCCCGGTTCAGACCAAAACGAAAACACGGTGTGTCCGTGGAATGCAAATACGTGTAATTGGGCTGCGCAATACGGCCACCTCGAAGTTCTACAGTGGGTAAGATCCCAAGGATGTCCGTGGGATTTATATACTTGTTCTCAAGCTGCGAGAAATGGCCACCTCAAAATCCTACAATGGGCTAGGTCACAAGGATGCGAATGGGGTAAATCAACATGTGCGTGGGCCGCATTAAACGGTCACTTCGAAGTCCTCCGATGGGCGAAATCTCAAGGATGTGAGTGGGGTGTGGATACATGTATGAACGCGGCGGCTGGAGGCCACCTTGAAATCCTAAAATGGGTTAGATCTCAAGAATGCCCCTGGAACGTAGATACGTGTGCGGCAGCCGCGAGATGTGGCCACCTTGAAGTTTTACGGTGGGCTAGGTCACAAGGATGCGAATGGGATGAAAGTACTTGTGCAAACGCCGCATCAAATGGTCACCTCGAAGTCCTTCAGTGGGCGCACACCCACGGGTGCCCATGGAATACATACACTTGCGCGCATGCCGCATCAAGCGGTCATCTCAAAGTCCTACAATGGGCGCGTACCCAAGGGTGTCCCTGGGATAAATATACTTGTGCGTGGGCTGCGGAAAGCAACCAATTAGAAGTATTACAATGGGCTCGCGAAAACGGCTGTCCCTGGAACAAACACACATGCGAACATGCTGCGGCAAACGGCCACCTCGAAGTCCTAAAATGGGCTTACGAAAATGGGTGTCCGTGGAATCCCAAGGCTGATATTATTTCATGCTACTCGTCATGTATTCAGGATTATGCGAAGTCCCTTCGCGGCTAAGTGACTCATTTCTTTTTTGGAAACGTTAACAACTCGCTCAACCCCAAAAATAAATTCCTTCACACATTTCACGGTCACGCGTTATTTTTTAGGCGGGTTGGGATCAAAAAAAAGAAAGGGTCCTTCAGAGCAATTTTAAAGCCTCAATCATGTCAACATTCGGACATCGACATATTTCGCGACGAAACTTTTCGGGGTTTATCTCATACCCGCGCTCGAGTATGACGCATAAGCCAAACATGTTCCCTCGTCGAATACGCGCCGCGAGAATCTCGTGTTGGTCGGACGGAGACATCTCGTTGTCCGCTACGAGGTCCCTAAAGAACAGGTTGTTCCCGTAGCGAAGGGCGTACTTTGCCGCGTGAACTACGCAGTTAAGACTAACCTGCGAATACTCTCCTCCGGCAGCCACATATAGGTTCATGTCCCAAGGCGACAGTTCTGCGCGAGCCGCTAAATATTCTTTACCGAAAATCTCAATCGCGGAGTGAGCCATTGATACGTACCCACACATGTTAACGTATTGTCGAGCCGAGTTCAACGCCGTTTGCGCACCAAACAAAGTAACGATTCCAGAGAACATGAAAGAAAACATACTGGCGGACTTGCACGCGAGGAGATCGCGGCAACGAAGTGTTTTACCGTTTAACCTCGGAGTGAAATCGGCCACGGTTATCTTCCACTTCGCGGGAATTAGCGACGCATACTTAATGTTGTCGCGAGACCACCAAAGATACCCCGAGTCCGCAGCGTCTTTGTATACGTGTGTGGGCCCGCTGTTCAATAACATAGGGCATTCAACGCCGCGTTCTAGAAGTTTCGAGCAAATGCTAGTTTTACTGCCGGGCGAATACCGAAAATATTCTGACAAATACAAGTCTATGTCAACATCAGATCTCGTTTGTTGGCCTTCTTGAAGTATAAACTCTAGCAAAGTCTTTTCATCCACACCCTTCAAAATGTACCGAGCTCCAAGGATGCGGCGTAAGAATGCTAGATTATTAGGAACCTGACCCATCATTAGCATTGCGTGGTATTTGTAGTCTTCACTAAACCAACGAGTATCTACTTCTCCGCGGGGTTGTCCTCTAGATATCATTTCTTGGACCATAACGAAATCCGCAGCGCCCGTTAATCTATCAGTTCCATGAGGTATCCCTAGATCCATTCGTAAATATATATGATCGCTTGGGTTATCCGCGTAAAAGCGCTCACCTAATATGTCGGCAATTACCGGCTCATCGCAAGGATCGCGCGACTTCGCCGTTAGTGTTTTTTGCCGGCGAGACCCCTCCCGCAGGTGTTTCCAAAGGATATATATGGGTTGCCTCCGAGCAAATGGGACTTGTAAACCAATGGCTAAAATCAGTGCCGCGACACCCGGTGGGCTCATCCGCGATAAGATTTCGTTCTCTAAAATCTCTGTGGGTAAGCACGTGAAGAAATTATCACCTCGAGCAGAATAGCATGTTAATTCCATTATGTGTTAAGTATTATCAGATGACGTTCATTTTTATTGCTCGGGGTGTCGGTTCTTTTATACTCTCGGGGTTGGGGCTCTTTGGACTCGAAAAAAGAAACGAGCTGCCTTAATCGCTGAGGGACTTTACGCGACTCGATGCGATACCAGGCGAGGACGCCGCGAGGTCATAGGGGTACGTGTATGTGTACGCGCGTCTGACTGTCAGTTTTTAGAAACATCTGCAAAGAAATAAGTGCGGTTATTAGTCTTACAGCGAGGTAGCTCGTGAAAACACGGTTTGCCCCTGGGATGAATGGACGTGCAAATTTGCTGGATCGAACGGTCACTTAGAAGTCCTCCGGTGGGCTTATGAACACGAATGTCCTTGGGACCCTGCGCTCAGCGATATTTCGTACTACCCAAGTAACACCCAGGATTATGCTAAATCTCTCCGCGGATAAGGAAGTGCGTTTCTTTTTTTGGGGGTCGAAGAACCCGCAAAGCATATTTAATCACAGATCTCTAAAATAACACGCGGCGTCACGGTTTGCTCCCAACGCGTCACTCTTCGGTATGTCAACGAGACACGCGAGCAAGTGTGTTTTTGAAACCGCGTTTAACCGAAAGAGTATTGAACACTCTTAATATACGCACACCGATGATTGAGTTTTTAGCGTTTGTGGTCTTTTTATTCGTTTGTCTATTTTATGTTCTGGTATCATCATCCGTACCCTCCAGTAAGGATGGTCGCGGCGAGAGACATAAAAAACGTAAAAAACTAACAATCGTCCCGGACGTGACTGCATTCATGTCTGCCAAATATCTCTCTTGGATACCCGGTTTTCAAACGGCACCCATAACCTCGAAAACTGCCGACTGGGTGTTCGGGTTCGGCGCATCCTCTAGGCGCGCTGAAGCCATTATTGCCAGGCTAAAGTCGCGAATGAACAGCGTGGAAATATCGGATAAAGTCCGACTTCACGAACACGCGGCGCAAATAGCGCCAAACACCATTGCTAAAACGGCCGAGTTAACCCGCGATGAGACCGGCCAAGTAGTTCCAGTAAAGGGCCAAGTTCTCCCTCCGGGACCTTGGATGGTGAGATCTAATTGGGGTTGGAAAGGAATGGGTAACGGTGTTGCGACAAATGCTGAAGAGCTAGAAAAATGGTACACCAAACTGTCTGTTAGGCCCTCAGACATTGTCTCGAGAGTGACCGCCAACCCGCGCGTAATTGCCTCAGAATATGTTCTTAGCCCACTTACTCATATGGGCCTCAAATTCCACGCGCGTGTTTACGTCGTCGCCATCGTAAGTGACCATAAAAGGTACGCCGTTATGCCAAACACCATACAGCTACAACTCGCGGGTAAACCGTACGTCGCCGCCGATTGGAATGACACGGGCATTCACGACACTCACTGGGACGGAAATCAGACAATAATATTCATGCGCGACTTACCCGACGAAAGAGTAAGAACAACTATATTTAACAACACCGTTGCGGTACTTCGCGATCTTTTTGGAAAGGATAACGCTCAAAAAAATATGTTGCAATACTTACACCAATACCCAGAAACCAAAGCCACTTGCGAAATATTTGGTGCTGACTTCATGTACAGGTCGGATCTTTCCGCGATAATCATGGAAGTGAATACGAAACAAGGTGTCGATGACGTGTATGATTACATATTCGATGTCAGGGACGACTTACTTACTACCGTTATACAAACGGCAGGGGTTGACACGTTTGGTCGAGCGCCTTTTTCTCAACAAATCCTCAACGCTCCTGAACCGTTCGTACGACTGTGAAAGAGCACTGATAAACTCTTCGCTATCCTATAACGACGTCGGCGTTTGCACCGTGGGAATATGTTCGGGTGATCGTTGAAACATACCAATTCGCGAAAAAACAAATTCTTAATGTTCAGGCGATACCTCCGAGCGAACGCGTATCCGAGATATCCATCGAGCGACGTATATGCGCCTGCTGTTAATGGCAATCTGTTCTACGCGCTCACATATAATATAACCGGATGAATGGGCCCACTTCAAAATATGTAGGTGACCATACCGCGCGGCAATTTTTAGCGATTCTGTAATGTCAGACCCTTCCGAGGCTAAGTATTTTATGACATTAAGGCGCCCATGTTGCGCCGCCGCGGTGATTACTCTCACATCATGCATCACTTTGGGGTCAGCACTCTTTATGATCGACAGAACGCCCTTCGAAGCGGCGAGCCTCGCGACAAAATGCGTTATTTTAAGGCCACAAGCAACACACTCAACCAACAGTCTATAGTCGTTAAGCATAAGCACGATACGTCCTAGATTGTCGGGTAACATGAATCCTTGCGACCTACACCAGCGAATCATCTCGCAGTCAAAGCGGCTCACGGCACATTCGTAATAACAATCGTACCATTCACATCCGGTCGCAAGCCCATATTCGCACAACCCGAGGTAGCCATAGTTAATCCCGTAGTGAAGAACATCCACCTCGCTGTTGAGCGTGATTCGCCTTGCAAAGCAAGCCGACACTCTCCTTAATAACTGAAGGGTCACGAGGTCTAAATATCTTTCCGCGATAAGTGGTGCGATATCCGAGAAGTCATCGGCGAAGGTTATTGAACGATCGGTTTCGACGGTGATGACGCTACCCATTTTACGTATTTCGTCGCGCAAATTCAATTATTTAACGCCATCATCCCCGCCCCGCAAGTACAAAAAAATGAAACGGTCTCACCTAATTATAACCAATATGGAATACGATTCCGCACGTACCGGTGGTCTGTTCGCCGTGCTTCCCCAAGAGATCCTCCTTCGTGAGATTATCTCGTGGTTAAGTATTCCAGAAACCTATTCATTGAGGGTCGCCGTCAGCCTAGGCCTCCCGCGCAAATCACTCCCGGCTCTCTTTGTCAAATGGACCTTCCTACCACGGGTAAGATACGCGGGTCGCGAGGATCACGTTGTATCGTCGTATGACATTAGCTGGTGCTTGCGCGCGGGTATATGCTCGATGAGCCCGTTAGTAAAATGGTGCTTATCGTGCAAGCCAGTCGCGGGTGACATTAACGCAGGACTAATCGCATGTAACATGTCGCGAGGAACATCCTTTTCGGCGTGTGCGAAAAAAACACACAATATAAATGTCGTAACGGCCATGATGCCCGCGATAGCGTTATTATGTGGCAACCAAAAAAGTAATGTCGAAAAAGTAGGGTCTGAGAATACTAGCCCGGCATGTGTCGCGGCAGTACTATGCTTGGGGGGAAATCCCAGCACCAAAACCGAACATGTACTGCAGAATTTATTTAGATCCGACCGAGCGTTCATCACCGACGACGTCCTTATTACAACATACGCCTTAGGAATACCAGGAGGGAATATGTATGCTGTTGCTTATTTGGCACACTTATGGCGTACACGCCTTCCCGAGGACCCAAGAGTCTATGAGTTGTTGTCCGAGGAGAACGTACGCGGGCACGTATTGCGCAGGCGCGCGGAAGTGAACCGCGTCCTCGAGGTCTTGTTGAGTGCGTGCTACCTATGCAAAAAATGCACCCACGGGCAAGTGGCCGCGTTTGGAGAACGTGTGTTTATCGAATATTTGAAGCATCGCGCGGCGAAACACCCGCCACATGACCTGCGTCAAACCTCACGCATCCCTAAATCTTATAAGAAGGCTGTCATGGAAAACGTGGAATTACTGTATAATGTTTACGACAGTTACTGCCTCGTAGACGCCTTAAGAAACCTCATTCGTGAGGACATGGATGTTTGGTGTGCCTTCCGCGCGGTCTTCCCCGAGACAGTACTTACGAGCGGCATCTCGCTAGCGCCCTATATTATGCATTTATTCGACCCGGACAACGTAACTATTTCGCAGATTATGTTGCGTGTCACTCTCGGCGATCTCATGTACCTCCACGTTGTGATCAACTATGGACCGCGCGGGGTTCAAATTCTAAGCGACCCCGAAAACGCGCGCCGTGTTAAGAGGCGATGCCTTTCGCAGCGCGTAGTTAAAATGATTGACGCAATCACCGCCACACGTCAGTAAAAACGCAGAATTCTTATTTTTTTGAGCGGGTGGCCGTTGCACCCTCGGCGGCCATTAAAAATGATTGCTTGGTCTCCAAGATACAAAGAGTAAAACATGACAAGCATATACGTACTTCGTCTTGAAACTGGCAAGTTTTACGTTGGAAAGAGTAAGAATGTCGCGGATAGGTGCAAGCAACATTGGAACGGTAATGGCTCCGCGTGGACCAAAAAGTATAAACCTATCGCCATCGAGGAAACGGTGACGGATGCATCTCCCTTCGACGAGGATAAGATCACGAAGGAATATATGGCGGTACATGGTATAGATAATGTCCGCGGCGGATCTTACTCGGCGGTAAACCTGAGCGAGTTTCATCGTTCCGTGCTGAAGATGGAACTGCGGACGGCTCACGATTTATGTATGAGGTGTGGTCGCGCGAGTCACTTCATGAAGGATTGTTACGCGAAAACGGACGCTGACGGGGCGAAGCTCAAAGACGCCCGCAAAAAACTACAAAATGTTTCTCTTGGCGCCGAGACTCTCGCCACGCAGGTCAAAAAACTAAACTCGGAAGAGCCACGGCTGGACAACCTCGAAGAAATGAGCGATTACGATTGTTGTACGGCATTCTTTGCGGTGCTGTTTGAATGCGGCGACAAAAAATAGATATCCCTCAGAGGGATATTGCTTTTTGCATTGCGTACATACGTTGTTCTAACCGGTCGATTCTTGCGGAGAAACAGGCGCCGGCGACGGGGATAGTCGGCGAAGCGTTGGCATCGATGGCAATACAAGGTGATGGTTGCTTATCCACAGTACGGGATGCCGCGGCTAAACCGTCAAATGCCGCCAGTACCCACTCGCGGATCTCTATGAGCGTTGACGTTTTTGGGCGTACACTTGTAAAAACATGCTGGCATAGACCTAAGCGGGTAAATAGTTGCGTGTATAATACGTCCCCATCGCTGTTGGTGGTATATAACCAAGTAGAATATGGCGCGGGGCTGTCGTTTTTTGCGGTGGATTTGAGAGTCGCGTCTCCGTAAATAGCCCCGATGTCGGCGACTGCAAACAGTGGCTCGGCTGCGCTTCCATACACGGGTACGCTAATTCCAGAAAAGGATAATACTTGAAATGACTGAGAAATCGTTGGTTGCATGATCTCGTATAGTTGCGGGGTTGTCTCTGTTTTATGGAGTATTGGCGGTAACAAAAAATAAAGCCAGCCTCTCAAGAGAATATCCTCACTATGTCCCGCGAGTGACATTTTGACAGTAGCTTGTCTAAAACATGAGGTGATAATTGGAACCCGCGATCCAAGAGGACTATGAGACATTCGACCCTTCCTAGGTTGAAGCACAGCCGGTAGTAATTGTACCCGGTACCTGCGAACTTGAAGTTTGGATCGTCGAGAAACCCACGGAGAAACCGGGCGTTGTCGAACTTTATACACTCATTCACAATGCGTCGTTGATTCCGCACGTCGGTATCCACGGGACTATATTCAGCGCCCGAGGCAATGTATTCCGCGAGACAGTGCTTGAGAGCCAGCGCCTTGAATTGCTCGTCGCCTAGTAGTTTACGATATGTCGTTGCTTTCCATACGCTAACAGGGTACACAGTGATGAGCCGATGCTGAGCGCCGCATATCTCTATCACTTGTGGAAGTCGCCGCTCGAACACCAAACCCTGAAAGCAATTGAAGTGGATGTCTCGAACACGCGCCGGTTCTTTTACGGCACGCCTGGTTACGTCCTCGACGAACATGTCCCATCGAGCATCTGAGATTTCGTTAAAGATCTTAGCGTCTATGGTGCCGGTTACCACTAACCATATATATCCTGAAGAAAGCGCGTGGCAATAAACTTCCTCGGAGACTGCTTTCCATGTCCAGCTTATTGGTTGGACGATCGTGCCTTCCCTGAGAAGTATATCAATCGCGCCGCAGCTTCGGATGTGATCGCGCTCGTACCTAACGCGTACTATTTCTTGCGCCTCTTCGCGACTTATCGTGTGGGTTTTTGTATCCTCGCTATATTCCGCGGCGCACTGATACAGATGCTCCAAGAGCGGTACTTCTGGGACCCTTATGAGGAAGGGCCATGGGATTTTCAATATTTCCCGTGGATTAATGTTCGCCAAATTCTTTAAAGGAAGTCCTATGGTTAGTGCTCCTAAAATTAACAAGTAAGAGCGTGTGGTTACCGCACGGTGAGTAGCGTATTTAGCCGTCGCGAGCCACACCACGGCGTCGGTTATGTTTTGCAGTTGGAGGAGAGGGATTAAACCAACAGAGGACAAATACACCCCGTCCGCGGGGTTAGCTGGTCTGATAGAAGGAGTTATGTCTTGCAGAATCCGCTCGTCATTTCGTGAGTTTGCGGCGAGAGTGAGATCTTCGTTTTTTCGGATACCCGAAAGGTGTTTCCAACGGATGTATATGATTGGTCTCTCGGCCGGGGAGACTTTTAGGCCAACAGATAGAATCAATGACGCCACCTCGGGAGGAGATAGCCGAGGGAATATTTCGCGCTCGAGCGTATCCAAGGGAATGCACGATAGGAAGTTCTCTCCGCGGGCTGAGCTTGCAGGCGTGTCCTCGATAACATTTGTGGTAGAAGATGGACTTTCCATGCTCGGTTATTGTGTGGGTATCGGCTATTCATTTTTTACGCTCCTTGTGGCGCGGATTAAAAGACGCGCCTCACCGCACGCGACATGTCAATGGTGGGTTTTTCCTTAATCGGAGGATCACGCGTGAGAAAAAAGAAAACTCGGTTAGTTTATCCGCGAAGAGTCGTCAGGTACTCTTGAATGCGTGGAGGGTAACGCGAGATGTTAACAGTTTGGAAGTTCCAAGGACAACCATGTTCGAGGGCCCACTGTAGGACTTCGAGATGTCCATCTAGCGCGGCGCAGCAACATATATCCGAGTCCCACGGACACCCATGTTCTCTTGCCCACTGGAGTACTTCGAGGTGACCGTTCTCCGCAGCCCAAAAACATGTCCATTCATCCCACGGGCATCCATTGGTTCTGGCCCACTGGAGAACTTTGAGATGACCGCTCGCTGCAGCCCAAGCACATGTCCATTCATCCCACGGGCATCCATTGGTTCTGGCCCACTGGAGAACTTTGAGATGACCGTTTCGCGCAGCCCAAGCACATGTCCATTCATCCCACGGGCATCCATTGGTTCTGGCCCACTGGAGAACTTTGAGATGACCGTTTCGCGCAGCATTAGCACACGTATCTTCATCCCACGGACATCCATTGGTTCTGGCCCACTGGAGAACTTCGAGGTGACCGCCACGCTCAGCCCGTGAACACGTATCTTCATCCCAGGAACAACCATTGGCTCTCGCCCACTTCAGGACTTTTAAGTGACCATTTTCCGCGGCTTGAGTACATGTCCATTCATCCCACGGACATCCACGTTCTCTTGCCCATTTCAGGACTTCAAGGTGACCATTTCGCGCAGCCCGAGAACAAGTCCGCGAATCCAACGGACAGCCATTAGTTCTAGCCCATTTTAGGATTTCGAGATGTCCGTTTAGCGCGGCCGTCGCACACACTTGTTTTTTTGAGTTCCCGCGGGACAGTCCAATCTCACAATATTCCAGGATGCCGTGTATCGCGCCAAACTCCAAAAGATTGACGTCCTGCGGTTCGATGAGTCCCGCAAAATAACGATCGACGAGCCGGGTTATTTGTTGGGTTTCTGGTCCGAGCCATTGAATGATCTCATGGTGGATTTCTCGAGGAAGTGAATGCATTGGTTTTATGTATCTATGGTTAGGCTATTCAATTTTATGAGCCGCGTTGGATTGGGTTTCAAAAAAGAAAACTCGGTTAGTTTATCCGCGAAGAGCCGTCACGTACTCTTGAATGCGTGGAGAGTAATTGGAAATGTCAACATTTCGAAAGTTCCATGGACAACCATGTTCGAGGGCCCATTGTAGGACTTCGAGATGTCCGCCTTCCGAGGCATAGTAACACACACTCTCATCCCACGGACATTCTTGGGATCTGGCCCATTTGAGAACTTCGAGGTGACCGCCATCTGACGCGGACGCACACACCCATTTATCCCATGGACAGTTATTGGAGCGAGCCCACTTAAGGACTTCGAGATGTCCATATCGCGCAGCTATGGTGCAAGTCCACGAGTCCCAGTGGCAGTTATTGGAGCGCGCCCACTTAAGGATTTCTAGATGGCCGCGTCTCGCGGCAATCCGGCAGACCATCTTCGTTGGGTTTTTTAAGGACAACCCCAACCCGCAGTAACTCAGAAGGTTGTGTTTGGCACCAAATTCCAGAAGATTGACTACTTGGGGTGCTATGAGTTCCGTAAAGTATTTGCTTGTCATTCGAAGAACTTGTTTGACCTCAGGTGCAATTCTATCTATAATCTCCCGGTGGATTTCTCGAGGAAGTGAATACATGGGTTTTATATACTGGTGGGCGGCGTTTCAATTTTTCCAGTGTGGGCTCGTCCCGGGAGGAGCTCGCGTCGTAAAAAAATGAATTTCGCCGGTCATATGTTAACAACAGCGCTATCCCGGATGTCAACTTTATCTGAATTGATTCAAGAAATGTTTGAGAGCTTATTCGTCCTCGTTTCCGAATATAGGACGACGGAAATAGGCGCCAAACGTGCGAACGCGTTAAAGGACGAAATCGTCGAAGTTTTCGAAAAACTGTCTTGCCTCGGGTATGCTAACGCGCGGGCTGAATATTTCGCGTGGTGTCGTGGTCATACCGATATGAACGACTGGGCGCAACAGAATGAATGCTCATGGGACCTTCACTTAAGCTCGTTAACCGCTGGACGCGGCCATCTCGAACTCCTACAGTGGTTTCTAGGCAATGGATGCCCTTGGGCTACATGGTCGTGTGTTACTGCCGCAAAAAACGGACACACCCACGTGGTTAAATGGATCGTGGAAGCAAAGTGCCCATGGGAGTCGTGGGCGTGTGTAGAGGTTGCGAAATCGGGTAACTTGAACCTACTTCGCTGGTTATTGCGCGAAGGATGCCCGTGGACTTCTAGCATTCTCCTTGGAGCCGCGGAAGGAGGTCACCTCGGTATTATTGAATGGGCTATCGAAGATATGCGAGAATGGGACCCGAGGGTGTATGACGCTGCCGCGCGAATTGGCCGACTGGATATCATGGAATGGGCGCTCTGCAACGGGTGTGAATGGGGCAAGCGATCCTACGCGTGTGCGGAGGCCGCGTCGTGTGGTCGCGTGGATATCATTGAATGGGTCTTGGAAAACGGAGGATCGTGGGACCCTTACGCATGCCGCGAGGCCGTAAAAGGCGGGCACTTGCACGTCCTAAAGTGGGTTCTTGCCCGCAAGCGCGCGTGGGGTATTCCACCGAAGGTGGAACTATTAACAACCGACGAACAAATTAAGTGTTTCGAATGGTGTCGCGGGATAAACTGCGCGTGGTTTTAATTAGATCAGTGGCGAACCACTATTTCTTTTTTGGGGCAAAAAAAAGAGTGCTTGGGTCTCACCATTTAATTACTCCTTGTTGTGCGGAACCAC
>JACCDQ010318913.1_pt1 | contig 15785 bp, 13 predicted proteins | sample 7446031 | NCBI WGS metagenome assembly JACCDQ01 (sample SAMN15323442, study PRJNA562643) | freshwater metagenome | isolation source: river surface water | place: USA:Blue River Watershed | collected 2017-08-17
CTCTTTAACCAAGGACGATCCGGCCTTTGCCGAGACGAACCGCTATGAACCCAACAGCCCCTACAGCGCGTCCAAAGCGGCCAGCGACCACTTGGTGCGTGCATGGCATCACACCTACGGTTTGCCGGTCCTCACCACCAATTGCAGCAACAACTACGGCCCCTACCATTTCCCGGAAAAGCTCATCCCCCTGATGATCGTCAACGCCTTGGCCGGCAAACCCTTGCCGGTGTACAGCGACGGCATGCAGATCCGCGATTGGCTCTACGTGAAAGACCACTGCAGCGCCATCCGTCGCGTGTTGGAAGCTGGCCAATTGGGCCAAACCTACAACGTCGGCGGTTGGAACGAAAAGCCCAACATCGAGATCGTGCACACCGTCTGCGCGTTGCTCGACGAGCTGCGTCCCAGGGCCGATGGCAACAGCTACAGTACCCAAATCACCCACGTGCAAGACCGCCCGGGCCATGACCGCCGCTACGCGATCGACGCGCGCAAGATCGAACGCGAACTGGGCTGGAAGCCGGCCGAGACTTTCGAGACCGGCATCCGCAAGACGGTGCAGTGGTATTTGGCCCACCCCGAGTGGGTGCAGCACGTGCAAAGTGGCAGCTACCGCGACTGGGTGGAAAAGCAATACGCGGGGACTGCAGCATGACCCTTCCGACATTCCTGTTGCTCGGCAAGAATGGCCAGGTGGGTTGGGAACTGCAACGCAGCCTGGCGCCGTTGGGTCGGCTGATCGCGTTGGACCGCCAAGGCGCCCCCAATCCCTTGGATCCCCACGGCCCACCGTTGTGTGGCGACTTGGCCGATCTGCCTGGCCTTGCGCGTACAGTGGCCGTCCTTCGACCCCAGGTGGTGGTGAATGCCGCCGCCTACACCGCCGTGGACAAAGCCGAAAGCGAACCGGACATGGCCCGCCGCATCAATGCCGAAGCGCCTGGCGTATTGGCCCAGGCCGCGCACGAAGTGGGGGCCTGGTTGGTGCATTACAGCACCGACTACGTGTTCAACGGCAGCGGTTACACCCCCTGGCAGGAAGGTGACACCACCGGTCCACTCAATGCCTATGGCCAGACCAAACTGGAAGGCGAACATCGCATCTTGCAAGCCAGCCGCCAGCACCTGATTTTTCGCACCAGCTGGGTTTATGCCGCACGCGGCGGCAACTTTGCCAAAACCATGATGCGCCTGGCACGCGAGCGCGAACGCCTCAGTGTGGTCGACGACCAGTTTGGCGCACCCACCGGGGCGGAACTGATTGCCGATGTCACGGCCCACGCCCTTCGCCACGTGTTGAGCACCGGTGCAGGGCAGGGCACCTACCACCTGGCCGCAGCCGGGGAAACCAGCTGGCACGGTTATGCCCGCCACGTGATCGAAGCCGCTCGCAGCCAACACCCGGACCTGGGGTGGGCCGTGCAGGCCATCGACCCGGTGCCCAGCAGTGCTTTCCCAACCCCCGCCGAGCGGCCGCACAACTCCCGCCTCAACACCGAACTGCTTCAGCGCACATTCGGACTGCGCCTGCCCGCCTGGCAAGAGGGGGTAGAACGCATGCTGGCCGAAACCCTGTGACCCATTTTTTGGAACCTTCGTCCCCATGACGCAACGCAAAGGCATCATTCTGGCTGGGGGCTCCGGCACCCGGCTGCACCCAGCCACGCTGGCCATCAGCAAACAACTGCTGCCGGTGTACGACAAGCCCATGATTTACTACCCGCTCAGCACCCTCATGCTCGCGGGCATGCGCGACGTTCTTATCATCAGCACCCCGCAAGACACGCCGCGTTTTCAGCAACTGCTGGGCGATGGTTCGCAGTGGGGCATGAACCTGCAATACGCCGTTCAACCCAGCCCCGACGGGCTGGCGCAGGCCTTTCTGATCGGTGAAGACTTCATCGGCAATGCACCCAGCGCCTTGGTGCTGGGGGACAACATTTATCACGGGCACGACTTTCAGCCGCTGCTGCAAGCGGCCGATGCGCAAACCACCGGTGCCACCGTGTTTGCCTACCACGTGCATGACCCCGAACGCTATGGCGTGGTCGAGTTCAACGCCCAGGGCCAGGCGATCAGCATTGAAGAAAAGCCCAAGGTGCCCAAAAGCAATTACGCCGTCACAGGGCTGTATTTTTACGACCAGCAGGTGGTGGACATTGCCAAAGCAGTCAAGCCCAGCGCCCGGGGCGAACTGGAAATCACCAGCGTCAACCAGGCCTACCTGGACCGGGGGCAGCTCAACGTGCAGACCATGGGGCGGGGTTATGCCTGGCTGGACACGGGCACGCACGACAGCCTGCTCGATGCGAGCCAGTTCATTGCGACACTGGAACGGCGGCAGGGGTTGAAGATTGCCTGCCCGGAAGAAATTGCCTGGCGCCAAGGATGGATCGGCGCCGAGGCCTTGCAGAAACTGGCCGCTCCGTTGGCCAAGAACGGCTACGGCCAGTACCTGCTGGCCTTGCTGGACTGATCAGCCCAGTTTTGCCAGATCCCGCAACACCTGCACTTTGTCTGTGCGTTCCCAGGTGAACTCGGGTTCGTCGCGGCCAAAGTGGCCATAAGCCGCGGTTTTGCTGTAAATCGGGCGCAGCAGGTCCAGCATCTGGATGATGCCGCGCGGGCGCAGGTCGAACACCTCGTTCACGATTTTGGCGATTTGCTCATCCGGGATCACGCCCGTGCCCTCGGTGTATACCGTCACGTTCATGGGGCGGGCCACGCCAATTGCGTAGGCCACCTGGATCTGGCATTGCTTGGCCAAACCAGCAGCCACAATGTTCTTGGCCACGTAGCGGGCGGCATACGCAGCGGAGCGGTCCACCTTGGTTGGGTCCTTGCCGCTGAAAGCGCCACCGCCGTGCGGGCAGGCACCGCCGTAAGTGTCCACGATGATTTTGCGCCCGGTCAGGCCGCAGTCACCTTGCGGGCCGCCGATCACAAAACGGCCGGTCGGGTTGATCAGGTACTTGGTGTCCTGCAGCCACTCTTTGGGCAGCACGGGCTTGATGATTTCCTCGATGCAAGCTTCCACAAAAGCGGGTTTCATGTGCTTGCCATCGCTCATCTCGGGGCTGTGCTGGCTGCTCAACACGATGGTGTCGATGCTGTGGGGCTTGCCGTCCACGTAGCGCATGGTCACCTGGCTCTTCGCGTCCGGGCGCAGGAAGGACAGGCGTCCGTCCTTGCGCAGCTGCGCTTGCCTTTCCACAATGCGGTGGGCATAGTAAATCGGCGCAGGCATCAGGTCCGGGGTTTCATCACAGGCGTAGCCAAACATCAGGCCTTGGTCGCCGGCACCGGTGTTCAGGTAGTCATCGGAGGCATGGTCCACGCCCTGGGCGATGTCGTTGCTTTGCTTGTCGTAGGCCACCAGCACCGCGCAGCCTTTGTAGTCGATACCGTACTCGGTGTTGTCGTAGCCGATGCGTTTGATGGTGTCACGCGCCACCTGGATGTAATCCACGTGGGCATTGGTGGTAATTTCACCGGCCAGCACCACCAGGCCGGTGTTGGTCAGCGTCTCAGCGGCCACGCGGCTGCGCGGGTCCTGTTCAAAGATCGCGTCCAGGATTGCGTCAGAGATCTGGTCGGCCACCTTGTCCGGGTGGCCTTCGGACACCGATTCCGAGGTGAAAAGAAAGTCGTTCGCCATTTGAATACACTCCATATGAACTGCCTGGCGGTCGCCGGGCAAAGGGTGCTTTGGCGAACGCTTTAGCTGAATTTGTGAATCGCCCGCAAGTTGTCCAGTAACTCGGCGATGCTTTTATTTTAGAGCAGGTTGGTTGCCGCTGCCAATCAAGGGGTTGTGTGGGTATGTTGCTGTTGTTTCGTTGGTTGTCACGGGCGCCCCTGTGGCTGGCGCACGCCGTTGGCGGTGTGTTGGGGTGGGTGGCTTGGGGTGTTTCACCCACCTACCGTCGGCGTTTTCACGCCAACAGCCTGTTGGCCGGCTTGACGGTGGCACAGCGCCGGGCCGCCGTGGCCGAAGCTGGGAAAATGGCCTGTGAGTTGCCGCGCCTGTGGTTTGGTGCGCCCGTGCCTGTGCACTGGCGTGGTGTCGAGCACATTGAGATGGCCTTGGCCCAGGGGCGTGGCTTGCTGTTTCTCACCCCCCATCTGGGGTGTTTCGAGGTCACGGCGCAGGCCTACGCCCAGCGTTTTGGTGCCCAATCGGTGGGGGGGCTGCCCAAGAAACCTGTCAGTGTGTTGTTCCGTCCACCGCGCCAGGCCGGTTGGCGTCAGGTGGTTGAATCCGCTCGCGAACGCCCTGGGTTGTCCACCGCCCCCACCACCCTGGCCGGGGTCAAGCAGCTGATGCAGGCCTTGAAAAATGGTGAGTCGGTGGGGTTGCTTCCGGACCAGGTGCCGCCTTTGGGCATGGGGGTTTGGGCGCCATTCTGGGGGCAGCCCGCTTACACCATGACGCTGTGGCACCGCTTTGCCCGCATGCCCAATACCGTGACGCTGTTGATGACCGGTGAACGTTTGCCCGGTGGGGCGGGCTATGTGGTGCACGTCACGCCTTTGACGCAGGTCCTGGGTGCGCCGGTGTCCGATGTGCCCGAGGTGGCTGCCACCCAACTCAATCAAGCGCTGGAATGGATGATTCGGCGTTTTCCCGAACAGTACCTGTGGGGTTACCAACGCTACAAGCAGCCCCGCAAAGGCCTGTAGTCGTCCTGTTTTTCAGCCGTGCGCCCAGTCCCAAAGCGTCAAGGCCACGTCGTCGAGCCCCTGTTTTTTCAGGGACGAAAACAGCTTGGCGTCTCCGCCACCCGCTTGCAGTTTGGCAATCGACAAGGCTTTGTTGGCCTCGGCCCGGGTCAGTTTGTCGGCCTTGGTCAGCAGCACCAGAAAGTCCAGACCGTCTTGCACCCGTGGGCGTATCACTTCCAGCAAGGCTTCATCCAGTTCGGTCAGGCCCAGGCGGGGGTCGCACAGCATGACCACGCCGCGCAAGTTGGGGCGGCTTACCAAATAGTTGGCCATCACTTGCTGCCAGCGACGTTTGGCCTCCTGGGGGACCGCTGCGTAGCCGTAACCGGGCAGGTCGGCCAGTATGGCATCGGTGGTGCCCTGTTTGCCTAAGGCAAACAGGTTGATGCTTTGGGTACGACCGGGCGTTTTGGAGGCAAATGCCAGTCGTTTTTGCTGGGTCAGTGTGTTGATGCAGGTCGATTTTCCGGCGTTGGATCGACCGACGAAGGCGATTTCAGGCACTTCCAACGCTGGCAGGTGATGCAGTTGCGGCGCTTCAATCAAGAAGCGTGCCGTGTGCAGCCAACTGTGCACGGTTTTGGCGCTTGGCGGTTCCGGTGTGTTGTGGTTTTGCGATGCGTCGGGCGTTGTTGCGTTGCTGTCTGGTGCCGTGGGAAAGGTTGGAGTCATGTGACATTGTAAAATCTCCATGTTTATCAGCAACCGACGCCACCAGCAGACCCTATGAAAACGATCGCTACCCTCATTGGCGCAGCCGCTTTGGCTGCCTTGTCTCTGTCTGCCCAGGCGCAGGCGACCAAGCCCGATCTGGCCAAAGGCTCGCAGCTTTACGGTCAGGTGTGCGCGGCTTGCCACGGCGCCGATGGCAACTCCGCCATTGCCGAAAACCCCAAAATCGCGGGCCAGCACCCCGAATATCTGGTCAAGCAGTTGAACGAATTCAAATCGGGCAAGCGCGACAACGCCGTGATGAAAGGCTTTGCATCGGCTCTGTCAGACGACGACATGCGCAACGTGGCTTTCTGGCTCGCCTCCCAAAAGCCGAAAACTGGCTTTGCCAGCGAAAAAACCCTGGTGACTTTGGGTGAACGCATTTACCGCGGGGGCTTGGCCGACCGCCAGATCGCGGCCTGTGCCGGTTGTCACTCACCCAACGGCGCCGGTATTCCGGCCCAGTACCCCCGTTTGAGCGGTCAACACAGCCTGTACACCGCCAACCAGCTCAAAGGGTTCCGTGCCGGCGCGCGCAAAAACAACAACCAGATGGCCCAGGTCGCAGCACACCTGAGCGACAAGGAAATCGCAGCGGTTTCCGATTACATCGCGGGTTTGCGCTGAACGAACCAACCCAACCCTTGGATGGTGTGGGGCTTTTTGACTTCATAAGTCAACGTTAATACTTGGCCTGACAATACGGTTCTGGTTCAGCGGGAACCAGATCGGGCTTTACGGTGTCTCAGCACAGGCAGGTCTGGTTCCAGGTCTGCCTTTTTTCTTATTCCGATTCCATGTCCGTTTCCACTGCCGGCTTCGAAATCAAAGGTGGCTCGCACCGCATGCGCCAAGCGGTGGAATTGTTGTCGTCCATGCGCTTTGCCATATCGCTGCTCACGGTGATATGCATCGCCTCGGTGATAGGCACGGTGCTCAAACAGCACGAACCCATCAACAATTACATCAACCAGTTCGGGCCGTTCTGGGCCGAGGTGTTCGGTTTGGTAGACCTGTATTCGGTTTACAGCGCGTGGTGGTTTTTGTTGATATTGGCTTTTCTGGTGCTTAGCACCAGTTTGTGCATAGTTCGCAACACCCCCAAAATCCTGACGGATTTGCGCCAGTACAAAGAAAACGTGCGTGAACAAAGCCTCAAGGCTTTTCCACACAAGGTGCAGGTCTTGCTGAAAGAGCCTGGTCAGGCGGCAGCGCAACGGATCGGTCAAACCTTGGTCGGTTCCGGCTGGAAGGTGCGTCTGCAATCCCGTGAAACACCGCAGGGCACTGGGTGGATGGTGGCTGCCAAGTCCGGGGCGGCCAACAAGCTGGGTTACCTGGCGGCCCACAGCGCGATCGTTCTGGTGTGTGTGGGGGGCTTGCTGGACGGTGATCTGGTGGTGCGTGCCCAAATGTGGTTCAACAACAAGACCCCCTTCACGGGGGGGGGCATGATTGCCGATGTGCCGGAGCAACACCGACTGAGCGACCGCAACCCCACTTTCCGTGGCAACTTGCTGGTGACCGAGGGCACACGTGCCAATACCGCAATCCTGGCGCAACCCACCGGGGTGATGTTGCAGGAACTCCCGTTCGACCTGGAATTGAAGAAGTTTGTGGTGGAGTACTACTCAACGGGCATGCCCAAGGTGTTCGCCAGCGACATCGTGCTTCACGACCGCTACACCGGCGAAACCAAAGAGGCACGTGTCGAGGTCAACCACCCGGTGAGCCACCGGGGAATCGAAATTTACCAGTCCAGTTTTGACGACGGTGGTTCCCTCTTGAAATTCAAGGCCATGGCCATGGGCGCAGCAACACAGCCTTTCGAGGTGGAGGGGCGTGTTGGTGCCACCGTTCCACTGAGCAATGGAGACAAAAGGCTCAGTCTTGAATTCACTGGTTTGCGCGTTATCAACGTAGAAAACTTTGGCTCCGGTGCAACCGGCAGCGGTGCGGACGTGCGCAAGGTGGACCTGCGCCAGGCCATTGAAAGCCGTTTGGGTGCTGGGCACAAAACCTCCACCGACAAAGAGTTGCGCAACATCGGGCCCAGCGTCAGCTACAAACTGCGGGACGAAGCGGGCCAGGCGCGCGAATTCAACAACTACATGCTTCCGGTGGACATGGATGGGCAACGGGTGTTCCTGCTGGGCGCGCGCGACACACCCGCCGAAGCCTTCCGGTATTTGCGCGTGCCCGTCGACGCGCAAGACAGCATGGATGGCTTCATGCGCATGCGGGCTGCCCTGGCCGATGCCGACATGCGCCGCAAGGCCGTCAATCGCTACACCATGCAGGCCGTGGAGGGCCAAAGCGCCCAAATGGCACAGGCACTTTCTGTGTCGGCCCAGCGCGCCATCGACCTGTTTGCGGGCGTGGACCCCATGCTGAAAGAATTGCCCCAGCCCCGGGATGCAAACGGCAACACGGTTCCCCTGGGGGGGCTGCAGGCGGTGTCGGCGTTCATGGAAAGCAACGTGCCCGAGGCCGAGCGGGAAAAAGCGGGCGAAGTGTTGCTGCGCATCCTCAACGGCACCTTGTTTGAGTTGCTGCAACTTTCCCAGGAAAAAGCGGGTCAGCCTTCGGTGCCGCGCGACGACAAAACCGCTGCTTTCATGACCCAGGCGGTGCTCAGCCTGAGCGATGCGTTTTTCTACCCCGCGCCCATGACCTTTATGCTGCAGGACTTCACGCAGGTACAGGCCAGTGTGTTCCAAGTGGCCCGTGCCCCAGGCAAGACCATTGTGTACCTGGGGTGTCTGTTCCTGATCATTGGCGTGTTTGCCATGCTGTACGTGCGGGAACGTCGCTTGTGGGTGTGGCTGGCGCCTGGTGAACAGGGCAATACCACACAAGCCCTGATGGCTTTGTCCACCAACCGCAAGATGTTGGACACTGACCGTGAGTTTGAAACGCTGAAAAACCGTTTGTTAGAGGTGCATGCATGAACACTGTTGCGCAGACCGTCCCTTTGGAACGGGGGCAAACCATCACCCTCAGTCCTGGCTATTTCGCCCGGCGCGGTCTGTGGGACTGGCTGTTTGCTGCGCTGGTGGCAGCCGGTGGCGTCTACGCTTTCATGACCTACAGCGTCTACATGGACGTTTATGAACAGGGCATCTTGGTCGGCTCGGTTCCCAGTTTGATCGCGCTGGCCTGGTTTTGGCGGCCTGTGCGCGGGCTTGCTGCCGTGGTGGCGGGTTTGACCTTGTTGGCCATCTTTTTGTACCAGGTCGACGGGCAAGCCCAGTTGGCACGCGCCGAACAGGCCTTTTTGCTCAAGTACTTTCTGTCCAGCCAGTCCGCCATCCTGTGGATGAGCATGTTGTTTTTCATGGCCACGGCGTTTTACTGGGGGGGTGTGGTGTCGCGCGCGAATGGCGATACCTTTGAAAAGCTGGGTTCGCGCCTGACATGGGTGGCCGTGACGCTGGCGCTGGTGGGGTCCCTGGTGCGTTGGTACGAAAGTTACCTGCTGGGCCCCGACATCGGCCACATCCCAGTGAGCAACCTCTACGAGGTTTTTGTGCTGTTTTCGTGGCTCACGGCGGTCTACTACCTGTACTACGAAGACCGCTACAACACCCGCCGCATGGGGGCCTTTGTGATGCTGGTGGTCAGTGCAGCGGTGGGCTTTTTGCTGTGGTACACCGTGGTGCGTGAAGCTCACCAAATACAGCCGCTGGTGCCCGCCTTGCAAAGCTGGTGGATGAAGCTGCACGTACCGGCCAATTTCATCGGCTACGGCACGTTTGCCATGTCCGCCATGTTGGCATTTGCTTACCTGATCAAGCAAAGTGCCAGCGAAACCCGGTGGTACAAACTGGCCCCGCTGTGGGTGCTGGGTATTGTGTTGTGTTTTGAACCCATTGTGTTTCGGCAGTCGGCCACCAGCAACGGCAGCAGCTATTGGTTTGTCTATTTCGGTATTTCGGCCCTCATTGTGGGAGGCATTTTGGGCACCCGCCGCCGCATCGCGGACCGTTTGCCCAGCTTCGAAGTGCTGGACGATGTGATGTACAAGGCGATTGCCGTTGGCTTTGCCTTTTTCACCATCGCCACGGTATTGGGGGCGTTGTGGGCGGCCGAAGCCTGGGGCGGGTACTGGAGTTGGGACCCGAAAGAAACCTGGGCCTTGATCGTGTGGCTGAACTACGCGGCGTGGTTGCACATGCGCCTGATGAAGGGCTTGCGTGGCACGGTGGCCGCCTGGTGGGCCTTGGTGGGCCTGGCGGTCACCACCTTTGCCTTTTTGGGTGTCAACATGTTCTTGAGCGGTTTGCACAGTTACGGAACGCTCTGAATTTTTGAAGGGGTTGCATCATGTGGTTCCAACGAACTGACAGCGGTTTTACCCACCCCGTTTCCAGTGAAATCACGCCGCAACCGTTGTACTTGCAGCGACGTGCGTGGCTAGAAGGTGCGGCGACTGCCGCGCTGGGTTTGGGCTTGACCGGCCTGGCGGGAGGGGCATCTGCTAACACCTCAGCTGCCCCGCGCCCGGGGAAGTTGCCCGTGTTGCCCGCAACGCCTTCCAAGGTGGCCGGTGCCTTCACGCCAGAGAAGGCCACCCCGTATTCGGATGCCAGCGGGTACAACAATTTCTACGAATTCGGTCTCGACAAGGGTGATCCTGCACGTTACGCCCAAGCCATGCCCACGCAGCCCTGGACGGTGCGCGTCGAGGGTCTGGTCAAGACCCCAAAAACCTTCGGGTGGGACGATCTGCTCAAACTCAGCCCGATGGAAGAACGTGTTTACCGTCTGCGGTGTGTCGAGGGGTGGTCCATGGTCATCCCGTGGATCGGGTATTCCCTGTCGGCCTTGCTCAAGCAGGTGGACCCTCTGGGCAGTGCCAAGTACGTTGAATTTGTGACCTTGGCCGACCCGGCTTCCATGCCCGGTTTGCGCTCCAGTGTGCTGGCTTGGCCGTATGTGGAAGGGTTGCGTCTGGACGAGGCCATGCATCCCCTGACCCTGCTGGCTTACGGAATGTATGGGGAGGTGTTGCCCAAGCAAAACGGTGCGCCCATCCGTTTGGTGGTGCCATGGAAATACGGCTTCAAAAGTGCCAAATCCTTGGTCAAAATCCGTTTGGTCGAGAAGGAGCCTCGCACGGCATGGAACGTGGCAGCACCACAGGAATATGGCTTTTATTCCAACGTGAACCCCGAGGTGTCCCATCCCCGTTGGAGCCAGGCGCACGAACGCCGCCTGGGCGACGAAGGGGGCTTGTTCGCCAAGCGCCGTTCCACCCAGATGTTCAATGGCTACGAGGCCCAAGTGGGGCAGCTTTACGCCGGCATGGACTTGCGCAAGTCGTTCTGAGTGCAGGCGCTCAACCGCTTTTTATCCCACCCATGGACAAAGCCCGGGGTGTGGCTGGTGTGCGCCCTGCCGGCCCTGCTGCTGGTGTCGCGCGGGCTGGCCAATGAACTGGGTGCCAATCCCGCAGAAGCCCTGCTGCGGGGCCTGGGCGATTGGACCTTGCGTATGCTGTGCCTGACCCTGGCCATCACACCATTGCGGCAAGCCCTGGGTTTGAGTGCCCTGGCCCGGTGGCGGCGCGCCTTGGGGGTTTGGACGTTTGTTTACGCTCTGCTGCATGCCCTGGCCTATGTCTGGCTGGACATGGGGTGGGTGTGGATGGATGTGCTGGTTGATGTGGCCAAGCGGCCTTTCATCACCGTGGGCCTCCTGGCCTGGCTGTTGCTGGTGCCTCTGGTAGCGACATCGTTCAACCGCGCCATCAAGTCGATGGGGGCGGCCCGCTGGCAGCGTTTGCACCGGATGGTGTACGTCGTTGCCGCCCTGGCCTTGCTACATTTTTACTGGATGCGTGCTGGCAAAAACAACTTTGCCGAAGTACACGTTTATGCGAGCCTGCTGCTGGCCATGGGCTTGTGGCGGGTGATTTGGTGGGCACGGCGCCGTGCTCAGCCCAGCAGCGTTTCCTGACGCATTTGGTCGTCCACGCTTTCCCGAGCGCGAATCAGATGTGCCTGCCCGGCACGCACCATCACTTCGGCCGCCCGGCCACGGGTGTTGTAGTTGCTGGACATGCTCATGCAATAAGCCCCGGCAGAACAGACCGCCAACAGATCGCCGGCTTGCACATCAAGCAGCCGGTCGCGGCCCAGCCAGTCGCCACTTTCGCACACGGGGCCTACCACGTCCCATTCGGTGGCCGGTCCTGAACGTGGTGTGACAGGCACGATGGCGTGGTAGGCCTCGTACATGGCCGGGCGTGGCAGATCGTTCATGGCTGCGTCCACGATCACGAAATTCTTTTGCTCGCCCTGTTTGCAGTACAGCACCTCGGTCACGCATACCCCTGCGTTGCCCACCAATGAACGGCCGGGTTCGATCACCAGTTTGCGTTGCCCGTAGCCGCGTGCGTCCAGTTGGGCCAGCAAAAGCGCCCACAGCTCGTTTGCTGCCGGGGGGGTGTCGCCGTTGTAATCAATGCCCAGTCCACCGCCGAAGTCGATGTGCTCCAACACCGTGCCCGTGGCTTCAATCGCTTGTACCAGATCAAGCACCCGGTCCATGGCATCAAGGTAGGGGGACACTTCGGTGATCTGCGAGCCGATGTGGCAGTCGATGCCCACCACTTTCAGGCCTGGCAAGCGGGCTGCATGTGCGTAGGCCGCCAGCGCATCGGTGTGAGCGATCCCGAACTTGTTGCCTTTGAGGCCCGTTGAGATGTAGGGGTGGGTCTTGGCATCCACATCGGGGTTCACACGCAGACTCACCGGCGCGCGGGTGCCCAGGGCCGATGCCACTTCGTTCAGCGTGTCCAGCTCGGGCAAACTCTCCACGTTGAAGCAACCTATGCCCACTTCGAGCGCGCGTCGCATTTCTGCCCGTGTTTTGCCCACCCCTGAGAAAATGATTTTCTGCGGGGCCACCCCTGCCTTCAGCGCGCGTTCCAGCTCGCCCCCCGACACGATGTCGAGTCCACAGCCGGCCTGTACAAAGGTTTGGAGCACGGCCAACGTGGAGTTCGCCTTCATGGCATAGCAAATCAGGGCGTTGCGGCCAGCAAAACCTTGGTGGTAGGCCGCCAGTGCGCTCAACATGGACGCTTGCGAGTACACAAACAGGGGTGTACCGAACTGTTTGGCCAAATCGGCCAAGGGCAGGTTTTCGGTCATCAGTTGCCCGTTCTGGTAGTCAAAAAATGGGCGTGCTGGAAAGGTTGGGTTCATGGGTGGTGTGTCAACGGCGCGCCGTTTGATGGGGCTGACGGCAGGTAAAGGGGGCCTTTTTGGCCACAACCCACCAGGGCCCCACCCAGCACCAGCACCAAAACCACGCGCTGACGAGGGTGGGTGAGCCACCCTAAAATGTGTTGAAGCAAAAACATTCGCAAATTGTATGACCGACCTGGAATACCTCGACCGTGCCGAAGCCGTCTTGAGGGCCGTTGAAGCGTCCTGTGACCGTTTGAACGACGAGACCGACGTTGACATCGACAATCAACGGGTAGGCGGCATGGTGACGCTGACCTTTGCCAACCGCAGCCAGATTGTCATCAATCTTCAGAAACCCTTGCACGAAATCTGGATGGCGGCCAAAGCCGGTGGTTTTCACTACAAGTTTGATGGTGACCATTGGCTTGACACCAAAAGCGCCAGCGACTTCTTTGCCGACTTGACCCGCGAGGCGTCGGCCCAGAGTCGCAGTTCGTTGGTCTTCAGTTCTTGAACAGGTCCAGAATGCTGCGTTTTTCATCCGCAGCTGCACCACCGTCCGTGGGCACGCCCGTGACCGGGCCGGCATCCTCGTCGCTCACCTCGATCTGACGCACCCCGCTGCCCGGTACGAACTCGTCGTAAAACCAGTCGCCGTGGGTGAAGACGACACCCGGGGCCAAAGGCATTTCTTCGACCGGCGTGTTTTTGAGGGCCTCGGACATGAACGAAATCCAGATAGGCAGACTCAACCCCCCTCCGGTTTCGCGGCTGCCCAAGTTGCGGGGGTTGTCGTAACCCACCCACACGGCGGCCACCAGGGTGGGTTGGTAACCGACGAACCAAGCATCCATGGCATCGTTGGTGGTACCTGTTTTGCCGTACAGGTCGGGGCGCTTGAGCGTGCCCTGCACGCGCGCGGCCGTACCGGAGCGGGTCACTTCCTGGAGCAACTGACTCATCACAAAAGCATTGCGGGCATCGATCACGCGTTGTGATTCGTCCGGGGCGGCGGACGGGCTGTCCAGCAGCACCTTGCCTTTGTGGTCGGTGATGCGCTGAATGAATTTGGGCGCCACGTAATAACCACCGTTGGCAAACACGCCATAACCGGCCGCCATTTGCAGCGTGGTGACCGATCCGGCCCCCAAAGCCATTGTCAGATAAGGGGGGTGCTTTTCCGCTTCAAAACCAAAGCGGGTGATCCACTCCTGCGCCTCGTTTGCACCCACGGTTTTGAGAATGCTGATCGACACCATGTTCTTGGACTTGGCCAAGGCGGTGCGCACAGTCATGGCCCCCTCAAACTTGCCATCGTAGTTCTTCGGTTCCCATGGTTTGCCGCCGGTGGTCGCGGCGCTGAAAAACAGCGGTTTGTCCTGAACAATCGTTGATGGAGTGATGCCTTTTTCCAGGGCGGCCGAGTAAATGAAAGGTTTGAAGCTCGAACCCGGCTGGCGCCAAGCTTGGGTCACGTGGTTGAATTTGTTGCGTTCAAAGTCAAAACCGCCCACCAATGATTTGATGTCGCCTGTGCGCGGGTCCAAGGCCACGAAGGCCGCTTCCACCTCGGGGAGTTGGGTCAGCTCCCAGTTGCCGGTGGCGTTTTTTACCACCCGAACCACTGCTCCAGGACGCAACTTCAAGTGGGGCGGCGCTTTGTCCGCCAACCCAGATTGCACCGGTTTGAGCCCGTCGCCCGTTACCTCAATCGGGTCACCATCACCGCGCGCCAGCAACACCTTGCGCGGGTTGGCGCTCAGCACCACCGCCGTGCGCAACTCACCGTTGTCGGGCAATTCGGCCAACACGTCGTCAATCGCCGTGTCTCGTGCCTTGGCATCGGTGGGCAACTCAATAAACCGCTCGGGGCCCCGGTAGAACTGGCGCTTTTCAAAATCCAGCACGCCTTTGCGGACAGCCGCATGGGCGGCCCGCTGGGCCTTGGCATCCAGTGTGGTGTACACCTGCAAACCCCGGGTGTAGGTGTCGTCCCCGTATTGCGCGAACATCACCTGCCGCACCATCTCCGCCAGGTATTCCGCGTGGGTTTCGGTGGGGTTGTTGCGGTTGCGCAGCCGCAGGGGTTCTTCTTTGGCTGCCTGAGCCTGCTCTGCCGTGATGAACTTGTTTTCCAGCATCCGGTCGATGATGTGCAGTTGCCGGATGCGTGCGCGCTTGGGGTTGCTGAATGGGTTGTACGCCGAGGGGGCTTTGGGCAAACCTGCCAGCATGGCCGCTTCGGCCACCGTCACCTCTTTCAAGGGTTTACCGAAATACACCTGTGAGGCGGCAGCGAAACCATAGGCGCGGTGTCCCAGGAAAATCTGGTTCATGTAGATTTCCAGAATCTGGTCTTTGGTCAGCAGGTGTTCGAGCTTGAAGGTCAGCAGCACCTCGTAGATCTTGCGCAGGTAACTTTTCTCGCTCGACAGGTACACATTGCGGGCGACCTGCATGGTGATGGTGGACGCGCCCTGACTTTTCGCTTGTCCCAGATTGGCCAATGCCGCTCGGGCCATCCCAATGTAGTCCACCCCACTGTGTTCGTAAAACCGGGAGTCCTCAATCGCCAGCACGGCGTTGATCATCACCGGCGCAATGTCTTCAATGGGCAGCAGGTTGCGGCGTTCTTCGCCAAATTCACCGATCAGCTCGCCGTCCGCGCTGAGCACCCGCAGCGGCAGTTTGGGCCGGTAATCGGCCAGCTCGCTCACGTCGGGCAAGTTGGGGAACGCCATGGCCAACGCAATGCCCACCAACAGCAGCACCAGCAGCAAACCCGCCACCATCACGCCCACCGTTCCCAGCAGCCAACGCCGCAACCGGGTGGCCCATGTCGGTGGGTGTGGCGATGTGGGTTCTGAATGGTGTGTTTTGGGCATGTAGGCCTTGAATAAAACTGTCAGGATTATAAAAACCCCCCGTCCGGTGAGGGTGCATCGGAAAAATCGGTGATACTGCTACTCGGCTCAAGCCCGTCTGATTTTGGCAACGTGGGCTTGTGTCTGGACAAAGTGTCGTTGTAGCTGCAGGGGCTTGCTGATAGTATTGAACCTGTTTTCGAGGATTGATGCGCCTTGCGTCGACAATCAGGGGATGACTTTGATCTCTTTGGGATCCTTATTCAGCCGCGAGGCGGCA
>JACCDQ012177586.1_pt1 | contig 15785 bp, 13 predicted proteins | sample 7446031 | NCBI WGS metagenome assembly JACCDQ01 (sample SAMN15323442, study PRJNA562643) | freshwater metagenome | isolation source: river surface water | place: USA:Blue River Watershed | collected 2017-08-17
CTTGTTCTGTAGGTAACTTTTCCATTTTCTTCAAGCGGGGCTGTGAGTGCCATTGTTCCCCATGCAGGAGATGCTTTATCAACGCCATCTGAATACATATAAATGCCCGAAAAATTCTTACCGGAGCGATATGCATTTTTGTTTTCTTTTGCACCTGTTGGAATATAATCTCCTTTCCAGTCTGATGTATATTCACTGCCGTCTTTACCAATAAAATTTCGGATGTTTCCTGAAATGGATATATCAATGGTTTCATTGCTGATGTTTTCCACTTCATATTTTATTACAGCAACAGGAATTCCCGAAGCATCTGCATTGCCCGGTATAAAAGGATTGTAGGCAAGCAGTTTAACTTTAACAGGCATTGTACTGTCAGATAATGTTACCATACCAAACGGATAGGTAGATTCAAATGAAGCATTTCTGAATCGGGGCAATCCATGATGATTTACCGAACGACCTTCGTAATGTTTATAATCCGCAAAATGTATCGGGCCTAATAGAGCCTTAGACTTTGGGCTTTCATTTTTCTTCTTTGTATAGATCGAAAAAAACGGGGCGTCGTTGCCGGTGGTTACAGTACTGTAATTTTTTGCAGGAACATTCATGATCTCCCAGTCTCTGAATTCTCCGCTTCCCCCCAATGATACTGTTCCGGTGCCAATACCACCGATTGGCATGGCAATACGGTAAAGATGCTCCTTATCATATTTTTTCAAAACCGGTATGCCTTCACTTAGTAGTTCGTTTTGGGCTTTTACAGAAACTGGTAAAACAACTGTTATAAGTAATAAAATGATGATCAGGTTTTGGATCGGGTGCAGGTAAATTCTCTTTGTCATTTTCTACAGTTATTTAGTACGTAAGTCAAATTAGTTTTTCGTGTTTCACGCTGTCTAAATATGTCGGGGCATTTGGTTTTTTACTTCGAAATTAATTTTGCTCTTAAGTTTTTTTCTGCTTCTGCATTCCAATAACCACATTCTAACTGAAAGAAAACGGATGTATAAGGTATTGCCAGATCCGTTTTAATGATCAGCACATTAAACAGTTTTGCAGATGCATCCAGTTCTTTAATGACATCTTCATGCAACATGCTTGTAACAGCCTTACCTTGAAATAGTTTATTCAGTTTAGTTCGATAGGTTTCGATACCCTTAGCGTCCTTTTCAGGAACAAATGCCATTTCTTTATCGATGATAATGTTTGCATCTACATGTTTAGCTTTTTCAATTAACTGCAAAACAAACTCAACTGCTTCCAGCTGATCGGCATCAATCTTTATTGTTTTAATGGCCGGATTGCTTTGTTGCGGGTAAGCAGCATCTGCAATGACGATCCAATTTCTATGACCATACAGATTTAATGTACTCTCGACCTCGGATTTCCAATCTTTTACTTCTGACTTTACCATATTTTTTTGTTGTTCGTGATCTGGCGTAGAACAGGATAATAATGCACTCAACAGTAAAAAAAGTGTTACTCTGTTACTCATAATTTCTGCTTTTAGTTTGCCTCCAGTACGTTCTCCTCTTTCCGGCTGAATTTACAGGTAATAGACCATTTCTATTTTCCGCTTCAGGATTTTGACAGATTTGTACCCATTATTTGATTTATATGTTTCCCATACGCAAAAAAAAAGCAGCTGTGAAATAATCCACAACTGCTTAACTTTTTTGCTCCCCCTTCAGGACTTGAACCTGAGACCCTCTGATTAACAGTCAGATGCTCTAACCAACTGAGCTAAGGAGGAATGCTTTCCCTTTCGGGGATGCAAAAATAGGGGAAATTGGTTTTTTGTCCCCATTTTTTAAAGAACTTTTTTTTAAAAGGGTAGCTGCAGAAAAATGCCTGAAAAACAGCCGGGCTGCTATACCTTGCTGAAAACCTATTCTTTTCTGCAATACTTACTACTTTTGCGGCCAACTTATCTGCTTTGAATGGCGAATGATCGATTGATAGATTTAAACCTGCTGCGGCCTTTTGTGGGCGACAATAAAGCCATGCAGCAGCAATTGTTACTTGCTTTTGAAAAGGAATTAGATTCTTTTAATGAGTCGATGGCAGATGCAGCAGTAAACAGGAATCAGGAAAAAGTACGAATGCTCTTTCACCGCATTTTTCCATCATTAAAAATGTTGCAGCAGCAGCAACTGATTAATCTGGTAGAGGAATATAAGCAGCTATTGTTGGAGCAAACAATTGATGAGGTAGCTGCAACAGCACAGCAACAACGTATAGGCGCACATGCAAATGAATTACTGCACGAAATAAAAAATCTTATTTAAAAAACGGGGTATTGTTGGAGCAACATTTCAACTGCTGAAATCAGTCGGAAATTTTTTTTACGCTCCACAAGAACGATTCTAACGTAATCGGTTTTATCAGTACGTTATCGATATTGTATGTGTGTGCTTTTTCAATATTCTCCTGATCGGAGGTAGTAATAATTACTTTAACGTGTGAGGGCACATGCTGTAACAGATCGAAACCTGATGAGTTTTTTAACTGAATATCCAGAAAGATAAGATCAACCGGATGATTTTTAATATACTCGATTGCTTCGGTTATATCATCAAAGTCTTTTACAAATTCAATGGAAGGATGATTGCTGCAATAGTTCTCAAGAATCATTCTTGCAACCATATCGTCTTCCAGTAAAATTGTTTTAAATTTTTTCGACATTTTTCTTTAGCATTACGTTACAACCAGCGATCTAAGTATAAAAACTGAGCATAGTTACAATTTTTTTTGAATTTCTTCGCAAACATATGTTCTGCCTGCCAATGCCTCGTTAATAGCCATCAGCATTTCGCTGTGATGTGAGTTTTTTGTAACATAGGCTTTTGCGCCATTCTCGATCATTCGTTTTGCAAAACTTACTTCGTCGTGCATGGATATACCAATGATATTAATGTTTGGCGATTTATCCAGTAAAAAGCGGATCGTGTCTAAACCGGAAATGGGAGGAATATTAACGTCCAGTAAAACAACTGAAGGCTGTAGCTCGTCAATTTCATCAATAAGCGTTTGCGTATTGTTGTAAATTTTTACCACATTATAGGTGGGTGTTTGCGAAAGTAAAAAAGACCATGCTTCTGCAATTAATGTGTGGTCGTCTGCAATTACAATTCTGATGTTGTTCATGTTATAGCGGTATTTTTAATAGTGCTTTAAATCCGTTTCCTGGGCTCGTTAAAATTTCAATATCGCCTCGGTGAAATTTTACACGGGAGCGCATACTTTCAATGCCCACACCCTTTTTTATTTTAGTTTGATCGAATCCTTTTCCATTATCAGTGTATTCCATATGCAGGTGTTTATGTTTTATACAAATCTTTACCAGCACTTTGCAGGCTTCGGCATATTTATATGTATTATTCAGCAGTTCTTGTAAAACTCTGTACAACACAATTTTTTTACCCATCACAATCTTGTCATCGTCTTTTTGTTCGTAGATGGTTAGCTTAAATACCGGTGTTTTTAAAATGCTGTAACTGTTGATCATTTCAATAACAGCATCTCGTAAGCCCAGATCACGAATGGCAGGCGGTGCCAGGTTTCTGGACAAAGTGCGTACTTGTTCTAAAGTTTGCTTCGTTGTGTGCTGCAGTTCTTCAAGCTCTTCATTTCCATATTGTCCCTTTGCTTTAATCATGTTCATGTACAACGTCATGTAGGCAAGCATTTGTCCTACACCATCATGCAAATCTCTTCCTATTTGTGAGCGTTGATCTTCTTCGGCCTGTAACGTAGCTTCAAAAATGGCCTTCTCCCGGTTAATCTGTTCTTCCAGAAGCGCTTGCTCCATCTTTTTAATATCTGTTATATCCCAATGTATACCAACCGATCCTTTTACTTTGCCGGATGCATCAAACACCGGTGCGCCACTAATTACCCATGTAGAAGAAGCTCCGTTTTTGCGTACTGTTTGTAACTCGTATACAGAGGCTTCTCCATTAGATCTCAGTTGTTGTATATCTGTTTTTTTCTTTTGTGCTTTTATGGTACCTATAAAAAGTTGTCCTGCATTTTTGCCAATCATCTCTGTTATACTGTAGCCGGATATTATTTCCATCGCCTTATTGGCATACACAATCTCTTCATCATTATTAACCTCCAAAATACCTAACGACATGTTTGTGAAAAGCGTTTTGTATTTCATTTCACTTGCCTTCAGCGTTTCAATTGCAATACGCTGTTCATTAACATCCCGTATATGCCAAATGAGTTCTGTACTTTGCTCTTCGTTACCTTGCACAGTAGTTACAATTGCTTCCATCCATAACAACTGTTCATCTTTACGGATCATTTGAAAGGAGAGTGTTTGTTTTTGCTCTTCTTTCTTATGCAGATTATTGATTGCAATGGTTGCCTGTACAGAACAGTTTTCGCACAGTAAATGATAGATCAGTTTGCCCGACAATTCATTGTCAGTATAGCCAAGAATTCTTATAACCGAGGGAGACAGATAGCTGATTGTTCCCGTTGCATCTGTTATAACTACAAGATCGTTTGAGTTTAATGCAATTAATTCCAGTTCTTTTTTATCACGTTCAAGCTGAAGGTTTGCTTCGTACTCTTTGGTTAAATCAAAAAACGAACCGATGTAACCCACAAACTCACCATTCGAAAGAAAACGGGGAATAGCCCGTTCCAGAATGTAGTGGTACTTTTTATCCGATCCTTTTATTAGAAAAGTTTGTTCAGCATCTTTGTGTTCAAGCAAATGTTTTTTCCATTCAATACCCGTCATAAATTTCGAATCGGGATGAACGAGTTTTACAAACTCTTTATAGTCTTTAAATTCTTCCAAACCTTTTCCAAAAAATTTCCTTACCTCGCTGTTGGAGTATACAACCTTATTATTTCTGTCCGATACCCAAATCATTACCGGCATCGATTCGGTAATATTTTTAAACCTGGCTTCACTTTCTGCAGCAGTTTCTTTCAGATGTTCTGTTTCGCTGATGTCAATTATTTTACCTGTTACTACATCATCATCAAGAAAAGGGTCGAATTTCTTTTTCACCTCCTCTTCTAACCATATCTTTTTCCCTGTAATAGGATTTTGTATTTGATATTGAAATTTTACGTAGCTCTCTTTTTCAAGCGTTTTGAGTGCGTTTTCGTAAATAGTTATTGACTTAAGTAAAACATATTCTTTCTTCAGTTCAAACGGATTGCTCACTTTAGAGGGGTTGAAACCAAAAAGAAGCGGCCAGCGGGAAGTGAAGAAGTTGTTCTCGAATTTATTTTTATAAATGATGTAGTGAACAGAGTCGGTTGATTCCAGAAAATTATTAAGGCGGTAAAAATTTTCGTAAGCCCGTTGTTGCAGTTGTATTTGGGTTGTAATATCTACTCCATAAAGATTTATTTTGGAGTTGTTCATGAAGGACTGATAGTTGAACAACAGATGTTTATTGTTGCTTTTTATTTGAAACTGGCCCGATGTTTTTAATTCGGGTAACAGCATTTTCATGAAAACCTGTGTTTCATAAACGTTGTTGTTATATTCAACCTGTTTCATTTTTGCCGCAACCATATTCTTAAATTCGATATTGCCTTGTCTATCTAATCTGAATACAGGGTTGGGATCAACAAGTGGAAACTGTGTAAGCAGTTCAATTTCGCCCGTGCGTTTTTTTACTTCTTCATCCAGCTCTTTATTTAACCGGGAAAGTTTATTGTTTATTTTTTCATAATCCTCATTTGCAATATCAGAAGCATGTTCCAGAATCTGAATATCCCTTTCGTGGTTGTAGAAGTGTGCACTGATTTTACGAAAGGCATCACCAAACTTTTCCAGCATTTCAGCTGAAGCGTCTGGATATTCATTGATAATATTTTGAAGAATATGATGCAAGTTATCAGTCCTCGTTAAGCAGTGTAACCACTACAGTTTGATTATGTAATGCGCATGAACCTGCAGATATACCCAGTTTCGAAAACTCACCATATGAGTATAAACCTGCCGTAGTAGTATTGGCAGGTAAGCATTGCCGGATGCTCTTTAACTCATCATCGGCCCGTGAGTCGAGTATGAGTTTACGACCAATACAATTGAAGATTAAAGCAAGCTCCGGATTGGTATTATTTTTCTTGGTTGCAGTATTGGCCGCCTCGCTTGCCATTGAAATTACCTGGTCGGTATTGGTACGCATTAAACGTATAGTAGAACCTTCCGGAATATTTCCCGCAAAGATCATCGACTTCTGCTCCTCATTAACTCTTAAAATGGTTCGTACAATATGATCTTCATTGCCGGAGTTTATAATTGCAATAGGAAAAAATAATGCAGAGGAGGGTAAGCTTTCAGCAAACTTGCCCAGATAACGTTTGTATAAATCAAGTGCGTTTTCGCCGTCAATTTCAAACAATTCATTTTTATCCGATTTTGTTACGGTGCGTTCCGGTCCAAATAAAGACCAACCGCCCTTTATACCCGATGTAACACGAATGTTGTTACCATATAAGCCTAGCAATATCAAATTACCGGTGTCGAGTTGTGTATGTAAGCCGGTTAATGTTTTTTCAAAACGCCCGCCATCGCCGGCCATTGCTCCGGTAACTTCTACTGCATCGCCGACAGAAATATTAATGCCGGCAATAAGATCATCGCCGTTAATTACGTTGCCATCGGAAATAACCATTACATAACGAAGGTTTTCCTTTCTTAATTTTTCAGCTGTTGTTTTTCCAAGTTCAAATGAATTGCTGAAATTCCGGATATTGTCAATAGCAAGTTCAAATATTGTTTTCTCAAAATAAATAGCAATGCATACCACGGTTTTTTCCTGTCTGGTATCGTTATAAACTTCACCTGCAGTAGAGGCGCTTACAATCTTTGCTTCGGGAAAAAGAACGGTAAGCTGAGGAAGAATATCCGGCAGCCCAAGTAAATCTCTATCACCAAAAACCATGAGCAGTTGATAATCTGATGGATTTTTTCTCAGTTCATGAAACCCTTTCCAACTGGCTTCTTTAAATAAAAGCAGATCTGCAAGCATAATAAACGGTTTAAAAGTCTATAGTTATTGGAGTGTTGTTCGCATTTTTGTTAAATAGAATGATAGCTTTTTCAGCAGTACACTCTCTTCAAAAGGCTTTGTTACGTAATCGGTGAAGCCAAGTGTAAGGTAGGCTTCCAATTCTTCTTTAACTGCATTAGCAGTCATTGCAATAATGGGAATATCGTTTGGTTGATTTCTGATGAGTGCTGTGGCTTCCAGCCCATCCATATCCGGCATTTGAATATCCATCAGAATAAGATCAAACTCAGTTTCGCTTAATAAACGAACAGCTTCTTCTCCATTTACAGCAATAGCGTAGTTGATATTATGATTTTCAAAAATGAATTTCAACAGCAGCTGATTAAATTCATTATCCTCAGCAGCAAGTATTCTCAGCTGCTCAAGGCTTACGTTATTTGTACCGCTATCTTCCTTGTCTGTATACTGCAGTTTATTTATTTCCTGCGTACTTTTCTTTAATGGAATTTTAATGGCAACAGATGTACCGTTATCTTTTTTACTTTCAATTTCAATTGTACCACCCATAAACCGCACAAGCTCTCTGGTAATAGAAAGACCTAAGCCGCTGCCACCATATTTGCGTTGAAAGCTTTCATCTTCCTGCGAAAAGTCTTCAAATAATTTTCTCTTCATTTCATCGCTCATACCAATGCCGGTGTCTTTGCAGGTAAAATGCATATAGAGGTTTTCATCATTTTCCTCCACAACTGTAAAGCGTATTGTTACTGATCCCTTCTCTGTAAACTTGATAGCATTGCTGATGATGTTTGTAATAATTTGACGAATGCGTAAAGGGTCGCCTGTAAATGTATGCTGTGCAGAAGCATGTACTTCGTAATCCAGTTTCAGATTCTTTTTATCTGCCGAGTGTTCAAATAAATTGTAAACAGCATACAGCATTTCACGAAGATTGAAGCTTACCGACTCAAAACTCAGCTTACCATCTTCAATTCTTGAATAGTCAAGCAAATCGTTAATAATTCCAAGCAAGCCTTTTGCAGACTCGTTCATCATGTTGATTTGCATCTGCTGTCTGCTGTCGAGGTCAGACAGCGATATCTGCTCGCCCAAACCGATGATGGCATGTAACGGTGTTCTTATTTCGTGGCTGATGTTTGCCAGAAATTTTCGTTTGATCTTTAATGAGTTTTCTGCAACGTTTTTAGCACGTGCAAGTTTTTCTTCTGCTTCTTTTCTGGCCTGTATGCCAAAAATAAAACCAGCTGCTTTAAGCGGGTTGTTGTGCAAATCCCGTTCGGTAATAGACCCTTTTACATTAAACCACTCGTAAGTACCTGTGGTTTGTTTTTTTATTCTGCATTCAATGTCAATCGATCCGTCAATGGCAGTAAAGCTGTTTCTTATTTGTGCAGCAATGGCCTGCACATCTTCCGGATGAATCATTTTTGTCATCAATCCGGTATAGCTCATCGGCATTTCGGTTGTATCGGCATAGCCAAACAAACGTGCAAAATTATTATTCGAAACCACTTTGTCTTCTGTAATAAACCACTCCCAAAGTACCACGCCGGAAGCCTCAATTAATAATTTAAGCTGACTTTCACTTTCTATTAAACGTTGCTCAATTTCTTTTCGTTTTTGAATTGATTTTGAGTATCCGGTAATACTAACCGGGGTTCCTTTTTTATCTCTTAACGAAACAGCACCTATTGCATAATACCATTCGTAGTTGTTTGTTTTCAGATTTTTTTGCCTGTATTCTACTTCAAACTTCGGAAGTACACCATCAATATGCAGCTTTGCACTTTCGTTAAGACGTTCCAGATCTTCGGGGTGAATAAGAATTGAAAGTGTTTTATATGAACTGGCTATTTCCGGAAATTCTTCAAGCCCGAATAGTTCCAAAAAGCTGTAAGTGGTTTTAACAGTACCTTCTTCTAATATCCACTCCCAAATAGCAGCACCGGTTGCATCTAATGCATTTCGATAGTTTTCTTCGGTTTGCTGTAAGCGCTTTTGTGTTTCTTTGAGTTCGGTAATATTAAATGCAATGCCAATAACTTTTGTTGGCTGCTGATTTCTATCCCGTTCTGAAATAATACCCTGATCGAGTAAGTGCAGGTAATGACCGTTTTTATGACGGAGGCGAAACTCAGCTTTATAGCCGTTTGTTTTTCCGGTTAAATAATTTGTAAGACTGGCTTTTGTATGTTCCAGATCTTCGGGGTGAACAATTTGGGCCCACGATTCGAATGAGCGTCCTAACTCACCCTCTGCATAGCCAAGCAGTTCCAGCCACGATGCAGTATAGGTAACAAGATTATTTACAATATCCCAATGCCATTGCGCAGCTTTTGCACTGCGTATAGCCATTTGGAGCTGTAAATTATTTTCACTAAGCAGTTGTGCTGTTTTTTTCCGTTCTGTAATATCTTCCTCAATAGCAAAATAGTGTTCTACTTTGCCTTCCTTATTAAACAGTGGCTTACCTTTTATATTTACCCAATATGCGGAGCCATCTTTTTTGTAATTGAGTATTTCTGTTTCAAACGATTCGTTGTTCTTAATTGATTTTCGAAGTAAGTCAATTGCTGATTTGTCGCTGTCTTTCCCCTGCAACAATTGTCCTGGATTTATACCGCTTACATCATCAAGCGTATAACCTGTAACTTTTGTAAATGCGTTGTTAACCCATTTTATTTCACGATCAGCATTTGTAATAATGATCATGGAGTTACTCTGCTTCAGAATTTCATCGTGAATGTTGAGTGCCTCATAGGCGTGTATTTTTTCGGATATATCCCTGCAAATGCAAATGATACCACCATCTTCAGTAATTGTTAATGAAATTTCCTGATGAACAGGTGCTCCGGATTTATTCTTACCAATTGTTTCACCTTTCCAATGGCCCAGCTGCGCAAGTTTAGGAAAGATGCTTGCGTTAATACGGGTAATTTCTGCTTCTCCATAAATATGCTGCCAGGTTTTGCCAATCAACTCGTCTGCACTTTCGTAGCCGAACATATTTACGTGTACCTGGTTGAGGTAATAATATTTTCCTTCAGGATCAAGCAACGCAATGCCATCCATTGAACAGTCAATGGCAAGCTTCATCCGCTCACTTACATCCGATACAGAAATATCGTTTATCATCTGTTGAAAATAGCGGGAATCTCAGCAGCTATCGGATTATGTTATTTGCAATATTTTAAATTAAGGGTAAGCGCATTGCATTCTAATTATATAATCTCAGAAAAAACTAAGTATAAAACACCAGTTTATGTTTGAATGGTACGCTTGATGTGTGAGGATTTGTAACTAAAAGAGGAAATAGTTAAAACAAGCAAATTGTGGTCGGGTATATACGAGGTGGTATTATTTAAAAAAACTAAAAAATGAATTTTCTTCCAATCCAATATAAATGCCATCTGTTCTTTTTTCAACAGGATATGTTTTAAGATAATATCCTTCACCACTTACATTTCGCCCATTTACCAAACTGAATTTATATCGATGTAACGGACAAACAATATTACCCAATGCATCAATAAAGCCATCGGCTAAGTGGCCACCTGCATGCGGGCATTTATGTGTACATGCCGTTACCTCTTCGCCACGGCGGGCTACACAAATGGTTTTACCCTTTACAACAATTTCACAAAGTCCATTTTCTTCCCACGGAAAATCGGCAGCAGTTTCTGCAATTTTATGCCAGCTGTATTTTTTTTCTGCAGACATTAATACAAGTATTCTGTTTTATACGGGTAACGAACTTTATAAATCTGGCGAACGTTTTCTAAAATCTGGCTGCGTAATTCGGGCAGGTTTCGTTTTTCTATTGCAGAAACAAATACACATTGCCCGTGCGTTTCATTTTCCCAGCGTTCTTTTAACTCGTGTAAAATGGTTTCTTTAATATCATCACCCAACCATTCATCGAAATGTTTTTGTTCGTACAAATCCATTTTATTGAAGATGGTGATCACTGGTTTGTCGTGGCATTTTAAATCCTGCAGCGTTTTGTTCACCACATTTATCTGATCTTCGTATTGCGGATGCGAAATATCAACCACATGTAACAATACATCACTTTCACGCACCTCATCTAATGTGCTCTTAAAACTTTCTACAAGGTGGTGTGGTAATTTGCGAATGAAACCTACCGTATCGCTTAACAGAAAAGGAGTGTTTTCAAAAACCACTTTGCTGGTTGTTGTATCAAGCGTGGCAAAAAGTTTGTTTTCTGCAAATACATCACGTTTACTCAACAGGTTCATTAAGGTGCTTTTCCCAACGTTGGTATAACCTACTAGAGCAACACGAATAAATTCGCCACGATCTTTCCGTTGGGTGAAGGCCTGCTTATCAATTTCGGCTAAACGTTTGCGTAGTAAGGCAATCTTATCTTTTACAATACGTCGGTCTGTTTCTATTTCTGTTTCACCTGGGCCTCTTGTACCAACACCACCACCTTGCCGTTCAAGGTGTTTCCACATCCCTTTCAGTCGGGGTAAGATGTACTGGTATTGCGCCAGCTCTACCTGCGTTTTAGCTTGTGCTGTTTTGGCTCTGCGGGCAAAAATATCGAGGATCAAATCGCTCCGGTCAATGGTGTAAATACCCAGTTCTTTTTCAATGTTCATGATCTGCGCACCAGTCAATTCATCATCAAAAATGATGAGTGTAATGCCACGCTCCTGTACATAATTCTTTATTTCCTGCAGCTTTCCTTTACCAACAAAGGTTTTACTATCGGGGTGGGCCAGCTTTTGCATAAACCGCTTTACGGTAATGGCTCCTGCTGTTTCGGCCAGAAAAGCCAACTCATCCAGATATTCGGTTACCTGTAATTCGGTTTGCCCTTTTTGCACTACACCAACAATAACTGCTCTCTCTTCCTGCTGTATCTCTTGCTTACGTTCAATCACTTTGTATAAAATTCAGTGGGCAAAGGTAAATAAGTTAAGCGGGTATGCACAACAAAAAAGCCTCCGCTGCTGCGGAGGCTTTTATATCGGTTGTAAATAAACTATAACCCTGTTAATGTAATGCCTGCGGTAAACGGACGGATTTGGTTGGGGCCTTGTCCTTCTTTTATCATATCGTTCAACTGGTACTGAGCAAAAAAGCCAAAGTTGCCAAAACCTATTCTTGCAGTAGCAGCAAGGCGCAGATTATTAAAATTCTTGCGGTCTTTTTCTTTTAATGTGTAACCTGTATTACCGGCTGCATCTTTTGAGAATTTAGTTCTATCCGTTGCGCTGATCATGGTACCTACTTTCATACCCAAAGCAAATTTGAGACTTTTGTTGGGGTTTGCAGGATCAACCATAAAACGGATTTCAACCGGTGCTTCTAAATAAACTGTTGCCAGTTTAATCGACTTGTATTTAATAACTGTGTCTTTACCTGTGTTTTTTGCAAAACTGAAGCCGTTGCTGCTAACAATGTTAAGGTTGCGGCCGGCATTTTTATCAAAGAACATATTATCGGCACCAACACCTGCACCTAAACCCACACTGAAACGAGGGTCTGTTTTAAATGGAAAATCAAACGAAAAATAGGCATTTACAGAACGGGCAAAACCGGCAGTAGCAATACTATCGGGTTTTTGTAACCAGTTTAAATAACCAAACTGAATCATCAAATGATCTTTCGGGCGGTTGCCAAGGTTTACTTTAGACCAGTCTTTCTTTTTCTTCTTCTCTGTTTCCTGTGCCTGTAACGATACAACGGTAACAGCCAGTAACATGAACAGTAATAGTTTCTTCATAATTTGTAAAGAGGCAAATGTATTTGCTTATCGGTTAAGCAAAGGTTAAAGCCGTTTTTAAAAAATACCCCAACCTGATAAAGTCGGGGCTGTGTTGGTGGATCCTGTAGGATTTGAACCTACGACCCTCTGATTATGAGTCAGATGCTCTAACCGTCTGAGCTAAGGATCCGGCCTTTTGGGCGGGGGCAAAGATAGAAAAATAGGCGTATCGGCAGCGTATTATTTATGCGATAATTTTTCGTTGTTGCCGATGTGCTGCTGTTCATTACCGGAGCAGATGTATTTTCTTTGCAGCATGCAAACAGTTAAAGCAATCATTTTCGATTTAGGTGGCGTTTTACTCGATATTGATTTCCGGTTAACCGAAAAGGCATTTGCCGATTTAGGTGTAAGCGATTTCTCTGCGTTCTTTAATCAGTTTCACAGTAATTCATTATTTAAAAAACTGGAGACAGGCATTGATGAAGCATTGTTTTACGATGAATTCCGCTCTGGCACAGGCCTCTCTTTATCTGATGAACAGATAAGAGATGCATGGAATGCATTGCTGCTCGATTTCCGGTTGGAAAGTTTGGCTGTATTGCCTCAATTAAAAAAGAAGTATCAATTATACCTGCTTAGTAATACCAACGAAATTCATTTGCAGGAGTTTCAGCGCCGGTATACGTTGCTGCAGCAGGAGCAGGAGTTTGATGCCTTGTTCGATGCGGCCTATTATTCGCATCGCATTGGTCATCGTAAGCCCAATGCTTCAGCATTTGAATTTGTTATTAATACTCACAAGCTAAACCCTGCCGAAACGATATTTATTGATGATAGTATTAATAATATCGAAGCAGCACAGCAAGTAGGCTTACAAACTATTCATTTGTTGCCAGGCATGAAGGTGGAAGAGCTGGGACTAGTATAAAATTGATGAAATATGTTTTCTTTCACTCATCACTGATCACTCATCACTCATCATTTTACTTCCTCAAACTCAATGTAGTCGCCTTCTTTAGGTGTAAGAGGTTGTTTAACTGTTTGCGGTTGTTGGGCAGCGGCCTGTTGCTGCTGTTCCTGCATACGGTTTTGAAACTCGTTCATTTTGCTCTTCATATCACGGGCAGCCCTTGTTACGGGAATAACAAATCTGAAAATAAAACGGAATACAAAATAGATCAGCAGTCCGTAAAGTAAATAACGTAGTAACATGATGTTGCAAAGATAAATTAAACACCGCCGCTTTGTGTGAAGATTCCCCTAAAGCTTGCCGGGGCTAACAGACGTAAAAAAATTTTTCCATTACCCTGCATTCTCTTACTTTTGCGGCGGATAAAAGAAACAGTGGAAGGGAACGGAAAACGTTCCCTTCTTTATTTTCCTTACATGAACTTAGAACAAAAAGCAGCAAACATCAGGCAACTGGCCGAAGAACTGATCAGCAAAGATTCCGATAGTTTTCTGGTAGATGTGAAACTGAAGCCAGGCAATAACATTCAGGTTTTTGTTGATGCAGATGCCGGTTTACCAATTGGCCGCTGTATTGGCTACAATCGGGAACTGTATAAGCTCATTGAAGAAGCAGCGATGTTTAACGAAGGCGATTTTTCGCTTGAAGTATCATCACCAGGTTTAGAAGAGCCGTTGAAACTTACCCGTCAATACCTTAAAAATGTTGGCCGCCCGGTAGAAGTGATTTTAAAAGATGGCCAAAAAGTAAACGGAAAGTTACTGGCTGCAGGCGAAACAGAAATAACGGTAGAAGAAACAAAGGGGAAAGGAAAAAAGCAGGAAGTATTGCAACACATCCTTGCTTATGCAGATATTAAATCAACTAAAATTCAAATTGTATTTAACTGATTACGGTTGCAAATTTTGAAAACAACCGTTGTATTTAAAAAAATGAGTTATGGCAAGTATCAATCTTATTGAGAGTTTCCAGGAGTTTAAGGATGCGGAAAATATTGACCGCCCCACGATGATGAAGGTGCTGGAAGATGTATTTAAAACCTTGCTTCGTAAAAAATACGGAAGCGATGATAATTTCGACGTAATCGTAAACACCGAAAAAGGTGATTTGGAAATCATGCGTCGTCGTACCATCGTAGAAGACGGACAGGTGGAAGATCCATTGGCACAGATTGCATACAGCGATGCTGTTAAGATTGAACCCGATTACGAAGTTGGTGAAGAGTTATATGAAGATGTAGATATTCACGATTTTGGCCGCCGTGCCATTCTTGCTGCAAAGCAAACACTGGCAAGCCGCATTGGCGATTTAAAGAAGAATGTACTGGTGAAGAAATATGGCGACCGTATTGGCGAAATTATTTCTGCTGAAGTATACCAGGTGTGGAAGAAAGAAGTGTTGCTGCTGGATGAAGAAGGAAACGAACTGTTGTTGCCAAAAAGTGAGCAGATTCCGCAGGATTATTTCAAAAAAGGCGAAAACATCCGTGCAGTAATTAAGAAAGTAGAATTAAAAAATAATGCACCTGTAATCATTTTATCAAGAACAAGTCCGTTGTTCCTTGCTAAATTGCTCGAAATTGAGGTGCCTGAAATTTTTGATGGCCTGATCGTTATCCGCAAAATCGTTCGTGAGCCGGGCGAAAGAGCAAAAGTTGCTGTAGAAAGCTTCGACGATCGTATCGATCCGGTGGGCGCCTGCGTAGGTATGAAGGGTAGCCGTATTCATGGTATTGTGCGGGAGTTGAAGAATGAGAACATTGATGTAATTAACTTTACCAATAACATCAACCTCCTTATCCAGCGTTCGTTAACACCTGCAAAAATTACCAGCATGGATATTGATCAGGATCGTAAACATGCAGAAGTTTATCTGAAGCCTGATCAGGTTTCATTGGCTATTGGCAAGCGTGGTGTTAACATTAAACTGGCTTGCGAATTAACAGGCTTTGAAATTGATGTTTATCGTGATACTGAAGAAGAAACGAATGAGTTCGATATTGATCTGGATGAATTTACAGATGAGATTGATGATTGGGTAATTGATGAGCTGAGGCGTA
>JACCDQ010140496.1_pt1 | contig 15780 bp, 15 predicted proteins | sample 7446031 | NCBI WGS metagenome assembly JACCDQ01 (sample SAMN15323442, study PRJNA562643) | freshwater metagenome | isolation source: river surface water | place: USA:Blue River Watershed | collected 2017-08-17
CACCGCTTCGTCAACACTCAGGCACGGGATGCCACGCGGCACCGTGACGCCGTACTTCCTCAGGATTTCTTTTCCCTGGTACTCATGGATTTTCATGCAGTCTTCCCCTTAAAGGCGCAATGGTTCACTACTCAGTCAGTCAGGTTTCGGATTCGGAGCCGCCGGAAGGCCATGTGTTGTCGAGCGATGGATCGAGTGCTCGCAATCATTTGCCGTGCGCTCAGACTCGCACGGTGCACACGCCGTTGCGATCAAATCGGCAGGCAGGTGCGCTCCGGAGGTGGGTGGCGAGGGGCCGCGCCATACGCGTTCGCCCCGGCGTCATCCCGCTTAGTGAGACAGTTCGGCTTCGGCAAACATGGAACGAGTCGCTTCGCTGGCGATGTCCAGCGAGCGCAGCCGCAGATCCGGGTCATAGATGTCCGACACCAGGATGAATTCATCTGCCGACGTGAGTTCCGCCAGCTGTTCGAAGCCGGCACGCACTGTCTCCGGGCTGCCAATGACGGCAGCGCCCAGAAAGTCATTGATGCCTTCCCGCGCACGCGGGTCGACTTGCTGCATGAAATTCGGCACAGGCGGTTGCAGTGGCCGACGGCTCGCAGTGAGTATGCCGAGCACCCGTTGTTGGGGAGTGCTGGCGAGCAGTTCGGCTTCTTCATCGGTCGGTGCAGCAATTACCGGCACGCCGATGGCGACATACGGCTCCTTCAGCGTCGCCGATGGTTTGAATTCATTTCGATAGAGTGCAATTGCCTGCAGCATCAGGCGCGGCGCGAAGTGCGATGCAAACGCATATGGCAGTCCGCGTTCTGCTGCGAGACGTGCCGCAAACAGGCTCGAACCCAGCAGCCAGATCGGCACATTGGTGCCGGCGCCCGGCATGGCCAGCACGCGCTGTCCGGGCTGTACCGGGCCCAGATAGCGCTGCAGTTCTTCGACGTCCCGAGGAAAATCTTCCTCTGCCTCGGCCCGGTACCGGCGCAGGGCGCGCATGGTCAGGCCGTCGGTACCCGGTGCACGGCCGAGGCCGAGGTCGATACGGCCCGGATACATCTCGGCCAGCGTGCCAAAGGCTTCGGCGACCACGAGCGGCGCATGGTTCGGCAGCATGATGCCGCCGGAGCCGACGCGGATGCGTGAAGTTCCGCCGGCGATATAGCCGACGAGCACGGCCGTCGCCGAACTCGCCACATCGGCCATATTGTGATGTTCTGCCAGCCAGTAGCGCGTAAAACCCAGTGCCTCGACATGGCGGGCGGTACGCAGCGCGATGGCGATACAGTCACCGACGCTGATGCCCTCACGGTTGGCCACGAGGTCAAGCATCGATAGTCTGGGTATTTTCGGAGAGGTCATGATTTTCAGGGGCTCAGTTGAACAAAGGGATGCGCTATTGGCCGGCGGGCTCCTGCGCGCTTCGCAACCACCGGCGGTTGTCCCAGAGGAGTCCGGTCGTGATGCCGAGCACGCTCCAGAAAACGCCGGCAATCAGCAGAGCAGCGATACGGAAATCGCGCAGCAGCTCGTCGGGAATCACCGTCTGGCTGGCAGGAGCTACAGGGGCGCCGATCAGCCAGGGGAGCAAGAGGAGGCCAACAGCCGTAACGGCGTACGCTGCACGCCGACGCTGCCAGGCCAGCCAGGCACAGCCAATTGCCGCAGCCGTGGCGCTGGCACTGAATAACCACCAGAGTTGCCGGCCTGCGATTTCCGATTGCTCGACACCCGGCGGGAGCAGCGGCAGGCCAAGCGCCGGTGCAATCTGAAAGCTGATGTAACCGGCGAGTCCGAGCAGCAGGCCCGTAAGCCAGCCCGCGGCCGGCAGCAGCGAGCACAGCGCGCACAGCACAAGGGCATAACCGAACGCCGCGAGAATGGTCGTCAGTCCGGTATAAAAAGTCCGCTCTGCGCCATTGTCGGGAGTCCACTCAGCGTCATGCGCGTCCGCATGGTCGTGGATCTGTTCGTGTCCATGTTCGTGTCCATGTTCGTGTACCGCATGCGTACCGGTACCCATCGGGTGCGCAGCAGCCATTTGTGCGCCTTCATGGATCTCCGCTTCGAGTATCAGCGGCACCGTGGAATACAGCTGCAGCGGCGTCACCAGCGCACCGGTGAACAGGGCAACCACGAGCGCAGTCCAGAAGATTCGGCGGAACATCTCCTATCCCCCTCAGTGACAGGGAAAGCCGATGGAGTGGCGCGTGTCATGCGCCGCGCTATGCAGCACGCCGGCACCGAATCCAACGCCCAGCAAAATCGTCATGCCAAGCAGCGCGGCCAGCAGGGCGGCCCAGCGCGCATCGCGAGCCGTGCGGCGCAGCGCGTCGAAGCCGGCTTCGCCATTGCCGGCGGCAGCAGGCAGCCTCGGTTGTTCGATGTGTTTAACCGGCATGATGATGCTCCTTGCCGGCGCTCGATGCGCCTGCATGATCGTGGTCATGATCGTGATCGAGGTCCTGCGGCAGCAGCACGATGGGTTCGCCGTGCGGCGTTCTGTGTGCGGCGCGATGCCAGGCATCCTGGTACAGCGCGAGGGTGCCCTGGTCAGCGATCCCTTTGTCCTGCACCAGTTTCTCGATAGCGGCGAGCCAGTGGAGGTAATACGTCGCGCCCAGGTCCGGATCACCGTTTGCTTGTGCCAGCTTGATCTGGCCACCGAGGGTTTCAGCCCATTCATTCCAGCTGAACAGCCCATGCCGATGCATCGCCAGGGTGATCGCAAAGGCGTGGGCTTCCCACGGCTCGTTAAAGGTCGGGTCTTGCTGGTTCTGCGGGATACCGGCCAGCGCCTCCTGCACTGGGGCGCTCATGTTGGTGTGCTGCGTCATTTCAGATCGCCTCCAGATACGGTTCAAACGCCTCGACCGACACAACCATCGAGGGATCGGCCTCATGGCCCCATAGTTCGTGGCCAGCGAACTCCACGGTGTAAAGCCATTGCGCGTCATCGCCCTTGCCGGCGGCAACGGCATCGGGGTAGGCGTGGAAGCCATGGACGGCGGTTACCGTACCGACCTTGTCCCGCGCGTAGCGTGGAAGCCGGGTGTGACCTTCGGGGTGTTCATTGATGGTGCGCACCTTGTCGCCCGGCCTGAAGCGCGCGTCGCGCGTGACAGGGCGGCCAAACGGCGGACGGATAAAGCCCGCCTGCGCGTCGTTCTTGCCCATCACGCGTGCGACGTCCGGTCCGGGCCGCAGTGCATGACCGGCTTCCAGCTCATCGGCACTGACCAACCCTTTTTCAAGTGCGCTCTGCGTCAGCCCGAGCAGCCAGCGCTCGTAATAAGACGCGCCCAGATACGCCTGCGCCGGCAGCCGTTCCTGCGAATATCGGAATATGTCGATGTTCCATGCGCGTGTGTAAAGCAGCGAGCGCTGCAGTCCAACGACGCGGCCCTCCCAGCGGCCATGGAAAACCGGCTCATTGGGTTCCGGCTCCACTTTTCCGAAGCCGTGCATGCCGCCCATGTCATGAATGCTGTTCATGATCATTTCTCCGCAGGAGCGAGTGCCAGACCGGTACCGATCATGCTGTCGCGCGTCACCAGGGCTGCCAGTTGCTCCTCGGACCAGCCTTGCGTGCCGTCCGGACGCTGCGGCACGACCAGATAGCGGGTTTCGGCGGTGGAGTCCCAGACTCGAACGCGGGTCGACTCCGGCAGCGTGACGCCGAAATCGCCCAGCACGCTGCGCGGTTCGCGCACCACGCGCGAGCGGTAGGGCGCGGATTTGTACCAGACCGGCGGCAGCCCCAGCAGGTCCCACGGATAGCAGGAGCACAGCGTGCACACCACCATGTTGTGCGTGTCCGGCGTATTCTCGACAGCGATCAGGTGATCACCAATTTTCTCGATGATGCCGCTGCCTGCAATAGCGCTCGTCGCATCCTCCAGCAGGCTGGCCTTGAACTGTTCATCGATCCATGCGCGTGCGACTACGCGGGCGCCGATGTGCGGGCCGACCTTGGTTTCGAAGTGTTCGACGATCTGATCGACTGCTGCCGGATCGAGAAAACCCTTCTCGGTCAGGATGGTTTCCAGTGCGCGCACTCGGCGCTGCACCTCGCTCAGGTGCGATCCATGATCGTGGTCGTGGTCGTGATGCCCATCGTCGCCGTGGTGCTTGTGGTCATTCATGCTGTCTCCCTATGTATGCGCAAAGCGGTGAGATTGATTCTAAGGGAACCGAAATGACTGTGACATCTCGATGTTCATCAGAAGACAATGCCGATCTTGCCGAAGTGCTTGCCGCTCTTCATGCGCTTGAATGCCGACGCAATCTGCTCAATGCCGAAGACCTGATCCACCACCGGGTGCAGGCGGTGACTGCTGACAGCACGGTTCATCGTCTCGAAGCTGGTCCGTGAACCTGTCGTAATGCCGTGGATCTGGTTCAGCGGCCCCACCAGTTGCCGTACCGGGACCATCGCCTCATATCCGGCGACGAAGCCGACCAGGCCGATGAAGCCGCCGAAGGCCAGCGCGGACAGCGATTGGCTCAGGGTGGCGCCTGCGGTTTCGAGGATCAGGTCGGCTCCTCGTCCACCGGTGATCTCGCGCACGACGCGCGGCCAGTCCGGGACGCTGTGATAATTGATGCCGACATCGGCGCCCAGCGCTTTTGCGCGGCGCAGCTTGTCATCGCTGGATGAGAGGACGATCACCGTAGCGCCCATCAGCTTCGCAAACTGCACGCCGAACAACGCGACGCCACCAGTGCCTTGCATGACCACCACATCACCGGGCTTGGTGTGCCCCTCCAGCAGGACCGACCACGCGGTCAGGCCGGCGACGGGCAAGGTCGCCGCTTCCACGTCGGTCAGGTGTGCCGGCGCGGCCACGGCATCCTCCGCGGGCACCACCATGTATTCCTGCAGTACGCCAGGCAATGGAGCGCCGAGCGTGCGTTGCGCACGTTGCTCCGGCGTGGGCCGGCCGTCATACCAGCCCTGGGTGTAAGTCGGCAGGATGCGATCGCCGACATGGAAACGTGTGACACCTTCACCCGCCTGCACCACTTCGCCACAGCCGTCTGACAAGGGTACGTAGGGCAGGGGCAGCGTCGGGAAGTAATTCTCGGTGAGGACGACGAGGTCGCGATAGTTCAGCGTTGCCGCCCGCATCTTCACCAGCACCTCGCCACGCCCCGGTTTCGGCGTCGGTCGCTCGACCAGTTCGAGTCCGTCCAGGGTGAAGGAACGGGCTTCCACGACTTTCATTCTGGAGCACAGTTCAGTGGACATCGGATCAGGTGTGGGTTAGACGGTTCGTTTCAGTCGCGGTGTTTCCGACAAGTCCGCGCCGCATTCAGATGGGGTCTCGGCCCGGGAAGCGTTCCTTATCCGATGTTTTATCGGAGGGGAGGCGAGATCATGTCTGCTCTTGATCTTAAGTGCCGCTACAGGGTGTACGGAAATAGAGGATTTGTCTGCCGACATAAGTCGCGCTTATGTGCGTGATCGCCGCATGCTCCTCGTCGGTGGCCGTCGCCCCTTGGCCGGGTAGTGCATCGCCGGGTCGGCACCGCTGTCGGCGTTGCCATCCCGGCGTCAAGCGCTGTTGAAACGCGTTGCGGCTTACCAGACGCGGTAGTTTTGGCCGGTCTGGCGACCTTCGACGCTCTTGCGGAACGCGAGTGCGACCTTGGCACCCGGAACCGGATCGAAACCGGCGAAGAACGGGCCATACGCTTCCCACGACTCTTGCAGCACCGACGGGCTGACCGAGTTGATGCGGATGCCGCGCTCGAGCTCGATCGCTGCGCCGACGGCGTAGGCGTCAACGGCTGCGTTCACTACCGTCACGTTGGATGCGTACGGGATCGGGTCATGGCTGACGATGCCGCTGGTCAGCGTGATCGAACCGCCATCGTTCAGGAAATGCTGGCCGATCAGCGCGAGATTCACCTGGCCCAGCAGTTTGTCCTGCAGGCCGATATTGAACTGCGCTGCGGTCATTTCCTTGACGAGGCCGAAGTGCACATTGCCTGCCACGGCAATGATGGCGTCCACTTTGCCGACCTTGGCGAACAGGTCGCGGATGCTCTGCTCGTTGGTGATGTCGACCTGGAACTTGCTGTTGGTCTTGCTGGCTTCAATGATCTCGTGGCGGGGAGCGAGCTCCTTGACGACGAGTTTGCCGATGGTGCCCGTTGCGCCGACGACTAGGACTTTCATGTTTTCCTCCGATGGGGGTGGGTTGTGACGTGGAGGCCATTCTGCTTGGTTTCCTATGAAGAAAAAATGCCATAGTATTCAAAACATTTTCAATTAACGGTTAAAGATATGGACAGGCTGCTCGGCATGGAAGTCTTCGTCGCCGTCGTTGAACTGGGAGGGCTGACGGCGGCAGGCAATGCGTTCAAGATTTCACCGGCGATGGTCAGCAAGCATCTGGTCGCTCTGGAAAAGCGCCTCGGCGCAACCCTGCTGAGCCGGACCACGCGACGTCAGCATCTCACCGAGATAGGCAAGAAGTACTACCAGAACTGCAAGGAGATCCTGCAGCAGATTGCCGAGGCTGATGCCGGCGCGGAAGCCATGGGCAGTACGCCGCGGGGCCTGTTGCGGGTCAGCGCGTCGATCTGGTTCGGCGCCCTGACGCTGGCGCCCGTCGTCGGGGACTATTTGAAGCGCTACCCCGAGGTGAACGTGCAACTGTCCCTGACGGACCGGTTCGTCGATATCGTGGAAGAGGGATTTGATGTGGCGATTCGCATCGGCGAGCTGGAAGACTCGTCACTGATTGCACGAAAGCTGGCGATGTTCGAGTTGGCCGTATGTGCGTCACCGGACTACATTGCTTTGGCCGGGCGGCCAAAGACGCCGCAGGATCTCGCCGGGCATCAGTGTCTGGGTTTCACCAATTGGGGAAGCCACAGCGGATGGCGGTCAATGCAAAAAAACATGGCGTGGCGGGCACCCCAGGTGCCTCGTTTCGAGTCCGACAATGCCCAGGCGCTGCTCGCAGCCGCTGTGAAAGGCATCGGCATCATCATGATGCCCAAGGAATTGCTGAGGCCTGAAATCGAGTCCGGGCGGCTGGTCGAATTGCTGAAAGCGCATACGCCACCCGCGCGCCCGATTCATGCGGTGTACCCGAAGAACCGGAAATCCATTCCTAAACTGACATCCTTCGTCGACTTCCTCGTCGAAGAACTGCGCGCTGCGCGCGGACGGTAAGCTGACCGGAGCTTGCCACAGCGCGTGCCGGCGTGCAGCGTGCTACGACGATGCCTCGGTCGACGGCGTGGCCAGCGTCGCTCCGGGCCAGCGGCCTTCGTTGACCAGTTCTTCGACCAGCTCGACAACGATTTGTCGCACGGCCGCGGCCGCATTGGTCTGGGGCAGCGCCCCCGACCATGCGAGGCCAACGGAGCGGCGCATGTTGGGCGATACCAGCTTCCGGCGCGGCACCACCTTGCCGTCATCGAACGGCACCAGCGAAGACAACGGAAGGATGGCGCAGGCTGCGCCGCGTCGTGCAATGGCCACCACGGTGCCGATCGAATCTACATCGGCAATCACGTTCAATTCCAGTCCTCCCTGGGCGAAGCTGCGCTCGACGAACATGCGAATGCCTTGCGCGCTCAGGGGAAGGACGATCGGTACGCCATCCAGCTCCTTTAGTGAGCATTCTTCCGATGTGTTGTCACCGCCGGTATGGCCCAGCACATACAGGTCTTCATTTACCAGCGGGATCACGTTCAGGCCGCGCGTGTCGGCACTGATGAACTGGACGGCCATGTCCAGTCGTCCGTGCCCGAGCAGCTCGCCGAGATAGCCGCTCATGGCTTCAAACAGGTGCAGCCGGATGCCCGGGTGCCTCGCGCGCACGCGCTCGAACAACGGCAGACCCAGCACATTGCTGACCGTGTTTGGCAAGCCCACGCCCACCGGACCGATCTCACCGGTGCCGGGCAGCGTCACTTCCTGCTTGACCTGCTCGACCTGTCGCAGCAGCGAGCGCGCGTGGCGATACAAGACTTTGCCGGCCTCGGTCGGCACCACGCCCTGGCGGCTGCGCAGCATCAGTTGGGTGCCCAGTTCGCTCTCGAGGATGGCCAGCTGCTGGCTCAGGGCCGGCTGCGCGACGAACACACGCTCAGCTGCCTTCGACAAGCTTCCGCAATCGACGATCACGACGAAGTTTTTAAGGTGACGCAGGTCCATGAAACGTGTAGGTACGCAGGTTTGATCGAGCGCATTTTAGCCTAGTTGTCATCGTGAAGATGCCTGTCTGAAGATGGTGCAATGCACGCACCGGCAGGTCGCGCCAATGCTTCGTTTTGGCGCTGAATCATGCATGTGTGCGCTGCCGTTTTCGGCAAGCCACGACACGTAACCGGGTCTGATTTTCATCCGTCCCACAGCTGAAGCCGCGGCAAGCCAGTCCTGCGAGCCGTTCCTGTGCACGCCGTGGCGATATCGCCGCGCACATAAGCTGCACTTATGTCGACAGATAAATCGCCTATTTCCTGATGCGCTGCAGCGGCACTTAAGATTCAGCTCAGACAAGCCCCCGACTGCCTGCCGGGGCCATAAGAAATGGAGCGATCCAAAGTGTACGAAAAAACTGAAAGGGCTGCGGGATGGTGATGGTCAATTCCAATGGAGTGCGTCTGTACGCAGAAGAGACGGGATCCGGTACCCCGATCGTATTCGTTCATGAATTTGCCGGCGATCACAGGAGCTGGGAACCACAGGTTCGTTTCCTGTCGCGTCGCTATCGCTGCATCACTTTCAATGCACGCGGCTATCCGCCGTCCGATGTTCCGCAGGATTCGGAGCAGTACAGCGCAACCCACGCGGTCGACGATGTGGCCGCCGTGCTGCGGCACTTTGGCATTGACAAGGCCCATATCGTCGGCCTGTCGATGGGCGGTTATGCCGCATTGAATTTCGGCCTGCGTTACCCGCACATGGCGCGCTCGCTGGTCGTCGCCGGTGCTGCCAGCGGATCCGGCCCGGCAACGCGTCAGGCGTTCCTGGATGAGTGCGCGGCGCTGGCCAACCTGCTGCTCGACAAGGGCATGGACGAAGGCAGCAGGCATTACGCGAGCAGCTCGACGCGCCGGCATTACAAGGCGAAGGATCCGCGCGGCTTCGATGAGTTCTGCCGGCAGTTCGCCGAACACTCGGCGCTTGGTTCGGCGCTGACGATGCGTGGTTACCAGATGCGCCGTCCCAGTGTCGTCGAGCTCGAGCCGCAACTGCGAAAGATGGACGTGCCAACCTTGATCGTCACGGGTGACGACGACATCCCCTGCCTCGAGCCGGCATTTTTCATGAAGCAGACGATCCCGTCCGCCATGCTGTGGGTGGTGCCGCGTACCACGCACCAAATCAACCTCGAGGAGCCTGACGCGTTCAATCGCGCCGTCCTCGATTTCATCTCTAGCGTCGATCAGAAAGGCTAACCAACATGGATTTGCGAATTGCAGGAAAAACGGCAGTCATCACCGGCGCCTCGGCAGGCATTGGCCTGGCAACGGCGCGCCTGCTCGCCGAAGAGGGCTGCAACGTCACGCTGGCAGCCCGCTCACAGGAATCGCTGCAGCAGGCGGCGGCTGGCATCCGTGCAGACTTCGGTGTCGAGGTGAAAACCCTCGCGCTGGACCTCAGCCAGAATGCGGCCGTGGCTGAGCTGGCCAACCATGCAAAGGCAGCCGACATCCTCGTCAACAACGCCGGCGCCATTCCCGGCGGTGGCCTGGACAAGATCGACGATGCGACCTGGCGCGCCAGCTGGGAGTTGAAGCTGTATGGCTACATCGATCTTTGCCGCCGCGTATTGCCGTCAATGATCGAGCGCCGCAGCGGCGCCATCGTCAACGTGATCGGCTTCGCCGGCGCGGCACCCCGCTACGACTACCTGTGCGGGTCGGTGGCGAATGCGGCCCTGATCGCATTTACGCGCGCCGTCGGCGCGCACAGCTCGAAGAATGGTGTGCGCGTGCTTGGCCTGAACCCCGGACCGACCAAAACAGACCGCCTGATCAAGCTCTACCGCCAGATGGCCGACGCACGGTTCGGTGATCCGGAGCGCTGGGTGGACCTGGTTGCCCACTTGCCGTTCGGCCGTCCGTCGAATCCCGAAGAAATGGCCGACCTGGCGGTGTACCTGGCATCCGGGCGTGCGTCTTACTTGAGCGGTGTTGTCGTCGATGCCGACGGCGGCGCGATGTACGGATAAGCCTGAGCCCATCATGTTCTCCACACTTCCTCTGAACGATCAGCTCCGGCAGTTGTCGGGCTCGTTCATCCCGGCAGCCGTTGATCGCGAAGGCGATCTGCGCATCGTGAAGGCCAGCTTTGCCGGCCGCACCTGCCTGGTGATCGCTTTCGACTATTCGCGGCAGATGGGATCGATCGGAGGAAGGGAGGCCGACCAGATTATTGCGGCGCTGGGGATGGCAAAGCGGGACAAGTTTCCCGTTGTTTTGCTGATGAATTCGAGCGGAGTACGCGTCACCGAGGGCAATGAGGGCGTGGCGGCATTGCGGCGCAGCCTGCGGGCGGCGATCGATGCGCGTCTCGACGGTGTGCGCATGCTGGCGCTGGTCGGGCGAGGATGCTTTGGCGGCGCGAGCGTGCTGGCAGCGACCTGCGAGCACATCGTCGTCAATCCGACCACCCTGTTCTCGATGTCAGGGCCGAAGCTGATCGAGCGCTTGTCCGGCAAGGCCGATCTGGATGCTTCAGATCCGACGGCAGTCCGGTCCCTGCTTGGCGGCGAGGCGCGATCCGCTGCCTCGGATGCTTTCATTCTTGCCGGGAACGACGGCAGCAGCTATGCGCAGCAAGTGACTGTGTGGATGGCCGCCATTCGCGATGGACAGCCCGCGCTGTTGCCGTCGGCGTCGCGTCTGGAATTGCTGCAGGAGCGCTGGGTGGAAAAGCGCGGGGCGGTGCAGGAGAGCGAGCCGCAAGCATGGGACGACCCGCGCGCGCAAGCGCTGATGCAGCGCCTGCTCGGGCACAAGGCGAATTTCCTGCGCCGGGGTGCCTTTGTCGAAGCTGATCATGCAGGTGATGCCGAAGTGCGAATGTTCGGGTTGGTCGGCGGCGGCTTTGCCGGTGCTGCTGATGCCCTGCGGCTCGCAAACGCGATGGCAGCGTTGCCGAGCTCGATCCGGCGAATTGCCATCTTCCTGGACGCGGAGAGCCATTCACCGGCGGCTTCGGACGAGCGCCTCGTGCTGTCCGAATACATGGGAAACCTCGCTTTTCAAATTCGCCGCCGCCACCGGCAAGGCGCTGATGTTCAGCTGATCGTGACCGGGGTGGCGGGCGGGGGCATCTTCGCCGCGCTGGCCGGGTCCGTCAGCAGGGTAAGCATGTTGCCTTCGGCACGGCTGAAAGTTCTGCCGGATGCCGCAATGGCAGCGATCAACAAGACCGAAGACGAGGAAAGCACGCTTCCGGAGCGCGCGCTGGCTACCGGCGCTGCGGACGACCTCTTCACGACTTTCATGAAGGATATGCCAATGCAAGCCAATGCAAATTTTTATGCAATTCTGCAGAACGCACGCAAGAATGATTCGGATGCGATCTGCATCGAGACCGAATCCGGAGAGTCGTACAGTTTTGCCGAGATTGATCGCATGGCCGCGCGTTATGCGAATGCGCTCGTGGCGATGGGATGCCAGGCGGACGACCGCGTCGCGGCTCAACTCGAAAAGTCGCCGCAGGCACTGGCCCTGTTCCTCGCGTGCCTGCGCGCCGGTCTGATTTATCTGCCGCTGAACACCGCTTACCAGGCGTCGGAACTGACGCACTTCCTCACCGATGCGGAACCGCGCGTCTTCGTCTGCGCCGAGTCGCAGTTGCTGGCCATGCGCGAGTTCGCCACTTCGCTGGGCGTGGCGCATGTCGAGGGAATGGATCCTGAAGGCAAGGGGTCATTTACTGCCTTTGCCGATGCTTACCCGGAGGCGTTCGACACCGTTCACCGTGATCCGGAAGATATCGCGACCATCATGTACACGTCGGGCACGACCGGACGCTCGAAAGGCGCGATGCTGAATCATCGGGCTGTCAATTTCTGCGCACAGGGCCTGGCCGAGTATTGGGAGTTTACGTCGAACGACGTATTGCTCCACGCACTGCCGATATTCCATGTTCATGGTTTGTTCGTGTCGACGTGTGTTGCCTTGCTGTCCGGAGCCCGGATTCTTTTCCATCGAAAGTTCGATGCCGATGCCGTGATGCGCGAATTGCCGCGTTCGACGGTGATGATGGCCGTGCCGACTTTCTATCATCGCCTGCTCTCCGATGCGCGTTTCAATCCACAGGTGAGCGCGAAGATGCGCCTGTTCACCTCCGGCTCGGCTCCGCTGACTTCGCAAGTCCACGATGAATTCTTCGAGCGCTGCGGCCACAAGATTCTCGAGCGCTACGGCGCGACCGAGACCATGATCCTCACCTCGAACCCGGTACACGGCGAACGCCGGGCGGGTTCGGTCGGCCTGCCGCTGCCCGGGGTGGAGCTACGGATCGCCGGCGAAGACGACAAGCCGCTGCCTACCGGCTCCATTGGCATGATCCAGGTGCGTGGCGCAGGACTGTTTTCGGGCTATTGGCGCATGCCGGGAAAAATGGACGAAGACATGACGGCCGATGGTTTCTTCAGGACGGGGGACCTCGGATCGCAGTCAGCCGATGGTTACGTGACGATCACGGGGCGCGAGAAGGACATGATCATCAGTGGCGGCTACAACGTCTATCCGGTGGAGATCGAAAGTGTGCTGGATAACCATACCGCGGTCGCCGAATCCGCCGTGATCGGCATTCCCCATCCGGATTTTGGCGAGGCCGTCACCGCCGTGGTCATACCGCGCCATAACGGAACTGAAGTCTCCGGCGCCGAGCTGATCGCCTGGGTCAAATCGCATCTCGCGAACTACAAGGTGCCCAAACATGTGGTGCTGGTCGAACAGCTGCCGCGGAATGCGCTGGGCAAGATCCAGAAGAATGTTCTCCGCGCGACTTACGCGCATCTGGGAAAAGCAGCCTGAACAACGACAGGGTGCACGAAGGCTGCGCCCTGCAGCAAAAGAAAACATAGGGAGGAACAATGGAAGCAGTGATCGCCTCGCCGCAGCGAGAGAGAATGTCGGCCGAGGAATTCAAGGTGATCCTCGCGTCCAGTATCGGTACCGTCTTTGAGTGGTACGAATTTTTCCTCGTGGGCGCACTGGCTTCCGAGATCAGCAAGACCTTTTTCTCCGGAGTGAATCCGTCGGTGGCGTTCATCTTCACGCTGCTGAGCTTTGCCGCCGGATTCGCCGTTCGCCCGCTCGGCGCCGTGGTGTTTGGCCGCCTCGGCGATATCGTCGGCAGGAAGTACACCTTCCTGGTCACGATTCTCCTGATGGGCGCTGCAACCTTTGTGATCGGCCTGCTGCCGGGGTATGCGGCAATGGGAATCGCGTCGCCGATCCTGTTCATCTCGATGCGCATGCTGCAGGGCCTGGCGCTCGGCGGTGAGTTCGGCGGCGCGGTCACCTACGTCGCCGAGCACGCCCCGCACGGCCGGCGCGGCGCATGGACGTCATGGATCACCATGACCGCATCGGTCGGGCTCGTGCTCGCGCTCGGGCTGATCCTGGGACTGCGTTTTGTGCTGGGGGCAGACGATTTCGCAGCATGGGGCTGGCGCGTTCCCTTCCTGTTCTCGGTCGTCATCCTGCTGGTCTCGATTGCCATCCGGATGCGCCTCAACGAGTCGCCCGCCTTTGTCCGCATGAAGGAAAGCGGACACGCTTCCAAGGCGCCGCTCTCGGAGGCTTTCGGCAACTGGAAGAACGTGCGACTGGTACTCATCGCCTTCTTCGGTCTCGCGATGGGGCAGGCCGTCAGCTGGTACACCGGCCAGTTCTATTCGCTGTTTTTCCTGACGCAGGTGCTCAAGGTCGACTCGACATCGGCGAATACGCTGGTCGTCGTCGCGACTGCGCTGTCGGCTCCGCTGTATTACGTGTTCGGCATGATCTCCGACCGCATCGGGCGCAAGAAGATTTTCCTGTTCGGTCTCGCGATGGGCATCCTGCTGTTCTTCCCGCTCTACAAATCCCTGACGGTGTACGTCAATCCGGCGCTGGAGCGCGCTCAGGCCACGTCCCCTGTCGTGGTGGTCGCCGATCCGCGCGAGTGCACGTTCCAGTTCAATCCGCTGGGCACCGCGAAGTTCCAGACCTCGTGTGACATTGCAAGAAATGCGCTGGCTACCGCAGGCGTCAGCTATGCAAGCCAGGACGGCGCAGCAGGTGCGCCGGCCGAGATCCGGATCGGCAGCCAGACGTTGACGTCGTATGACGGCACCGGCGCGGGTGCAGCCGAGAAGGCGGGCGAGTTCAAAAAAGCATTGGAGGGCGCACTGGCGGGCGCTGGTTACACGGCCAAAGCTGATGCATCGCAGATCAATTACCCGATGGCGGTGCTGGTCCTGATTGTCCTGATGTCCTTCGGCGGAATGACATACGCCGGCATCGCCCCCGCGCTGGTCGAGATGTTCCCGACCAGGATTCGCTATACGTCGCTGTCGTTGCCCTATCACGTGGGCCTTGGCTGGTTCGGCGGATTCCTGCCTGCGGTTGCCTTCGCGATCATGGCCGCTGCCGGAAACATTTATGCCGGCCTCTGGTACTCGGTGGCGCTGGCAGTGATCGCGTTTGTCGTCTGCCTGTTGTTCCTGAAGGAGACGAAAGACGTCGACATTTTTGCCGACCACTGAGCACAGCTCGCCTTCCACGGTCCGGTTGCCTTCCCTGCCGCAGGCGCCGGACCATCGATTTGCGGCAGTTGCGGCAGGCCTGGCCGCTTCGCGGCTGATGCGAATGCAAGAACCGGGGACTGTGCCGATGCGTCTGGCCACGCACCCCGCTATTTGGAGAACGCCATGAAAATCGGCATTCCAGCCGAGACCCGCCCGGGGGAAACGCGTATTGCAGCGACTCCCGAAACCGTTAAGAAACTGATCGCTGGCAAACACCAGGTGATCGTGCAGTCCGGCGCCGGCGTGTCCGCGAGCATTCCCGATGAAGCCTTTACCGCCGTCGGCGCGCAGATCGGCTCGGCCGCTGACGCGTTGGCGTGCGAGATGGTGCTGAAGGTGCGCGCGCCGTCAGTCGACGAACGTGCGCAGATGAAGCCGGGCAGCGTGCTGATCGGCATGCTGAACCCGTTCGATGCCGAAGGCATCGCCGCGATGGCCTCGTCCGGCCTGACCGCCTTTGCGCTCGAGGCCGCACCGCGCATCACGCGCGCGCAGTCGATGGACGTGCTGTCGTCGCAGGCCAACATCGCCGGCTACAAGGCCGTGCTGATGGCTGCCAATACTTACCAGCGCTTCATGCCGATGCTGATGACCGCCGCCGGTACCGTCAAGGCGGCACGCGTGCTGATCATGGGCGTCGGCGTGGCCGGCCTGCAGGCGATCGCGACTGCGAAGCGCCTGGGCGCGGTGATCGAGGCGTCGGACGTGCGCCCGCCGGTGAAGGAACAGGTCGAGTCGCTCGGCGCGAAGTTCATCGACGTGCCGTACGAGACCGATGAAGAACGCGAGATCGCCAAGGGCGTCGGCGGCTATGCGCGACCGATGCCGGAAGCCTGGATGAAGCGCCAGGCGGCGCTGGTGCATGAGCGTGCAAAGCAGGCCGACATCATTATCACGACCGCGCTGATCCCGGGCCGCAAGGCGCCGGTGCTGATTGGTGAGGAGGCCGGCAAGGCGATGTAGCCGGGCTCGGTGATCCTCGACATGGCGGTCGAGC
>JACCDQ010931429.1_pt1 | contig 15778 bp, 10 predicted proteins | sample 7446031 | NCBI WGS metagenome assembly JACCDQ01 (sample SAMN15323442, study PRJNA562643) | freshwater metagenome | isolation source: river surface water | place: USA:Blue River Watershed | collected 2017-08-17
AAATGGTTTGCCCATTTTGGAACAACTGGCGGTATCGATTGCCACCAACGAAGATGCCAAACACATTGTTGCCGTGAGCAACGATGTGCGCCGTCCACTCATTTGGATGATGCGCGCTTCTGATAAATTGGGCTATTTGGGCATTACACGACGCATCAAAGAAATCAATGATGCCTTGCCCAAGGATGAAAACATCAGCCGAGAAGTTGGCGAAAAAGTGGTAGACACCATTGTTGCCTTTCTCAGCGACTTGCGTAACTTGGGTGAGACCACGGGCACCGATTTGGGTGGTGAGTCATTGTCCCAAGTGCTCAACCGTACCTTGCGCGAAAGCCTGGAGCATGTCCTGAAGGGTGTGCTTGAAAGCATTGGCGGATTAGAAGCCAAAGCCGATTTTGCTGATGAAGCATTGGCCTCTCAAGTGGCCCAAGATTTTTCACGCGTTGAGGCCTACCTCACATCCTTGTTCCCAGACACGCATTGCGATTTGCCCTTGTTTGTCATGGACGCCTATGCGCGTGCCGGTCGTTCTGATTTGAAATTGAACGAACAGTTTTTGCAATGTGCCAAAGATGCTGTGGCATTTGTGCGCGAAGTTTGTCAAAGCAAAGACAAGAAACCCTTGCTCAATGCAGCCGTTGTTGCCAAACAAGACAGCCTGTCGCAGCAAATCAAAGATGCCGTCTGGGCGCATGACAACGCCAGCGACATGTCGGCGGAGCAAATTGAACAGTTCCACGCTGAATTGGGACTGCAGCCAGAATTGGCGCAATTGTTATCTTCAGAAAACACATTGGAGCTGAAAGAGCTGTTGGACAGCGGCTCTAAGGCCTACTTGGTGGTGGCTCATTTGGAGTCATCTGAGCAAATTGCCACGTCGTTTTTATCGTGGGTCTCAGAAAAGGGCCGCATCATTACCAACCGTTCTGTGTTTGTTCAGGAAGAGAGTTGGTATGAAATGTTGCTGGTGTCCAAGAGCAGCTTCGAAGAAATTGACGAAGAAATTAAACAATTGGACGGTGACCAGCAACTGATCAGGTTGTTGGGTCAATTTGGCGTCAAGAGTGGTCCTGGAAAAATTGAGTATGCAGAGGAACCTGCAGAAGAAGTTGTTGAAGCAGTTCAAGCCCCTGCAGCCCCAACACCAGCCCCCGCTGCCGCCGCTCCTAGCGCAGCAGCCGTTGCTGACACAGCCCCCGCCGCACCCGCTGCGACAAATGCACCTGCGCCAGTGGCAGCCTCCGAAGCGCCTGCAGCCGCAGCAGCTGCACCGATTGCAAAAGCAGCCCCTGCCGCTGATGCTGCCAAGCGAGCCCCTGCGCCGGCAGCAGCCGCTGCCAATGTGATTCGCGTGCCGGGCGAAATGCTCGACCAGTTCATGAATCAAATTGGTGAGATGGTGTTGGTGCGTGGCCAATTGGCACACGTGATTGCCGATCAAAGAATTCGTGAGCAAGCAGTGGCCTTGCGTCGTTCAAGCGATAGCAGTTCAACTGATCCTGCCGCGGTTGCGCAGTTCCAACGTTTGATCGATTTGATCGACGAACAAAATCGCCGTTTGCAAGAAACCGATGCCTTGATCCAAGGCGCTTTGTCTCGCTTGCAAGACAGCGTGATGGGCTTGCGTGTGGTGCCTGTGGAGTTGGTGTTCAAGCGCTTCCCCCGTATGGTGCGCGACCTGGCACAAGCGCAAGGTAAGCAAATTCGTTTGGAACTCACCGGGCAAGAGGTCAAGATTGACAAGGCCATGGTCGAGTCATTGGCCGACCCCTTGTTGCACATGGTCCGTAACAGTGCCGATCACGGCATTGAAACCATTGCCGAACGCAAACTCACCAGCAAACCTGAAGAAGCGGTCATTCGCATTCAGGCAGAGCAACAGGGTAGTCGCATTTTGATTCGCGTCAGCGACGATGGCAAAGGCATTGACCCCGAGCGCGTGCGCCGCAAAGCGGTCGAACGCGGTTTGGTCAAAGAGGAAGACAGCCTCTTGATGAGCCGCGACGAAATTTTGAAATTTATTTTCCGCGCAGGTTTCAGTACGGCCGACGTCGTGACCGAAACCTCAGGCCGCGGTGTGGGCATGGACGTGGTTCGTACCAATGTGATGCGATTGGGTGGCAACATTCATCTCGATTCAGAATTGGGCCGTGGCACCATCTTCACGATGCAGATGCCTTTGTCGGCAGCTGTTCAAGAAGTCTTGCTGGTTAATACGGCAGGACAAACTTTGGCGATGCCTGGCCGTTATGTGGCCGAGTTGGTGGAAATTAATGAGTCTGATGTGCAAACGGTCAAAGGCAGAACAGCCATTACCTTGCGCGGCAACTTCCTGCCGATTGTTCGCCTTGAAGAACTCTTGGGCTTTAAGCAAATCAGCGATGAACCCCACAAGTTTGTGGTGGTCTTGTCCGACGGACAGCGCACCCTGGGCGTGTCTGTGGATGAGTTTGTAGGCCGACAAGAATTGTTCACCAAAGACATTCACCCACGCTTAGCTGCCTTGCCAGGTGTGGGCGGTGCCTCCATCTTGGGTGATGGCCGTGTGGTGTTGATTTTGGATGGTCCTGCCATCTATCGTTTGGCAGAAAACATTGGCACCAAGGCCAAGTTGCCACCCATGCCAGTTGCTGCTTAAAGTCAATGGCCATCTACCTTCAAGTTCGCGCAGGCAATCTCCAATTGTTGGTAGATGCCTTGGGCGTGCATGAAATTTTGAGCTTAGACGCTTTGCCCGTTGGTGGGCAAGGCGAGCACGTTGAATGGCGTCAACAGGTTTTGAATTCTGTGCCTGTGCATGCTTTCTTCGCGCAAGATCAGGGCGAGAGAGTGATGGGCGTGGTGTACAGCGCCTCAGAGGGGGCCCCACCTGTCATGCTGGAAGTCGATGAAGTGGTGGGGCTGCGAAATATTGGCCCTGCAGACTGGCTCCCTATGCCTAGACTGCCCCATGAAACCATGGTCTTTTTTGACGCTTTGGTGCAAGACCTGAAAACTGATTCTCAGGTCTATCGCCTCAAACGTCCATTAGAGGCTTCGTTGTTCCATTTTGACCTGTTGGCAGGCGATCAGCCGACTGAGACACACAAGGCAACTTAATACTAAAGCGGGTGCCAACACCCATCTCCGATTGACAGTCGATGGTGCCATTCATCTTGGTGATGATGCTGTGGACCATGGCCAAGCCCAAGCCCGTACCTTTGCCAACACCTTTGGTGGTGAAGAAGGGTTCAAAAATACGTGGCAGAATTTCAGGCGGAATACCACTGCCGTTGTCCAGCACATCGATGCCCACAAAACCATCTGGCATAAAGCGCGTTTCAATGGTGAGTTTGCCTTTGCGATGTTCGCCAATGGCGTGACTTGCGTTCACACATAAATTCACCAGTACCTGTTGCAAGGCACCGCTCTCACCGTTAAGCAAGATGTGATCGGGAGCTTCGCCCAACAACTCGAGGTTGATGTCAATGCCCTTCAAGCTGGCTTGCAGCAATGATTGTGTTTCATCTAGCAAGGGCAAGAGTTCAAACAAACTCTGAGCTGCTTCACCGTGTTGATCGTTTTTGGCTTCCCGGCCCAAGCTGTTAAGCGTCAGCACAATGTTGTGTGCGCGGCCAATGGCTTGAACAATGGCACTCAAATTTTTCTGAGCAGGGGAGTCGGGTCCCACTTTCATTTCCACCAGTTCAGCATGACTTTGAATCATGCCCAGTAAGTTGTTGAAGTCGTGCGCAACGCCTGCAGCCAACTGACCCAAAGCGTCGAGCTTTTGCGACTGCTCCATCTTCTTCACCATGCGCAGGTTTTCTTCTTCTTTTTCTTTCACATCGCGTACGTCTTTCATTGACAGCACGGCGCCTGTGAGACGACTGTAGGGGTCGAGCAGGGGAGAGGCTGTGAGCAAGACGGGAATGATGGTGCCTTCTTCTTGGCGCAAAATTCGCCATTCACGGTTGTGAAGCATGCGAATGGCATACGCAGACAAGGAGTCAAAGTTGGGAATGATCCAGAACACGGCAGGCGCTTCTGGATCTTCCGAGGGGACCAATAATGTTGGCAACTTGAGGGGCAGTAAATTGCCAGCACGCCAAGAAATGTCAACCGTATGAGGTTTTGTTTTCAGATTCTCCAGTCGACCTTGTTGCGAGGCCACCATCTCGTTCAACTCTGCGATGGTCTCAGCCGCAAACACATCGGCTTGTGGCGCTTCAGTGTCAAGACCAAACAACTCGCAAGCTGAGGACGTGGCCCACATCAATTGGCCTTGGGGGTTGAGACACAAGAGCGGAATGGGAATGGCTGGAACCGCACCATTCTCGTTGTGAATCTTGCGATTCAAATACGCCATGAGTTCAGGGTACTCAAATGCAAACCAGTCATTCATGCGTTGATGGCCTTGCTCGCCAGGCAACACTTCGTCAATGGCGACGCCAATGACGCCATCTTTGCGCAGGCCCAACAACTCAAGCGCCATGGGGTTGACTTCAACCAATTTACCGCTTCGGTCGATCAACAAAACGCCGTCTTGCATGGCGTCCATGGTCATTTCTTGCAACTGATTCTGAGCACGAATTTCTTCGCTCTGCAGTTCAATTTTCTTCACAATACGAACAAAGAAAATCGTGGCAGCAATAGCGCCCAAGCTCATTAAGAACGTGAGAATCAGCGTAATGGTTTTGGTTTCGTTCCAATTGGCCAAAGCCCAGTCGGTGCTGGTAGACACCTGAAGACGGAGCGGGTAGTTGGGAATGTGGCGAGAGACCACCACTTCGTTCACGCCGTTGTCGTTGCTACGAATGAAACTGGTTTGGTCGGCAAGTTTAGAGTTAGCGGGATCACGCACGCCAGGTGCAAAGAGTTCGCCAATGCCTTTGGCCTCGCCGCCAACGACTTGCGCACGAACGAAGTCGTCGTCGCCAATCAGAGCCATGGTGCCTTGTGGGCCCAATTGAACGAAGGAGTAAACACCTTGGAAATAAGTGGGGTTGACCGAAGCCACCACCACACCCACAAGTTTGCCTTCCTTGTTGGTGAGCTTGCGAGAAACTTGGATGGTCCAGAGTTTGGAGACCTTGCCCAAAACGGGCTTGCCAATGAAGAGACCATTGGCATTGATGCGTTTGCTGGCGTCGGGAACCAACTCGGGTTGTAAATGGACACGAATGTGCTCGCGGTCAGACAAGTCGGGGTGACCCGACTTATCGCCCGTGGGGTCTAGGTTACTGCCCAAAAATTTACCGTCCGGGCCCACCACACTGAACTGCGACAAAATTTCTGGAAACAGGCCAGACTCGTTGCTCAAGCGAACGGTATCGACGAGTTTTAAGAGAGAGTCATCTTTGGGTGCTGTGGAGGTGCTCTCGTTGGCACGCAGCGTGACTTTGTCGATGATGGACAAAACGCGTGTGGTTTGTTCCTGCAACACCCGGGTGATGTTGTTACTTTCCTGCAATTGGTTATTGATGGCGTCTTGGTGCAATGACTTCAGGCCAAACAGCACGGCCAACCAAACCGCCAACAAAATGACGCCCAAAATAGCCCAAATGGTGCCGCCTAAGTTAGAGAGATTCTTGTTGGGGGAAGGGTAGTTGTACGGCATGGTTCTAAAGGGAAATTCGCAGGCAAACAGAAGTCACACAGCATACCAAATATGCATGCATTTTTAAGCTTTTCGGAACTTCTGTTCCAATTAATAAGGGGGCAAACTAGGGTTAGTCGGGAGGGGCATTGCCGCTAGAACACGTTGGTAGAGTTCGCGGTCAATTTCTTCAGGTTTAAACTGATTTTCAATCACACCCGGTCCGGCTGCCGCATGGAGCAATTGCAATTGGGCGACCAGCAAACGCCATTGTTGTGCCGCCAATTCGGGATGCGTTTTGGGGTCAACCAGTACCGCAGTATTGACCTTGCTGTTTTCTCGTTTCTTTTCGTTGATGGCTTCACGAGCTTCGCGTGTCAGCCTTTTGATGTCTTCGTCTGACAGGTGAAGCCGTTCAGTCTCTTCCGCAATCATGTTTCGAGCCTTGGCATCTAACTCGCCATGCTCATAGGCATGCAGTAGTTTTTGCTTGAAGGACTCGCGGTCAATGCGCAATTGATCGGTAAAGGCGGACGCCAAAAGGCCCGCTGGAATGGCAAAAATACCAATGCCTACCAAGGCCAAAACCACTGTCAATGCGCGACCCATGGGGGTGATGGGCGATATATCGCCATACCCCACAGAAGCCAAGGTCACCACCGCCCAATAGATGGATTGGGGGATGTTTTCAAACTTGTCGGGCTGAGCTTCGTGTTCAAACAAATAACCCAAGCTGGCTGTGAGCACCACCAACAAGAGCATGACAAACACAGACGCCACAATCACTTGCCATTCACGTCTCACCACGATGTAAAGCGTTTCAACTGCGGTGGTGTAACGCGTGAGCTTTAAAAGTCTGAGCAATCGGAAGACTCGAAGGAATCGCAAATCCAAAGTGGTGGTGAGAAAGTGCTCGAGCAAGAAGGGCAAGATGGCCAGTAAATCGATGATGCTTTGGCCCGCTTTAAAGTGAGAGAAATGGGGCGAGAAGCGCTTCTTGTATTTGGGATTTTCGGGGGCTGTGTACAGACGCGCAATGTATTCAATCGTGAAAATAGAAAATGCCATTGCATCAATCACAAAGAACTCAAGCGACAGCACGCTGTGAATCGATTGAACCGATTCCAAGACCACGCAAACAATCGACAGCATCACCCAAAACATAATGAAGTTATCGACGTAAACATGCAGACGACCAGAGTGCCCCGTCGGTTCTAACAAAGCAAACAGACGGCTCCTGAAAGTTCTGCCTTTGTTGAGTTCTTGAAACTCGCGCCAGGCGGGTACCATATAGCGAGACAGCTTCATGATTCGCATGAGTCGCAACAGACGAAGCGCACGCATCATTTCGACGTCTAAATTCACAAACCCTGCAAAGTAGAAGGGCGCTATGGCCAGCAAGTCGACTATGGCGTAAAAGCTGGTGGCATAACGCAATCGGGCAAAACGTTTGCCAGCAAATTCTGGGTCTAGCGGGGCCGTTGCCAACCTGAGCAAATACTCCACCGTGAAGACTGCGACGGTGACAACGTCAAAGACATGAAAAGCAAACTCGCGACCGGCGTAGATGGGCTCGATGTGCTCCGCAATGATGGCCATCACACTGATGATGATGAGCCAACCCACTGCATTTTCAAGATTGCGTTGATAGCCTTCTTCGAAATTGGGGTCGAACAACCATTGATAGATCAAAGACAGCACGTTTTGAGGGTGAGTGCGATGAGGGTGGGGGGTGGGGTGAGACATGTCGGCACTCATTAATTCTGTCAATAGTGGTGATTTTCGAGCTTTAAGCCTTCATTTTCTTGACTCAAGTCAATATTTGGTTTTTTGGTGGAAATTGAGGCATGGGAAAACCCTTAATTGCAGGCACACTCAATCTCCAGAAAGCATTGGCATTCAATGCATTCGCTTTCAAAAACACGCCAAATGTTGGATCTATGACCACAAATGCATCGACGAATTTTGACGCTTCAAAGTCCTCCATCAGGGATCAAGCCCATCAGTTGGATCAGACGGTTCATGCTTGGATGTCGAAGGCCAGCATGGGCTTGTCGCCTATTTCTTTGACTTTGGCTTATTTGGATTGGGCGCTGCATCTGACCAGTTCTCCAGGGCAGCAAATGCTTTTGATGCAAGAGGCATGGGCGTCTTTGCCAAAATATTTCTCTCTCCAGCAGGAAGAGAAAGATGCACGTTTTCGTCATGAAGCTTGGCAGAACTGGCCCTTCAATGCCTTGAAGTCTGCTTATCAGACGCATGCAGATCATTGGCAAAACGCAAGCAATGTCGAGGGCATGTCGGACCATCACAAGCACATGGTCAAGTTTTTTAACCGTCAATATTTGGATGCCATGTCGCCTTCTAATTGGCCATGGACCAATCCTGAAGTGTTACGCAAAGGCATTGAATCGGGTGGGCAGAGCTTGCTGGCAGGCTGGCAAAAATATGTGGCAGATCTTGAATTACATCAAAAGAATCGTCACTCTCAAGCCTCGGACACGCTGACCCCCTTGGCTTTTGAAGTGGGTCAACAGGTGGCCACCACACCGGGCAAAGTGGTGTATCGCAATCGCTTGATTGAACTCATTCAATATGCCGCCACCACTGACAAAGTGTATGCAGAGCCGATCCTGATCGTGCCCTCATGCATCATGAAGTACTACATCTTGGACCTGTCGCCTCACAACTCGATGGTGAAGTATTTGGTAGACCAAGGACATACCGTCTTTATGATTTCTTGGCGCAACCCAGATGAAACTGACCGTGATCTGGGAATGGATGACTATTTGCGTTTGGGCTTGATGGATGCCATGGCAGCGGTTAAATCGCAAACGAATGAGCCTCGCTTGCATGCGCTGGGCTATTGTTTAGGCGGTACCTTCTTGGCTATCGCGGCAGCAGTCTTGGCAAAAAACAAGACTCAAAAGCCAAACAAGCGAATTCAAGATGGCATGCCTGAATTGGCTTCCGTCACCTTGTTGGCGGCCCAAACTGATTTTTCTGAACCTGGTGAGTTGGGTGTGTTCATCGATGATGACCAATTGAAGAACCTCAAGGAGGACATGGCTCAAAAAGGCTATCTGTCGGGTCGACAAATGGCTGGCGCCTTTCAATTTTTGAATTCAAGAGACCTGATTTGGTCGCGCCATACCCACCGCTATCTCTTGGGTGAGGAAGAATTGGGCATGGACATGATGAGTTGGAATGCCGACACCACCAGACTGCCAGAACGCATGCACAGTGAATATTTGCATTCCTTGTTCCTTCACGACTCTTTGGCCAAAGGCCATTTCAAATTCGAAGGACAAGGCGTTGCATTGATGAACATTCAAGCGCCCATGCTGGTGGTGGGCACTGTCAGAGACCATGTCTCGCCTTGGCGGTCAGTGTACAAAATTCATTTGCTGACCGATACCGATTCCACCTTCATTTTGGCTGCGGGCGGTCATAACGCCGGCATCATTTCTGAGCCGGGTCATGCCCATCGAAGTTACCAAATGAACCAAGTCAAGCGAGGGCATGCTTGGACGCCTCCTGAAGATTGGGAGAAAGAAGCATCCCTGCATGAAGGCTCTTGGTGGGTTCCCATGCAAGGCTGGCTTGCAAAACACGCTGGCGCGCTAATCAAAGCTCGCAAAATTGCCACAAAAAATGTTCTCTGTGACGCCCCTGGCGAATATGTAAAGGTCCGATATGTCGATTGAATCAACTACCCTAGATGCCAATGAATGGCGTGAAGTGATGCAAATTGAAGCTTCATTTGAAGCTCTCAACGAGCGCATTGCCAGATTGTCCATTAGCCTGGGAATTGAATTGAATGAGGAGCATCAAATTCATGAGTTGTTGAGCATGGCTGAACCACGACAACACCACGACACACACCAGGTGCGTTCGTGGACTGAGTTGCGAGGTTTGCTGGTGCTGCGTTACAGCATGGAAAAGAATTTTGCTGAAAAAGTGGGCGCAGAGACATTGAAGCAAATCTTGTTGGAAGCTGAATCTCACTTGGAGCGTTCAGGCTTCAAACCAGGTGCCGATGGCATTCGATTCAATTGATCAGGAACAGACGACGATGACACCTCTCAATATCTTCAATTTGCAAGGCAAAAAAGGACTGATTTTGGGCCTAGCCAATGAGCACAGCATTGCTTGGGGTTGCGCTAAATTGGCGCAAGAAGCCGGTGCAGAATTGTTCACAACTTGTTTGAATGAGAAAGCTTTGAAATATGTTGAGCCGCTCACAAAGCCCTTCAACATCCCCGTGGTGCCGTGCAATGTAGAAGAGCAGGGCAGCCTTGAAAACGTGGTGGTCCAAGCCATTCAAACTTTAGGTCACTTGGACTTTGTCATCCACTCCATTGCATGGGCACCGTTGGAAGATTTGCATGGCCAGGTGATCGACAGCTCCAGCGTAGGATTTGCCCGCGCCATGGAAGTGTCTTGCCACTCCTTCGCCACCTTGGCCAAGTTGTGTGCACCTCATATGCCCAACGGTGGCAGCATGTTGACCATGACTTATTTGGGCGCTGACGAAGCCGTGCCCCACTATGGTTTGATGGGCCCCGTGAAGGCTGCACTAGAGTCTTTGGTGCGCTACATGGCGGTTGAGCTCGGTCCTCAAAATATTCGAGTTCACGCAGTTTCACCAGGGCCCATCTTGACGCGTGCTGCATCGGGCATCGATGCCTTTGACGAATTGTTGAGCCATGCGCAAAGCAAAGCCCCCTTAAAACGCTTGGTGAGCTTAGAAGAAATTGCCCAACTCTGTGGCTTCTTGTGCGCCAACGCATCATCGGGCATGACGGGTCAAACCATTTATGTCGACGCTGGCTGCCATGCGGTGGCTTAAGTCAAAACTTCTGAATTGAAAGTACGCCAGTGACAAACACCGACTTTATAGAAAACGTGCTGTATGACGAAATCACGGTGGGGCAAAGTGCGCGCTTGATGCGAACCCTCACGGTTGAAGACATCCAGGCATTTGCCGCCGTCTCTGGCGATACCAACCCAGCCCACCTCGATCCCGAGTACGCGAATGACACTTTGTTTCATGGTGTGATTGCGCATGGTATGTGGGGCGGTGCTCTGATCTCAGCTTTGCTAGGCACGGAGTTTCCCGGTCCGGGCACCATTTACCTGCAGCAAGATTTGCATTTCACCAAACCGGTTCGAATTGGTGACACACTCACCGTCACTGTGACCGTGACGGCCAAAGACGATGCCAAAAAGCGGGTGGACTTAGATTGTTTGGTCATCAACCAGCAAGCTGAGCGAGTACTTTATGGCACGGCGCGCGTCCTAGCCCCCACCTTAAGAGTGAAAAGACCCCGCGCCTCGGTGCCTCACATTCAACTGTTTGATCCAGAAGCCAGGTTCAAAGCACTGTTGGCCAAAGGCCAAGGCATGGCTGCCGTTCGTTGTGCCGTGGTGCACCCCTGCGATGCCGAGTCCTTGAGTGGCGCCATTGATGCCGCCAACTATGGCCTGATCGTGCCTGTTTTGATTGGACCTCAAGCCAAGATTGAGAAGATTGCAGAGGCTGCCGGGCTGAATATTTCCAACATAGAACTGATCGCCGTGCCGCACAGTCATGCTGCCGCAGAAAAAGCCGCAGAGATGGCAGCAAAGGGTGACGTTGAAATATTGATGAAGGGCAGTTTGCACACCGATGAATTGCTGCATGCTGTGTTGGCTCAATCGGCATTGCGAACTGGCCGGCGCATGTCGCATGTGTTTCGATTTGATGTGCCCATGTACCCCAAACCCTTGATCGTGACGGACGCTGCCTTGAACATTCGTCCTAGCCTGAAAGAGAAGGTCGACATTGTGCAAAACGCCATCGACTTTGCGCACATTCTGGGCTTGCCAAATCCCAAAGTGGCCATCTTGTCTGCGGTGGAAACTGTCAATGCCGACATGCCTTCAACGCTGGATGCTGCGGCGCTTTGCAAAATGGCCGATCGCGGTCAAATTAAGGGTGGCATCTTGGATGGGCCTCTGGCTTTTGACAATGCCATTTCAATGCATGCGGCCCACATTAAAAACATTGTGTCGGAGGTTGCCGGCGATGCCGATATTTTGGCGGTACCAGACTTAGAGTCCGGCAATATGCTGGCCAAACAATTGGAGTACTTGGCAGGGGCAACAGGTGCGGGTTTGGTTTTGGGCGCTCGCGTCCCCATTGCATTGACCAGCCGTGCGGATGGCCCCACCTCTAGGGTGGCTTCGGCCTTGTTGGCTTTGTTGGCTGCGCACCACGCGCGAGCACAAGCGCCAAGGGGGTCATGACATGGCCATTCTTGCTGTCAATGCGGGGTCTTCTTCTCTGAAATTTTCAGTCCACCCTGTAGTCGGGGGTGTGGTTCAGCCCAGTGTGTTGTCTGGCAATATTCAAGGCTTGGAACCCCAAGGTGTGCCCGAGATGGGATGGACCTTTGAGGGGCAGTCGTTTTGTGAGCCCGTTGTTTCGAAGGGCATCGATGTTTTTGAAGCGGCTTTGTTGGCCCTGCGAAACTTGCTACAAGGCATGAGTCAATTGCCGCCTTTGCAGGCCATCTCGCACAGGGTGGTTCATGGGGGACAACATTTCACAAAAAGCTTAATCGTCAATCAGGCCGTGCTTGCTGACTTGGCCAAACTCAATTCATTGGCCCCCTTGCATCAGCCGCACAATTTGGCTGGCATCGAGGCTTTTCAAAAAGCCTTTCCCAACTTGCCACAAGTGGCTTGTTTTGACACCGCTTTCCATGTCACGGTGCCCGAGGAAGAGCGGCAATTTGCGTTGCCACAAGCGTTGACGACGCAAGGCATTCGACGCTATGGTTTTCATGGCCTTTCTTACCAATACATCATGGGCACATTGCAAGCGCGCAGTGCGCGTACCAGTGGCAAAGTTTTGATGGCGCATTTGGGAAATGGTGCGAGCTTGTGCATGGCAGAAGATGGCCTGAGTCGCGCAACCACCATGGGGTTCTCTGCGCTTGAGGGTCTGATGATGGGGACGCGAAGCGGATCGCTGGATGCCGGCGTGCTTTTGTATTTGCTAGAGCAGTCTTGGTCGCATGATCAAATTCAATCCTTGCTGTACAAGCAGTCGGGTTTGTTGGGCGTCTCTGGGATTTCTGCAGACATGCGCAAACTTCGCAGCGAGAATTCCCAGGCCGCCAAGTGGGCGATTAAGTTGTTCGCACATCGAATCGTTCGAGAGTGCGGTGCCTTGATCGCCTGTCGTCAAGGCTTGGATGTGTTGGCATTCAGTGGCGGCATTGGCGAGCACGATGCCCAATTGCGATCAGACGTTTGTCAACAATTGGCCTGGTTGGGGGTTCAAATCGATGAAACTCAAAACAGCCAAGCATGCGGTGATGGCATCCGTGCCATTCATACCAACGGTAGCAGCATTGAAGTGTGGGTCATTCCAACGGACGAAGGGCGCGTTGCAGCGAGAGAAGCTGCGGCCTTGTGTTGCTAATTGAGTTTTTGCAAAAGTGCATTGCCAGAAAGACCTCTAAGCTGGCCGTCCTCAGCAAGTTGAATCAGCTCGACCATTTTGGCATTCAAAGGGGCCGTGGTGCCACTGGCTTGAGCCAAACGCACCACAGCACCGTTGAGCTCATTGACCTCTGTGGTGCGCTTCATCTGGAGGTCTTCCCACATGGATGAGCGCGCCTTTTCGTCAATTTTCAGCATGCTGGCTGCCAATCGTTTGAAGACAAAATTGGGCAATCTCAAAATGTAAGGGAGCACTGACGGTGACACCTTGGAAACTTTGGCCGGCTTGATGCCCGCAATTTTCAAGACCACCAGGGTTTCCGAAATCAAAGCAGCCAGGCATTGACGGTAGGCGTGTTGCGAGAGTTCTTCTTTCAAAGGCAAATCTGACAAGGCATTGACCGCGTTGTTCAAATTAAGAATGAGTTTGCCCCACTGGACTTCTGTAAATTGATCGTATTGCTGCAGGGGCAATCCTGCGCGTTCAAACAAGGGCAACACGGGGGCGACGCAAGGGTGGCGCTTGACGCTCAGATCGCCTTCTGTGCCGCAGTGCAGATGACCCTGGGCGAGGGTGACTACATTGAAGGGCACCATGCCTGCGATCACATTGAGATGGGGCAAGTGTTTTGCGAGCTGCTCTGCATTGCCTACACCATTTTGAAAACTGATCACCGTTGCATTGGGTTTTGCATGGGTATGAATCAGCGCAGCGGCCGTTTCAGTGTCTCGACTTTTAACGGTCACCAAAATAAAGTCTGCCAACTGCAGGACTTCGGGCTCGGTTGAAAAACGAACGCCCTGAGGTTTCAGCACCTTTTTTCTTTGGTGCAAATCGGTCAGGGTCAAGCCATGCGCTTCTACTGTTTGAAGTGTTTTGCTGCGACCCAGAAGCGTGACGTTTGCACCTGCGGCTGTCAGCCATCCCCCCAAGTAGCCCCCAATGGCGCCAGCCCCCAGTACCACGATGTGAGGCGACTCATGGGGCTCGTTTGAGGTGATCGGTAAGTTCATGGATGGGTGGTGCGCTAGCTTAATTTTTTGGTGGCGTGGGTTTGGCTTCAAAACCAAGACAGGGTCTGCCATCTGAATTCATCACTTGGATGCTGGGCAATATTTGAGATTTAAATCCCAAAAGTTTGCAGCTATAAGGCATTTTGGGATCCCAGCTGGTGGCAAAGTGCTTGCACTTCCAGCAGTTCACTTGGTTGAGAAATGAGGGGTTGGTCGCCATGACAGATCAATGGATGTGAGGGTGTTTTGGCAGCTTGCGCTAACTTAATTTATCATGCAGTTTAATTTCTCAAGCCAAGGCTCCTAACCGGTTCGATCGCTTGAGGCAGAATCTTATTTTTGACCCTGATTGGAACACCATGCAACCCTTCCACCTTGCCCTCCCAGTGACATCCTTGGCCACAGCGCGGTCTTTTTATGGCGATTTGTTGGGTTGTCCAGAAGGTCGTTCTAGCGATGAATGGGTTGACTTCAATTTTTATGGCCATCAAATTGTGGCGCACTTGTCGCCCGATGAAGCGGGGCACCGCAACACCAGTGCAGTCGATGGTGACAACGTCCCGGTTCGTCACTTTGGCTTGGTGATGGAAATGGGCCAATGGGAGGCCTTGGCCGAGAAGCTCAAAAAGGCCGGCATCAAGTTTGTGATTGAACCGCACATTCGCTTCAAGGGCCAAGTGGGCGAACAAGCCACCATGTTCTTCTTGGATCCCTGTGGCAATGCGGTTGAGTTCAAGGCTTTTGCCAATCCTGCCAGCTTGTTTGCCAAATAAGCACAGCCGAAAGGCGGCAACCCTTTCCACATTGCTTTCCACACTTTAAATTGTCAGCGACTGCATCACCTTGGCGATGCAGTCGTTTGTTTTTGTCGAGTCAATCCAGCGCAGGATGCAGACCAATTCAAGTTCAGGGTCAACCCACGTGATCGATGACCCTGCGCCAATGGCAAACCAAGAAGTTCTGGGCGCATCTTTGAACAAGTGACCCTCGTGATTCAGCCAAATGAGGTAGCCATAGTAGGACGCCACATCACAAGGTGTTTGCATCATTTGCAGCCATTGGCTTGACAAAATTTGTTGCCCTTCAAACTGACCATTGCCCATGAGCATCAAACCAATTTTGGCTTGGTCCATGGCAGAAATGGACACGCCGCCGCCCCAGTGACTGCCACCGGGCACTGACATCATTCGCTGACCCTTGACCTGGGTCCAACCTTGCTCGTACCCCTGCCATTGAAAAGGATCGTTGCAGCCCAAGGGTTGACGAATGCCTTCTTCAAAGACCTCTGGCAAGGGACGATTGAACAGATGCAACAGGGCCAAAGACAATTGGTTGATGCGAACATCGTTGTATTCAAAGCGCGAACCAGGTTCGCCAAGGGGACGGGCGTCGCCTTTTTTGCCGTCTGCTTCACCGGTTTGATAAGCCAGCCAGCGATAGCGATCAACTTGTTCTGGAATGCCCAAACAAGTGCCTTCCCATTCACTGGTTTGTTGCAACAAGTGATGCCAGGTGATGCGTGACAAACGGTCACCTTCAAAGCCAATACCAGGACATTTGATCACCACAGGCTCGTGCACATCGGTCATTAGGCCGCGGTCGAAGGCAAGCCCCGCCAACAACGCCAAATAAGTTTTGGCCACACTGAAGGTGAGATCGGATTTGTGAGGCTCTCCCCACTGAGCTAGAAGT
>JACCDQ010767992.1_pt1 | contig 15770 bp, 13 predicted proteins | sample 7446031 | NCBI WGS metagenome assembly JACCDQ01 (sample SAMN15323442, study PRJNA562643) | freshwater metagenome | isolation source: river surface water | place: USA:Blue River Watershed | collected 2017-08-17
CGCTACGGGTATCCTCGAGCACAATATCGACCACCAGCAACTGGTATTGATTCTCCTCGAAAAGGTGAATGGCCGTATGGATGTCGGTGGCAAGATCCGCTTCCATGCCGAGCGCCTGGCACAGTTGGGCCAGAAACTGTGCGTGCGACTGGGTGTCCTCGAGGATGAGAGCCTTGCCGGTATGATGGACATCTTCGGCGGGGTGCGACATGTCGTTGATGAAGTTGATCAGCGTCTCGGGTTCTGCAGTGAGGAAAACTTCCGTGACACCTGCCGCGATGGCCTGATGGGCGAACCGGCGATCATCATCTTCGAGAATCAGGATGATCGGTACCGTCGCGTAGGTCACCGAACGGCGTGCGGACTCGACGAGATTCAGGGGGCATCCATCGATGATCTGGTCGCCCAACATGATCAGCGAATATTGAGTGTCGGACTCGAGGTGTGATAAGGCAGCGGTTTCGCTCGGACTGCTGACCAAATTGATGCTGTGTTCCGGAAAGCGCTCACGTACGGCATGTTCGTACGCGGGGGGCAGTGCAATACAGAGAATGGGCTTCGGAAGCATGTTCGGGTCATTTTCGAGGGTTCCGGAGCTTAACCGAGCGAATGTGATTTAACCCCCCTACTATTAGCCGTCTTTCCTTGTGTCATAGGCATTACGATTAAAATCTATAAAGTTAAGCCCCGGTTTGAGTACGATCTTGAATTGCTGTTACGCCCACAAAGAGTTGTCCCCGAAACTTCGCAGCATGATGGAGAAGTATGCGGCAGAGTTGCAGCAACCGGTTTCGCATGGTCGCGTGCATGAGATCGTGCAGTCCCTCTCCGACCATTTGTGCCATGAAGTGGAAGCGCGAACGCGTCGCCCGGGTTCGAATGCAGTGGCCGACCTTGCCCGCTGTCAGGAATTCCTGTTGCTCAGGGTGACCGAGGCCTGTTGCAGCCTGATGGAAGACCATCAGGTGAGTGCCGAGACCGTGCTCGGCCTGTTGCAAACCTGTTGCGGCGTCGGGGCCGTCAAATCCGACCCGGTTACCTGCAAATTCCTTCAGTAGCGCACGCCGTTCGGTGGCGTGAAGGCATTGATGGCGCTGAGATAGGCGGCGCGCGCCACGGCACTGGGATCCGGCAACTTCTGCTGGCTCATCGAGCCCTTCATCTGGGCGACTGACACGTATTCGCGCTCACTCATCCACGCCTCAATGCCGGCAAGTACCTCACGGATCACCGAAGGTCCGCACTTGAGCAGGGCACTGGCCTGATGCACGACATCGGCACCAGCCAGCAGCATCTTGATCGCATCGGCCGCCGTGTGCACACCGCCGGTTGCGGCGAGGCTGAGGCCGGTCCGGCCGCAGAGGATCGAAATCCAGCGCATGGTCAGCAGGCTGTCTTCCGAGCGTGAAAACTGGACGCGGTCGACGACCTTCAGCGGGTCAAGATCGATGTCAGGCTGGAAAAACCGGTTGAACAGTGAAATCCCAGCAGCTCCCTGCTTTTCTGCCTGCCGGGCGAAGTGCGGCAGCGATGAAAAGAAGGGCGACAGCTTGAGGCACACCGGGATTTGGACGACGTTGGTCAATTCCCGGAGCAGGGCCAGATGATGGTCTTCCAGCGCCTCGCCGGACAAGGTCGGGTCGCCGGGCAGGAACCAGGTATTCAGTTCCAGCGCATCGGCCCCGGCCGCTTCCATTTCACGACCGAGTTCGACCCAGCCATCGAGCGAGGTGCCATTGAGGCTGGCAATCACCGGGATGCCCAGCCGCGATTTGAGCAGTTCGATCTGCGCCAGGTAGGTATCCAGCTTGCTCTGGTAAAGATTGAGGCGCGGCAGGTGGCTGGCCATTTCGCCGAAGGCTTCAGGATGAACGAGGAAGCGATCCATCATCGCCTCATCGTGGCGGACATCCTCTTCGAACAGCGAATGCATGACGATGGCCGCCGCCCCGGCATCCTCCATGTGGAGCACGGCGTCGATGTCGCGAGTCAATGGGGTCGACGACGGAACAAGCGGGTTTTTCAGCGGCAGGCCGAGATAGGTCGTGGACAGGTCAGGCATGAGGATTCTCCTCGGCGGCATCGGTGGCGGGTTTCAGGGCCGTTTCGGGCAGTGCGAGACCGGCCAGTTCGACGTATTCCTGATGGCGGATCCTCGCATCGCTCTCAGACTGCTGCATGAACTGCTCGGCGGCGTCCGGGTGCAGGCGTTCGAGCACGGTAAACCGGGCTTCCTGACGGGCGAAATCGCGGAAGGGAATGCTCGGTGCGGCGCAGTCGACCGTCAGCGGGTTGTCGCCATTGGCCCGGCGCCGCGGGTCGTAACGCAGCAGCGGCCAGTGGCCGGCCTTGACCGCCAGATCCTGCTGCTGGAGGTTGTGCGACAGGTCGACGCCATGCGCGATGCACGGGCTGTAGGCGATGATGATCGAGACGCCGGGATAGCTCTCGGCATCGAGGAAGGCTTTCAGGGTATGGACATCCTTGGCGCCGTAGGCGATCTGGGCGACGAAGACGTTCTCGTAATCCATGGCGATCCGGGCCAGGTCCTTCTTGCGTCCCGGTTTGCCGCTGGCGGCGAACTTGGCGACGGCGCCACGCGGCGTGGCCTTCGAATTCTGGCCACCGGTGTTCGAATAAACCTCGGTGTCGAGGACGAGGATGTTCACGTTTTCGCCGGAAGCCAGCACATGGTCGAGGCCGCCGAAGCCAATGTCGTAGGCCCAGCCGTCACCGCCGATGATCCAGATGCTGCGCCGGATCAGGTGGTCGGTGATGGCTTCGAGCCGGCGGGCGGCCGGCAGATCGAGGGCGGCGAGTTTTTGCCGGAGATCGGCCACCCGCTCGCGCTGTTCGTGCAACCCGGCTTCGCTGTTCTGATCTGCCTCAAGCAGGGCGTCGATGGTGTCCTGGCCCAGCGGTCCGGCCAGATCACGCAACAGGTGGGCCGCCTGTGCGGCCAGCTGGTTGCTGGCGAGACGCATGCCGAGGCCGAATTCGGCATTGTCCTCGAACAGCGAATTGCTCCACGCCGGGCCGCGGCCGTTGGTATCGGTGCAGTACGGCGTGGTCGGCAGGTTGCCGCCATAGATCGAAGAGCAGCCGGTGGCGTTGGCGACCAGCATGCGGTCGCCGAACAACTGGGTGGCGAGGCGGATGTAGGGGGTTTCGCCGCAGCCGACACAGGCCCCGGAAAACTCGAAATAGGGCTGGAGCAGCGCTGAACCGGGAATCGTCTGGCGCTTGGCGAGGCGGCGGTCATAGTCCGGCAATTTGAGGAAATATTCCCAGTTGACCGCTTCAGCGGCGCGCAGCGGCGCCTGGTCGGCCATATTGATGGCCTTGCGCGACACATTCGACTTGTCGCGGATCGGGCAGACATCGACGCACAAGGTACAACCGGTGCAATCCTCGGGGGCGACCTGATAGCTGATGTGCGATCCCGCCGGGTAATCCTTGCTGCGAGTCGGTACCTGCTTGAAGGTCGGCGGTGCATCATCGGCGGCATTGGCCGGGAAAACCTTGGCGCGAATCGCCGAATGCGGGCACACGAAGACACACTTGCCGCATTGCGTACAGAGGTCGGTTTCGAGGACCGGAATCTGCAGGGCCAGGTTGCGTTTCTCGAAACGGGCCGTGCCGGTTGGCCAGGTGCCATCGGCGGGAAAGGCGGAGACGGGTAATCGGTCACCGTGACCGGCGATCAGCGGCAGGGTGACGCGACGAACGAAAGCGCTGGCCCCGGCTGGCGCGGCGGCCGATTTCCCACAATTTGCCGTGTCGACCGTTGGAGGCAACTCGACGTGGTGCAGGCAGGCCAGTGTCTGGTCGATGGCGCGATAGTTCAGTTCGGCGATGCGTCGCCCCTTGCGACCATAGGTCTTCTCGACGGCGTGCTTGATCGCGGCGATGGCCTCGGTCTGCGGCAGGATGCCGGAGATGGCGAAGAAACAGGTCTGCATCACCGTGTTGATCCGGCGTCCCATGCCGGCGCTTAGTGCGACCTGATAGGCATCGATGACGTAGAAGCGGATGCGTTTTTCCTGCATCTGCCGGCGCATTTCCGCCGGCAGGCATGACCAGACGGCGTCAGCGGGAACATCGCTGTTGAGCAGGAAGACGGCCTCGGGCGCGGCATGGCGCAGCAGGTCGTGGGTCGCGAGGAAGTGGGGCTGGTGACAGGCGACGAAGCGGGCGTCGCCATCGCCGGTCAGGTAGGCCGAGCGAATGGCTTGCGGCCCGAAACGCAGATGGGAGACTGTCATCGCGCCCGATTTCTTCGAGTCGTAGACGAAGTAGCCCTGGGCGTGCAGGTCGGTTTCGTCGCCGATGATCTTGATCGAATTCTTGTTGGCCGATACCGTGCCATCCGAGCCGAGGCCGTAGAACACGGCGGAAAATGCCTGCTGGCTGGCGTCGGTCCGGAAACTGGCAGCGTAGGCCAGCGACAGGCCGCTGACGTCGTCCTCGATGCCGACGGTGAAACGGCGTGGCGGGCGGCTTGCGGTCAACGAGGCAAAAATGGCCAAAACCATCGCCGGGTTGAATTCCTTCGAACCCAGCCCGTAGCGGCCGCCGACGACAAGGGGCATGCGGGCAAAGCGCGGTTGTTCCGAGGCAGCGTCTTCGGCCAGTGCGACCAGTACATCCTTGAACAAGGGCTCACCATCGGCGCCGGGTTCCTTGCACCGATCGAGGACGGCAATCGAGCGCGTGCTGGCCGGCAGGGCCGCGAGCAACGCGGCAGGCGCGAACGGACGGAACAGGCGAACCTTGAGCACGCCAATTTTTTCTCCCCGGGCGAGCAGGTCGTCCACGGTTTCGTGGACGGTTTCTGCGCCGGAACCCATCAGGACGATGACGCGTTCGGCATCGGGCGCACCGACATAGTCGAACAGCCGATAGTGGCGGCCAGTCAGTTCGGCAAAGCGATCCATCGTCTGTTGGACGATGCCGGGGAAGGCATCGAACCACGGGTTTTGTGCTTCGCGGGCCTGGAAGAAGACATCCGGGTTTTGCGATGTGCCGCGCAGCACCGGGTTTTCCGGCGACAGGGCGCGGGCGCGGTGGGCGGTGATCAATGCATCGGGCAGGAGCGCGTGCAGTACACGGTCCGGCAGGGGGTTGATCTTGGCGACTTCATGCGAGGTGCGGAAACCGTCGAAGAAATGCAGCACCGGAATTCGTCCGGCCAGCGTGGCGGCGGTGGCGATGGCCGCCATGTCCTGTGCTTCCTGAACGTCATTGGCGGCCAGCAAGGCGAAGCCGGTGCCGCGCGTCGCCATCACGTCGGAGTGGTCGCCGAAGATCGACAGGGCGTGGCTGGCAACGGCGCGGGCGGCGACATGAAAGACGGTCGGCGTCAGTTCGCCGGCGATCTTGTACATGTTCGGAATCATCAGCAGCAGGCCCTGCGATGCCGTAAAGGTGGTGGCCAGCGCACCGGCCTGCAGGGCGCCATGGACCGTGCCGGCGGCACCGCCTTCGGATTGCAGTTCGACGACACGAGGGACGTTGCCCCACAGGTTGGGCTTGCCCTGGGCAGCCCATTCGTCGGAAAGCTCGCCCATGCCGGACGACGGGGTGATCGGATAGATCGCGATGACGTCGGAGACGCGGTAGGCGACCGAGGCGGCGGCTTCGTTGCCGTCGATGGTGAGCATCTTGTTCTTGTTCATGGCGGTTCCCTGAATCGACCTCCGGCCTGCAGAGGCTTGTGCTGCAATGCACAAGACGATTCTACGCCTGCGCTCAGCCTTTCAGCCAGACAATCAGTTCTTCCTTGCTTGGCATGCGCCCTGAAACCATGACCCGTTCATCGATCACCAGGGCGGGTGTCGTCATGATCGGATAGGCCATGACTTTGTCCATCTCCTTGACATGTTCGAAGGCAGCGTCGATCCCCAGTTCGGCGACCCCCTCGCGAGTCAGTTGTTCCAGGCGATTGCACTTGGCGCAACCGCTGCCCAGTATCTTGATGATCATGATGCTTTCCCTTCTCAAGCCTTGCGGCGGGTTTCAATCCAATGCAGCGTGCTGATGATGAGGGCGACAAAGCTGCCGATCACACTCACCAGCATCCAGAGCGACATGCCATCGATCCAGGCGCCGTAAGCCAGGCCCGACACTGTCGAGAATAGCGCGACGAGTCCGACGTAAGTCCAGGCCCGCAATTTTCCGATGATGGCTGTCGTAATCAGGATGCTTTGCAGCGATAGTTCGGGATCGGCCATCAGGTAGGCAATGAGCGGTCCGGGATGCATGCCAAGCGACAGGAACATCTTGGCAATGGGCACCTCGACCAAGGTCGGGAAGTACATGAAGACGCCGAACACGACGCCTGCCAGATTGGCCAGCACGGTGTTCTCCCCAGCGACAGTTCGAATCCACTCAGGCTGGATGAAGACCCGGATGACACCGACCAGAAACACGCCAACCACCAGCAGGGGGAAAATCTGCTTCACGAAACGCCAGGTTTCCCACAGCCATTGCTGTACATCCCACGCATCAAAGCGCCGGGCCAACGGAATGAGCGCCAGGCAGAACAGTGTCACCGCCAGCGTTCGTCCAGTCACTGTCATCACGATCCCGGCATCAGTCACCTTGAAGCCGAGTGCGGCAAACACGAGGGTGACCATCGTCAGGCCCAGTGCAATGGGAGTGAACCGATTGAAACCTTCATCGACCTTGCCGAGCCCTTTCCATGCGCAGACGCCGATGCCTGCCAGCAAGGCAATCAGCAGGGCGCCTTGCAGGCTCAGGCCTTCCGCACCGATGGCTTCGTTGACCGGTACCCATTGGTCGAGGGAGTGTTGCATGACCGATGGCAGGGGCCAGGAAAGCGTCGTGCTGAACAGCACTGCCTTGAGGAAATCCAGCTTCAGTGTGCCGGAAATCAGGAGTGCAACCAGCGTCCCGACAAACAATAATGTCTTTCCTGGGATGCCGCCGCCTTCGGCAAAGGTGTGGGCGTCAGCTACCCGCCCGATATCCGTCTCACGGAACACGATGGCCATGATCATCCCGATGCCGATACCGAAAGACAGCGCCAACAGTACGCGGGCGATGGCGAAGTCTGCCCCGAGCGCCACGCCGGTATAGGCTAGTGCCAGGATATTGGCCGCCGGGGCGAAGAACAGGAAGGTGATGGCTGGCCCAAGACCGGCCCCTTTCCTGTAAATCCCGGCGAACAGCGGCTGGATGGTGCAGGAGCAGACGGCCAGCAGGCTCCCGGCACCAGCGGCTGCCGAATACGATTTCCATTTCGATGCGTCAGGCCCGAGGAACCGGATGATGGACTGCTGCGGTACGAGGGCGGACAACGCCCCTGCAATGAAAAAGGCCGGTACCAGACAGAGCAGCACGTGGGCAGCCAGGTAGGAAGCCAGGCTGCCGAGGCCTCCCTGAAATGCGATCATCATCCAGTCCATGTTCGACTCCTCATTGCCGCAGAAAATCTGTTAGGCCGTTTCGTACCACTCCTTCGAAGCATTCACGACCCTGACCACCAGCAGCATGACCGGCACCTCGATGAGCACACCCACTACCGTGGCGAGGGCCGCGCCCGACTCAAACCCGAACAGGCTGATTGCTGCAGCGACGGCCAGCTCGAAGAAGTTGGAGGCGCCGATGAGCGCCGATGGGCAGGCCACGTTGTGCTTCTCTCCGACAACCTTGTTCAGTCCGTAGGCGACGGCCGAGTTGAAGAACACTTGAATCAGGATCGGTATCGCGAGCAGGGCAATCACCAGCGGTTGCTTGAGAATGGCTTCCCCCTGGAAGGCAAACAACAGCACCAGTGTTGCCAGCAAGGCCGAAATGGACCACGGGCCAATCCTGACCATTGCCGCATCGAAGGCGGCCTGGCCTCTGGCCAGCAAGGTCTTGCGCCAGCGTTGGGCCACGGCGACCGGAATGACGATGTAAAGGAGGACCGACGTGAACAGGGTGCTCCAAGGCACGGTAATCGAGGAAATACCGAGCAGGAAGGCGACCAGAGGCGCAAAGGCGAAGACCATGATGAGGTCGTTGATCGCTACCTGGGAGAGCGTAAACAGTGGGTGTCCGTTGGTCAGCCGGCTCCAGACGAAGACCATGGCGGTGCAGGGAGCGGCCGCTAGCAGGATGAGGCCGGCGATGTAACTGTCGAGTTGTTCCGTCGGCAGCATCGGTGCGAACAGGTTGCGGATGAATAGCCAGCCGAGAAAGGCCATCGAAAACGGTTTGACCAGCCAATTCACGAACAGTGTCACGCCAATGCCGCGCACATGTTGTTTCATTTCAACCAAAGCTGCGAAATCGATTTTCACCAGCATCGGGATGATCATCACCCAGATCAGCAGGCCGACGGGCAGATTCACCTGTGCGACCTCGAGTTGACCAATCGTCCGAAATACGCCAGGAGCCATTTGGCCTGCAGCGATACCTGCAACGATGCAAAGAAGGACCCAGATCGTCAGGAAACGCTCGAAAATACTCATCGGTGCACCGGCAGCGATTTTGGCGGTCATTTCACATTGAGCAGACATGATTGTTCCTTACAGTCCCAACGCTTCGCGTATCGCGGGTAGGAGACGGGCGCGAATGTCGTCACGCACGGCGATGAAGCTGTCCAGCGATTCGCCATGTGGGTCGTGAAAACCGACATGAATGCGTTTGACGGGGCGTGGAAAAATCGGGCAGGTTTCCTTGGCGTTATCGCAGACGCTGACCACCAGATCGATGTCCTCATGCATGACGGCCTCAACCGTCTTGGGGAACAAGCCTTCAGTCGACAGGCCCGCCAGCCTCAAGGCCTCAATGGCCCCGTCAGCGACTTTGGGCTGCGGATTGGTACCTGCGGAGATGCAGCGTACCAAGTCGGCCAGGTCGTGGTTCAGGATGGCTTCGCCCATCTGGGATCGACAGGAGTTTCCTGTGCAAAGCACCAGCACGGTCTTGAGTTGCGGCATCAGGATTCTCCTCCGGTTTCGCTGCGACGTTTCTCCGTGGTGTCGCAGCAAGCAGTCTTGGGAAGGCAGGCGTTGCCCTGACAGCAATTGCGGGTCAGGAAGGCGATAAGGTCATCCATCGTGCGATAGTTGGCCGAGTAATGGATGAAGCGACTCTCACGTTCTCCCGTAATCAGGCCGACTCGACTCAAATGGGCCAGATGAAAAGAGAGCGTGGCCGGCGCCATGCCCAGGCGTTCGCCAATCGCACTGGCATTGATCCCGTCCGGCCCCGCTTCGACCAGCATACGAAAGATGGCTAACCGGGACTCATGACCCAGGGCAGCAAGCAGTTCCGCGGCATTTAATGTTTCCATGTTTCAAGTATTGTCAAAATATTTGCTAATGTCCAGTCGGATTCTCTCCGGGGGCCCGAGAACAATCAAAATGAAAAAGGCAAAAAAACACCCCGCGAGTGCGGGGTGTGTTTCGGTGCGAATCGCCAGAAAACTGCTGGCGATTTATCCCCTGACGAGCAGATCTTCAGCCTGGGTTCAGGCCTTGACCGGAATCTTGCCGATCTTGACTTGCCATTCCTTCGGGCCTGTTTCGTGAACCGAGGTGCCGGCCGAGTCGACCGCAACGGTCACCGGCATGTCCTGAACGTCGAACTCGTAGATGGCTTCCATGCCGAGGTCGGCGAAGCCGACGACCTTGGCCGACTTGATCGCCTTGGCCACCAGGTAGGCAGCACCGCCGACGGCCATCAGGTAGGCCGACTTGTTGTCCTTGATGGCTTCGATGGCCGTCGGGCCGCGCTCGGACTTGCCAACCATGGAGATCAGGCCGGTCTTTTCCAGCATCATGCGGGTGAACTTGTCCATGCGGGTCGCGGTGGTCGGGCCGGCCGGTCCAACCACTTCGTCACGCACCGGATCGACCGGGCCGACGTAGTAAATGACGCGATTGGTGAAGTCGACCGGCAGCTTCTCGCCCTTGGCCAGCATGTCGGAAATACGCTTGTGGGCGGCATCGCGGCCGGTGAGCATCTTGCCGTTGAGCAGCAGCTTCTGGCCCGGTTTCCAGGCGGCAACCTGTTCCTTGGTCAGGGTATTGAGGTCGACGCGGGTGGCCGACTTGAGGTCCGGCGTCCAGGTCACGGCCGGCCAGTCTTCCAGCTTCGGCACTTCCAGCTTGGCCGGGCCGGAGCCATCGAGATGGAAATGGCAGTGGCGGGTCGCGGCACAGTTCGGCACCAGCGCGACCGGCAGGTTGGCGGCGTGGCACGGGTAGTCGAGCACCTTGACGTCGAGCACGGTGGTCAGGCCACCGAGGCCCTGGGCACCAACGCCCAGCGCATTGACCTTCTCGAACAGTTCGAGACGCAGTTCCTCGGCACGATTCTGCGGTCCACGTGCTTTCAGCTCGTGAATATCGACCGGCGCCATGATCGACTCCTTGGCCAGCAGCATGGCCTTTTCCGGCGTGCCGCCGATACCGATGCCGATGATGCCCGGCGGACACCAGCCGGCACCCATTTCGGGAATCTTCTTGAGCACCCAGTCGACGAGGTCGTCGGACGGGTTGAGCATGGCGAACTTGGACTTGGCTTCCGAGCCGCCACCCTTGGCGGCGCAAATCACCTCGACGTGGTCGCCTTCGACAATCTCGAAATGGACGACGGCCGGGGTGTTGTCCTTGGTGTTCTTGCGGGCACCGGCCGGGTCGGCCAGCACCGAGGCGCGCAGCGGGTTGTCCGGGTTGGCGTAGGCGCGACGAACGCCTTCGTCGATCATTTTCTGGATGCTCATCGTCGCATCCGGCCAGGTGACCTGCATCCCGACCTTGATGAAGACCATGCCGATCCCGGTGTCCTGGCAAATCGGACGATGACCCTCGGCGGCCATCCGCGAGTTGGTCAGGATCTGGGCGATGGCATCCTTGGCAGCGGGGGCTTCTTCGCGCTCGTAGGCTTCACCCAGTGCCTTGATGTAATCCAGCGGGTGGTAGTAGCTGATGTACTGAAAGGCATCGGCAACGGATTGAATCAGGTCTTCCTGTTTGATGGCGGTCATGCGCGGCTCCATTAGTGGTTTTTATGTTGCAGGGCGAGTGTCTGGGTCATCATCTTGTCGACCGCAGCCATGGCGATGGCGGACAACAGGAAGACGACATGGATGACAACCTGCCAGAGCAGGGTGTGCTCGGTCAGGTTGGCAGCATTGATGAAGCTTTTCAGGAGGTGAATCGACGAGATGCCGATGATCGCGGTCGACAGCTTGATCTTGAGGACGCCGGCATTGACGTGCGACAGCCATTCCGGCTGATCTGGATGGCCCTCGAGGTCGAGGCGGGAAACGAAGGTTTCATAGCCGCCGACGATGACCATGATCAGCAGGTTGGCGATCATCACGACGTCGATCAGGCCGAGGACGATCAGCATGACATCGGCCTCGGTCATCTTGTGCGGACCGAAGGCGCCGCTGATCAGATGACTGAGTTCGACCATGAATAGCCAGCAGTAAACCAGCTGGGCAACGATCAGGCCGATGTAGAGCGGTGCCTGGATCCAGCGGCTGCCGAAGATGAAGGATTCGAGGAGGTTGATGCCTTTTTTCATGAAGCGCCCGGGTTTGTGCAGTCAATCGGAACGCAAAATTCTAGCACGCGAGTTCCTGGCAGAAATGGCAAAAAATGGTGCAATGCAGCGTGCTTTCGTAAGCAGACTGTAAGAATATCTAAGTCTAATGCCGCCCAACGCTGGCGGGGGAGTTTTCGCAAATCTCCAGCTTGCGCGGCTTTATCAACCGGTTGCCGATGGGGACCGGTGTCGATCAATTGTTTCACCCACATACGCGATAACGCAGAGGAGAAGAATATGTCGAATGAGTCCGTGCAGCTTTACTATCCGTCCGAAGAGATGGTCAAAAATGCGGCCGTTTCCGGTATGGATGGTTATCGGGCGTTGTGCGCGGAAGCGGAGGCCGATTACGAGGGGTTCTGGGCCAAGCGCGCCCGCGAGCACATCTCCTGGAACGTCCCGTTCACCCAGGTTCTCGACGAGTCCAATGCACCGTTTTTCAAGTGGTTTGCCGACGGCAAGCTGAACGTCTCCTACAACTGTCTTGACCGTAACGTCGAGGCTGGCAAGGGCGACAAGGTCGCGCTCATCTTCGAAGCCGACAACGGCGAAGTGACCAACGTCACCTACAAGGAACTGCTGGTCAAGGTCTGCAAGATGGCCAACCTGCTCAAGGCCAAAGGCGTCAAGAAGGGTGACCGCGTTGTCATCTACATGCCGATGACCATCGAAGGCATCGTCTCCATGCAGGCTTGTGCCCGTATCGGCGCCACGCACTCCATCGTTTTCGGCGGCTTCTCCGCCCAGGCCCTGCGCGATCGTATCAACGACGCCGGCGCCGTCATGCTGCTCACCTCCGACGGCCAGTTCCGTGGTGGCAAGTCCCTGCCGCTCAAGGCCATCGCTGACGAAGCCATCGCCATGGGCGGTTGCGAATCCCTGAAGGGCGTCATCGTTGCCAAGCGCACCGGCACCGAAGTCACCATGGTGGCCGGCCGTGACGAATGGCTGCACGACGGACTGGCCGCTCAGGCCGATACCTGCGAACCGGAATGGGTCGAAGCCGAACACCCGCTGTTCCTCCTCTACACGTCGGGTTCCACCGGCAAGCCGAAGGGTGTTCAGCACTCCACCGGCGGCTATCTGCTGCACGCCATCCTGACCATGAAGTACACCTTCGACATCAAGGACAACGATGTCTTCTGGTGTACCGCCGATATCGGCTGGGTCACGGGCCACACCTACATTGCCTACGGCCCGCTGGCCTGCGGCGCGACCGAAATCGTCTTCGAAGGCGTGCCGACCTACCCGGACGCTGGCCGCTTCTGGAAGATGATCCAGGATCACAAGGTTTCCATCTTCTACACCGCACCGACCGCCATCCGTTCGCTGATCAAGGCGTCCGACACCAACGAGGCCGTGCATCCGAAGAGCTACAACCTGTCTTCCCTGCGCATCCTGGGTTCGGTCGGCGAGCCGATCAACCCGGCGGCCTGGGAGTGGTACTACCAGAACGTCGGTGGCAGCCGCTGCCCGATCGTCGATACCTTCTGGCAGACCGAGACCGGTGGTCACATGATCACCCCGATGCCGGGTGCCACGCCGCTGGTGCCGGGTTCCTGCACCCTGCCGTTCCCGGGCATCCAGTTCGCCGTGGTCGACGAGACCGGCGCCGAACTGCCGTGGGGCAATGGCGGTATCCTGGTTTGCAAGAAGCCGTGGCCGTCCATGATCCGCACCATCTGGGGCGATCCGGAGCGTTTCGTCAAGTCCTACTATCCGGCTGACTTCCAGGGCAAGCTGTACCTGGCGGGCGACGGTGCCATCCGCGACGCCGAAACCGGTTACTTCACCATCACCGGTCGTATCGATGACGTGCTGAACGTCTCCGGTCACCGCATGGGCACGATGGAAATCGAATCCGCGCTGGTTGCCAACCCGCTGGTCGCCGAAGCTGCCGTCGTTGGCCGCCCGGATGACCTGACTGGCGAAGCCATCGTCGCCTTCGTGGTGCTCAAGGGCGCCCGTCCGACCGATGCCGATGCAACCAAGAAGCTGATCAAGGAACTGTCCGACTGGGTGGGCAAGGAGATCGGTCCGATCGCCAAGCCGAAGGACATCCGCTTCGGCGACAACCTGCCGAAGACCCGCTCCGGCAAGATCATGCGTCGTCTGCTGCGTTCCCTGGCCAAGGGCGAAGAAGTCACGCAGGATACCTCCACGCTGGAAAACCCGGCGATTCTGGAGCAGTTGAAGGGCTAAAGCCGAAACAACGGGGCTGCCAACTTTGCCCGGTGGCCCCGAAAAGACAAAGGGCGAGGAGGAGACAAATGGTCGCCAACCTGGTGGCCTCACAAGTGGTCGGGACAGACTACACCTTTGAAGCGGTCGGCACGCGGTGCGTGCCGGCCGTTTGTTTTTTTTCCGAGCGGAGCGGATGGTGAAACGACTGAATCCGAAATTACAGCGACTGACCGCGCTGGCCCTGCTCGGCTGCGTTTTGCTGACTTTCCCGATGATCGGGCTGTCGCACGGTTTCTGGGGCGGATTTCCCGCCGTCTACGTCTATCTGTTCGGTGTCTGGTTCGTGCTCATCGTTCTTGTCGCACTGACCATCGAGAAGCGGGGCAAATAGATGCTTTCCGGCATTTCCCTGTTCTTCATCTCCGCCGCCTATTTGTTGATGCTGTTCGCCATCGCCCGATTCGGGGATGCGCGCGCCGAGAGCGGACGTTCCATTATTTCCGCCAACGTTTATGCCTTGTCGCTGGCGGTCTACTGCACTTCCTGGACCTTTTTCGGCAGCGTCGGGCGCGCTACGGAAAGCGGACTTGCCTTCCTGACGACCTACATCGGCCCGACGCTGATGTTGATGATGACCGGCGTGCTGCTCAAGCTGATCCGCATCTGCAAGGCCAACCGGATTACCTCGATTGCCGACTTCATCGCGTCGCGCTACGGTAAAAGCCATTTGCTGGCCAGTCTGGTGACCATCATTGCCGTGATCGGCATCGTGCCTTACATCGCGCTGCAACTGAAGGCGATTTCTTCCAGCCTTGATGTCCTGTTTCCTGGCGCCGGGACGGCGACCCTGCTCGGCTGGGTCGATTCGACGATGGTCATCGCCATCTTCCTGGGTTGGTTTGCCGTCTTCTTCGGTACCCGGCATCTCGATGCCACCGAGCGTCACGAGGGAATGGTTGCCGCCGTGGCCTTCGAGTCGGTCGTCAAGCTCTGTGCCTTCATCGCGGTCGGGGTGTTCGTGACCTATGGCATCTTCGACGGTTTCGTCGATCTGTTCAGCTATGCCCAGCAGTTACCGAGGACTGCCCGTGTTCTCAGCCTGGATACGGCGAAGGCGAGCAGCTGGACGGCGCTGATGCTGATTTCCGGCCTGGCCAGCGTGCTTCTGCCGCGCCAGTTCCAGATCATGGTCGTCGAGAACGTCGACGAAAGCCATCTCAAGCGGGCCGTCTGGCTGTTTCCGCTCTACCTGTTGTTGATCAATATCTTCGTTTTGCCCCTGGCCCTGGGGGGGCTGCTCGAAGGGGGAGGTGTGCATGCCGATACCTTCGTGATCAGTCTGCCGATGTCGAAGGGGGCTGAATGGCTGGCGATCCTCGCCTTTATTGGCGGTCTGTCGGCAGCGACGGGCATGGTGATCGTCGAGGCGATCGCCTTGTCGACGATGGTCTGCAACGACCTCGTCATGCCCTTGCTGCTCAATTACAAAAAGGACGACTTGCAGCGCGGCATGGATCTTTCCGGTTACCTGATCCGCATTCGGCGTTATGCCATCATTACGCTGCTTGCGCTCGGCTACGTATATTTCAAGGTGGCTGGCAACGCCTATGCACTGGTCGGAATCGGCCTGATTTCCTTTGTCGCCGTCGCCCAGTTTGCACCGGTACTGTTCGGCGGCATGTACTGGAAACAGGGCACACGGGCCGGGGCGATCGCCGGCTTGCTCGGCGGATTCGTCATCTGGTTTTACACCTTGCTCCTGCCGTCATTCGCCAAATCCAACTGGATCAGCGGCACTTTCGTCGAACATGGATTGTTCGGCATCGATTTCCTGCGCGCACAGGCCCTGTTCGGTCTGACCGGACTGGATGAAATCACCCATTGCCTGTGGTGGAGCATGCTCGCCAATATCGGCCTGTATGTGCTGGTGTCCTTGTACACCCGGCCGGATGCGGTCGAGGTCGGACAGGCGGCGCGTTTCGTCGAAATCGATCGTCATGCGGCCATGGAGGCCA
>JACCDQ010464421.1_pt1 | contig 15768 bp, 19 predicted proteins | sample 7446031 | NCBI WGS metagenome assembly JACCDQ01 (sample SAMN15323442, study PRJNA562643) | freshwater metagenome | isolation source: river surface water | place: USA:Blue River Watershed | collected 2017-08-17
ATCGGAATGTCACCATGCACATGGATTTCAAACGCAGCGTGGTCGTGGTTCATGGTGTTCTCTCCTGGTGCCCCGAGCCGGAATCGAACCGGCACGCCCCTTTTCAGGAAGCGGCGGATTTTAAGTCGAGCCCCAACACAAAGCACGTCGGCGCAACTCAACACAACCCAAGGCAAATCAAGGCCTTAGTGTAGTTGGTTTGTGTTGGTTCGCGGTCAAGATGGGGCCGGTTGCGGTGGCATACTACGCACGAATTACGCACCGACGCCCGGATGGTGAAATCGGTAGACACAGCAGATTTAAAATCTGCCGGCCGCAAGGTCGTGCCGGTTCGATTCCGGCTCCGGGCACCAGGAAAGGGGAATCCGATGGACAAGGCTAGACAGGCTCGGCCGCACCTCGACCCCGATCGCACGACCCCCCTGGGTACTTTGCGTTACGCGATCGAGTTCTACGCCGCGGCCATCGCTACCGATGACGCCATCGGCGACATGCCTGGGCATGAGGCCATTGCGCCGATCACGGTCAATTACCTGATCGGCCACGCCATCGAGCTCGGATTCAAGGCGTACCTGCTGCACTGCAGGGTGCCCCTTGACCACATCAAGAACAAGATCGGGCACCGGCTGGTGCAGGCGCGCGATGAGGCGATGGCGCTGGGTCTGGGGTCGCACTTTCAGCCCAAGGCGGAATGGGGCGACGTGCTCGAAGTCCTGAACGACTTGTACTCAGACAAGCAGTTCGAGTACATCGAAACCGGCTCCAAGTTGTTCCCCATCTTCGGCCCCCTCCAGGGCTACGCCGCCGGCCTGCTGCGCGCAGTGGCCGGCGTGGTGCCATCTGGCGCCCTGCTCCTGCGCGAGAATCACAAGCCCGGCGCGATTCTCGCGAAAGCCCCTTAATCCTTCGGCGGCGGGCCGAACAGCACGGCCGTGGCTGGGGCGTTGCCTTCGGTCCAGGCCACCCAGCCCCGATAGCTTCGGATTGCTTGGGTCGTCGGGATGCCCAGGGCGGTGCCCAGCAGTCGCACGATGGCCAGTACCGCCGGCTCGTCGAGCTCACCCTGCGCCACCTGGGTCGCCGCCTTGCCGGTGTCCGTCACGACTCGCGACACCGGCGGGCCGTTGTAGGGGTAGCCCGACACCATGCCCGACAGCTCGCGGACCCCGACCAGCAGGCCCAGCAGGTAGCCGACCTGCGCCTGGGCGATCTGCTTGGCCAGCTCGTCGTCATCGTCGCCCCTGAGCATCGACAGGACCAGCATCGGAGCGATGGCGGGGATCGCGGCCAGCAGTGCCATGTCGGTGAGCCACCCGGCCACCGCGCGCGGGTTCTTGAAGTCGGTCGTAGCGGTGGACTCGGCCACCAGGTTGAGGGTGGTCGAAAAGTAGCTGTAGAACTGCGTCAGGAATGGGTGCTTTCGCTGCACCTCGGCCAGGTCCTTGATCTGCCCGCCGCCTTGCGCATCGAGCACCGCCTGGTCGGCGAGCGCGATGGCCGTGGCCTCGCTAGCGCCTTGCGCCAGGGCTTTCTCGTACTGGCCGATCCAGGTCGGGACGTCGGCGACTAGCTGCATCTTGGTCGTGAGCCCGAACAGCACCCCGTCGCGAATCTGCGCCAGTGTCGACTGGCCCGACACCCGGCCCGCGATCTCGTTGAGCTCGCGGTTAAAGGTCTTGGCGCGCAGGCGCATGAAATCGGACTTCTCGCCGATCCACTGAATCGAGCTCTCCAGGCGCGCCGCGTCGCCTGCCCAGCGGGCCACCCCGCGCAGCACCGGGCGCACGCCGATTCGGGCCATCGACTGCGTGAGGCCGAAGGGCTGCAGCAGCGCCGTGGTGAACGACAGGCCCATCGTCGAGCGCGTCACGTTGGCGCGCAGCACGCGCAGCGCGCGGTCGATGGCGGTCTGCGACACCAGGTCGCCGGTGGCGATGCCCGCCAGGTTGTCCTTGAGCGTGCGCACCACGTCCGGGCCGAAATACGTGCGGATCGCCTGGTCGATGGGCTTGGCGCCGATCAGGCGGTTCGCGTCGATCAGCCACTCGTGCCAGGCGAGGTCGTGGACGACCTGGGTAACGTGCTGGGTAATGACGTCCAGGTCCTTGCGGATCGGGCGCTTGACGATCTCGGCGCGCGCCTTGGTATGCCCGCGGCGCGTGGTCGAGCGCGTGAAGGCGCCGCGCATCATGTCCTTGGCCACCTCGGCAGCGTCCAGGGACTCGGCGCGGCTGGATCGGTCGGCGTCGTACTTCAGCGGGTAATACCCGCCGCGCATGAGCATGGTCGAACCATCGGCCAGGGTCAGGGTGAACGGCTCGGCGGCCACCTTGTCGGGCGCGATGCCATCGACGCGCATCGCCTTGGCCTCGATCTGCGGCCAGTAGCTATCGAGGTACTCCCAGGCCTGGTTCACGAAGTCGAGCTCCTGGCGGCCCAGGGTGCGCAGGATCGCGCCGACTTGCGCAGGGCTCCAGCCCTCGCCGTCGAGCATGCGCTGGCGGTTGACCTCGTTGCCCCAGTTGAGGGCGACGGCCAGGCGGCCACCGCGCGACAGGCTCGCGCCGATCTCGGGGATGAACACCTTGGCGCCGGCCAGGCCGCCCTTGAGCTTGAGCAGCGGCGCGTAGAGCTGGGCGAGCGTCATGGTCGCCTGCTCGGTCATCACCTGTTCGCGCGTGCCGGCGTCGTTCATGCCGCGCACCAGGATGCGCCACATCGGGCCGCCGTCCTGGCCGCCGTCCATCTGGCGCACCAGGCTGGCGATCTTGCGATGCGAGGCCAGCACGCCCTGCAGCCAGGGGCGCAGGCCCTTGCGGCCTTCGAGCTCCAGGGGCTGGGCCTTGCCGCCATGTGCCTCGATGCTCTGGGCGGCCTCGGCCACCAGCTCGTCGAATCGGCGCTGGTCCTGCACCGTCAGCAGCTTTTGCTTGAGGCGGCCCAGGTGCTCGATGTTCTTCACCGTGTCGACCAGGCCGCGCAGTTCTTCGAGCGTCATATCGCGCACCGATACCAGCTTCGCGTCGGCCAGCAGTCGCTCGTCGATGTTCGGCTCGAGGCCCGCCTCGCGCTGGGACTCGACCCACTCCAGCAGGGTTTTGCGCCGGTCGATCTGCTTGAGGGTGGCGCGTGGGCGCAGGTCGAATCGCTCCAGCAGGGCGTCGATCTGGTCGGCGTACTCGGCACCGATGGCCCGGCGCGTCGCGTCGGTGTCGAACTTGGCCAGGTAGTCGACCGCGCGGCCGACTTCACCGATGGCGCGATGCGCCACCCGAGAAAGTTGGTTCTGCAGCAGTTGCTCGCGCTTGCGCACGGCCGCGGCCGTGGTGTCGCCCTTCTTGAAGGCGGCCTCGGCTGCACGCGCGGCGCGCGCCTCGGCGGCGCTGTACTGCGAGGGCTTGATCTCGCGCACTTTCTTGCGCGCGATGGCGGCCTCGGCGAACTCGCGCGCAGCGCGCGCCAGTACCGGGCGATTGCCCACCGCCTTGCCCAGGGCGTTGACTTCGCGCTCCAGGAACCGGGCGCGGGCCTCGTTGTGGATCAGCTCGTCGGCAGCGCGCGCGATGGTCTGCGGGTCGCTGAGGTCGCCGTAACGCTCCAGCATGCGCCGGTCGGTTTCGGCCTCGACGTAATCGGACTCTTTGCCGCCCGCAACGATGGCGCGCACCATCGCGTCGCCCGAGTCGAAAGCACGCTCGCCACTGGCGTCGACAAACACCTCGGCCACCTCGTCGGGGTGCATGCCGCCCTCGGCGTCGATCATGTCCGTCGACAGGTAGCGGCGCGGGGTGGCCGGGCCGTCGCCGTACATATCGGCCAGGGCCTTGCCCGACAGCTTGGTGCCGACGGTCTGGGTGCCGTCGGGCAGCTCGCCCGTCTTGAGCCACCGCTGCGCGGCGAACTCGGGCATCTGGCGCGCCTCGGCCTCGACCTCGGCCTGCACGACCGTGCGCTTGTCCTTGGCTTCGCGTTGGAGCTTGCGCAGCGCGCGGCTGCGGGCGTTGGCCAGCCACTGCATGTCGCGCAGGCTGCGGCGCTGCAGGTTGTCCACCGCCTCGGTCGTCGCCTGCACCCCTGCGCCCTGGTAGTCGGACCACTCCTCGGGCGTCATGCCGGCGGCCTCGGCGGACTCGAACAGCGGGCGATACCGGCGGATCGCCTCCATGTTCTTGATCTGCTCCTCGGTGGCCAGCATCCGACCGAACACTGCGCGCACGTCGTCGGACAGGTCCACGCGCAGCGCGGTAAGGGATCGGTACACGCGCAGCAGCCAGCCGCGGAAGCGTTGGAACACGCTCTGCAGCTCCTGCGACGGGGCCTCGCCCTCAAACGCGTAAGCCTCGAACCCGCGGGCGAACTGCTCATGGAACGGGCGCTTTTGCTCCAGCGTCATCGCCTGCCAGGTGGCCAGGTCGGGCACGCCGAACCAGTCAAGCACGGTCTGCGCATCGGCGCGCAGGCCGGCGGGCGCGTCCGGGCGCGCGGCCAGCTCGGTCTGCACCTCCAGGAAGTAGTGGCCGGCCTCGTGAATGAACGTGCTCAGGTCGGCCTGCGACAGCAGCGCGATGGTGCGGGTCGCCGGGTCATAGGCGCCGCGGCGGCCCTCGCCCTGCCCCATCGCCGCATCGGCGCCGGTGGCCGCGGCCGGGTTGATCGTGCCGTCGGGGTTGACCATCGCGCCCAGCGGCGACGCGTTCGGGTCGCCCTGCTCCAGGGTCTGCGCCGGGCGGCTCATGTCGAGCTGCGACACGATGCGCGGCCCGATCAGGTTGTACAGGTCGGCGACGTCCATGCGCGTGCGCTCGGCGCTGGCCTGGAAGAACTGCAGCAGCAGCTCGCCGTATGCGTTGTTCACGTCGGGCGTGAATCGGCCCGCCGCCTTGAGCTGCTCGGCGATGGCCTCGCGGACCACCTCCAGGCTATTGAGTCGCGCGACGATGGCCTCGGGTTCGTTGGCTGCGGCCTCGATCTCGGCCTGCAGCTCGGCGCGACCCTCCTGGGCGAATGTCTCGGACTCGCGCAGGCTCATGCCCTCCTCGCTCGTGCGCAGGTGCGGCACCAGCGCCTGGGCCACCTCGGGCGGCACATAGGCAGCGAACTGCTCGACCGGGATGGCGACGCTGCCCTGGGCGGTGAGCGCCTCGTCGAGCTGCTCGCGCATGGCCGGCACGGCCTGCACGACCGCCTCCAGGTTCGGACCCAGCTCCTGCGCCAGGGTTTCGGCCTGGATGAACAGGGTCTGCACCGGGCCGTCGGCGTTCACCTGGGCCATGAATCGCTCGAAGGTCTGCGCATCGCGCTCGCGCAGCTTGGACTGGCCGGCAGTCTCGACCAGCGACTGCAGCACCTGCGCGTCGGCCTGGGCCGCTTGCGCCTTGAGCTGGCCGTCGTCGAACCGGCGCACGGCCGCCTCGATGGCCTTGACCGTCGTCACCTGGCCGCCAGCTCCGACGACCGTGGCGATCAGGGTCTGGGCCATCGCGCTCGGGCGCTCGTTGATGTAGTCGCGGAAGGGCTTTTGCGGGTTGAGCACCGCCCACTCGTTGAGGTCTTGCAGCACCGTCGCGAGCTGCTCGCCCGGCACCTCGGCGGCCACCTGGCGCGCCAGCATCTTGCCGAAGCCCGTGCCGACCTTCAGGTCGCCCAGCAGCCGCGACACCGGCACCTTTTCGGTCGCGAACTCGATGGCCGCTTGCGACGCGCCGAAGGTGAGCGCCTGGGTCTGGCCGACGCCCTTGTCGCGTGCCTCGCCGTAGCTGCGGCCGAACTCGGAGCCGACCATCGGCGCCAGCATCGCGGTGGAACCGCCACCCATCAGCGCCAGCGGCAGGGTGGCCAGGTTGCCGCCCAGCGAGCGCGCGCCCTGGTTCACGGCCTGCTCGACAAACCCCAGGCCACTCGTGTCGCCCTGGATGTTGCGGCTCACCGCTTGCGCATCGCGCTGCAGGCCGGCAAAACCAGCAGCCACCCGGCGCAGCGGGTTCTCGGGCAGGATGGTGCCGGCCAGCGGGTCGAGCAGCGGCGCGGCAGTCTCGAAGATCGCACGGCCGCCACCATAGACAAGATCGGCAGGCATGCCCTGCGCACCGGCGGCCACCGACCGGCCGAACTGCCAGGCGCTGCGCGCGATCTTCTCCAGGGCGCCCAGGTTCTCGACGTCATCGTGCGACACCTTGGCGTTGTTCTGCTCGGTCAGCCACTGCGCCAGCGTCGGCGAGTCGCGCAGCACGCGGTCGAATTGGTCCAGTTGGGCGTTGCGCTGCACCTCGTCGAAGTTGCGCTCGACCACCTCCGCGGGGATGCCGGCGCTGCGCCCGAGTTTCTGGGCGCGCGCGGCGACGTTCGGGTCGGCCAGCAGGGAGTTGTAAAGCGTCGAGCGCAGCGCGGTGCGCTGGCCCTCGACCACCTGCTGCGCCGCCAGGTCGACGGGGTTGGCTGGGCGGTTGGCTCGCTCGAGCACGTCGACCGCTGCCCGGTCGAAGTCGAATTCGGTTTTCATCGGTAGTTGCCTTTCTTCTTGGTCATTTGGTTGTCGCGCTTCATCTGCAGCGCCAGGCGCTCCAGGCTGCGGTTGCCGGTCGCCTGCGCGATCTCGATGAGTCGGCCAGGGTTCGATGCGAACCTGCGCGCGAAAAGCTCATCGGGGCGCAGTGGCGGGCCGGGGTTGCGGGGTCGGTCGTTCATTGGTCCAGGGGGAACTCGTCGACCACAAACACCGGGCGGCGGCGGGCGACGGCTGCCTGCAGGTGTTGACGCTCGACCGCCTCGCGCAGGCTTTCATCCTCGCGAACGGTAATCAGCAGCGGGCCGCGGTCGTAGGTGCGCTGCTCCAGGCGTTGCAGGCGTCGGCGAATGTCTTGGCTCATGTCAGCAGGTCCATCAATTTGTCGTCCTCAAGGACTGCGACGCGGCGCGCGAGTTCGTCGACCTCAACGGCCTTGGCGTAGGCGGCCAGCGCGTTGAGCAGTTGGGTGGCCACGTCGGGGGTGATTTCCCCGCCGCCCACCGCCTCGATGATTCGGTGCGCTTTGTCGGTGAGCGTCGCGGCCTTCGCCAGGCCGGGGATCACCACCGGCGCGGACTCAGAGCGCGGCGGCGGCGCCAGGCGGTCCATGCAAATGCGCAGCGCCGTCGAGTCACCCTTCAGGGCGAGCTCGACCGCCTTGGCCACCAGCTCCTCGCGGCGCGGCTCCAGCAGTTGGCGGATGCGCTCGACGCCGGGCGTCCTGCCCTTGGGGTTGCCCGATTGGCCGGGTTTCCATGCGGTCGGCGATGCCTTACGCGTGCTGGGCATAGCTCCCCTTCGGCCTGAGCTCGCGCAGCACGTATCGGTCGGCGATGCCACTGCGGCGGCGGCCCTGGATCAGGCCCGCGATGCAGCTTTTCGACACGCCGAAGTGGGCGGCGATTTCCTTGTAGGTCCAGCCGCCGACGTCGCGCAGCTCGTACACGGTCTGCACCTGGGCGTCGGACAGCTTGGCGTTGTGGTGAGCCTGGCCCAGGCGGATGCCGCGGGTCGTAACGGGGATCAGTGCTTGCATGGGCAGCCTTTGCAGAGTTGACTCATGCAGCATTGCAGCGGCCCTTTTCGCTGGTGCGCGCACCCCTGAGCGCAGCAAGTAATGCGGCGATGCTCGACTCGTTGCAGGCGAGCTCCTGCGCGATGCGCCGGCGCCCCAGGCCCTTCGCGTGCAGCGCGGCCACCCTGGGCAGGTCGGAGTCGGTCGCGCGGCGCAGCGTGCCCACCGCCTCGGCCACCCAGCCGCGGCCGGCGCAGATTTTCCAGATCAGCGACAGGTGGACGCCGTACTGCAGCGAGATCGCGCGGTAGGTCTTGCCCGACGCGCGCAGCCGCTTGATCTCCTCGACCTGCTCGCGCGTGAGCTTGGCGAAGGGGTTGGCCTCGCCAGGCAGTCCACGCGGCAGGCTGGTCGGGACTTCGAGCATTACGCGTCGACCTTTCGCTCGCGGTCCTCGTGGGACCAGAGGGCCTCGCGCTGTACGTGGAGGTTGAAATTGGCGATGGCTTTGAGCAGCGCCAGGCGCAGCTCGCGCGAGGCGTCATCGGTCACGTAGGGGCTACCTTGCACGTCCAGCCCGGTGACGATCTGGCGCTCGGCGGCCAGGGCGATCTGCAGGTGCGACTGGCTCACGGCAGGTCCCCCGGCGGGTGCATGATTTCCGCCGACTCGATGCCGGGGTTCGGGTTGGCTCTGGCCGCGGCCATCATTACCGTGTCCCAGGACTTGGCGGCCTGCTGCGGCGACGGCGCCATCGGCCCCTCGCCCAGGTTTGCCGGGAAAGGCGCGTTCGGGTTTCTCGTGAGGTTCTTGTAGAACAGCTCGGCGATGTTGGTTGCCATAGCTCTATCTCCTTGGTGATTACTTGATGCGGCCCTGCATGCGGGCTTCGCGGCCCAGGCGGGCGAACATCGACACGACCTGCGGGTGATTGCCTCGGCCACCGGCGCGCATGATCTGCACCAGGCGCGGGTCGCGCGAGATCAGCGCGTTCGCGTCGGCTAGGGCCTGCTGCCACTCCTGGCCGTAGTCGCGCTGCAGGGCCAGGATCGAGTCGTTCTGCCACTGCGCCACCTGCTCGGCGGTCGGGGCGGAAAACTGCGAGCTCAGGGCCTTGAGCGTCGACACGTCCTCGTTCGTGAGCCCGACGTCGGCTGCCAGCTCGCGGACCTCGGCGATAGCGGCCTTGCGCAGTTCCTCGGGGAACGCGGCGAACTCGGTGGACCCGTCCGCGATGTCCTCCGCGATGCTCTGGCCGAACTGCCCCTGAGCGCCATAGATCGCGCGCAGCTCGTCGGCCTTGCGCAGCTCCGCGATGGCCTCGGGTACGTCGACCTTGACCTCCTCGGCGGGGGCATAGAGGCCACCGGCGATTCGCTCGGCTTTGGCCAGCGGGTGCTCGGGTGCCGGTGCCGCTGCTGCGGGCGCCTGGGCTGCGGGCTGGGCGGGTGCCGGGGTCGCGGGCTGGGCGGGTGCCTGCGGCTCGCCGTAGAGGGCGGCTGCGCTCGATTGCATGTCGATCAAAGGACACCCCCTCGCAGCGCGGCGTCCTCCATGCGGGCCATTACCGTGTCGTTCGAGCTGCGGGCGGCGTCGACTGCGCGCTCGGCCCGGTGCGCCTTTTGCCGCAGGTAGTTGAACGCCAGGTGCTGGCTCATGTTCAAGCCCTTGAGCGCGGTGTCGATCTCCGCGGTGATGGCATTGGCGGCGGCCTGCTCCAGGTTCTTCGCGTCCATGCCGAAGTTAAAGAGGCTCGCGTGGTCCTTGGCGTAGAGGTTCTGGTAGAAGTCGGCCACGTCCACCGACAGGCGCTCGTTGACCTTGAGCCACTCGGCCACCGCCTCGCGCAGCGTCACCAGGGCCCGGTCGATGGCCTCGGCAGCAGCCAGTCGCGGCTGGACGCCTTCGCGAACGCGGACCAGGGCCTGCGCTGCAGCCTGGCGGCGCGCCTCGCCCTCGGGGCCGCTTTCCTCGGCGGCCAGGCTTTCGCGGGCCTGCTCCAGCAGCTCGATCTCGCCCTGCAGTGCCTGCACCTGGGCGCCGATCACTCGCGCGTATTGCAGCGCGCTCGTGTCGTGCGGGTTGAGCACCAGGGCGGCGTTGGCCTTGTTGCGAGTCTGCTCGGCCAGCTTGAGGTCGGCCGACAGCTCGTCGATGCGGGTCTGAATGTCTTGGAGTTTGCTCATAGCGGGCTCGGTGTTTCGATGCCCGCATCATCGGATCGGGTCGCTGCAGGGTCAGCACCCGCACACGCGACGCACACGCGGCCCCGGCCCCGGCGACGATCTCAGCGCAGCAGCCCCAGGTCGATCTCGGGGTGCGCGGCCGGGTTGTAGTTGATCTGCCCAGCGTCGGACACCGACAGCACCGGAGCGCGAAGGCAGCGCGCCAGCTCCGGGCAGCCTTCGCGGTCGAGCCAGTCCGCGGCCTTGGCCAGGCGGTTGCGCAGCGCGTTGCCAGGGCGCGAGACAGGGCCCACCAGGTCGCACGCGTGCAAGACGTCGCCGGCCTGCACGCCCACCAGGAACACGCGCCAGGCGTCATCGAGGCCACCCAGGTCGGGCTTGCGCACGATTCGCTCGTGCCCCTTCACCCCGATCTCGACATATCCAGGCGCGTCGAAGCGCATCACCAGCGGCAGGCCCTCGCGTCGCTGGGCAGCTCGCACCCGGTCCCAGGTCTGGCGCTCCAGGCTGCGCAGGTGCGCATTGTCGGGGTCGGCGCTGCACCATCGCCTGAGCTCGGCGTGTACCTGGTTGAGATATTCAAAGTCGGTCATTGTGCAAATTCCTGCAAAGTAGGTCGTCCACCTCCGCCGCGCTGGCGCTTTTTCAGGTGTTAGTTTTTGGCCAGGGTCTAGACAACCTGACAACCTTGACACTGTTTTTCCTAACCTTCCCCCAGGCCCCCTTTTAGTACTCTCTATCCCTTAATAGGAAATAGGTTGTCTAGGTTGTCTAATCGGCTGCGAACCCGCGTGGTTGCTGGGTTTTCGGCTAGACGACCTCGACCGCGCGAGGTTGTCTAAGGTTGTCTAGGTTGTCTTACTCGCCCTGTTTCTCCCAGGCTCGCGACTGTTTCCCGCAAAAACTTGCGCGTACCTGTACAAAGCCCAGCGCGCGCATCACCTTGGAAAGGCGCATTTCCTCGCGCCGACCGATCTGCCGGGCCTCCAGTCCTATCGCGCCGGTGAGTATGTCCAGGGGGCGCAGCGGGCCATCCTCGGGGGCCACCTCGGTGAGCACGTCAGGCGTGCGCAGCCATTGCGCGATTCGCTCCTGCCAGGGATCGCACTCGATGAACGCCTCGTGCTCTGCGCGCGCCAGGTGCTCGGCCTCGCGGTACTGCACGCCCTCGCGCTCGAACAGCTCGCGGGCCTCGGCCCAGAGTTGCATGCGGTTGGCCGTCACCAGGTCGGGGTCGCAGGTGCCCACCATGAACGGCAGCCATCGGCGGTGGCCGGTGTCATCCGACAGGAACTCCGCCTGGTTGGTGGTGCCGAAGAAGATGCATCGGCGCGAGTAGCGCACGGTCATCTCGCGGTACTTGGGCGTCCATTCCTCGTGCTGGCGGGTAATGAACGACTTGATGTGCTCGACCTCCTTGGTGCGCAGCCCCTTGAGCTCGCCCAGCTCGATGACCAGCTTGCCGCGCATCAGGCGCGCCTGGTCGTCGTCCTTGCTGCCCAGGTCCAGCTCCAGGAAGAAGTCGGGCGACGGGACGATGGCGGCCACCGTCGAGGACTTCATCGCGCCTTGCGGGCCGACGGCCACTGGCACCATGTCCGCCTTCACGCCAGGCACCAGCACGCGCCCGGCCAGGGCCGACCAGAAATACCGGCTCACCGCGCGGGTGTACTCGGTGTCGGCTGCGCCGAAGCAGTCGCGCAGGAAAGTCTCGACGCGCGGCACCCCGTCCCAGCGCAGCGCGTCCATCCAAAGGCGCGCGGTATCGAACGCGCGCTGCTCGGCCACGTAGGCCACCACGTCGCGCAGTCGCTCCTTGGGCACCGGCTTGAACGTGAACCCGCGGCCCCCGCGCTCCAGCGTGAGCTGCAGCTCGACGTAATCCGCGTCGGTGAACGCGCGCCAGTTGTCGGAGCCGGCCGGGGCCATCACCACGGCGCCCTGGAACTCGTCCTGGCGAATGTCGAACCCGCAAAGCTCGGGGCGGCTCAGGGCCAGCACCAGCGCCTCGGTGGTCGGCTCGACGCGCCCCTGGCGGTCGCGGTCCTTGAACGGCAGCGGCTCGCCCTGGCTCGCAGGGGCGGCCACGACCTCGAAGTCGCTCGCGCAGTTTTCCACCCAGCCGGCCGCGCGTGCCATGCCCAGGATCGTGCCGCCCGTCACCGCGCGGCGCTCGGTACGCCGACCGAAGCTCGCCCATTTGGACTCGACCTCGCGGCGGCCGGTGAACTTCTTGCCGCGGCTGCTCCACTCGATGGCCAGCTCCAGGCCCTCGGCGCTGCCCTCGGTGTCGTGGTGCAGCCCCATGAGCACGCGCGCCCATTCGTCGTGCGGCAGGTCCGCGTCGAGACTGCCCAGCGCGTCGCGCAGCGTGCTCAGGTCGACGCGCGCGGCGCTGGCGCTGGCCTCGGGTTCGGCGCGCTCGACCAGCGGCACCGCCGGCGAGCTCGGCCAGTCCATCACCGCAGCCCACTCGCGGCCCATTGGCTCAGGCAGCCCGGTAATCCAGTCCAGCGGCTCGCTGGCGCCGGCCAGGGGCAAGATGAACATATTGCCGAACCCGTCGGCCGGCACCGCGTCCTGCTTGGGGAACACCTCGACCTCGCCGCGCGCGACGCCGGCAGTGCCATCGCGCCAGCCCAGCGCCGCCAGTGTCTCGCGCATGAAATGGCGCACGCTGTACGCGTCCTGCGCCTGGTCCCAAAGCAGGAACACATGCACGCCGCGGCCACCGCTTGAGCGAAAGGCCACCGGCCGCATGCCCATGAGCTCCAGCGCGTCGATCAGGCTCTGCGCTGCGCGCTGCATGTCGGGCCAGGGTGTCTCGCCCTTGTGCGAGTCCAGGTCGAACAGCGCCAGCGCCGTCGTGGACTCGCCCGCCTTGATCGGGCAGCAGCCGCGCGCCGGGCCGGTGCTCAGGTGCTTGGCCAGGCGGTCCTTGGTCAGTCGCTCGCGCGTCCATACCGTGCCGCCTGCCTTCTTGATCGCGGTCGCATCGGTGCGCACGCGGCGCACGATGGGATCGAGCGCGCTGGCCTCGATCTCGGGTGCGCGTACTACTTCGGGGTTGTCGTTATGCTTCAAGAGGTTCTCCGGTTGTTCTGTGCTTGTTCATCGCGCCCCGCCTGCCAGCGGGGCGTTTTCTTTTTGTTGGATCGCTTCGAGGTGGTTCATGTCCTGCACGAACCGATCAAGGGCTGCGGGGTCGCTTGCGCACGCGGTGGCCAGGTGGCCGGCGATGAACCCATCGAGCCAGCGCATCACCTGCGCGTCGCTCCAATGCGGGGCCCCCTCGGCCACGTACTCGGGCGGCGGAAAGTCCAGCGCGCCCAGCTCTGCCTGGTTGAGCCCGAACGGGCGGCAGATTGCGAGCTCGACGTCGACTGCGCTCCAGTCCATCGGGTCGCGCTTGCTCACTTGGCGCCCCCTGCGGCGCGGCTGCGCGCCAGGCGCTCCTCGATCCATTGGTTGATCTGGTCGGCGGTCCAGCCCACGGCCTGCGCCCCCAGCTTCATCGGGCGGGGGAACGTGCCCGCCTTGATCTGGTCGTAGATGGTCGAGCGCGACATTTTGGTCAGCGCCGTAACCTGTTTGATTCGGAGTATTTCGGACATTTGTGCACCTGTTCGGATTGATGACGACTGGATCGTCGGACAAGTTCGGACAGGTACGCGCACCCCCTCCACGCAACAAAAAACCCGGCGCGGTGGCCGGGTTGCGATGGGCGCGGGGCCTGCTCAGGTCAGGCGGCGCGCTGCGGCCTGGGCCGCCTCGATCTGCCCCTGCAGCGCGCTCAGGCAGCCGGCCAGGGCTTGCGGCGCGAGCTGCTGCAGCTCGTCCTCGGTGGCCACCTGCAAGGCGGCCAGCACCGCATGCGCGCGGCTCAGGTTCAGGGTGAGCTCGTCAAAGGCTGCGAGCTGGGTGGAAGGGGTGCGGGCGATGGTCTGCATGGTTGGCCTTTCGTTGCAGGGTTGTTGATGGGCTCGATTGTCGGCAGCGCACCGGCCCACAATCAAACAACTTTCGGGGCGGGCCGAAAGTTGTGGGCAAACTTGTGGCGCTCCAGAGGGAGCAGCCACAAGAAATAACCCTCCAAGTTGTTCAAACAATCGGCGAAAGTTGTGGGCAGCCGACGTCGCGCTCGATGCTTTTCTGGATCGCGCGCAGGAATCCGCGGCGCTGCTCGGAGCTCAGGCAGTCGAGCGACTCGGCCAGCATATCGGGGCGGGCCTGGCCAGTGCGCACCAGCTCCAGGGTGAGGTGCGCAGCCTGCTCGCCGCTGATTGTCTGCAGGACTTGGGGGCTCATTGCGAGGCCCCTTTCTCGCCGCGCTGGGCGAGCCAGGCCTGGTAACGGGACTTGTCGATCAGCAGCTTCTTGCCGATGCGCACGCACGCGCCGGCGAGCCCGTTGGCCTCGCGGTGGCGCAGTTGCCAGCGCAGGGCCTGCACGGTCAATAGCCTGGGGTGCGCGGCGGCGAGCTGCTCGACGGTGTACAGGTCATCGAGTTGGACAGTGGCGGTCATGGGTGGGGCTCCGTTGGGCCCACTGCGCCACAAAAAGAAAAGGCGCAGTGAGATCACTGCGCCATCTGCCCCATGTACGGGGTACATGCTTCACGCTGCAGGCCTCCACCGGATGGCGGTCACGGGGGCAAGCACTTGCAGGTGCTCCGGGTGATAACTACCCGGCGAGTCTGGCGCGATTATATGCGCTTGTTTGCGTTCGGTTGAACTGGCGCCGATTCGCCTGCGAGTAAACGCTGCGCGAGTTCGACCGCATCGGCCGCGGCCAGGTGCTCGTATCGCTTGAGCATGGCCAGGGTCTGGTGGCCAGACACCGCGGCGGCCTGGGCCAGGTTCGCGCCGCCCTTGAGCATGCGCGTAACGGCCGTGTGCCTGGTCGTGTGCAGCACGACTCGCTCCAGCGGATCGTCGCGGTCGTTGTACAGGCCCGCGTTGATCCTGCAGGTTTTCCACTCGCTGGCGATGTTCTTCGGCTTGCTCGGGTCCTTGGGGTCGAAGAACACCCAGTCGGAGTGCAGCGGCTTTACCTTCTGCGCTTGCTCCAGCGCCGCCCGCACGTCGGCCACCAGCGGCAGCGCGCGCGGCCGGTCGTTCTTGGTCTTGGGCAGGATGGCCACCGACTCGGCCAGGTTGACGTCGCGCCAGCGCAGTCGCAGCACCTCGCCTCGGCGCGCGGCGGTGGTCATGCACAGGCGCACAAACAGCGCCAGCATGGGCCAGGTGCTCGCCTCGGCCGCGGTCATCAGTCGCGCCTCCTCCTCGGGTGTCAGGATGCGGCGGCGTCCGTTGGACTCCTTGAGCTTCTTGACCTTGCCGCCCTTCATCGGGTGCTCGTCGACGATCTCACGCTCCAGCGCGAAGTTGAACACCGACGACAGACTAGCCAGGTATCGGTTGACCGTGCCGGCCGATAGGGTCGCGCCGGTGGCCTTGACGCCACCGAAGCCCCCGCGCCTGGCGGGCGTCGTGCGAAGGGTGGCCAGGGCCGCGTTGATGTCCTTGCGGCTCACCTCGCGCACCGGCAGCGCACCGATCTGAGCCGACCAGAACTCCAGGTGCTGCGGGGCCCAATACTTTCGGCCAGGTGCCGGGGGTTCGAGCGCGAAGTCCTCGATCAGCGCGGCCAGGGTCTTGCCGCGGGACTTGGCAGCCTCGGCCAGCGCCAGGCCGTGCTCGTTCTCGCGCAGCCAGGCCTTGGCCTCGCTGCTGGTCTTGAACACCTTGGACTTGCTCACCCCTGCGCGCCGCACGTACGCGCGGAACACCACGACCTTGCGGCCGGTCGCCTTGTCCAGGCGCTCACCCTTTGTAATCGAACCCATCGCGGACCCCTTGGCTAACGACTTGGCCGTACTACGCACCGATGCGTAAATTCGACGCTAAGTCATTGTTACACAATACATTGCCAAGGATTTTAAGTCCGATGTGTCTACCAGTTTCACCATCGGGGCCTGTTTGAACCCGTATTGTGCCCTGAGAACGTCAGTGCATTGACGCGCCATTCTGGAGCCACTGCGCCAGACTGCGACACATCAC